>Ga0187893_10000399_pt1 | contig 113556 bp, 103 predicted proteins | sample MA1701074metaG_FD_139574 | JGI IMG/M metagenome (GOLD analysis project Ga0187893, IMG submission 139574) | White microbial mat communities from a basaltic lava cave in the Kipuka Kanohina Cave System on the Island of Hawaii, USA - MA170107-4 metaG ...
CCACCCGCTTGCGGTCGAGCAGCGCGTAGCCCTCGGTGCGGAGCGCCGCGGCGAGCCCCGTGAAGCCCTCGGGAGCAGCGTCGTGCGGATCGCCGCCGCCCGCGCCGACGAGCACTCCGATCGCGCCGCGCTGCGGGCGCTGCAGATGCGTCAGCGCCTCGAAGAGCGCTCCCTCGAGCGGCCGCTCCACGACCTCGTAGCGGCCGCCGGACGCGAGCGCGACGCTGTTCGAGCGCGTGATCTCGTAGTCCTCGCCCGCATAGCCGTCCTCCGAGAGCTCGCGCTCGGCGAGCGCGAGCGGGCACTGCGCGGCGAGCGCCTGCAGCAGCTGGCGCGTGTGGCGCAGGCGCGGATCGCCGGGCATGCCGAAGAGCTCGACGCGCAGCTCCGGCAGCGAGCGGCAGGTCTCGACGGTGATCGCGGCGAGCTCGAAGCGCTCCTCGAAGGTCCAGTCGGAGCGCAGCGCGGAGGCCGCGGCGAGCCGTTCCGCGGCGATCGCCGCGAGCAGCACGGCGGCCGTGCGCAGGCAGCCCCGCGCGATCAGCCGGCGCGCGTGGGAGCCGCCCGCATGCCCGAGGCGCCGCGCGCGCAGCAGCAGCGAAGCGGCCAGACAGAGCGCGCCGCCCGCGAAGTGCAGCAGCGGAAACACCCCGCCGGCGCCGATCGCGTAGTGCGAGCCCAGCCCGAAGGCCAGCAGGAGCACGCCCGCGAAGGCCAGCGCCCGCATCAGCCGCCCGCCCGGCGCAGGTCGAAGGAGAGCCGCGCGAGCGCCGCGCAGACCGCGGCCACCGCGGCGAAGTAGACCGCGTGGCCGAGCTCGACGCTGCCCTCGGCGAAGGCGCTGTAGCGCGGGTGCAGCGAGAGCGCGTCGAGGAAGCCGGCCGCGCGCTCGCTCACGAAGGGATAGGCCCAGCTGAAGTCCCAGAGCACGAAGGCGCTGGCCCAGCCCGCGACGGCCGCGACCAGCTGGCTCTGCGTGAAGGCCGAGCAGGCCAGACCCAGCGAGGCGACCGCGATCGCGTGCAGCGAGAGGCCGAGGAAGACCGCGGCGAGGTGGCTCGCGCCGAGGCCCCCGCGCGCGATCGCGGTGGCCGGGTAGACGAAGGAGACCGCGACCAGCAGCAGCGCGAAGCAGAGGCCGACCGCGAACTTCGCGAGCACGAGCGCTCCGGGTCCGACGCCCGCGCAGAGCAGCAGCTCGTCGCTGCCGCGCGCGCGCTCCTCGGCGAAGGCGCGCATCGTGACGAGGGGCAGGGCGGCGAGCCAGGTGATGCCGAGCTGCTCGGCGACCGGGAAGAAGACTTGGTCCCAGAGGTTCACGTGGTCGGGGATCGTGTCCGCGGAGAAGCCGCCGAGCGTGGTGGTCGCGTACACGAAGAGCAGCTGGTTGTAGAGGCGCAGGTGGTCGAAGAAGAGCAGCGCGGTGATCGCGGCGACGCCGCTGAGCGCGAGGTAGGCGGCCGGCTGCGAGAAGAGCTGGAGGAGCTCGAGGCGCAGCAGCGCGAGAAAGGGCCTCATGCGCCCGCGCCGCTCCGGAAGAGCGAGAGCGGCGCGGGATCCCGCAGCAGCTCGCCCACGGGACCCTGCGCGCGCAGGCGTCCCTGCGAGAGCACGGCCGCGCGGTCGGCGAGCCGCCGGGCCTCCTCGAGGTCGTGGGTCGAGATCACGAGGGTGCGCGCGCCGCGCAGTCCGGCCAGGAGCTGCCAGAGCTCGAGGCGCTGCGCGGGGTCGAGACCGGCGCCGGGCTCGTCGACCAGCAGCACGCTCGGCTCGCCGATCAGCGCCTGCGCGAGCGCGACGCGCTGTTGGTAGCCGCGCGAGCAGTGCCCGATCGCGCGCCGCAGGACGTCGCCGAGTCCCGTCTCGGCGACCACGCGCTCGACCGCGCGGCGCGCCGCGGCGCGCGGCATGCCGCGCGCCGCGGCCGCGAAGCGCAGGAAGCTCTCGACGCGCAGCGCCGGCTGGAGCCGCGAGGTCTCCATCGCGAAGCCGAGCACGCGGCGCACGCGCTCGGGATGGCGCGACGGGCACTGCCCCGCGACGCGCAGCTCGCCCGTGCTCGGGACCAGCAGCCCGGCCGCGAGGCGCAGGAAGGTGGTCTTGCCCGCGCCGTTCGCGCCGAGCAGCGCGAAGCCCTCGCCGGCCTCGATGCGCAGGTCGAGCTCCGCGAGCGCGCAGACCGCACCGAAGCGCCTGCCGAGCGAGCGCGCCTCGAGCGCGGGGATCGCCGGGGCCGGGGACGGGTTGCCGCTCACGCAGCGAAGACTAACCTCCGCGCCCGTGTCGAACGAACGCGACGTCGAGTACCGCCCGATCCACGGCTCCGGCTCCTGCGTGCGCTGCCGGGCCAGCCTGGATCTCGCATCGCTCAAGCGCGACGGCCTCTGGTACTGCAGTGTCGACTGCGCCGAGGGCCGGATCCCGGAGCAGCCGCGCGAGCCGCGCGTGCCCGAGCCGTGGCTCTACGGCCGCCCGCGGCGCTTCTACCGCGCGCGGGCTCCCAAGGAGCTCCGCGGCGGCGGCGCGTCCGATCCGTAGCGAACGGCTGCGCCAGGCAGGGCCCGCCGCCGCCGCGCGGCTCAGCTCCACGAGTCGAGCGCGGCGAAGTAGTCGGGCCAGGTCTTCGAGACGCAGCCCGGGTCGCGGATCTCGACGCCCGGCACGCGCAGGCCCGCGAGCGCGAAGGCCATCGCCATGCGGTGATCGTCGTAGGTGTCGATCGCCGCGCCGTGCAGCGGGCGCGGCTCGATCTGCAGCGAGTCGGCGCCCGCATGCACCTGCGCCCCGAGCTTCGCGAGCTCGCGCTCGAGCGCGGCCAGGCGGTCGCTCTCCTTGATGCGCAGGTTCGCGACGTTCCGGATCCGGGTCGCGCCCTCGGCGAAGAGCGCGACCACGGCGAGCGCGAGCACGGCGTCGGGCAGAGCGTTCATGTCGGCGTCGATCCCGCGCAGCGGGCCGCTCGGGCCGGTCAGCGCCGCGTGCGAGGCGCCGCGCTCGACGCGGCAGCCCATCCGCTCGAGCAGCGGCAGCAGCGCGAGATCGGCCTGCAGCGAATCGCGCGGGAGTCCGTCGACGCGCACGCGGCCGCCCGCGATCGCCGCCGCGCAGAGGGGATAGGCCGCCGACGAGGCGTCGGGCTCGATCTGCCAGGCGCGCGCCGCGTAGCGCCTCCCGGCGCGCACCCAGAGGCAGGCCTCCGACTCGAAGCGCGCCTCCGCGCCGAAGCCGCGCATGCTCTGCAGCGTGAGCTCGACGTAGGGGCGCGAGACCAGGATCCCGCCCTCGAAGCGCAGGCGCACGTCGCGCTCCGCGTAGGGCGCGGCGAGCAGGATCGCCGAGACGTACTGGCTCGAGCGCCGGGCATCGATCGCCGCCTCGCCGCCGCGCAGGCCACCCGGCAGCGTGCGGAGCGGCGGGCAGCCCCGCGCGCCGAGGACCTCGACGCGCGCCCCGAGCGCGCCGAGCGCGCGCGCGAGGTCCTCGATCGGGCGCTCGCGCATGCGCGCGTTGCCGTCGATTACGACCGGGCCCTCGGCGAGCGGCGCGGCCGCCGCGAGAAAGCGCGCCGTGGTGCCCGAGTTCCCCACGTCGAGCGGCGCGCGCGGGGCGGCGAAGCGCCCGTCGCGTCCGCCGACCGCCCAGCGCTCGGGCTGCTCCTCGATGCTGCAGCCGAGCGCGCGCAGCGCGTCGCGCATCACCTGCGTGTCGTCGCTGTGCAGCGCGCCGGAGAGCTCGGAGCGACCCCGCGCGAGGCCCGCGATCAGGAGCGCCCGGTTGGTCAGGCTCTTCGAGCCCGGCACGCGCACCCGCGCGTCGAGCGGGCCGCGGCAGCGGATCGGGAGCGGGTCGGGCGTGCGCACGGGTGGCGCAGCGTATCCAGCCCGTGCCGATCCGGCAGCGCGCGCGCCGGGGCGCGCGCGGCGCCTCCCGCGCCGGGCGCCGCGGTTGACACTCCCGGGCGCCTCCGGCAAGTTCTCCGGGCTTCCGGTTTTCCTAATCCCCGCAGATGGTTACAGCTCTCTCTGCGAATCGAGGACAGACATGCCGCGCGTGCTCGTGAGCGACGATCTGGCGCCCCACGGGCTCGAGATCCTGGAGCAGGCGCGCGGGATCGAGCTCGACTATCGCCCCGGCCTCTCGCCGGGGGAGCTCTGCGAGGCGATCGCCTCGGCCGAGGGCCTCGTGGTCCGCAGCGGCACCAAGGTGACCGCCGACGTGATCCAGGCGGCGCCGCAGCTGCGCGTGATCGGGCGCGCGGGCATCGGCGTCGACAACGTCGACGTCGCGGCCGCGACCGCGCGCGGCATCGTCGTGATGAACACTCCCGGCGGCAACAACATCACGACCGCCGAGCACGCGATCGCGCTCCTGATCTCGCTCGCGCGCCACATCCCGCAGGCCACGGCGTCGATGAAGCAGGGCCGCTGGGACAAGAACAAGTACATCGGCATGGAGCTCTACCTCCGCACGCTCGGCGTGATCGGGCTCGGCAACATCGGCCGCATCGTGGCCGAGCGCGCGCGCGGACTCGGCATGAAGGTGATCGCGCACGATCCCTTCCTGACGGAGGCCGTGGCCGCGCAGCTCGACGTCGAGCTCGTGACCCTCGACCAGCTGCTCGCGCGCGCCGACGCGATCAGCATCCACGTGCCGCGCACCAAGGACACCGCGGGCATGCTCGGCCGCAAGGCCTTTGCGAAGTGCCGGCCCGGCGTGTTGATCGTGAACGCGGCGCGCGGCGGCATCCTCGACGAGGAGGCCCTGCTCGCGGCGCTCGACGAGGGCAGGGTCGGCGGTGCGGCGCTCGACGTCTTCGCCGAGGAGCCGCCGAAGCCGGACCACCCGCTCGTGTCCCACGAGCGCGTGATCTGCACGCCGCACCTCGGCGCCTCGACCGAGCAGGCCCAGCTGAACGTCGCGATCGCGATCGCGGAGCAGGTCCGCGACTACCTGCTGCAGGGCGTGATCCGCAACGCGGTCAACGTGCCCTCGATCTCGAAGGAGCTGCTGGAGCGCGTGCGGCCCTACCTCGCGCTCGCCGAGAAGCTCGGGCGCATGCACGGCCAGCTCGCGCCGGCTGGCATCGAGCAGGTCGAGGTCGAGTTCTCGGGCGAGGCCGCGGGCTTCGACGTGACGCCGATGACGGTGGCCGTGCTGAAGGGGCTGCTCGAGTCGGTCACCGACCAGGTCAACATGGTGAACGCGCCCGTGCTCGCGCGGCAGCGCGGCATCCAGGTCGTGGAGTCGAAGTCGAGCACCTCGCGCGACTTCGTCTCGGCGATCAGCGTGCGCGTGCGCGGCGTGCTCGACCGCCTGATCGTGGGCGCGGTCTTCCAGGGCGGGCAGCCGCGCATCGTGCGCGTCGACCAGTTCATGCTCGAGGCGATCCCCGAGGGCCCGACGCTGCTCCTGCACAACCACGACCGGCCCGGCGTGGTGGGCAAGGTCGGCACCATCCTCGGCGAGGAGGGGCTCAACATCTCGCGCATGCAGCTCGCGCTCGCGCCCGACGGCAGCGAAGCGGCGATGCTCGTCAACATCACGAAGCCGCCCGCGCGCGAGGCGCTCGAACGCCTGCGCCAGATGCCCGAGGTGATCTCGGCGCAGTTCCTGGACCTCGGCTGATGGCGACGCTCGTCGCGGTCGGCGCGCAGTGGGGGGACGAGGGCAAGGGCAAGCTCGTCGACTGGCTCGCGCCGCGCGCGGACCTCGTGGTGCGCTTCCACGGCGGCAACAACGCGGGTCACACGCTCGTGGTCGACGGAGAGCGCACCGTGCTGCACGTCGTGCCGGCGGGCGTGCTGCACCCGGGCACGATCAACCTGATCGGGCCGGGCGTGGTCGTCGATCCGGCGGTGCTCCTGGGCGAGATCCAGGCGCTCGTCGCGCGCGGCGTGCTGCGCGACCCGGCGCGCGTGCGCGTCTCGGGGCGCGCGCACGTGATCCTGCCCTGGCACAAGGCCCTCGATCTCGCGCGCGAGCGCGCGGCCGGTGCGGGCGCGATCGGCACCACGGGTCGCGGCATCGGACCGGCCTACGAGGACAAGGTCGCGCGGCGCGGGATCCGGGTGGCCGACCTGCTCGCTCCCGAGCCGCTGCGCGAGCAGCTCGAGCGCGCGGCCGATCACAAGCGCCCGGAGCTCGCGCACCTCGGCTGCGACGCGCTCGACGTCGGCGCGATCTGGCGCCAGGCCGTCGAGTGGGGGCGCGAGCTCGAGCCCTTCGTCGACCACACCGGCCGGATCCTCGACCGCGCGCTGCGCGACGGGCGCAACGTGCTCTTCGAGGGCGCGCAGGGCACCTTCCTCGACGTCGACCACGGCACCTATCCCTACGTCACCTCGTCGAACTGCGTCGCGGGCGCGGCCTGCGCGGGCGCCGGCATCGGGCCGACGCGGATCCACCGCGTGCTCGGCATCAGCAAGGCCTACACCACGCGGGTCGGCAGCGGGCCCTTCCCGAGCGAGGAGACGGGCGAGCTCGGCGAGCAGCTGCGGCGGGTCGGCGAGGAGTTCGGCGCGACCACCGGACGCCCGCGCCGCTGCGGCTGGCTCGACGCGGTGATGTTGCGCGAGGCCGCGAGCGTGAATGGCTTCACGGGCCTCGCGATCAACAAGCTCGACGTGCTCGCGGGCGTCGCCGAGCTCAAGATCGCGACCGCCTATCGCATCGACGGGAAGCTCACGCACGAGTTCCCGATGACGCTGTCCGAGATCGAGCGCGCGGAGCCGGTCTACGAGTCGCATCCGGGATTCTCGGAGGACATCACGCGCTGCCGCCGCAAGGCCGAGCTCCCCGGGAACGCGCGCCGCTATGTCGAGCGCGTCGAGGCGCTCGCGGGCGTGCCGGTCGAGATCCTCTCCGTGGGCGCGGACCGCGACGCGACGATCGCCTGCGAGGACCCCTTTCGCGCCTAGCCGGCCGCGGCCGCCGCGCGCGCGGCTCCGCCGCAAGCGCTCAACTCCCGCGCGCGCCGGCCGAAACGTGACAGCGTGGCTTCGGCGCTGCGGCTGATCACGGCGAATCTCCTGAACGGACGCGCGAGTGCGGAGGCGCTTGCGGGTCTGGTGCAGAGCGCGGCCGCCGACGTCGTCGCGGTCCAGGAGCTCGGCTGGGAGCAGGCCGAGGCGCTCTCGAGCGTGCTGCCGCACGGTCGCCTCGAGCCGGCCGACGACTACAGCGGCATGGGCCTCGCGCTGCGCCACCCGGCCGCGAGCCTCTCGCGGCTGGCGCTGCCCTACCGCGACGCGAGGATCGCGCGCCTCGAGCCCGCGGCGTGGAGCGCTCTCGAGCGGCCGCTCGAGATCGTGAACGTGCACTTTGCCGCGCCGACCGCGCGTCCCTGGCGGCGCCACCTCGCCTACCGGCGTGCGCAGCTCGCGGGCCTGCACCGCCATTTCGATGCGCAGCCGGACGCAGCCCGCGCGCTGGTGGGCGACTTCAACGCGACGCCGCTGTGGCCGGTCTACCGCTCGCTCGCGGCGCGCTTCGACGACCTGCCCGCGCGCCACGCGCGCGAGCGCGGCGCGCCGCTGCGCGCGACCTGGCCCGCCTGGCTGCCGCGCGGACCGCTGCTCCGGATCGACCACTGCTTCGGCCACGCGCTCGAGGTCGCGAGCGCCCGCGCGGTGCCGCTGCCGGGCTCCGACCACCTGGCCCTCGTCGTGGACCTCAGGGTGAAGGGAAGCGCGGGCCCGTGAGCTCGGGCAGCTCGATCCCGCAGCGCCGCGCGAGCCACTCGAGCACGGGGCCGGCGCCCGGGCCCGCGCCCGCGAGCTCGCTGCGCCCGATCGCCCGGGCGCGCGCGAGCTCCCCCGCGCGGCAGCTCGCGTAGACCGCGAGCGCCTGGGACAGCTCGCGCGCGCGCGGCAGCGCTGCGCGCTCGAGCAGCCGCGCGGCCTCCGCGTCGCGGCGCTCCGCGAGCGCCTGGACCCCGGCCGCGAAGTCCTGCTCCGGGCTCTCGCGCCCGGCCGCGCGCGCGCCGGCGAGCGCGCGGAGCGCGTCGTCGTCGAGACCCCACCACCACAGGATCGGCGTGCGCAGCTGCGTCTCGCGCAGCAGCCGGTCGGTCGCCTCGAGTCGCTGGAGCGGCGTCAGGGGCGCCGCTCCGATCCCCCAGCTCCCCTCGACCCAGCGCTCGGCCCGGAGCGCCTCCTCGGCCGCGCGCACCAGGCCGGGCGGCCAGGCGCGCCGCGCGAAGCGGCTCTCGCCGAAGCGCTGGCGGCGCCCCGCGAGCTCCATCGGCGCGCGGTGCTCGGCGTCCATCCGCGCGGCGTCGAGCGAGGCGTCGATCCGGCCGGGGTCGTCGTCGACGAAGGGCGGCGCGCCCGCGCTCCACGCGGCGATCTGATCCGCGTCGGCCAGGAAGAGCGCCGCGAGCTGCGCGGGCGCTTCGAGGCCCAGCGCCCGGAGCTCGGCCGCGAGCGCGGGCTGCCGCCAGAGCCGCGACAGCTGCGCCTCGGAGGGCTGCCAGTCCGCGCCGCGCGAGCCGACGAGCATCCAGTTGAGGTCCGCGCCCGTCCAGAGCGTGCAGTCGGGGAACACGTCGCACCACGCGCGCAGAATCGAGCGCGTCTCGTCCCAGAAGAGCTGGTGCACCGGGAGCCACCAGCTCGCGATGCCGCCGGCGGCGAGCCGGTCGCGGATGCGCTCGAAGCACTCCCGGCTGTAGAGCGCGCCGACGCCGGCGTGCTTGGGAGGCGGCGGCTCCGCCGTGATCAGGTCGAAGGACTGCTCGCGCGCGAGCAGGAAGAAGCGGCCGTCCTCGACGTGCACGCGCACGCGCGGGTCGCGCAGCGGATTCTGGTCGGCTCCGTGGACCTCGTCCGCGAAGGCCAGCACGTCCTCCGAGATGTCGACCACGTCGAGCGCCGCGAGCTCGGGAATCCCGACCAGCGCCCGGGCGCTGTTGCCGATTCCGTAGCTAATCAGGAGCGCGCGCCGCGGCGCCGGATGGAAGGCCGCCGGGAGCCACGCGAAGAGCTTCATGTAGCGCCGCGCGGGAACGCGCGTCGAGGCCATGCCGAAGCCGTTGGTGACGAGGCGCCAGGACTCCGTCTCGCCGAGGCGCTCCGAGCGCAGCAGCATGGCGGTCTCGGTGCGGCCCTCGCGCAGCGCCGCGAGCCGTCCGCTGCCGAAGCGCTCGAAGCGCGACTCGATCAGCGGCGCATAACGCCTCGCGATCGAGTCGCCGGGGAGGCCCGCGACTGCGAGCGCGAAGGCGCCCGCGACGAGCGCGCGCGAGAGGCGCGCGCGCGGCGCGCGGCTTTTCTGCCAGAGCAGCAGGGCCGCGACCGCGTAGAGCGCGGTCAAGAGCTGGAAGACCCGGTCGAGGCCGAGCGCGGGAATCAGCCAGAGCGCGCCCGCGAGGCCTCCGAGCGCCGAGCCCGCGGTGTTCGCGAGCGTGAGCCAGCCCGCGGCGCGCCCGGGCGGTCCGAGCCCGCGCGCGAGCAGGGCGCCCGTCAGCGGGAAGAGCGCTCCCGAGAGCAGCGCCGCGGGGAATCCGAGCAGCCCCGCGAGCAGCAGGGTCGAGCCCACGCCCGAGGCGCCCTGGGGATGGCTCCCGGCCGCGCGCGCGAAGAGCGCGAGGCCGAGCGCGGACGCCGTCCCCGTGAGCAGGGCGACCTCGGCGGCGCGCGCGGCCGCGTCCGGGCGCCGGCGCAGCCAGGCCCCGGCCGCGCGCCCGCCGAGGCCGATGCCCGCGAGCACCGCGGCCAGCACGAGCGCGAAGGAGAGGGAGTTGTTCTCGAGGAAGAGCGCGAGGAGCCGCAGCCAGGCCGACTCGAAGGCGAGCATCAGCGCTCCCGCGACGAAGCTCGCGGCGAGCAGGCGCAGGCTGCGCGCGCTGCGCGGGGAGCCCGCGCGCGCGTGCGGCAGGGACGCGGCGGGCGCGGACCCCGCGCCGCTGCGCGCCGCCAGAGCGAGCGCTCCGCCCGCGGCGGCGAGGTTCGCGCCCGCCGCGGCGAGGGCCGTGCCGCGCACGCCGAGGGGCGCCAGCAGGAAGGCCTCGCCCGCGACCGCGCCGAGCACCGCGCCGAGGGTGTTCCAGCCGTAGATGCGCCCGAGCGCCGATCCGAAGCTCGGGTCGCGCGCGCCGAGCGCGTGGATCAGCACCGGCAGCGTGGCGCCCATCGCGGTGGCCGGGAGCAGCAGCGCCGCGAAGGCGATCGCGAAGCGCAGCGCCTGGAGCAGCGCGGGCTCCTCGAGCAGCAGTCGCCAGAGCGGCGCGAGCCAGGCGCCGAGCTGTGGCAGTCCGAAGACGATCGCGATCCCGGATGCGGCGATCGCGAGCTCGAGCCACGCGTACGCGCGCAGCGGGCGCCGCAGCCGCGCGACGTGGCGCGCGGCGATCGCGTTCCCGAGCCCGAGGCCGGCCATGAAGCTCGCGAGCACGAGGCTGGTCGCCCAGGCGCTGCTGCCGAACGCGAGCGAGGCCTGGCGGAACCAGAGCGTCTCGAAGCAGAGCGCCGCGGCACCCGAGGCGAGGGTCACGGCGGCGAGTGCGCGCAGCATCGGCGCCGCGCATGATCCCACAGCCACCCGAGCGCGTCGCGATCCGCGCGCGCGCTGCTCCGCGAGTCCCGATTCCGGGACGGCGCGCGCGCTGCGATAGGTTCTTCGCGCTCGGAGACGAGGGTTGATGCGCTACCGATGCAGAGCGTTGCGGGCGGGCTCGAGCCTCTCCGCGGCGGCTTCCGCCGGCGCGCTGCTGGCCGCCGCGGCACTGGCAGCGCCGCCCCCGCTGGTTCGCCTGAACGACCGCCTGCCGATCGTCTCGCAGGAGCACTTCGAGCGCGCGGGCGTCCCGGACGAGGGCGTCAACCTCTCGGGACCGAGCGCGATCCGGCTGCCGGACTGGCTGCCCCGCTGGCGCCGGGCCGACCGGAGCGCGCGCTACTACCTCTACTTCGCGGATCACGACGGCGCCTATCTGCGCCTCGCCTGGGCGGCGAAGCTCGCGGGCCCATGGACACTCCACGGTGTCGGATCCGAGGTGCCGCCCGGCGCGCGCGGAGTCCTCGACCTCGGCGACGCGCGCGGGCTCGACGCGGGCGACGGGCTCGGCGCGGTCGACCACATCGCGTCTCCGCACGTCGAGATCGACCACGCGAGGCGGCGCTTCCTGCTCTACTTCCACGCTCCGAAGAGCCTGCAGGGCGTCTTCACCGGCGTGCAGCACAGCTTCCTCGCGATCTCGCCGGACGGCCTCGTCTTCGATTCGCCGGAGCTGCGCAGCCGCGGCGAGGGCCTGCGCCCGGTGATCCTCGCCGACGCCTACCTGCGTCCCTTCCGCTATCTCGGAGGACTCCTCGGGATCGGCAACCGCGGCTCGCTCTACCAGGCGCTCGATCCGGCGCTGCCCTGGGAGCGCTTCGGCCGGCCGGCCGAGCGCGAGGCGTGGGTGCTGCTCGCGGGCCGCGAGCGGAATCCACTGATGAACGATCTGCGCGACGCGGGCCTGCTGCGCGCGGGCATCGAGGTGCGCCACCCGGCGGCGCGCCGGATCGGCGACCGCCTCGACATCTACTACACGCGCATCGGCGACGCGCCCGAGCGCATCCTCTACTCGGGCATCGATCTCGCGCAGGGCAGTCCCGAGACCTGGGACGCGAGCTACCCGCCGGTCGAGCTGCTGCGGCCCGAGGAGCCCTGGGAGGGCGCGAACGATCCGCAGCGCCGCTCGCGCATCGGCCGGGCGCCCGAGGGCGTCAGGGAGCTGCGCGATCCGAGTCCCTTCCAGGACGCCGACGGCCGCTGGTATCTCTTCTACTCGGGCCGCGGCGAGGACGCGATCGGCCTCGCGCGCCTGCACCACCCGCTGCCGCTCTACTTCGCGCTCGAGCTCTCGCGCGGGCACTCCGTGGACGGATTCCGCCTGCTGCGGCGGCGCTGGCTGCGCGTCGCGCTCGCGGGCGAGCCCGGCCTCGACCTGGCCGAGATCGACCTCGCGAGTCTCGCGCTCGGCGACGCCGCGACCCCGCCCGCGCGGATCCGCGAGCGCGACGTCGACGGCGACGGCCTGCAGGACCTCTGGCTGCGCTTCTCCGTGCGAGACCTCGAGCTGCCGCTCGGCGCCGAGCAGCTCTGCCTGCGGGGCCGGCTGCGCGACGCCACGCCCTTCGAGGCCTGCGACCGGATCGACAGCTGGAAGCTCGGGGGGCGCGGCGACGGCGACCGCGACCGCAAGGGGCGCGAGCGCCGGGGCGGCCCGCGGCGCGGGCAGGACCGCGAGCGCGACTCCTCCGGCCCGGGCGATCGCGGCCAGCCCGGCCGGCGCGGCTAGCATCCCGCTCCAGCCCCTCGCGGGCCGTTAGCTCAGCGGTAGAGCAGCGGGCTTTTAACCCGTTGGTCCTGGGTTCGAGTCCCAGACGGCCCAGCGAGTGCCGGCGCGCGGCGCTCGCGGCGCCCGCGAGCGCCGGGGGCTCCCGCTCTCCGCGGAGATCTGGTAATCTGACACCTAGTCAGACAACCTCAGGGAGAGCCCATGGCAGACCAGCACCGCACGTACCACATCATCTCCGCGGATGGACACACGATCGAGCCGCCCCACATGTGGGAGCGCTACCTGCCCAAGAAGTTCCACGCCCAGATGCCGCGGCTGGTGAAGGATCCCAACGGCGGCGACGCCTGGGAGGTCGTCCCGGGCGAGCCGGTGATGCCGATCGGCCTGGTCACGAACGAGGGCCAGTGGGGCAAGCGCTACGAGGACAACTCGTGGTTCGGCACGACCTACGAGTCGATGCGCCAGGGCGCCTTCGACGGCAAGGCGCGGCTCGACGAGCAGGACATCGACGGCGTCAGCGCGGAGGTCCTCTACCCGTCGCAGCGCACGATGGCGGCGTTCATGGCGCAGCCGGATCCGGCCTATCACCTGGCCGGCGTCGACGCCTACAACCAATGGATGTGGGAGGAGTTCTCCGCGGCCGATCGCACGCGGCTGATCGGCCTCTACCAGATTCCGGGCGTCGACCTCGAGAGCTCGCTCGCGCGCCTGCGCGAGGCCAGCAAGCTCGGCTCCCGCGGCGTGATCATCTCGGCGCTGCCGTCGGGCAACAAGGACCTCTCGAGCGCGGACGATCCCTTCTGGGCCGCCGCCGAAGAGGCGCAGCTCCCGATCCACATCCACGTCGGACTCAAGCACGCGGGCATGGCCCAGATCACCTCGACGCGCACGGCGCGCAGCGACACGCACGAGGTGAAGTTCGCGGTGCCGAGCCTGCAGCTCATGGGCGGTGCGGTCGCCGAGTTCTCGGGCATGTTCGCGAAGATGATCTACTCGGGCATGTTCGACCGCTACCCGGGGCTGCAGATGGTGATGGCCGAGTGCGGCGCCGGTTGGGTCCCGCACTGCATCGAGCACATGGACGATCACTGGTGGCGCAACCGCGTCTGGTCCGAGTCGACGCTCGAGTTCCTTCCGAGCCACTACTTCCACCGCAACTGGAAGGCGACCTTCATCCGCGAGCCCTTCGCGGTCCAGAGCCGGCACTGGTTCGGGATCGACAACCTGCTCTGGGCGAACGACTACCCGCACCACCGCCACGACTGGCCCTACAGCCGGCGCATCATCGAGGAGACCATGGCCGGCGTGGATCCGGTCGAGAAGCGCCAGCTGGTCTGCGGAAACGCGGCGAAGCTGTACCGACTCGCGTAGCGCAGCGCGGGCGGCCGCTCGGCGGCCGCCCGCGCCTCTCCCCTCGCAGCCGACCCGTCCGGGTCCCGGGCTGCGCGGCCGGCGGGGCACAGATCCCCCGTTCGAAGTGCCCATAAGGCGTTCGCCCCGGGGCGCCGATGAAACGAGGAGTTCCGGATCCAGGGACTTCCACGGGGTCGCATGAGCCAGGAGACGGGCAGCCCGGGAGAGCCGCAGAGCGTTTCGCTGTTGCTGGTGGCGGAGGAGGATCTCTCCGCGCGCCGGATCGGCGAGATCCTCGCGCCCTCGCGCGCCGCGCGCTTCGCGGTGACGCGCGTGACCCACGTCGACGCCGCGCTCGAGCGGCTCCAGCAGGGCTCCTTCGACGTGATGTTGCTCGAGCTCTCGGTGCGCGAGGGCTATGGACTCGACTCGCTGCTGCGCGCCCGCGCCGCGACCCACGCGCTGCCCGTGGTGGTGCTGACCTACCAGCGCGGAGAGGATCTCGCGCTGCGCGCGGTGCGCGCCGGTGCCCAGGACTACCTCGTCAAGGGCGAGGTCACCCCCGAGCTGCTCTCGCGCACGCTGCTGCATGCGGTCGAGCGGCACCGCATGATGCGCGATCTCCACGAAGCCCAGCGCCGCCAGCAGTTCCTCGCGACCCACGACACCCTGACGCGCCTGCCGAACCGCTACTTCTTCCGGGACACGCTGCAGGGAGCGCTGCGCGAGGCGGCAGAGCGCTCCGAGCGACTGGCGGTGCTCTTCTTCGATCTCGACGGCTTCAAGGCCGTGAACGACAACCTCGGCCACGCCGCGGGGGACGAGATCCTGCGCGACGTCGCCGCGCGGCTGCGGCGCGTGCTGCGCAAGCAGGATTTCCTCGCGCGCCTCGGCGGCGACGAGTTCGTGGCCACCCTGCGCGACGTCAAGGACCTCCAGCTCGCCTCGGCCGTGGCCGAGGAGGCGCGTCTGGCGCTGCAGAAGCCCTTCTACCTGAACGAGATGGAGTGCTGGGTCTCGAGCAGCATCGGGATCGCGCGCTATCCGGCCGACGCCGCCGACCCGGACTCGCTCGTGCGCTGCGCCGACGCCGCGATGTACCAGGCCAAGGGCGCGGGCAAGAACCAGGTGCGGCTCTACGAGCCCGCGCTCGAGGACGCGATCGGAGAGCGCTTCCGCGTCGTGAACGGAATCCGCGAGGCGATCCACAGCGGCCAGCTGATGCTGATGTTCCAGCCCCAGGTGGACATCGAGAGCGAGACGCTGATCGGCGCCGAGACCCTGGTGCGCTGGCGGCACCCGATCCGCGGGATCGTGTCCCCCTCCGAGTTCATTCCGATCGCCGAGGACTCCGGCCTGATCCTGCCGATCGGAGAGTGGGTGCTGCGCTCGGCCTGCGCGGTTGCGGCGGCCTGGAAGCAGCTGCCGGGCCTGCGCGTCGCGGTGAACGTCTCGGGTCGCCAGCTCGAGAGCCGGGACTTCCTCGAGCGCGTCGAGCGGATCCTCGAGGAGACCGAGCTGCCGCGCTCGCGCCTCGAGGTCGAGATCACCGAGTCGTCGGCCGCGAGCGACCACGCGGTGCGCGTGCTGACCGAGCTGCGCCAGCGCGGGATCCGCACGGCGATCGACGACTTCGGGACCGGCTACTCGTCGCTGACCCTGCTCAAGCGACTGCGCGTGGACACGCTCAAGATCGACCGCTCCTTCGTGCAGGACGCGGGACGCGAGAAGCAGCCGGTGATCCTCGAGGGCATGATCCGGATCGCGCGCGGCCTCGGGATCGAGGTCGTCGCCGAAGGCGTCGAGACGATGGGCGAGCTCGCGATGCTGCGGGAGCTCGGCTGCTCGAAGATGCAGGGCTACCTGTTCAGCAAGCCGATCCCGAAGCAGGATTTCGAGCCCGAGGTCGCCCCGGCGGGCGCCGCCTGGCGGATCCCGCTCGAGGCTCCCGAGAGCTGGGGGATTCCGGCGCCCAGCGAAGCCGATCCCGATCTTCCCGCCGCGCTGGAGCTTGCCTAGCGAAGCGCGCGGGTGCCGGAGTGCGCCCGCGCGCCGGACGCAACCCGCTCGCGAGCCGCCGGGTCGCCCGAGCCGCGCTCGGCCGAGCGGCGTTGGCCGCTCCGGGCCCGGTCGATAGAATCCGGCGCCCTTGCCTGCGGGAGACAGCCGAGACCGATGCCGCCCAAGCTGCGACCGCGCCGACCGCACTTCTCCTCGGGACCCTGCGCCAAGCGTCCCGGCTGGTCGCTCGAGGCGCTGACCGGCGCCGCCGTCGGGCGCTCGCATCGCTCGCTGGCCGGCGTCGCAGCGCTGCGCGAGGTGATCGATCGCAGCCGCGCGCTGCTGGGGCTGCCCGACGGCTATCGCCTCGGAATCGTGCCGGCTTCGGACACGGGCGCGGTCGAGATGGCGCTGTGGTCGCTGCTCGGCGCGCGCGGCGTCGACCTGCTCGCCTGGGAGAGCTTCGGCAAGGGCTGGGTCGGCGACGTGCAGCAGGAGCTGCGCCTCTCCGATGCGCGCGCGCTGCTCGCCGACTACGGCGAGATCCCGGAGCTCGGCGCCGTCGACTTCGCGCGCGACGTGGTCTTCACCTGGAACGGCACGACCTCCGGCGTGCGGGTCCCCGACGGCGACTGGATCCCGGCCGCGCGCGAGGGCCTGACGATCTGCGACGCGACCTCGGCGGTCTTCGCGATGGAGATCCCGTGGCCCAAGCTCGACGTGGTGACCTGGTCCTGGCAGAAGGTGCTCGGCGGCGAGGCCGGGCACGGGATGCTCGTGTTGTCGCCGCGCGCGGTCGAGCGCCTCGCGAGCTACACGCCGCCGTGGCCGCTGCCGAAGATCTTCCGGCTCGCGAAACGGGGCGTGCTTGACGAGGGCATCTTTCGCGGCGAGACGATCAATACGCCCTCGATGCTCTGCGTCGAGGACGCGCTCGACGGCCTGCGCTGGGCGGAGGGAATCGGCGGGCTGCCGTCGCTGCTGCGGCGCTCGCAGGCGAACCTGCAGGCGCTGACGCGCTGGGTGGAGAAGGGCAGGGCGCTCGAGTTCCTCGCGCGCGTCCCCGAGACCCGCTCGTCGACGTCGATCTGCCTGCGCCTCGCGGACCGGGAGCGCGCGCGCGGCGGTGCCGCTGCGGATTCCGAGCGCATCAAGGCCGTGGTCCAGCGCCTCGAGAGCGAGGGCGTCGCGTTCGACGTCGGCGCCTACCGCGACGCGCCTCCGGGCCTGCGCATCTGGGGCGGGGCCACGGTCGACACCGCCGACATCGAGGCGCTCCTGCCGTGGATCGATTGGGCCTTCGAGGAGAGCGGGGCCGGCTGAGGCGAGGCCGCGCGGCCGCGCGAGCGCGGGCGCGATGAGCGCGTGGTGCGCGGGCGGCGCAGGCGCTCTGCTGCTCTTCGGCTGGCTGCTGCTCCGCTTCACGGACTCGGCCGCGCCGGGCACCGGCGCCGACGTTCCGATCTACCTGCTGAGCGCGCAGTGGCTCGCGCCGCTCGCACCGGCCTCCGAAGCCGCAGAGCACGCGGCCCGCCACAGCCTGTTTCCGCCGCTGTATCCACTGCTGCTCGCGCTGGGCGCGGGCGGCGACATCCGGCTCGCCCGGGCCGTGACCGCGCTGTGTCTGCCGCTGGCCGTGCTCGCCTGCGCTGCGTGGGCTCGCGCGGCCGGTCGCGGCCCGCGCGAGGCGATCGCGTTCGCAGCCTGCGTCGCGCTCCTGCCCGCGACCTGGCTCGCGAGCCTCGAGCAGCTCTCCGAGCCGCTCTACCTCGCGCTCTCGCTCGGGGCGCTCGCCTGCGCGGCGAGAAGCGCGAATCGGCGCGGGCCTGCGCTGCTCGCCGCGGCGCTCCTCTGCGGTCTCGCAGCGCTCGCGCGCAGCGCCGGTGCGGCGCTCGTACTCGCCTTTGGGATCTGGCTGCTGCGGGCTCCGGGCGAGCCGCGCAGCAGGCGCCTCCCCGCGCTGGCCCTGGCTGCGGCGCCGCCGCTCGCCTGGACCGCGGCGCGCGCCCTCCTCGACCTCGGCGCGAGCTATGCCGACGTCCACGCGGCCAGGCTCGAGCTCGTCGCGGCCGATCCGCTGCGCGCGCTCGCGGCCGTTCTCGCCGGGCAGGCCGCGGCGCTCGCGGGGGCCGCGACGCGCCTCTTCTCGCTGTTTCCGACGCCGCTCGAGCGGGGACTCGCTGCCGGAGTCGCGCTGCTCGCGCTCGCCGGCTGGGCCTCGCGACTGCGCCGGCTCGAGCTCGACGCGCTCTACCTCGGGCTCTACCTGCTCGTGCTGCTCGCCTGGCCCTTCCCCGCGCACGCCGAGCGCTTCCTGTACGCGGTGGCGCCGCTGCTGCTCTTCCACGCGGGCGAGAGCGCCGCGGAACTCGCGAGCCGCTCGCGGCCCGGGCTCGCAGCGAGGCTCCGGGCCGCGCTGCTGCTGCTGTGCCTGCTGCTGCCGCTGCCGGCGCTGCACTTCCTCGCGGCGCGGCATGCCGAGGGCAGCGCGCGCAGCTATGCCGATTTCACGCGCACGCCGCGCTGGTTCACGCGCCGCGCGCTCGCGCAGGCCGAGTTCGACGCGGTGATGCGCCGCGACGAGGTCGCGGCGATGCGGCGCGCGGGCGAGATCGTGCCTCCCGGGGCCTGCGTGTTCGCCGTGAAGCCGCTCGAGCTGATGCTCCACGCCGATCGCGTGAGCCGGCTGCCTCCGCCGGAGGAGCTCGAGGCGAGCGCCTTCGACAGCGCGCTCGCCGACTGCGACTACGTGTTTGCCGAGCCGCTGGTCGTGTTCCCGTACCGCAGCGCGTTCCATCCGGTCGCGGCGCTCGGCGAGCGCTTCGAGCTGATCGAGCGGATCGAGGCCTCGCCCGAGGCGGGTGGGCGCCGCGCGCCTCCGAGCGCGCTCCTGGGGCGCATCCGGCGCGCCGGGCGCTGAGCCCGCGTCTCAGCGCGCGCCACAGCCGGGCGTGCCGCCGCACAGCAGGCCGCTCGGTCCGGGCGGGCGATCGAAGAGCTGCAGCACGCGCACGAGGTCGCCCACGCCGATCGGCTCGCCATCGGTCAGGTCCAGCGCCGGGTCGTAGCCCGGATCGCCGGGTCCGCTGGGGAAGGCCGCGCGCAGCCGCCGGTAGTCGCTCAGCGAGACGCGTCCCGAGTTGTCGAAATCCGCGTCGCAGGCGTTGCCGAAGCCGTCGGCGTCGCTGTCGACCTGGCTCGGGTTCGCGAACTCCACGCAGTTGTCGCTCCCGTCGCAGACGGCGTCGCCGTCGGCGTCGGACTCGCAGGGGCACGCGACGAGCGCGCCGAGCTCCCCGCGCAGCTCGCGGTAGGCGCTCAGCTGCTCGGGGCCGAAGGGAGCCGCGAGCGGGCTCTGCTCAAAGGGGTCCGCGCGCAGGTCGAAGAAGAGCCGGTCCGCGCAGCCCTCCCGGATCAGCTTGTAGCGGTCGTTTCGCAGCGCTCGGTGGGCGAACGAGTGGGGCCCGAATCCGTTGGGGGCGAACTTCTCCGCGAACGCGCTGCCGCGCAGCGAGGCGCGACCCGGGTCGTCGAGATAGGGCACCAAACTCACGCCGTCGATCGAGCCGGCCGGCGCGCCGGCGAGCTCGGCGAGCGTCGCGAAGACATCCACGCTGTTCACGAGCGCATCGCTCGACGCCCCGCGCAGCCCGATCGGCGTGCGCGGGCTCGCCACGATCAGCGGAACGCGGATGCCGCCCTCGAAGAGCGTGTTCTTGGCGTGCGCGGGGCCGAAGGGCGGAGCCGCGACCTCCGGCGGGCTTCCGTTGTCTCCGATCACGGCGATCGTCGTGCGCGCCGCGACGTCCTCGGAGAGCGCGCTCAAGACGCGCCCCAGCTCCCGATCGAGCGCCTGGAGCGCCGCGCGGTAGTGCTCCCTGGGATGTGCGTCCGGGGGGCCGGGCAGCGCCTCGCCGAAGAGCTCCGGCGGCGGCGCGTGGTAGGGCGCATGGGGCGCGTTGAACGCGAGGTAGAGGAGCCAGGGCTCCCGCATCCGGCCCAGCTGCTCGATGGCCTCGTCGGCGAGGTCGCTGGTCTGGTAGCGGCTGCTCCGGGAGCTGATCCCGTCCTCGGTCTTCTCCCAGTCGAAGTAGTCGGCGAGGTTGCGCAGCGCGCCCGCGTAGTGGTCGAAGCCGCTCTCGCGCGGGTGGTCGAGGTGCGGCGCTGCGTTCGGCTCGCCGGCGAGATGCCACTTGCCGACCGCCGCGGACTCGTAGCGCGGAGACAGGAGCTCCGGGAGCGTCAGATCCTCCGCGGCAAGTCCCAAATCGGAGGGCCTGACGTTGCGCCCGATCCCCGTGCGGAAGCCATAGCGGCCCGTCAGCAGGGTCGCGCGCGTCGGCGAGCAGACGGGGTTGGCCCAGGCCTGCGCGAAGCGCACTCCCTGCGCGGCGAGCCGATCGAGCGCGGGGGTCGGGGCGGCTCCGGGAGCGAGACCGAAGGCCGCGACCTGCTCCTGGCCGAGATCGTCGAGCACGATCAGCAGCAGGTTCTGCGGCGGTGTCTGCGCAGCGCTGGGCGCGGCGCCGAGCAGCGGCAGCAGGACGAGGCAGGCGAGCGGCGAACCCAGCGAGCGCGAGAGCATCGTCGGCAGTCCTGCAGCAGGAAGAGGCTGGAGCTTAGGCTGCGGCGGCGGGCCTCGGGAGGCCCCGAGCGAGCTCGCGTGGGCCTCTCAAGTCCGGCGCCTCAGGCTCCAGCGCGCGCCCGCTGCGACGATCCCAGCCGCGGCGAGGAGCGCCCAGAGCGGCAGCGCGGGCAGCGCGAGCGGGCGGAGCGTCTGCAGTGCGCGGCGGCAGTCGAGCCGCGGATGGCTCAGGCCGTTGCGCGGGTCCTGGATCTGCTTTGGCGAGGTCAGGAGCGCCGCGCTGCGCTGCGCGAGCGTGCTCGCCGGAGCCGCCTGGATCAGGTTCGCCAGGCAGCCCGCCACCATCGGGGCGGCCTGGGAGGTCCCGTAGAAGGTCGAGGTCGGCGCCACGAGCCCGGCCGAGAGCGTCGGGGCGCCCGGCGCGAAGAGCTCGGTCGCGGCGTTGTGGTTGCTGAAGCAGGTGATCTTGTCGGGCGTGGTCGTGAAGTCGTTGCAGCCGGCGCCCATGGGGCCGACGTTCGGCACGAACTGCGGGCCGACGTTGGCGTCCCACACGGCCGAGACCGCGATCACGCCAGACAGGCAGGCAGGCGCCGGCATCTGCGTGCTCGAGCCCTCGTTGCCCGCGGACGCGACCGTCAGCACACCGTTCGCGCGCAGCGCATCCACGGCGTCGGCCAGCGCGAGGGTCGCGGCATTGGCCGCGTCGCAGTGTCCCGCGTGGGTCGCGAAGGTCCCGAGGCTCATGTTGACGACGTCCACGTCCGGGCGGGTCGCGAGGATCCAGTCGAGCGCGTCGATCAGGTCCGAGGTGCAGCAGAAGGAGTTGTCGCCGTCGAGCACCTTGATCGCGACCAGCTCCGAGTCGGGTGCGATGCCCATCGGAGCCTGGATCCCGTCGGAGCTGAGGATGCCCGCGACGTTGCTGCCGTGGCCGTGGTCGTCCTGCGCGGCCCCCGCACCGGACTGGGTCGTGTTGCCGTTCGGGCAACAGCCGTCTCCGAGATCGCTGCAGAAGCACTGCTCGGCGATCACCGAGGGGCCGAGGTCGGGATGCGCGAGCGCGACCCCGGAGTCGACCAGCGCGATCTGCACGCCGTCTCCGGTGAAGCCGTAGCGGAGCAGCGGCGGCGCGTGGATCAGCGCGCCCGACTCGGCGAGGTGCCCGCGACCGCCCTCGTCGAGATCGACGCGCCGGACCTCGGGGTGCGCGAGCAGCTGCTCGAGGCCTCGCGCCGACACCTCTCCCGCGAGCGCGCCGATGCGCTGGTAGCGCCGGCGCGCGCGAAACTCGCCGCCCGAGACGCCCGCGAGCACGGCATCCGCGCGCGCGCGGATCTGCTCCGGCGAAGCGCGCTCGCGCGGCGCGCGCCCCCGCTCGCGCAGCGCGGCGGCCGGGCCCAGCGCCACGATCACCCGGGCTCGCGCGCCGCTCGGCGCGAGACGCGCGCGCAGCGGCGCCGCGATGCGCTGCTCGCGGACGGCGCGATCCAGCGGGGCTTCGCCCGCCGCCGCGCGCGGGGCGGCGAGCGGAACGCCGAGCAGCGCGCACGCGAGGGCGGCGCGGAACCGGAGCCCCGGGAAGCGCGGGACATCGCTCGGCCCGCTCGCGCGGGATCGCTCGGCTCGTTTGGACACGCTCTCCCATCGGCCGCCCGCAGCCACGGCTCGCGACCTGGGGAGGCTGCCGATTCCGCCGCGGATCTGCATCCTAGGGGTGCCCGGGTCAGGAGGATCCCCGATGGAACGCTCCCGCGTGGGCCTCGCGGCGCTGCTGCTGCTCTGCGCGTGTCTCCCTGCCTGCCAGACTCTCTCGGTGCGCAGCGACTTCGATCGCGAGGTCGACTTCAGCGCCTACCGGAGCTTCTCGTGGCTCTCGCCGCCGCTGCGCGAGACCGCCGAGCGCAGCGAGGACCCCTTCGCGCACAACTCGCTGCTCGACAAGCGCATGCGCAAGGTGCTCGACGAGGAGCTCGCGCTGCGCGGGCTGCGGCCTGGCGCGGGCGACGAGGCCGATCTGCGCGTGGACTACCACGTGGTCTACTCCGAGAAGCTCGTCGCGCACGAGACGCGCGTCGGGCACTTCCACCACCGCTGGGGTCCGCCCTTCCTCAGCAGCGTCGACGTGGACGTGAGCCAGATCCCGCAGGTGACCTTGGTCGTGGACCTGATCGACGCGCGCAGCGAGCAGCTCGTCTGGCGCGGCTGGTCGACCGGCCGCGATCGGGACCGCAGCCTCGACGAGGCGCAGCTCCGCGCGGCCGTCGCCCAGATCCTGCGGCGCTACCCGCCGCCGCCGCCGAAATCGCCGTAGCGGCGCTGGAAAGAGGGCGCCGACTCGGCTACCCGAAGCGCTTCGGCGCAGCGGAGCCGGGGAGGGTCGCGGCATGGATTTCGGCCTGTCGGAAGAGCAGCAGCTGCTCCAGGAGACGCTGCGCAACTTCGTGGCCCGAGAGTGCCCGCCGCCGCGCGTGCGCGCGCTCTTCGATGCCGGCGACGGCGCCGCCCCGGATCTGTGGAAGGGGATGGCGGAGATGGGCCTGCTCGGGCTCGCGCTTCCGGAGGACTGCGGCGGCGCGGGGCTCGAGCTGCTCGACCTCGCGCTCGCGGCCGAGCTGCTCGGAGCGGGCGCCGTGCCGGGGCCCTTCTTCGGCCACGCGCTCGCGGGCCTCGCGATCGCCGCGGGCGGCAGTCCCGCCCAGCGCGAGCGCTGGCTGCCGCGCCTCGCGAGCGGAGAGCTCGTCGCGAGCGTCGCGTTCGGGGAGGGCGGGGATCGCTGGGAGGCGGGCGACTGGAGCGCGGCGCTCTCGGGGTCGCGGCTCTCCGGGGCCAAGCGCTTCGCGCCCTGCGCGGAGCTCGCGGACCTGATCGTCGTCGGCGCGCGGGGCGCTGAGCTCGTGGTCGTCGAGAGGGGCGCTGCCGGACTCGCGCTCTCGGGCGAGGACGGCGTCGACCGCGGGCGCCCGATCGCCGCGCTGCGCTTCGCCGACACCCCCTGCGAGCCGCTCGCGCGCGGCCGCGAGGTCGCATCGCGGGTGCGCGACGCGGGCCTCGTGCTGCTGGCCGCCGACTCCTTCGGCGCGGCCTGGAGGCTGATCGAGCTCTGCGTCGACTACACGCGCACGCGCCAGCAGTTCGGCCAGCCGCTCGCGCAGTTCCAGGCGGTCAAGCACCAGCTCGCGAACATGGCCACCGAGATCGAGCCGACGCGCGGCCTCTTCTGGTATGCGGCCCACGCCTTCGATCATCTTCCGGCGGAGTCGGAGCGGCTCGCGGCGATCGCGAAGGCGCACATCACCGACCGCGCGCTCGACGTCGCGCGAGCGGCCGTCGAGCTGCACGGCGGACTCGGCTTCACCTGGGAGTGCGACGTGCAGATCTGGTTCAAGCGCGCGATGTGGAACCGGGCCTTCCTCGGCACCCCGGAGCTGCACCGCGAGCGCAGCGCGGCCCTGGCCGGCTGGTAGCGGGCGCGGGGAGTCGCAATGGACCTCTCCTACGGCGAGCACTACGAGAGCCTGCGGCGCGAGCTGCGCGAGTTCCTGTCCGGCTGGCCGCTGCGCGGAGAGGAGGCGCGGCTGCCGCTCGCGGAGCAGGAGCGGCTCTTCCGCCAGCGCGGCGTCGAGCGCGGCTACGTGTTCCGCAACGTGCCGGTCGAGTACGGCGGCTCGGGCCAGCCGAGCGACCCGCTGCGGGATCAGGTGATTCGTGAGGAATACGCCGCAAGTGGCGCTCCTGGCGACAAGTTCGACCAGGGTCCGGGCATGCTCGTGCCGACCCTCGTCGAGCTCGGCAGCGAGGCGCAGCGGCGGCGCTTCATCCCGCCCACGCTCTCGGGCGAGATCCGCTGGTGCCAGGGCTACAGCGAGCCCGGCTCGGGCAGCGACCTCGCGTCGCTGACGAGCAGCGCGGCGCTCGAGGGCGATCACTGGGTGATCCGCGGGCACAAGATCTGGACCAGCAACGCCCACGAGGCGCACTGGATGTTCGGCCTGTTCCGCACCGAGCCCGAGGCCGCGAAGCACGCGGGCATCTCGTACCTGCTGATCCCGATGGACCAGCCCGGCATCGAGGTGCGCCCGCTCAAGCAGATGACCGGCGGCATGGACTTCAACGAGGTCTTCTTCGACGGCGCGCGCACCGCGGCCGAGAACATCGTCGGCAGGCGCGGCGAGGGCTGGCAGGTCTCGCGCGCAACGCTCAAGCACGAGCGCAACCTGATCGGGAACCCGCGCATGATGCGCGAGCACTTCGAATCGCTCGTCGCGCTCGCGCGCCGCTGCGAGCGGCGCGGCAGCCCCGCGATCCAGGACTCGGAGGTCCGCGCGCGACTCGCGCAGATCGAGGGCTACGTGCGCTCGGCCGAGGCCTCGGGCCTGCGCGTGCTGTCGGCGGTGGCGCGCGGGCGCGAGCTCGAGGTGCTGCGCCCGATGCTGATGGCGAAGCTCTACTCGACGGATGCGGCGCAGCAGATGGCGCGGCTCGGCTACGACCTGATCGGCGGCGAGGGGCTGCTGGCCGGCAGCGGGCCCGAGGTCGGCGGTCGCTACGACGCTCGCGGCGACGCGCGCGCCTGGGTCCAGAACTTCCTGTTCTCGCTGGGACCCGCGATCGCCGGGGGAGCCTCGAACATCCAGCGCAACATCATCGGGGAGCGGGTGCTGGGGCTGCCGCGCGACCGGCAGCGCGCGTAGCCGGGAGGCCCCCGCCCGGTCGCACTTCAGCCGGCCCCCGCAAACGCCGATCCGGCTGCCCATGAGCCGAAAATCGCCCACCCGGCTGGCGAGCGCGGCGGCCCGGGCGCGAGGCCGGGGCGACTTCGAGAGCGCCCTCGCGGCCTTTCGCGAGCTCGAGCAGCTCGAGCCCCTGAACGGCACCTGGCCGATGCGGGTCGGCGAGATGCAGCTCTGGCTCGCGCAGCCCGCCGAGGCCGCGCGCGCCTTCGAGCGGGCGGCGCTCTGCTTCGAGGGCGCGGGGGCCGCGCTGCAGGCGATTGCGGCCTACCAGCGCCTGCTCTCGCTGGATCCCGCGCGCAGCGAGTGGCGCCAACGACTCGCGCAGCTCGCCGGCGCGGATCCGGCCCCGCTGGGCGGCGGCCCGGCGCCCGGCGCCGAGCCGGCGCCGGGATCGGAGCCCGCGCCAGAGCCGCTGCGCGGCGCGGCGCCCGCGCAGCCCGCAGCGCGCGTCGAAGCGGAGACGCTGCTGACCGAGGTGCTAGGCGCGTCTGGATCCGCTGCAGTCGGGTCCGGGCCCGCTCTCGGCTTCGCCTTCGAGCTCGAGGACGACGAGTCGGACTTCGAGCCGCAGCTCGCGGCCTGCGCGGAGCCCGGGCCGGCCGAGCGGCTCGCGCGCCGGGTGCTGCCGCAGGTGCCGCTCTTCGCGTCGCTCTCCGCGCCCGCGCTCGAGCGCCTCGCGCGCGTGGTCGGCCTGGAGCTCGCGCTCGAGGGAGATCTCGTGTTTCGCTCCGGCGAGGCGTCGACCGCGCTCTACATCGTGGCCGAGGGCGCCGTGGTGCCGATTGCGGAAGGTCCCGAGCGCAAGAAGCTCGCCGTGCTCGAGGCGGGTTCGGTGTTCGGCGAGATGGGACTCCTCTCGGGAGAGACGCGCAGCGCGAGCGTCGAGGCGCTGGTCGATTCCAAGCTGCTGCGGCTCGACAAGGACCACGCGCAGGCGCTGCTGCGCGAGTCGCCCCGGGTGCTGCGCGAGCTCATGCGCTGCTTCCGCAAGCGCTGGGCCGACCGGCTGCTGCGCACGAGCCCGCTGTTTCGCGAGCTGCCTCCCGAGGAATGCCAGCAGGTCGCGCGCGAGTTCCGCCTGCTCGAGGCCCAGGCGCAGACGGTCCTGGTCCAGCAGGGGCAGCGCTCGCAGGCGCTCTTCGCGCTGCTCGCGGGCGAAGCGCAGGTCGTGAGCGCGTCGCCTCCGGGGAGCCGCCGCGTCGCGCGGCTGCTGCCGGGCGACTTCTTCGGGGAGATGTCGCTCGTGCGGGGCGAGCCGGCCGAGGCGTCGGTGGTCTGCCTGCGCCGCTCCTTCCTGCTCGCGCTGCCGAGCGACGGGCTCGAGCGCCTGCTCGCGCTCGAGCCGGGATTCCGCGAGCGCCTCGAGGCGCTCGTGCTCGAGCGCGCGCAGCGCAATCGCGATTGGAGCGGCGTCGACTCGGGACTCGATCTCGTGTAGAACTGCTCCCGCGCGCAGGCCCGCGCGCGCCCAGCGGAGCGTGAGCATGATCCGAGGCATCCACCACCCCGCGCTCTCGGTGCCCGACCTCGAGCGGGCCCTCGAGTTCTACTGCGGCCCGCTCGGCTTCGAGGTCGTGATGCAGGCGGGCTGGCCGAAGGGTGTGCAGCTGCTCGACGACGCGGTCGGGCTGCGCGATTCCGCGTGCAAGGTCGCGATGCTGCGCAAGGGCAACTCCTGCATCGAGATCTTCGAGTACTCGTCGCCGACCCCGCGGCCCCAGCCGGCCGAGCGCCCGGTGTCGGACCACGGCATCACCCACTTCTGCCTCGACGTGGTCGATCTGGATGCGGAGTACGCGCGGCTCTCGGCGGCCGGCATGCGCTTCCACAGTCCGCCCGTCGACTCCGGGGACAGCAAGTGGGTCTATGGGCGCGATCCCTTCGGCAACGTGATCGAGCTCCAGGAGATCGTGAATCCCGCGAACCCCGCGGCGCTCGATCTCTGAGCGGACCCTGGGCTCGGCACTCGCGCGCGCCGGGCGGGACCTGGCGCTGGTGCTCGGCTTCGCGGCCTGCGCGGCGCCCGCCGAGCGGCGCCCGAACCTGCTGCTGATCTCGGTCGACACGCTGCGCGCGGATCGCCTCGCCTGTCACGGCGGGCCCGCCGACACGGGCGTCGCGCTCTGCGCGATCGCGGAGTCGGGCTATCGCTACGAGTGGGCGCTCTCGCCGGCTCCCTCGACCGCTCCCGCAATCGCCTCGCTGCTCACGTCCCGCTACCCCGCGTACCACGGGGTCGGCGAGTCCGCGCAGACGGCGCTCGCGAGCGAGGCGCTGACGCTCGCGGAGCTGCTGCGGGAGGCGGGCTACCGCACGGGCGCGGTGATCGCGAACCCGGTGCTCGCGGGAGCGCGCGGCCTCGAGCAGGGCTTCGACGTCTACGACGCGGAGCTGAACCGCAGCGAGCGGAACCGCCCCGGCTACCTCGAGCGCGACGCCGAGCACGCGACCGACGCGGCGCTCGCCTGGCTCGGCGGCGGGCGCGGACCCTGGTTTCTCTGGATCCACTACCAGGACCCGCACGGTCCCTACGAGCCGCCCGGCGCCGGGCCCGCGCGCGACGCAGCCGGGAGCACGCCCCTGCGCGCGCTCTCCGACCACTCGGGCCGCGGCGGGATCCCGCTCTACCAGCGCCTCGGAGAGGCCCGCGCAGCGGCCAGCTACGAGCGGCGCTACCTGGACGAAATCCGCTATCTGGACGGGCAGATCGAACGCCTGCTCGAGAGGGTTCACGAGCTTCCGGGCGGCACCGGCATCGCGCTCACGGCCGACCACGGGGAGGCCTTCGGCGAGGACGGCTACTGGTTCGCGCACGGCCACTCGGTCGGGCTCGATCAGCTGCACGTGCCGCTGCTCTGGCGGCCACCCGGGACGCCGCGGGCGGGTCCGAGCCATGCGATCGCGGCCCCCGTCAGCACGCTCGATCTCGCGCCCACGCTGCTCGAGGCCGCGGGCATCGCGCTGCCGGAATCCTTCCAGGGCCGACCGCTGCCGCGCGACGCGGCGAGCGCGGTCGCGCGCCCCTTCTTCGCAGAGCAGCGCCTGCGCGCGGCGGTCGTGCTCGGAAGCCGGTATCTCGCGCGCGATCGCAGACCCTTCTCGGATCCGGTCGCCGATCCGATCAGCGGCGGCTGGCTGCTTCCGATCGCCGCGCGCACGGCCGCGCTCGAGGGCGCCGCGACCGGCGTCGCCTACGCGGCCGCGGGCGCATCGCCGCGAGACGCCGCACTCGAGTCGCTGCTCGCGGACTATCTCGCGCGCTCCGCGCACGCGACTCCGTCGGGACCCGCCGTCGAGCTCTCGCCGGAGGCGCGGGCTGCGCTGTCGGCGCTCGGCTATCTCGAATAGCGGATGCCCGACGCGATCCGCGAGACGAGCGGCGCCGCACGCGCCGGGGCGCCGGGAGACGCCGCGCAGCAGCGCGTTGCCGCGCTCTCGCTGCTGCCGCCGGCGCTCCTGCTCGCGACCTTGCTGCATCTGCGCCAGGTCGCGTACCTCGCGACTCCGGGCAACCGCTATGCGTCGCACTGGGAGCGCGCGGACGGCGTCGCGCTCGTCGCGACCCTGCTCGCGACCGCGCTCCTGCTCTTCGGCGCCGCGCTCGGGCTCTCGCGCGCCCGCTGGCCCTGGCTGCGGCGCGCTCTCGCGCCCTTCTGGATCTGGGTCGCGGGAAACTCCCTGCTCGCGCTCGCGACCTTCTGGGATCCGCCGCGCAGCGCGCTCCGGGCCGGGTGGCTGCTGACGCTCGCGCTCGCGCTCGCGAGCGCGTTCCTCGCGCGCGAGCGGATCGAGCGCGCGGCGCTCCGCGTCGGCCGCGCGCTGCTCCTGCTGCCGGTCGCCACGCTGGTGCAGATCCTCTGGTGGGCGCCCTGGGGCAGCCCGCTCGATCCGCTCGCGCCGCCCGCGGAGCCGGCCGGGCCGGGACCGCCCGTGGTCCTCGTGATCTTCGACGGCTGGTCGGCGCAGGAGAGCCTCGACCAGGGCCGCTTCCGGCGCTTCCTTCCGAACCTGCGCGCGCTCGCGCTGCGCTCGCTGAGCTTCCCGCGCGCGCTCGCGCCGAGCTTCGACACGGCGGAGTCGGTGCCGCGCCTGCTCTTCGGCCGGGGCGAGGGTTGGCGCATCGAGCCGGAGAATGCGGCCGCGTTCTGGCGGCGCGAGCCGGCGCCGGGGGAGGGCGTCGGGGAGCGCGAGGCGGTGCTCGGCAGCGCCAACCTGTTCCAGCCCTTCGCGCAGCGCGGCTATCGCACGGTGCTCACCGGCTACTACCTGCCGTACCGGCGCCTGCTCGGCCCCGAGGTCGAGGTGGTTCGCAGCGAGCCGCACGTGCCGCGGGGCCGCTCGCTCTCCGAGCGCTTCCGGGTGCGCACGCTGGCCGGAGCGCGCTACCTGCAGGGCCCCGGGGCCGCCGCGCGGCTCCTCGCCGAACATCGGCTCCGCTACAGCGAGACCTGGTATGCGCTCAACCAGCGCGTGCTCGCCGACACGCTCGAGGTCCTCGAGCGCTGGCCGCGCAAGACCCTCCTCTTCAGCCACTTTCCGATGCCGCACCCGCCCTTCGTGGTGGACTCCGACGGCAGCTTCCGCGGCCCCTACCGCCGCGACCGCAGCAGCGGCACCCGCGCCGACTACCGCCGGCACCTGCGCAACGTCGACCGCATCGTCGGCCTGCTCGTCGAGACGCTGGAGCGGCGCGGCCACTTCGACGACGCGCTGATCGTGCTGACCGGCGATCACGGCTGGAAGCGCCACGACCGGCGCGTGCTGCACGTGCCGCTGCTCGTGAAGTGGCCCGCGCAGACGCAGGCGGCCTTCTTCGCTCCCGTGTTTCCGACCCGGGCGCTGCCCGGACTGCTCGAGCTCGCCGCGCGCGGCGGCGCGGGCCTGAACGAGGCCGCCGACTACCTCTCGCGGCACGCGCAGCCGACGGGCCCGGACGAGGTGTTTCCCGAGTAGGCGGCGCGTCGGCGCCCGCGGTGCGCGGGCGCGCCGATCTTCCTATCCTGAGCCGCCATGGCCATCTACGAAGCGATCGACTCCCCGGGCCCGCGCCGCCGCCTGCGCCTGCGCAGCCCCGTCACGCTCGAGCCGATCGGCGAGCTCGAGTGCGCCAGCGAGGAGGACGTGCGCGCGGCGCTCGAGCGCGCGCGCAAGGCGCAGCCCGCCTGGGGCGAGCTTCCCGTCGACGAGCGCGCGGTCTACCTCCAGCGCGTCTCCGAGGTGCTGCTCGAGAAGCAGGACCTCGTGATGCAGACGGTGCTGCGCGAGACGGGCAAGGCCCCGAGCGAGGCCTTCAGCATGGAGGTCTTCGCGTCGCTCGACGCGCTCGCCTATTACGCGAAGCGCGCGCCGCGCTGGCTGCGCCCCGAGAAGCGCCGGATCCACGGTGTGCTCGGCCTCGCGAAGCAGCTGCGCATCGAGTACCGGCCGCTCGGCGTGGTCGGCATCATCGTGCCCTGGAACGGTCCCTTCGTGCTCGCGATGAACCAGGCCGCGCAGGCGCTCGTCGCGGGCAACGCGGTGCTGCTCAAGGGCTCCGAGGTCACGCCCTACTCGACCCGCCTCGTCGGCGAGCTCTTCGAGGAGGCGGGCCTGCCCGAGGGCGTGCTGCAGGTGCTGATGGGCGACGGCGGGACGGGCGCTGCGCTGGTCGAGGCCGGCGTCGACAAGATCTCCTTCACGGGCAGCGTCGCGACCGGCCGCCGCGTCGCCGAGGTCTGCGGTCGCAACCTCACGCCGGTCTCGCTCGAGCTCGGCGGCAAGGACGCGATGATCGTCTGCGCCGACGCGGATCTCGACCGCGCGGCCGCGGCTGCGCTGATCGGCTCCTGCATGAATACGGGCCAGTACTGCTGCGGCACCGAGCGCATCTACGCGGTCGACGCGATCTACGAGCCCTTCGTCGCGAAGGTGGTCGAGCGGGCCTCGGCGCTGCGCCAGGGCGCCACGGGCGAGTTCGACGTCGGCGCGATCTTCTGGGACAAACAGCTCGCGATCATCGAGCGCCACGTCGCCGAAGCGCTCGCGAAGGGCGCGCGCGTGCTGGTCGGCGGCCGGCGCAACCCGGAGCTCTCCGGGCTCTACTACGAGCCGACGGTGCTGGTCGACGTCGACCACTCGATGCAGATCATGCGCGACGAGACCTTCGGTCCGATCGTCTGCATCCAGCGCGCGAGCGACGAGGAGGAGGCCCTCCGCCTCGCGAACGACTCGCCCTACGGGCTCTCGGGAACCGTGTTCACGAAGGACAAGGCGCGCGGGATCGAGCTCGCGCGGCAGCTGCAGACGGGCGGCGTCTGCGTGAACGACATGACGCTGACCTACGGCGTGCCCGAGGCTCCCTTCGGCGGGCGCAAGGAGAGCGGCGTCGGTCAGGTCAACGGGCGCAAGGGTCTGCGCGGCTATTGCCACGAGATGCCGATCCTGATCGACCGCTTCGGCGGCAAGCTGCAGGGCGGCTATCCGTACACGACGAGAAGCCTCGAGGGCGCGAAGAAGTTCGCGCGCTTCTACTTCGGGACGCCGCTCGCGCGCTGGCTCTCCTAGCCCGGTGCGTCCCGGGCGCGCGTTTCGCGCGCTGCGCTACCGCGACTTCCAGCTGCTCTTCGCGGCCTTCCTGCTCTCGCAGTCGGGCTTCTGGATCACGCACATCTCGCTGCAGGGTCTGATGGCGCGCGAGGGCGGCAACGATCCGCTGATCCAGGGCCTGCTCGCCTTCGTGATCTACCTGCCCGGCTTCCTGCTGGCGCCGCCCGCGGGTCTGCTCGCGGATCGCGTCTCGCGCAAGGCCATCGCGCTCGCCTGTCAGGCGGGCATCGCGCTGCTCTCGGGCGGGCTCGCGGCGCTCGTCTGGCTCGCCGCGGCGACCCCGGAGCACGTGCTCGTGCTGGCCTTCGGGCTCGGGGTCTGCTTCGCGTTCACGGGACCCGCCCAGGGCGCGCTGATCGCGAACAGCGTGCCGCGCGCGGAGCTCGGCAGCGCGGTCTCGCTGCACTCGGCGCTGAACAACCTGACGCGCGTCGCGGGGCCCGCGCTCGCGGCGCCGCTGCTCGCGACGGGACGCTTCGAGCTCGCCTTCGCCTACTACGCGCTCGCGGTCGCGCTCGCGGCCGGCCTGGTCCTCGCGCTGCGCGTCGCGCCGCTCGCCCCCGCGCTCGAGAAGAGCGGAGTCCTGCGGCGGATGTGGCTCGGCTTCGAGCACGCGCGCAGCCGTCCCCCGGCGCTGCCGTCGCTCTCGCTGGTCGCGGTGCTCTCGCTCTTCGGGGTCGCGCACAGCGTGCTGCTGCCGGTCTTCGCAGAGCGGGCGCTCGGCCGCATGGAGTGGTTCGCGGGCATGGCCGTCGCGACCGGCGTGGGTGCGATCGGGGGAGCCCTGACCAGCGGCTTCCGCCCGCCCGACCTGCGCGCGGGCGCACGCGACCTCGTGCTCTACGGCGCGGCGCTCGCGCTCTTCTCGCTCACGCGTCACGCCGCGGCCGCGCTGCTGTGTCAGGCGCTGGCCGGGTACTTCTACTTCTCGCTCACGACCAACCTGCAGACGCTGATCCAGGAGCGGATCGACGACGCGATGCGCGGCCGCGTGATGAGCCTCTTCGGCGTCTGCTGGGGGGGCCTCGTGCCCTTCGGCGGGCTCGCGATGGGCGGCGCCGCGCGCGGGCTCGGCGTCCGCGCGACGATCGGGATCGGCGCGGGGGTCTGCATCGCCTACGGCCTCGCGATCTGGTGGATCGCGGGCCGCTGGCCGCCGCAGACGCCCGGTCTTCACACGCCGAGCGCGCGGGAGACCACGTCGCGCGCCGCGTCGAGCAGCTCGCTGCGGCGCAGCTGGGCGCGGCAACGCAGCAGGTTGTGGTCGGCTCGCTCGGTCCGGAAATAGCGGTCTCCGTCGAGGTGGTCGGTCAGGAAGCGCACTGCGTTCTCGAGCGCCATCAGCGCGCCCGCGCGGGGCAGCGCGCGGAGCTCGGCGTCGGCGAGACCCGCGCCGGCGCCCGCGCGGTAGCCGCGCGCGAGCGCCTCGAGCAGCGCGGGCTCGACGCGCAGCCCGCCCTGCGCGATCTCGTCCTCGGCGAAGGGGCAGGAGGCCGTGCGCGCGAGCTCGCCGAAATCGAAGAGGCGCGTGCCCTCCATGCAGGTGTCGAGATCGACCACGCAGAGCGCCTCGCCGCTCTCGGCGTCGAAGAGCAGGTTGTCGAGCTTGCAGTCGTTGTGGACCGGCACGCGCGGCAGCGGGGCCTGCGCGACCTCGGCGAGCCGCTCGGCCGCGCGCAGCGCCGCGTCGAGCTCCGCGCGCACCTCCGCCGCGCGGCCCGCGCGATCGGCGCGCGCGGCCTCGCGCAGCGCGAGGCAGCGGCCGGGCAGGTCGTGGAAGCGCGGGATCACGACCGCGAGGGGCGGGCCCGGGAGCTCGGCGAGCGCGGCCGCGAAGGCGCCGAAGGCCCGCGCGGCCGCGTGCGCCTGCGCGGGGCTCTCGGGGAATGCGACGCTGCGGCTGCGCTCGATCAGGGGCAAAGCGCGCCAGACTCCCCCCTCCGCGTCGCGGTGCAGGAGCAGGCCGCTGCGCGTGCGCAGCGGCGGGAGCGCGCGCCGCTCGGGGTGTGACAGGCCCTGCTGCCGCGACCAGTCGAGCAGGTGCGAAGCGATGCGCACGAGGTTCTGCATCACCGCGGCGGGATCCGGAAAGACGTGCGTGTTCAGCCGCTGCAGCACCAGAGGCCGCGCCTTCGGGCCATCGATCTCGACCGCGAAGGTGTCGTGGATGTGCCCGCGGCCGAGCCGCGCGAGCCGGAGCGCGGCGCCCTCGGGCGCGAACGCGCGCGCGGCCTCCGCGGCGGCGCTGCCTGGCGCCGCGCGGGCGTCGTCGATTTCCACGGCGGACTCCGTTTCGGAACTGCGCGCGCAGCGTAGGGGCTCGGCGCGGACTGCGCCGCCGCGCGCTCAGCGCGGCTCGGGCGGGGCCGGAGGCGGCGCCGCGAGGAGAGCGGGCAGCTCCGGGACCTGCCGCATTGCGAGCCAGCCCGCGACTCCCGGTCCCGAGTCGGCCTTCTGCAGTCCCGCGCAGGGACTCGAGCGAGGCTGGCGCGCGCGACCCATGAGGCGCGAGAATGCGCGCGGGAGGGCCGCGCGTGGATCCGCTGCCGCATCACTACCGGGTGGAGACTTCGCTCGGTCCCGAGGGCGAGGTCTGGCTCCGCTCGGAGTCGCTTCCGGCGCTCGCGACTGCGCCGCCCGCCGCATTCGGGGGTCCCGGCGATCACTGGTCGCCCGAGACGCTGCTCGTCGCGGCGGTCGCCGACTGCTTCGCGCTCGGCTTTCGCGCGATCGCGAGCGCGTCGCGCCTCGAGTGGCGCGAGCTCGCGTGCCGCGTGGACGGGACGCTCGAGCGCAGCGAGGGACGCACGCGCTTCACGCGGGTGCGGATCGAAGCGCGCCTGAAGCTGCCGGCCGCGGCCGATCCCGAGCGCGGGCGACGCCTGCTCGAGAAGGCCGAGAAGGCCTGCCTGATCACGAACTCGCTCTCGGCGGAGGTCGAGCTCGACGCCGCGGTCGAGATCGGCTGACGCGGAAGCGGCGGCCGATGCGCGCCTTCGAGTTCCAGCGCGCGGGCGCGGCGCTGCTTCGAGCCGAGCGCGCGCTGCCGGAGCCGGGTGCGGGCGAGCTCCGCGTGCGGGTCGAGGCCTGCGGCGTCTGCCGCACCGACCTCCACCTGCTCGACGGCGAGCTCGCGGAGCCCGCGGCGCGCGTGGTCCCCGGGCACCAGATCGTCGGGCGCGTCGATCGGCTCGGTCCCGGCCTGCTCGAGCCCGTGCCGGGGAGCCGGGTCGGCATCCCCTGGCTCGGTGCGACCTGTGGCTCCTGCGCGTTCTGCGCCGCGGAGCAGGAGAATCTCTGCGACGCGGCGCAGTTCACCGGCTACACACGCGACGGCGGCTTCGCCGACTACGCGCTCGCCGATGCGCGCTACTGCTTCCCGCTCTCCGAGGCGCTCGACGCGGCGCACGCGGCTCCGCTGCTCTGCGCGGGCGTGATCGGCTACCGCTGCCTGCGCCTCGCCGGCCATGGCCGGCGGCTCGGCCTCTACGGCTTCGGCGCCGCCGCCCACATCGCGATCCAGGTCGCGCGCGCGCGAGGCCAGGAGGTCTACGTGTTCACGCGCCCCGGCGACGCGCAGGCGCAGTCCTTCGCGCGGGAGCTCGGCGCGCGCTGGACGGGCGCCTCGGGCGAGTCGCCGCCCGAGCCGCTCGACGCCGCGATCCTGTTCGCGCCGGTGGGAGCGCTGGTGCCGCTCGCGCTCGCGGCCGTGCGCAAGGGCGGCAGCGTGATCTGCGGCGGCATCCACATGTCCGAGATCCCGAGCTTCCCCTACCACCTGCTCTGGCACGAGCGCGTGCTGCGCTCGGTCGCGAACCTCACGCGCCGCGACGCGAGCGAGTTCCTCGCGCTCGCGCCGAAGCTCGCGATCCGGACCGAGGTGGAGCGCTTCCCGCTCGAGCAGGCGAACCAGGCCCTGCTCCGGCTGCGCAGCGGAGCGCTGCGCGGGGCCGTCGTGCTGCTTCCCTGAGGCCGCTATTCCTCGAGCGCAGCGATGCTGTCTGCCGCGATCACGCGCTGCCAGGCGCCGCGCAGCTCCGCGCGCAGCGCGGCCTGGCGCGCGAGCAGCGCCGCCCCGGAGAGTCCGGGCTCGACGAGCTCCGCGACGAGCTCGAGCGCGGCGGGGTCGGCGGGCAGGCCCTCGACGCCGCGGCCCGCCACGAGGCGCGCCCTGGCCTCGACCCGGCGCAGGAACCCGTAGTTCCGCAGCACGCGCTCGACGCGCTCCCCCGCGACCGCGGCCGCGAGCAGGTTCGGCGCGCTCGGAAGCGGGATCGGGGCGCTGCGGCCGCGCTCGAGCTGGGCGCCGGCCGCGAGGAAGTCGACGTCCATGAGCCCGCCGGGGCCCGTCTTGAACGCGCGCTCGGGGCCGATCTCCGCGGCGCGCTCGCGCTCGACCCGCTCGCGCAGATCGGCGAGGTAGCGCCAGGGCTTGTGGCGGCGGGAGGTGATCGCCGCGTGCACCCGCGCGAGCACCTCGGCGCCGGGCGCCGCGACACAGGCGATCGCGCGTCCGCGCAGGAGTGCGACGTGCTCCCAGGTCTCGGCCTGCTCGCACTGGTAGGCCTCGAAGCGGTCGATCGCGGTCACGAGCATGCCCTGCTGGCCGGAGGGGCGCAGTCGCGCGTCGACGGGATAGGCGACGCCGGCTCCCGTCATCGTGGTGAGATAGGCGATCAGGCGCTGGCCGACGCGGGAAGCGGCTACGACCCGGTCGGGCCCGCCGGCGTAGAGGAAGATCAGGTCGAGGTCCGAGTGGTAGGTGAACTCGCGTCCGGCGATCTTGCCCATGCCGAGCACCACGATCGGGACCTCCTCGCGCCCCCGCTGCGCGAGTGCGAGCGCGCGGACCACGATCGACTCGGCCAGCAGCGAGAGGTGCAGCGAGGCCTCCTCGAAGGGGATCTGCCCGGCGAGGTCGAGGCAGGCCACGGCGCTGCTCTCCTCGCGGCGCGCGAGGCGCAGCTCGTCGAGCGCGTCCTCGAGCGGGAGCTCCGGATCGAAGCGGGCTCCGCTCTCGAGCGCGGCGCGCCGCTCGCGCAGCTGCGGCAACCCGCCGCGCGCGAGGCGGGCGAAGAGCGAGGGCCGGTTCGCGACGAAGCGGGCCGACTCGGCATCGGCGGCGAAGAGCCGCGCCAGACCGGGCAGCGCCGCCGGCGACGGCAGCAGGTCGCTCTCGAAGATCCGAGTCTCGGCGAGAGAGTCGAGGCGGCTGGCGAGTGCGGCCGCGAGCGCAGTGCCGCTCGCGACCTCCTCGAGCGCTCGGCGCAGTCGGCTCATCGGGCGGCCTCCTCGAGCACGAGTTCGTCGAAATGCCGGCGCACCGCGCTGCGCACGCGCGTCCAGCTGTCGAGCAGGCGCACGCGCGCGGCCTCCCGGTCCGGGTCGGCGTCGAGCAGGCGCCGCGCGAGCGCGCACTGGGCCTGGCGCCGCTGCGGGAAGCTCTGGGTCTGCCGCTCGTCGTCGAGCTGCAGCGCGTGCTCGGCACGCCGCAGCCAGAGGTAGCAGTGGGCGAGCTCCGCGGCGGCCTGCTCGGACAGGAGCGACAGCCGCGCGAGCGCCTCGAGTGCGTCGAGCACGTTGCCGGTGCGCAGCGCGGGATGGCGGCCGCCGTGGAAGAGCTGCAGCGCCTGGACGAGGAACTCGACGTCGCGGATCCCGCCGCGCCCCTCCTTCAGGTTGGAGTCGACGTCGCGCCCGTCGCTGCTGCGCTCGCTCTCGATGCGCTCCTTCATCTGCCGCACCCGGGTCAGGATCGAGGGATCGATCGAGCGCCGATACACGAAGGGCTGGATCTCGCGCTGGAAGCGCTGCGCTGGCTCCGGCGGTCCCGCGACGGGTCGCAGCCGGATCAACATCTGCCGCTCCCACTCGGCGCCGAAGCTCTCGTAGTACGCGAGTGCCGCATCCACCGGGTTGGCGACCACGCCGGAGCGCCCTTCGGGACGCAGGTCGAGATCGACCCGGTAGCCGAAGCCCTGGCCGGTCGGCTCCTCGAGCGCGGACTTGAGCCGCTGGACGAGCAGTGCGACCTGCTCGTGGTGCGCGGCCGCGCTCGCGTCCGGCGGAACGCTGTAGACGAAGAGCAGGTCCACGTCGGACGAGAAGTTGAGCTCGCGCCCGCCGAGCTTGCCGAGCGCGAGCAACGACGGCGTCGGCGCGCGCGTCTCCTGCGCCGCGAGTGCGAGCGCGGCGCAGAGGGACCGGTCGGCGAGGTCCGAGAGCTCGCGCAGGCCGTCGCGAAAAGGGCGCCCCGCGAGGTCGCGCGCGGCGATGCGCAGCAGGCCGCGGTACTTCTCGCTGCGCAGCTCCTCCCAGCTCGAGGGCAGCGGGGTCGCGAGCGGGTCCGCGTCGGGCGCAGGGGGCAGCGCCGCCTTTAGCCAGTCGAGCCGGCCCGGATCGAGCAGCAGCTGACGCGCGGCGAAGTGGCTCGCGCCGAGCAGCGCGGGCAGAGTCGGGGCCTGGGAGAGATCGAGCCGCGCGCCGCGCTCGGCGCAGAGCGCCGCGAGCGCGGCCAGGCTGTGGGTGCCGAAGGCGGGCAGTGCCGAGAGCAGCAGCGCGGGCGCCCAGTCGGCGCTGCGGTGGGCGAGCTCGGGAAACGCGAGCGCCTCGGCGAGTGCCGCGCGCGTCGCGAGGGCCGGCTCGGCGGCGATCGGGTCGAGTGCCTCGAGCTCGGGCAGCCGGCCCTGCTCGAGCGAGTGAAGGCACGCGCGGAGTGCGTCCCGCACGTCGCTCCGCGCTACTCGAGCGGCGGGAGATAGGCTTCGACGCCGTTGTCGCGGGCGCACTCCTGCACGATGCGCGTGAAATCGGCCCGGATCACTGCATCCGAGCTCTGGAGCTCGTCGTAGGAATAGAGCTCGGAGCTGCGATCGAGCCAGCAGCTGCAGATCCGATTCCGGAGCGCGTCGTCATCGATGCGCGCGTTCGTGAGGCAGTCGTTCAGGAAGCTGCGCCGCTCCTCGTCGCTCCAGCCGCAGCCCGCGCAGAGTGCGCAGAGCGCGAGCAGCGCGGCGGCGGGTCCACGCGAGTGGCCGCTCGCGCGGGTGGCCAGGGCTCGAAGCAGTCGCATCGTCCTCTCCTGCGCCGGGACCGCCCGGCGCCTCCGGGGGAGCCCGATGCTCGCTCAGGCGATGGATTCGTCAACCGTCCGGGAGAAGCGATCGAGTCCGCGCGCGAGCTCGTCGAAGGCCTCGATCTCCTCGGGCACGTAGACCTCGTTGAACATGCCGAGCGCGAGGCCGGGGGGGAGCGAGGCGAGGGCTGCACCCGAGAGCGCGCGCCGCAGCAGCCGGCGTCGCGAGAGCAGCGGATCGGCGGAGCCGAAGCCGACCAGCATCGCGGTCGCGAGCCCCGCACCCGCGAAGAGCCGATTCTGCTCGCGCCGCAGCATCGCATCGCGGCGACCCTGGTCGAGCAGGCCTGCCGCGAGGGCGACCGCCTCGGGCCGCGCGCCCGGCGCTGCGCCGCTCCTGCCGGGGACGAGCTCGAGCGCCGCCGCGACGGCGGCGTGATTCGAGTAGCTGTACTCGCGATCCCCGAGCCACAGCAGCTCGTCCATCGCGCGCTGGATCGCGACCGGCTCGAGCCCCGTCGCGACACCGTGCCGCGCCAGCACGAAGTCGACCCGTTTGCCGGTGTTGCGGCTGCGGCGGTAGGCGTTGCCCGGCCACACCGTCGGCGCGGCGTCCCGCAGCTCCTGGCCGCTGTCGCGCAGTCCCGTGAGCCCGAGCAGCACCTGGTGCTCCGGGTCGCCCGCCTCGCAGTTGAAGTCGCCGAGCACGAGCACAGGCTCGCGCCACTCCCGCATGCGCGTGGCGAGCTGCACGATCTGGCCGGTGCGGTGGCTCCGGTAGCCGTGGGGCACGTCCCGGCGGTAGCACGCCTGGAGGTGGGTGTTGACGACCGAGAGCGGCCCGGCGTCGGTCTCGATGCGCAGGTGCACGAAGCCCTTGCCGCCGAGAAAGTCGATGTGGCGCGGATGCTGCGGCAGAGGTCGGATCACGAAGGGCTCGAAGCGCGCGCTCTGGATCGGCAGGCGCGAGAGCACGAGCAGGCCGCTGCTGGCGAAGCGCGAGTCGGGCTCCCAGGCGTGGGGCAGGCCCGCTTCGAGGCCGGCGCGCAGCAGCTGCTCCCGCGCGTCCGGGGTCCACGCCTCCTGGAATCCCACGAGGTCGAGATCGAGCTCGCGCAGGCGACTCCCGATGGCCGCGAGGCGCGCCTCGACGTCCTTGGCGAGCGGCTCGGGCAGCGCCCAGACGTTCAGCGTCGCCACGCGCAGGCGGGTCGCGGCGCCCGGGCCAGGCCCGACCTCGGATCGCGAGTGCTGCTGCATGCGCGTGCCCCGGGTCCCGGCTAGAACCGGAACTCCAGCGTGATGCCGAAGCGCTTCTGGCGGATCGCCTTGTAGATGGGTCCGCCGACGCGGAACTCGACCTCGCGATTGCCGATCGCGAAGTCGCTGCGGAAGCGGACGCCGCGCCGATCGAACTCGAAGGCGTTGCTGCGCTGGATCGGCTCGGGCTCTTCGAGCTGCCAGCTCGAACGGGTCGCGAGCCGCAGCAGCTCGCGGTTCCGGTCCCTGCGCTCCTCGGCCTGCAGGTCGGGCTCGCCCGCCTGCGCCGGAGCGCTGAGCGCGATCAGGAATGCTGCCATCAGTCCCGCCGCTGCGGGACTGCCCATCGGCCGACGCATCGGTGGTCTCCTCGCTTCCGGTTGGCTCCTTCGTTTCTGCAGGTCCGGCCGCTGCGAATAGGGTGCAAATCACGTGCCGCGCAACCAGTCCCCGAACGCGCGGCCCGGGGCCTGCGCCGGCCCGAGTGGGTAGTTCGCTTCCCATCCAGGGAAGTCCGACGGACACAGTTTCGTGTCGATTCCCGGAGCCCGTGCAGCGAGCGGCAGGCGACCGGCAGCTCCCGCGCGAAGCCCCGCTCGACCGCTCGCGAACGCGCGCTACCCGAGCGCGCGGGTGGCAAACCAGAACACGCCGAGACCGCAGACCGCGCTCGAGGCGAGCGCGGCGGCGGGCGCCTCGAGCGAGCGTCCGCCGACCGAGACCCGGGCGAGCGCGCGCAGCGCCGGCCAGGCGAGAGCGACCGCGCAGAGCTGTCCCGCCTCGACTCCGAGATTGAAGCCGAGCATTGCCAGCGCGAGGCGCTCGCCCGGCAGCGCGAGCTCGGACAGCACCCCGGCGAACCCCATCCCGTGCACCAGACCGAAGGCGAACGCGATCGCGGCCCGCAGCGGGGCGGGCCTGCGCGCGCGCGCCAGCAGCGCGAAGTGACAGGCCGTGAAGAGCCCGAGGCCGAGCAGCGCCGAGCGCGGGAGCGCGGGGCTGCCGGCGGCGGCGAGCAGGAGCAGGAGCAGACAGGCCGCCACGGGCACGGCGCGGTCGCGGCCGCCGAGGATCCAGGCGTTCTCGGCCGCAGCGAGCGCGATCGAGAAGCCGATCAGCGCCTCCACCGGCTCCGGGCGAGCCGTGATCCAGCGCGTCGTCGCGAGCGCGAGCGTGAGGCTGTGGGCCAGCGTGAAGGCGCTGACGAGCAGGGCGAGCTCGCGCAGCGAGGCGGCCAGCAGCAGCAGGGCGAAGACGAAGGCCAGGTGATCCCAGCCCGAGAGGATGTGCTGCACGCCGAGCCCGAAGTAGCGGGCCGCGCCGCCAGGGCTCGTCGCGCCCGGGGCGCCAGCCGTGCCCGGCGCGGCGGCCTCGGGATCCAGACGGAAGCTCGGCTCGGCTTCGGAGAGCACGCGGTCGAGCACGCGGCCGTCCGCGAGCTCGAGGCGCACGAAGTGCAGATGCGAGGGCGCGACCTCGAGCAGGAGCGAGCTCGAGAGCCTGCGCGGCCCGGAGCTCGCACAGTCGACGCGCCAGCCGAAGACCAGCCAGCCCTCCGGAGCCGGGAGCAGCGCGGGCAGCGCGCGCGCAGCGCAGGGGCTGTCGCCGCTGGCGAGCTGCAGGGAGTGCGCGACGAGCCCCGCCGCGACCGCGGCGTCCTCGGACGAGCCGACCGGATCCAGGCCGAGTCGGGTGAGGTCGAGGCGCGAGACCCGGCTGCGCACGCCCGCGCCCGTGGCGTCGAGCGTCCAGGTCGAGTACGAGAGGCTGCGCGTGTGTGCGCCCGCGGCGGCAGCGCCGAGCTGCAGCGCGAACGCGATCGAGAGCGCCGCGGCGAGTGCGCGCGCCCGCCGCCGGAGACCCGGCCCTGCCGCGTCGCGACTCACGGCAGCTCGTCGGCGATGCGCACGCGGACGGCGCTGCGCAGCGTGTCGAGGCGCTCGCGCACGGCGCGGTCGCCGGCGCGGCGCACGAGCTCGGCGCGCACCTGGTCCCGGATTTCTGCGAGAGGAGGAGTCCGGCTCGGCTGGCGGCTCACGAGCTGCAGCACGTGGAAGCCCTGCGACCCGCGCAGCGGATCGCTCGTCGCACCGACCTCGAGCGCGGCCGCGGCGCGCACGGCGCTCGGGCCGATGTAGTGGGTGAGCTCGCTCTCGGGCAGGGGCGCGTCCGGGATCTCGGCCACGAGCGCGTCGCCGAGCTCCGTTCGGAGCTGCGCGAAGGGCTCGCCCGCGCGCAGGCGCTGGCTCGCCTGCTGCGCGCGCGCGAACGCCAGGGCCTCCGTCCGGCGCGGCTCGGAGCCGACGAAGATCTGGCGCAGCTGCACCCGGCCGGGGCGCGCGAAATAGCCGGCGTGCTCGGCATGGAAGCGCTGCAGCTCGTCCTCCGAAGGCTCGTAGCCGTCGGTGCTCGCCACGAGCGAGCCCATCACTGCCGACACGAGATCGGCCCGCACCCGGCGGTCGCGCTGCGCCAGTCCGAGGGCGAGCGCGTGCTGGATCAGCAGCTCTTCCTCGATCATGCGATCGAGCACGAAGCGCCGGTCGGCGGGGCCGAGGGGAGTGCGGCGGTCGCTCGACAGCGCGTCGACCGCGCGCTGGTACTCCTCGCGTCGGATCTCGCGCTCGCCGACCCTCGCGACGACTCCGTCGGGCAGGGGGGCCTCCGCGGAGGTCCGCTCGAGCAGGCTGGCGGCGGCGAGCGCCAGCCCGGTGGCGGCTCCGGCGGCGAGCAGGAGGCGTGCGGTGTTCACGGCGAGGCCGCATCTTACGCGGGTCGGAGCCCGCGAGCGATTCGCTTGCTGGTCCCGCTGGAACGTGTTTGAATGCCAGCCCGATTGCCGTCGTGCCAGCGTGCACCGGGGAGGAGCGGAATGAAGATCGTCGTCGACTACGACCTGTGCGAGGCCAACGCGGTGTGCATGGACGTGTGCCCCGAGTGCTTTCGTGTCGAAGATGACGACACCCTGACCATCCTGGTGGAGCGGCCGCCGGAGTCGCTGCGCAAGAAGGTCGAGGAGGCGGTGCGGCTCTGCCCGCGCCAGGCGATCCGACTGGTCGAGGGCTGATCCCCTTCCGCCGCGGCGACGCCGGGAACCGCATCCGCGGACCGGGCGAGCAGACTGCGGGCGCCCGCTAGAACCGGTACTCGAGCCCCGCGCCCAGCGACAGCGTGTCGAACTTCTCGACGGCTTCGTAGGGCGCAAGGTACGCGAAGCCCGCGGTCAACACGAAGTGCGGAGTCGCGTAGAAGTCGAGACCCCCACCGAAGCGCATCGCGATGCCCGTCTCCTTGTCGGCATGCATTGCGCCGATCCCAGCGAGCAGGTAGGGCTGGAAGCGCTCCGGGAGCAGCCGCGTGAACGGGTACATCCGGGAGTTCCCGGTCAGCACCCAGGCATCCACCTCGGGCGCGAGCAGTGCGTTCTCCGAATCGAAGCCGGTGAAATACTCGGCCTGCAGCTCGCCGCTGACCGACGGGTGGCAGCGATACCCGCCGCGCAGCGTGACACCCGGGCTGTTGTCGGTGGTGCCGCGAAAGCCGAAGTTCTCGACGCCGTAGGATCCGCCGGCGCCCGCGTAGAAGCCGTCCCGGGCGTACTCGGACTCCGCGGTCTCCTCGGAGAGACAGCCGCGGCCGAGCGTGGCGATCGCGATGATGTAGATCGGGATCGCGCCGATCGTGACTCCGAGCGTCTCGGCCCGCGCGCGCGGGGCGAGCGAGATCCCCGTGAGCGCCAGGCAGACCGCCAGCGCCAGCGTGCGTCGCATCATCGTCCGGTATCCCTCTCGTCGCAGAGCCGTCGCATCGGCCCGCGCATACTTGAACAGGCCGGGTGGATTCGGCAAGCCAAAAAGGGGTGAGATCGACGCAAAGTGCCAGACGCGGCCGCGCGAGCCGACGGCATCGAGCGCGCGAGCTTCCCGATCGAAGTGGAGATCGCCGGGGAGGTGTTGACTGTGCGGCGTCCGTGGTGGAGCTGAGGGGATTCGAACCCCTGACCCTCAGACTGCCAGCCTGATGCTCTCCCAACTGAGCTACAGCCCCACTGGTCCGGCGCAAGCTACCGACATCCCCCCGGTGTGTCAAAGCAGCGCGCGAGGCGCTGCGCTCGAACCGTCGCTGTGGAGCAGGTCCACGGGTATCATCGGGCGCGCTGCGCGCCGGAGTGGCGGAATGGCATACGCGACGGACTCAAAATCCGTTGCCCCATCGGGGCGTGTGGGTTCGACTCCCACCTCCGGCAGGTCTGGATCCCAGGGCTCGCTCGGCGCTCGTGTCCGGGTACGAGCCCCGAATGCGGCGGCCGCCGATCGCGTCGATCGCGGTGGGTGCGGCACGAGGCCGCCAGGCAGAAGGGAGGTAGCTCGCGTGCAAGATCGATCGCAGGGCATCCATCGGAGCGCCGCGCTGGGCGCGGCGCTGGCGCTGCTCGTCGCACTCGCCGGCTCGGGTGCAGCGCTCGCCGAAGACAGCACGAAGTACCGCGAGTTCTTCGGGCGCATCGACTCGATGACGGCGAAGAAGATGATCGTCGACAACCGGAAGGGCGACAAGCTCTCCTTCGTTCCCGCGGACGGGGTGGAGGTCGTCGACACGCGCGAGAATCCCACCAAGAGCAAGTGGGGCGACCTCAAGAAGAGCGACTGGGTCTCGGTGTCGTGGCTGATGATGGATCACCCGCGCAAGGCCTATCAGGTCAAGGTCATGCCCGAGAAGAAGGAAGCCGGCGAAGACGTGACGGAATAGGGATCCGCGGCGGCGGACTCCCGGGAGCCCCGGCGTCCGCCCGCTGGCCCGAGCGCCTCGTTGCCGACAGCCGGCAGGAAGGGACGACGCGATGGCGGCGCCCGAACCCCCCCTCACACCCGCCCAGGTCGATCGCTACCAGCGGCACCTGAGCCTCCCCGACGTCGGGCTGCGCGGGCAGCGCGCACTGCTCGAGGCGCGCGTGCTGCTCGTGGGTGCGGGTGGACTCGGCTGCCCGCTGGCGCAGTATCTCGCGGCCGCTGGGGTCGGAACCCTCGGCATCGTCGAGTTCGATCGCGTCGACGCCTCCAATCTCCAGCGCCAGGTGCTCTACGGAACCGACGACATCGGGCGCTCGAAGCTCGAGGCCGCGCGCGAGCGGATCCAGGCGATGAATCCCGACGTGCGCGTCGAGCCGCATCCGCTGCGACTCGACGCGGAGAACGCGCTCTCGATCCTGGCGGACTACGACGTCGTGGTCGACGGCACGGACAACTTCCCGACGCGTTACCTCACGAACGACGCCTGCGTCCTGCTCGGCAAGCCGAACGTGCACGGCTCGATCTTCCGCTTCGAGGGTCAGGCGACGGTCTTCGATGCGCGGCGCGGTCCCTGCTACCGATGCCTGTTCCCGGAGCCGCCGCCGCCCGGCGCCGTTCCGAGCTGCGCCGAGGGCGGCGTGCTCGGCGTGCTCCCCGGGTTGATCGCGCTGGTCCAGGCCACCGAGACCGTGAAGCTCGTCACGGGGATCGGCGAGTCGCTGATCGGGCGGCTGCTCCAGATCGACGCGCTGAGGATGGAGTTCCACGAGTTCCGCGTGCGCAAGGATCCCGACTGTCCGCTCTGCGGCAGCGCGCCGCGCATCACGCAGCTGATCGACTACGAGGGCTTCTGCGGGGTGCCGGCCGCGAGCGACTCTGCTCCGCTGCCGGAGCTCTCGGTCGCCGGGCTCGCGGCGCTGCGCGAGAGCGGCGCGAAGCACCTGCTGCTCGACGTGCGCGAGCCCGCGGAGTTCGCGCAGGCGCGGATCGAGGGCGCGCAGCTGCTCCCGCTCGGCGAGCTCGAAGCGCGCCTCGGAGAGCTCGCCGCGTGGCGCGAGGGCCGCGTCGTCGTGCACTGCCACCACGGCGGCCGCAGCGCCAAGGCCTGCGAGCTGCTGCGCGCGAACGGCTTCCGCGACGTCGCGAACCTGCGCGGCGGGATCGATGCCTGGTCGCTCGGCGTCGATGCCTCGGTTCCGCGCTACTAGGCGCCAGAGGAGGCCCTGCGATGGCACGTTCCCCGATTCCCGATGCGCTCGCGCGCCGCTACCTGCTCGAGCGGAAGCTGCCGGCCGCGCAGGCGCTCAAGATCGCCGAGGCCTATCTGGAACAGGGCCGCGCGCTCGAAGCCGTGGACTTCTTCCGCGCCGCCGAAGCCGTGGATCGGCTCGAGGCGCTCTGCGCCGCAGCGCTGCGCGAGGGCGACGCCTTCCTGCTGCGCGCCGCCTGCGGCGCGATCGGTCGCGAGCCGCGCCGGGACGAGTGGCTGCAGCTCGCGGAGGCCGCCCGCGGGCTCTCGAAGCAGCGCTACGTGGCCGAGGCGGAGCGCCAGGCGGGAGTCGGCGGACCGCTGGACTCCGCCCCGGCTCGCTAGGGCTGCAGTCCGCGCTTGAGCGGATGCCGCTGCGCCTCCCTGCGCTGGACGAAGATGCGTTTGTCGTGCGCGCGGCGGAGCTGCTGCGCGAGCTTGTCGAGCACCTGATCGGCCGCGCTGCGCGCCGTGGCCGCGAGCGCGTGCGTGCCGAAGTCGGTGTGCTTGCCGCTGACGTGTCCGTGCGCCTCGAAGCCGGTGCCCTGGCCGAAGACGTTCAGCTCGAAGCGTCCGACCTCGTGGAACTCGCGCGCGAGATGCGCGCAGCGCATCTCGATTGCCTCGTGCAGCAGCTCGACCTGATCGCTCTCGACATCCTTCACGTGGATCACGACGGGAGTGGATTGCGACATCGGTTGCCTCCGCGCTCCAGTCTATCGCCTGGCTCCCGCCGCGAGAGCGGGTGCGGCTGGCGGTCGACGGGCGGTGCATCGGCGGAAGCGGACGGGAATCGAACCCGCCGGGGACGCGTCGCCACGCCCCCCACCGGATTTGAAGTCCGAGGCCGGCACCAGCTCGACGAACGCTTCCGGCCCCAGTGTACGCTGCCCGCTGCGGCGCCGGATGCTGTCTCGCGCCCGCTCCGGGTGTAAGCTGTGAGCTCGTGGGGGGATACTCGCTCGCGGATGCGGCTCGCATCCTGAAGGTGTCGCCGCGGCAGCTGCGGCACTGGAAGCGCAGCTCGCTGCTCCGCCCGGAGCGCGAGGAAGAGGCGTCTCCCTCTCTCGGTTTCCGCGATCTCGTGTCTGCGCGCGCGCTCGCGCTGTTGCAGCGCGGCGGGGTTCCCTTCGCGCGGATCGAGCGGAGCGTCGCGGTGCTGCGGCGCACGCTGCCCGAGCTCCAACAGCCGCTCGAATCCCTGCGCATCTGGGCCGAGGGATCGCGCCGCATCGTGATCCGCCACGACGGCGTGCTGATCGAGCCCGATGGGCAGGTGGTTCTCGACTTCTCGGCGCGCGACGGCGCCCTGCCGGCCGTGAGCGAGCTCGCGCCGCCCGCGCCGCGCGGGCAGCTCGCGAGGGCCCAGGCGCACTTCGAGCTCGGCTGTCGTCTCGATGCCGATCCCGCCACGCAACAGGAGGCGATCGAAGCCTACCTGCGAGCGATCGAGCTCGAGCCCGAGCATGCCGACGCCCACAGCAACCTGGGCGCGATCTACTTCACGCAGGAGCGCTGGCCCGAGGCAGAGGCGTGTTTCGACCGGGCCCTCGCGCTGTACCCGCTCCACGTCGAGGCGCGGCTGAACCTCGGAATGGTGTGCGAGGAGACCGGCCGCGAGATGGCCGCGCTGCGGCACTACCGGCGCGTCCTCGCGCTGCATCCTGCGCACGCTCCGGCGCATGCGAATCTCGCGCTGGTCTGCGAGCGGCTCGCGCTGCGGCGCCGGGCCCGCCGGCATTGGAAGCAGTACCTGCAGCTGGAACCGCGAGGCAGCTGGGCGGAGCTCGCCCGGCGCCGGCTGATCCCGGGCAGCGATTGAGCGTCTGAGCCGCCCCTCCGCGCCGGATCGCGCTGCACCAGAACGTCGTTCTGGTACTCTGGGCGCCCCAGACGGTGATGACGCGCGAATACGAAAACATCCTCTACCGGGTCGACGGCCCGCTGGCCTGGCTGACGCTCGATCGGCCCGGCAAGCGGAACGCGATCTCGCTCGCGTGCCTGGACGAGCTCCACTCGGCGATCGACCGGGCGCAGCGCGATGCGGGCGTGCGCGTGCTCGCCTTGACCGGCGCCGGCGACCGCGCGTTCTCTTCGGGCTCCGATCTCGAGGAGGTAGAGCACCGCAGCCTGACCGACGCGCTGCATCCGATCGTGCAGGGCGTGGCCGAGCGCCTGCAGCGGAGTGCGAAGCCCAGCATCGCCGCGATCAACGGCATCTGCTTCGGCGGCGGCCTCGAGCTCGCGCTCGGCTGCGACCTGCGCGTGGCCTCCCAGAACGCGACCTTCGCGACGCCGGAGGGCCGCCTCGGAATCATCCCGGGCGGCGGCGCCACGCAGCGTCTGCCGCGCATCGTCGGCCGCGCCTGGGGCATGGAGATGCTCCTGCTCGGCGAGACCATCGACGCCGAGCGCGCGTTCCAGATCGGTCTCGTGACGCGCGTCGTGCCGGCTTCGGAGCTCGCGGCCTGCGTCGCGAAGATGGCCGAGAAGCTGGCTTCCTACGCGCCGCTCGTGCCGCAGTTCATGAAGGCGATGGTGAACGCCGGGCTCGAGGCGAGTCTGCCCGCGGGCCTCGCGCTCGAGAAGTTCGCCCAGAGCGCGCTCTGCGCGACCGAAGACAAGGCCGAGGGCCTGCGCGCCTTCAACGAGAAGCGCGAGCCCCGCTTCAAGGGCCGCTAGGGCACGCGCCGGCGCCTCTCCAGCCCGCTCGAGCGCAGGCGAGCGCGGCTCCCGAGGCTCCGCCGCTTCAGCGAACCTCGAACTCCCGCTCGACGAAGCGCGCGCCATCGAGCCAGCCCTCGACGCGCCAGATCCCCCCGGCGAGGGACCCGGTGTCGCGCCCGAGCTCCGAAGCGACGACGGCGCGGGCCCGGACCCGCGCGGCGCCCTCCTGGACCAGCGCGCCGCCGGGCGCGATCCAGCGCATCGAGACCTCGGGCGCGCGCGCCTCGAAGTGCGGCCCGAGCCGGAGCCAGAAGACCACGCGCGGCGCGTCTCGCGCGACGCGTTCGAGCGGCGCGGGCGCGTCCGCGTCGCCCGCGTCGTCGAGGGGCTCCCCGAAGCCCGTTGCGAGGACGAGAGGAAAGCTCAGCTTCTCGAGCTCGCGCTCGAGGCGGAAGCGCAGCGCTCCGCGATCGCCGGCGCGCGCGAGCGCCTGCTCGAAGGCGAAGCCGGCCTGGTGGCGCTGCCCGGTGTCGCGATAGGCGAGACCCAGCTGCAGGTAGATCCGGGCCGTCGAGAAGTCGAGGCGCGCGGCGCGGCGCAGCGCGGGCACCGCCTGCTCCGGGCGTCCCGCCGCGAGCAGCAGCGAGCCGATCGCGAAGGGGACCCTGGGGTCGAGCGGCGCCTGGCTCTCGGCCCTCGCGAGCAGCAGCAGGGCCTCGTCGTAGCTCTTCTCGTCGCGCAGCTCGCGGGCGCGCTCCAGCGTCGCGTCCACCTCCGGCGCGCGCTGCGCCGCCACCGGGGGTGGCAGTGGATCGCGCCGCAGCGAGAGCAGCTGGCGCAGGCGCTGCTGCACGGCGGGGAGATCCGCGGCGAGGGCGGGGTCGGGGCTGCGCTGCGGCACGAGGGCGTCGGCCGAGACGCGGATCGCCGCCATGCGCGCCTCGACGTCGGGATGCGTGTAGAGGTAGGGGGGGAGCTCCTGCCGCTCCGGGTCGCGCCCGCGCTCGGCGAGGATCCGCTCGAAGAAGGGAAGGATCGACGCGGGCGAATGGCCCGCGCGCGCGACGAGGATCGCCCCGACGCGGTCGGCCTCCGATTCGAGCTCGCGGCTGAAGCGGAGCTGGATCGCCTGGTTCACCGCGAGCGCCGCGACCGCAGGGCTCGAGTCCTCGACGGCGATCGAGACTCCGATCCCGACGAGACCGGTGAGCAGATCGGGCAGCTGGCTCTGCTGCTGCATCCGGGCGCTGTGGTGGTGCCGGACGTGCGCGATCTCGTGAGCCATCACGCCCGCGAGCTCGGACACGCTCTGCGCCGCGAGCAGCGTGCCGCTGTGGAAGTAGATGTAGCCGCCCGGGACCGCGAAGGCGTTCTCGCGAGGATCCCGCACGACCCGGAAGTGGTAGACGAAGGGCTGTGGCTCGATCTCGCGCACGATCGACTGGCCGAGATCGGAGAGGAAGCCCGTCACGATCGGGTCCTGGAGCACGCGCAGCTGGCGGCGCAGCTCGCGGTCGAAGCTCGCGCCGAGCTCGCGCTCGCGCTCCTCGAGATCGCTCCCGGTCGGCGGCGCGAAGGGATTCAGCCGGTTCGTGAGGCTCGGGCCGCAGGCCCCGGCGCCGGCGAGCGCGACGGCGAGGGCGAGGCCCGCTAGGCGGGCCCGGGCTGCCATCGCAGCACGGGCTTGCGCGCAGCCCGTGTCTCGTCGAGCCGGTTCAATCGCGTGTGGTGCGGCGCCGTCTTGACGAGCTCCGGTTCCTCGCGCGCCTCGTCGGCGATCGCGAGCAGCGCGTCGGCGAAGCGATCCAGGCCTTCGAGGCTCTCGCTCTCGGTGGGCTCGATCATGAGCGCACCGGGAACCACGAGGGGGAAGTAGGTCGTGGGCGGGTGGTAGCCGTAGTCGATCAGCCGCTTCGCGACGTCGAGCGTGGTCACGCCGGACTCGGCGAAGCTCTTGTCGCTGACGATGCACTCGTGCATCACGGGGGCATCGATCGGCACGTGAAAGGTGCCTCGCAGCCGCGCGAGCAGGTAGTTCGCGTTCAGCACCGCCATGTCCGTACAGCGGCGCAGGCCCTCGGGGCCGAGCGAGCGGATGTAGGCCCAGGCGCGGACGATCATTCCGACGTTGCCGAAGTTCCCGTGCAGTCTTCCGATCGAGAGCGGGCGGTCGTAGTCGAGCTCGAAACGCGGAGGCCCCGCGTCGCTGCGGCGGATCACGGGCGAGGGGAGGTGGGGCGCCAGCAGGTTCTTGATGCCGACGGGACCCGCGCCCGGCCCGCCGCCGCCGTGCGGCGTCGAGAAGGTCTTGTGCAGGTTGAAGTGCATCACGTCGATGCCGAGGTCGCCGGGCCGCGCGATGCCGAGCAGCGCGTTCAGGTTCGCGCCATCGCCGTAGACGAGGCCGCCCTGCGCGTGGACGATCTCCGCGATCTCCGCGATGTGCGTCTCGAAGAGACCGAGCGTGTTCGGGTTGGTGATCATGAGCGCCGCGACGTCCTCGCTCATCGCCGCGGCCACGGCCTCGGGATGCAGGATGCCGTCGCGCCCGGAGGGCACCGACACGACCTCGTAGCCGTTCAGCGCGGCGCTGGCCGGGTTGGTGCCGTGCGCGGTGTCCGGGATCAGCACCTTGTGGCGCCGCTCGCCCCGCGCGGTCTGCCACGCGCGGACCATCATGATGCCGGCGAGCTCCCCCTGCGCCCCGGCCGCGGGCTGGAGGCTCACGCGGTCCATGCCGCTGATCTCGCAGAGCGCCTGCTCGAGCTCGAAGGCCAACGCGAGGAAGCCCTGCATCAGCGCGGTCGGCTGCAGCGGGTGCGCGAGGGCGAAGCCCGGGAGCCGCGCGGCCCTCTCGTTGAGCTTCGGGTTGTACTTCATCGTGCAGGAGCCGAGCGGGTAGAGGCCGAGGTCGACGGCCGCGTTCCAGGTCGAGAGCCGCGTGAAGTGGCGCACGACGTCGAGCTCGGAGAGCTCGGGCAGGAGCGGGGGCCTCCCGCGCAGGCTGCCCGCCGGCAGCAGCGCGGCGGGATCGACGGCCGGCACGTCGAGCCCGGGCAGCGAATAGCCGACGCGCCCGGGCCGGCTGCGCTCGAAGCTGAGCGGCTCTTCGTAGCTGAGACCGCGCCCGACGTTGCCGACCGCGCTGCGGCGATCCGCGCCGCTCATCGCGCGGCTCCCGCGAGCGCGCCCACGAGCGCATCGATCTGGCTGCGGCTCACGAGCTCCGTCGCGCAGACGAGCACGGCGGGCCCGAGCTCCGGGTGGCTCGCGGCGAGGTCGAGTCCGCCGACCGCGCCGCCCTCGAGCGCGCGCGCGAGGGCGCGCTCGCCCGAATCGGGGACCGAGACGACGCACTCGTTGAAGCCCGCTGCGGAGAGCGGAAGGCCGAGCCCCGCGCTCTCGCGCACCCGGCGCTTCAGGTACTCGGCCTTCGCGAGGTTGATCTCCGCGAGGCGCCGCAGCCCCTGCGGTCCGAGCAGCGAGAGGTAGATCGTCGCCATCAGCAGGCACAGGCCCTGGTTCGTGCAGATGTTCGAGGTCGCCTTCTCGCGGCGGATGTGCTGCTCGCGCGTCGCGAGCGTCAGCACGAAGCCGCGCTTCCCGCGGCTGTCCCGCGTTTCCCCGACGAGGCGGCCGGGCAGCTGGCGCACCTGCTTCTCGCGCGCGGCGAGGAATCCGAGGTGCGGGCCGCCGAGGCTCATCGGCACGCCGAAGCTCTGCGCCTCGCCGCAGACGATGTCGGCGCCCTGGCTCCCGGGGGCTTCGAGCAGCGCGAGGGAGAGCGCCTCGTTCACGCTCACCACGAGCGCCGCAGCGACCGCGTGCGCCTCGCGCGCCGCGGCCGCGACGTCCTCGATGCAGCCGAGGAAGTTCGGCTGCTGCAGCAGGACGCAGGCCGTGTCGCGATCCACGAGCCCGGCGAGCTCCGCAGTGCGGCCGTCCGCGCCGCGCGGCGCCTGCAGCCACTCGACGTCGAGGCCGCCGAGGTAGCTCTTCACGACGTCGCGGTAGTTCGGATGCAGCGCGGCGCTCGCGACCACCTTGCGCCGCTGCGTGACGCGCAGCGCCATCAGCACCGCCTCGGCGGTGGCCGACGCTCCGTCGTAGAGCGAGGCGTTCGCGACCTCGAGGCCCGTGAGCGCGCAGATCATCGTCTGCCACTCGAAGATGGCCTGCAGCGTGCCCTGGCTGATCTCGGGCTGATACGGCGTATAGGCCGTCATGAACTCCGCGCGCGAGATCAGCGCGTCGACCGCGCTCGGCAGGAAATGCGGGTAGGTGCCGGCGCCGAGGAACCAGGCGTGGCTGTCGAGGTTCGCGTTCCGCGCGGAGAGCCGCGAGAGCGCCTGCAGCACCTCCTGCTCGGAGAGGGCGGGCGGAAGCAGCAGCGGGCGCCCGAGGCGGAGCTTCTCCGGAATCGTCTCGAAGAGCGCGTCGAGGCTCGGCGCGCCGATCGCGTCGAGCATCGCGCGGATCTCCGCGTCGGTGTGGGGGATGTAGCGCAAGGCGGTCAGTGACTCCGATCGGCGACGTGCTTCGCATAGGCCGCGGCATCGAGCAGCGGCGGGCTCGCCGCGTCCGGATCGAGCTCGAGCACGAGCATCCAGCCCTCTCCGTAGCAGTCCTCGTTCACGGTCTCGGGCCGCTCGGCGAGGCGCGCGTTCACCTCGACGACGCGGCCCGACGCCGGCGCGAAGAGATCCGACACCGCCTTCACCGACTCGATCACGCCGAAGGGCTTGCCGAGTTCCAGCTGCGCTCCGACGGCAGGCAGCTCGACGAAGACGATGTCGCCGAGCTGCTGCTGGGCATAGTCGGTGATCCCGCAGCGCAAGCGGCTGCCCTGGCGCTGCGCCCACTCGTCTTCCCGGGTGTACTCGAGATCGCCGGGGATCTGGTAGTCGCCCACGTGCTCCTCTCAGGCTCCGCTCAGGTTGCGGCCGCGCCTCGCACGAAGGGCGTCTCGACCACGCGCGCCGGGGTGGGCCGGCCGCGGATCACGACGTCGAGTGACGTGCCAACTGCGGCGAGGTCGGGCGGAACGTAGGCCAAGCCGATCGACTTGCCGAGGGTCGGAGAGGGTCCGCCCGAGGTGACGCGACCGACGCAGCGGCCCGCGTGCTCGACCGGGTACTCGGCGCGCGCGATGCCGCGCGCGTCGAGCTCGAAGCCGATCAGCGCGCGCGCGAGGCCGGCGGCGCGCGCGCTCCGCAACGCCTCGGCGCCGATGAAGCCGCCCGCGTCGAGCTTGACGTAGCGCGCGAGTCCGGCCTCGAGCGGAGTCGTCGCGTCGTCGAGCTCGTGGCCGTAGAGCGGCATCGCGGCCTCGAGGCGAAGCGTGTCGCGCGCGCCGAGACCGCAGGGGATCAGTCCGACGGCGGCGCCCGCGGAGAGCAGGCTCTCGAACACCGTTTCAGTGTCGCCGGCAGCCAGGTAGATCTCGAAGCCGTCGGAGCCGGTGTAGCCGGTGCGCGACACCAGCGCGGGCCTGCCGGCCACGTCGAGCTCGGCGAAGTGATAGCGGCGCAGGGCCGCGGCGCTGCCGTCGCTCAGGGCCGCGAGGATCTCGGCGCTGCGCGGACCCTGCAGCGCGAGCAGTCCCGTCTCGTCGCTGCGGTTGCGCAGGCCCGCAGCGGGCGGCGCGTGTCGCGCCATCCAGCGGTAGTCCTTCTCGATGTTCGCCGCGTTGACGCAGATCAGGAGGGAATCGGGGCCGGTGCGGTAGAAGGTCACGTCGTCGACGATGCCGCCCCGCTCGTTGCACAAGAGGCCGTAGCGGACGCGTCCCACGCCGAGCGAAGCGACCGGTCGGGTGAGCAGCCGCTCTGCGCTCGCGATGGCCTCGCTCCCGGCCAGATGGATCTGGCCCATGTGCGAGACGTCGAAGAGCCCGGCGCGCTCGCGCACGGCGGCGTGCTCCTCGAGGATCGAGGAGTACTGCACCGGCATCTCGAAGCCCGCGAAGTCGACGATGCGCGCGCCGAGCCGGCGGTGGGCTTCGTAGAGCGGGGTGCGCAGCGGCACCTACGCCGCCTTCTGCTTCGCCTTCGATTCCGACTTCGACTTGGATTTCGAGCGCGAGGCGCCGTCGCCGCCCGCATCGGGCCTGGTGCTCTCGGGCTTCGGGCTCTCGGCCGCGGGCGCCGACGGGGTCTCGGTCTTGGTCTCGCCCTTCGCGTCGGCCGCGCCGGACTCCGCCGCTTCGGGCTTCTTCGCGCCGCCGGAGGAGTAGAGATCCGAGTACCAGCCGCCGCCCTTGAGCACGAAGGAGGTCTTCGAGATCAGCCGCTTCAGCTTGCGCGAGCGGCAGCTCGGGCAGGTCTTGAGCGGCTCGTCCGTGATCCGCTGCTCGGCCTCGAACTCGTGTCCGCACTTCGGACAGCCGTACTCATAGGTGGGCATGCTCCCGCTCCTCGCTACGCCGGGCGCGGCCGCGTCGTCCCGCACTCTCGGGATGAAGTGAAATCAACACGCATGCCGTCGCAAACCGGCGGAATGCTGAGGCTCCGCCCCCCGGGCGTCAAGAGCCCGGCTCGCGATCCGAGCGGCGCGGCTCGAAGAGCTGGAAATCCCGCTCGGGCGCAGGGCTCCCGGGGCTGGCCGCCGCAGTTGCCTGAGAGCCGAGGCCCCCGGGCGGCCGCACCCGCGCGCTTCGCTGCTGCTTGCCGAGGTAGGCGACCTTGTCGTCGAGGTCGGGGTCGCTGTGGCGATCGACCTCGAGGCTCTCGAGGATCGCGAGGTGGGTCTCGATCGTCGCGCGAACCGAGGTCGCGAGGCGCGCGCGCAGGCTCCGCATCTCGCGGATGTCCTCCGCGAGCCGCGCGGCCCGGCGGTGGGCCGCGTCGAGGATCTTCTCGCCCTTGAGCTCGGCCTCGCTGATCAGGACCTCGGATTCCTTGACCGCGGTGCGCCGGAGGTCCTCGCCGAGCTTCTGGGCGGTGGTCAGCGTGTCCCGGAGCAGCTTCTCGTTGCCGGAGAGCTCCTCCACGCGGACTTCGAGGCGGTTGAGCTTGTCCTTGAGCTGCTGGATCTCGCGCAGCGCACCTTCGTAGTCCTCGGAGACGAGGCGCAGGAAGGCCTCGACCTCCTCGCGATCGCAGCCGTTCATGCGGCGCGGGAAGGTCTGGTTCCGGATGTCCAGCGGGGTGAGGCGCATCGGCTCTCCGCGTGGGCGCTCATCGCCCTGCGGCAACTTGTCGGCGGAAGCCGCTGGAACCTTGACGCGAAGGCGGACCGGTGGGATCAGGCCCCGCGGCCGAGCTCGCGCGAGCGTTCGGCCGCCGCGCGGACCGCGTCCGCCACCGCGCCCCGGAAGTCCCGGGCTGCCAGGCGGGCGAGACCTGCCTGCGTGGTACCCCCGGGAGAGGTGACCTGTTCGCGCAGCTCGCCCGGGGAGCGCTCGCTCTGGCGCGCGAGGCTGGCTGCCCCGAGCGCGGTCTGGAGCGCGAGCTCGCGCGCGGCATCGGCGGGGAGTCCGTTCTCGACGCCCGCGTCGATCAGCGCCTCGATCAGCAGGAAGAAATAGGCCGGGCCGCTGCCGGATACGGCGGTGACCGGATCCAGCAGCTCCTCGCGCGGGGCCTCCCAGACGCTCCCGACGCCCGCGAAGAGCTCGCGCGCGGCCGCGCGATCGGACGCGCTGGCGGCTCGATTCGCGCAGAACGCGGTGGCGCCGAGGCGCACGAGGGCCGGCGTGTTCGGCATCGCGCGAATCACGCGGGAGCCGGCGGGGAGGCCGGCTTCGAGGCGCAGGAGCGGGACTCCGGCTGCGATCGAGATCCAGAGCACGCGCCGGCGCTGCGCCTCCGCGACGCTCGCGAGCTCGTCCAGCACCGCCGCCACGACGCCCGGCTTGACCGCGAGCACGACGAGGTCCGAGCGCGCGATCAGGCTCGCGTTGTCCGCGACGGCGCTGCCGAGCTGCGACTCGAAGGCCGCGCGGCGGGACGGATCCGGCTCGCTCGCCGCGAGCCGGGCCCGCGGCACTCCGGCGGCCGCGAGTCCGCCCGCGAGCGCCGAGGCCATCGCGCCCGCGCCCAGGAACCCGATCCGCTGCCCTTCGAGCGACATTGCCGTCCTCCCTCGCGATCAGCCGCGCTCGCCCTCGGCGGGCCGCGCACCCGGGGGCCGGCCGCGGCCGGCCGGGGCGCGCGGGCCGAAGAGCGCGCTGCCGATGCGCAGCCAGCTGGCGCCTTCCTCGACGGCGATCTCGAAGTCGCCGGACATCCCCATCGAGAGCTCGCGCAGCCGCGGCGCCGCGGGCTGTGCGCGGAGCTCGTCGCGCAGCCCGCGCAGGCGCGCGAAGGCGCCTCGGCTCGCCTCGGGCCGGCTCGCGGCGGCCGGAATCGCCATCAGGCCGATCAGCTCGAGGTGGGTCCAGGCAGCGCTCGCCGCGACCAGGCGGGCGGCCTCGGCGGGCGCCACGCCGCCCTTCTGCGCTTCGCCGCAGAGGTTGACCTGGATCAGGACTGGAACGCGCCGCGCGAGCTCGGCCGCGCGCCGCTCGAGCTCGTCGCCTAACGCGATCCCGTCCAGCGTCTCGACCACGTCGAAGAGGCGCAGCGCTTCGCGCACCTTGTTGCGCTGCAGCCGCCCGATCAGGTGCCAGCGCGGGGCCGGCAGGCCCTCGGCCGCGAGGGCCGCCGCGACGGCCGGGATCTTGTCGCGCGCCTCCTGGACGTAGTTCTCCGCGAGCGCGCGCAGGCCCGCGCGCACGGCGTGGACCGCCGCCTGCGCGGGCTGGCGCTTGCTGGCGCCCACGATCTCGACGCCGGCCGGGTCGCGCCCGGCGCGGTGCGCGGCGTCTGCGACCCGCGCGCGCAGCGCCGCGAGCCGGGATGCGATCGCGGCCGCGCCGCTCACGCCGGCTCCCAGGCGAGTCCCGCTTCCCGCAGCAGCGCGAGCGTCTCGTCGAGCGGCAGGCCGATCACGTTGCTCCGGCTGCCCTCGACGGCGTCGACCAGGCGCCGGCCCTCGCCCTGGAGCGCGTAGGCGCCGGCCTTGTCCATCGGCTCGCCGGTCGCGATGTAGGCGCGCAGCTCTGCGGGATCCGCGCGGCGCAGGTAGACGCGGCTCTCGACGCAGAAGCCGCGCGTCTCGAGCGAGTCGCTGCGCACGACCGCGACGCCGGTCACGACCTCGTGGGGGCGCCCGACGAGGCTCTCGAGGATCGCGAGCGCGTGCTGCTCGGAGCGGGGCTTCCCGATCGCGGTGCCGTCGCGCACCACGAGCGTGTCGGCTCCGAGCACGAGGCGCGGCGGCGACGCGGACAGCCGCCGCGCGACGCTCTTTGCCTTCTCCCCGGCGAGGCGCAGCGCGGTCCGCGCGGGCGTCTCGCCCGGGAGCGGCTCCTCGACGAGCTCGGCCGGCGCGAGCTCGAAGCGCACGCCCGCTGCCGCGAGCAGCTCGCGGCGCCGAGGCGAAGCGCTGGCCAGGACCAGCGGCGGGGCGATCGGAGTCGCGGGCGGCATTGCGCGCCGAGGTACCGGAAGGGCAGGCTGCGCGCCAGCGGAGCGGGCGCGGGCCCGCGCTGGCGAAGGCCGAAGCCGCGCGGGTAGCCTCGCCGCGATGCGAGCTGCGCGGCGCATGCGCCCGGCCCGGTGGCTGCTCCCCTGGCTCGTCTGGGGCTGCGCGACGGCAGCCTGGGTTCCGTCGCAGGACGGCTTTCGCAATCCGGAGCTCGGCTATCGCGTCGCGCGGCCCGATCCGGGCGCCGGAGGCGCTCCGGCCTGGCAGCAGGTCGAGCTGCCCGGCGCCGAAATCGGCTTTCGCAGGGGCGGAGCCAGCATGGCCTTCCAGCGGCGCTGCCAGCTCCCGATCGCGCCGCCCTCGATCCTCGCGCGCCATCTGGTGATCGGCAGCGAGTCTCGCGAGTTCGTGAAGGCCGGTCCGGTCGAGCTCGCGCTCCGCTCGGGCTGGGCGCAGGTCTATCTCGTGCAGACCGAGGCGGGCGAGCGCCTGCGCCTCGAGACGGTCACCCTGCTCGAAGCCGGCTGCGCGCTCGACTGGCTCCTGGTCTCGCGCCCCGACGACGCCGCGGCCGCGCAGAGCTTCGAGCGCTGGTGGCACAGCTTCGAGTTCGAAGCGCCGGATCCTTCGGCTGCGGCCGACGCGGGCGCGCGATGAAGCGCCCGCCGGGCGGAAGGGCCGTCGAGGGCGTGGGCGAGCGCGTGCTCGACGCGGTCGAGAGCTTCGGCCACTTCGCGGCGCTCGCGGGGCGCGTCTTCCGCGCGGCGCGCCGGCCGCGCTTTCCGTGGCGCGACACGCTGCGCCAGATCGATGCGATCGGCACGCAATCGCTCAGCATCGTGCTGATCACGGCGCTCTTCACCGGCATGGTCCTCGCGCTGCAGACCGGCGTCGCGCTGGGCCGCTTCGGCGCGAAGCTCTACGTCGGCAGCGTGGTCGGGCTCTCGCTCGCGCGCGAGCTCGCGCCCGTCCTGACCGCGCTGATGGTGTCGGGGCGCGTCGGTGCGGGCATCACCGCGGAGCTCGGCGCGATGCAGGTGACCGAACAGGTCGACGCGATCCGCTCGATGGGCGCGGACCCGGCGCAGAAGCTCGTGCTGCCGCGCGTGCTCGCTGCGACGCTCGCGCTGCCGCTGCTCACGATCCTCGCGGGCCTGCTCGGCGCGATCGGCGGCGGGCTGATCGCGCGCGCGCAGTTCGGCATCACGGCCAACTTCTATCTGCGCACGATCACGAATACCGTGACCGTCGAGGACTTCCTCTCGGGCGTCGGGAAGACCCTCGTCTTCGGCTGGATCATCGCGATGGTCGGCTGTCACCAGGGGCTGCGCACCAGCGGCGGCACGGTCGGCGTGGGTCGCGCGACCACGCAGGCGGTCGTGCTCGCGTCGATCGCGGTGCTGGTCTCCGATTTCTTCCTGACCCAGCTGTTGCTCGCGCTGTGAGCGCCGCGGATGCCGAGGTCGTGATCGAGCTGCGCGGCGTGCACAAGGCCTTCCGCCGGCACGAGGTCCTGCGCGGGGTCGATCTCCGCATCCGCCGCGGCGAGACCTACACGATCCTCGGCGGCTCGGGCTCGGGCAAGTCGGTCTGCCTGAAGCACATGATCGGCCTGCTGCAGCCGGACCGCGGCCAGGTCTTCATCCTCGGGCGCGACATCAGCCGCGCGAGCGAGGAGGCGCTGATCCCGCTGCGCACCGAGCTCGGCATGGTGTTCCAGAGCGCCGCGCTCTTCGACTCGCTCTCCGTCTACGAGAACGTCGCGTATCCGCTGCGCGAGCACCGCGACTGGCCCGAGGCGCGCATCGCGGAGCAGGTCGCGAGCTGCCTCGAGGCGGTCGGGCTCGGCGGCGTCGAGCGGAAGCTGCCCGCGGAGCTCTCGGGGGGCATGCGCAAGCGCGTCGGCGTCGCGCGGGGCATCGCGCTCGAGCCGCGCGCGATCCTCTACGACGAGCCGACCACCGGCCTCGATCCCGCGAATCAGCGCCGCATCGGCGACCTGATCCGCTCGCTGCAGCAGCGGCTAGGTGTGACCTCGGTGATCGTCACCCACGAGCTCGAGCTCTGCTTCGGGATCTCGGACCGGGTCGCGCTGCTGCAGGACGGTAGAATCTGCGCGGAGGGCACTGCCGAGGAGATGCGCAGATCCGCGCATCCGGGAGTGCGCGCGTTCCTGGCCGGAGTGCAGGACGCGCGGGACACGCCGTCGGCACCGGATCCGGGTTAGGCCCGCGGGCGGAGGAGGGGAGCGCTCGGATGGAAGGCGATCGCAGGCTCTCGCTGGCGGTGGGCGGCCTCGCGCTCGGGGCGCTCGCCGCGCTCGCGCTCGTGATCCTCTCGCTCTCGGCCGAGCAGGGGGTGTTCGCGTCGCGCTACCGCCTGGTCGCGCGCTTCGAGAACGTGCAGGGACTGCTGCCCGGCGCGCCGGTCTGGCTGGCCGGAAAACGCATCGGGCGCGTCGCGAGCGTCGAGTTCACGCCCGCGGGCGAGGGACTGCGGCCGATCGAGGTCCAGCTGCAGGTCGACGAGGAGATGCGCGAACGGCTGCGCAGCGACTCGGTCGCGAGCATCGGCACGATCGGGGTGCTCGGGGACGTCTACATCAACATCTCGCTCGGCACCTCGGCGGCCGAGGTGCTCCCGGACGGCGGCGCGCTCGCGACGCTCGAGCCGGCGAACCTGAACCAGCTGATCGCGCAGGCGAGCGCGCTCGCGGGGGACGCGAGCCAGGCGCTCGGGAGCATCGCCTCGCTCGCGGGCAACCTGGACGCCGCGGTCAAGGACTTCGACGCTGGCCAGGGCGGCGCGAAGCTCGCGGGCGCGCTCGTCTCGGTCTCCGAGATCATCGGCGAGGTCCGGAGCGGAGACGGGCTCCTGCACAGCCTGATCTACGACGAGTACGAGGGCCAGGGCGTCAAGAGCATCGAGCGCGCGCTCGCGAGCCTCGAGAGCATCATCGAGGAGGTGCGCCAGGGCGACGGGATCCTGCACACGCTCGTCTACGGGGAGCTCTCCGAGCAGGACGTGATCAACGAGACGCTCGAGGCCGGCGCGCGCCTGAACGACATCCTCGCGAAGGTGGACCGCGGCGACGGGACGCTCGGGCTCCTGCTCAACGACCCGACGCTCTACGAGGACCTGAAGCTCCTCGTCTCGGGCGCGAAGCGCAGCCTGCTCGTGCGCAGCATGGTCCAGCTGATGGTCGAGGAGGGCCGCGACGCGGAGCCCTAGCCGCGAGTCCTAGGGATTGGAGCCCCGCGCGGGCGCCGCCGGCAGCGTCTCCACCTGCTCCTGCACGCGGATCTCGAAGGACTGGCTCGCGATGCCGCCCGCGCGGTCGTCCACCTCGACGAGCACGGGATGCGTGCCGACCTGCTCGCGCGAGGGCTGCCAGAGAACCCGACCCGAGACCGGATCCAGCTCGAGGCCCTCGGGCCCCGAGACCAGCCGGTAGCGGAACAAGCGGTCGCCGTCCGGGTCCGCGACCTCGAGCTGGTAGCGGAAGCTGCCGTCGGCGTCGAAGCTGCCGGGCGTCGAGGTGATGCGCGGCGCCGCGTTGCCGACCACGATGTCCGCGCTCTCGAGCGGCTCGCTCTCGTCCTGGCCGTCGCTCGCGATCACCTCGAGGCGGATCCGATCGCCGCGCGCGAAGTGCGTGGCCGCGAGCCGGGGCTCTCCGTCGCCGACGGGCTCGCCGTCGACCTGCCAGGCATAGCGGAACTCGATCTCGTCGCCGTCGGGATCGGTCGCGCGCGGCGTCGCCAGGATGTCGTGGCCGGCGGTCACGTCCTGCAGCGGCTCGATCGCGATCGCGAGCAGCTGCGGCGGCTGGTTCCCGACGCGCGCCTGCGCGCGCGCGGGCTCGCTCTCGTCGACGCCATCGCGCGCGACCACGCTGACCTCGATCAGCGAATTGCGCTCGTGGGCTGCGAGCACGAGACTCGAGCCGGACTGCGGCATGCGCTGTCCATTCACGCGCCAGACGTAGTCGAGCCGCAGCGCGTCGCCGTCCGGATCGCTCGCGCTGGCCTCCACCGAGAGCGTCTCGCCGGGGCGGGGGTTCGAGGGGCGCAGACGCAGCTCGTCGACGACGGGCTTCTGGTTCTCGCGCCGGGCGGGCTGCGCGCGCTCCACCGCGGGGCCCGCCATCGGCTGGCCCGCGCCCTGCGGCGCCTCCTCGGAGCCGCAGGCGCAGGCGCAGAGCAGCGCCGTGCCCAGCAGAGCGATCCCGATCCGCCTCATCGCGCCACCCCTCCGGAAGCGGCCCGCGCCGCGCGGCGCAGCGCGCGCCGCAGGCTATCCATCGGCATCCGGGTCGAGGACCCGGAGCCTTTCGAGCACCGGGAGCGGGGCTCCGGAGCGCCCCGCGTAGCTGACCCAGGGCTGGTTCAGCTCCTCGAGGTCGCGGAGCTCGAGCCTCTCGCCCTTCGCGCCGAGCAGCTCGGTCGCAGCGGTCAGCCGGAAGCTCTGCTCCCGGATCGTCAGCGTTCGCGCCTCGGCGTCGATCGCGTCGAGCCAGCCGCTGCCCGCGATGTCGCCCGCCCGCGCCGCGCCCGCGAGCAGGCCGAGGCAGAGGGCGGCCGCGGCTCCGCGCCGCAGCCTGCATCCAAGGGACTCGCGCATCGCAGCCTCCGTTCCGCGCAGCCTAGCGCTCGCGCCAGGAGCGCAGGTCGACCCCGCTGCTCGGCAGATTGCCCGGGCAGTCGTTCTCGATGTTGCCGTCGCTCGTGATGATCACGACCTTGTTGTCGCAGCCGCCGGAGGTGCCGCCCTGATTGATCGCGCCCACCGAGACGCGCGGCCGCGTCGGGAGGCCGTCGCCGATCAGCTTCCGGCGATCGTCGTTGCCGCTGCCGGGGTTGCTGCCCCACTTGGGCGTGCCGCAGTCGAGGCTGAACGAGTACAGGTAGGAGTCGCCCGTGTCGCTGCAGGGATCGGCCCCGGCCGGCGACGGCACGAAGGAGCCGGCCAACACGTTGCCGAGGAAGATCACGCTGTTCGTGATGAACTTCTCCCGGTCGCGCGCGGTCAGGAAGAACCCGTTGCCCTGCTCGATCTGGCTGCAGCTGTAGCTGCCGCCGTCGAGGTCCGTCTCGGTGTAGAGGTCCGCCTCGCCGAGCGTCGCGAGCGGCGTCGCATTCTGCTCCAGCGGGTCCCTGTCCCGCAGCACGAAGTAGTGGTTGTTGTTGAGCGGATCGGAGTCGTCCGTGCCGCTCTCGGGAGACACGCGCTCGCCGGCACCGATCGCGAGGTTCAGCACGCCCTTGCGCAGCGTGCCCGTCGGCGGGAAGAAGAAGTTCTGGAAATGGGAGACTCCGTAGGACGGGGCCGCCGGGCTCGTGCTGTGGTCGGCGCCGAAGAAGAGCTTGAAGTCCCAGTCGGGCTGCCCGACGCTGTTGTCCGCCAGCGAGTTGTGGATCGGATCGTCGCCCACCGGAGAGACGACCCACTTCCAGACGTTGCCGCCGAGATCCGGGATGTAGATCACGTCGGCGAAGCTGTCGTAGTCGAGATCGAAGACGGCCGGCGCCGAGGCGAAGGCGTAGCGCAGCTCCGGATAGCCCACCTGTCCGCTGCCGTCGAGGGTCGCCGCGGCCGACCAGTGCTTCTTCGCGAGCACCTGCCCGTTGGTGATGTCGACCATGTAGATCGCGCGGCCCTGGGCGCGGTTCAGGTTCCCGATCAGCGGATCCACGGGCGGCGCGGCGTCCGAGTCCTCCACGTAGTTCGTGTGGTTCGGATCGCCGAACTGGTGGTAGCCGCCGCCGAAGATCGCGACCCAGCGCTCCTGGCCGCGGCCGGTCGCGTCGCCTTCGACGCGCACCTTGACGCGCGTGATCACGGGCTCCGACCAGGTGAAGCCCAGGAAGCCCGCCTCGTCCGAGAGCGCGGTCGGGTTGATCGCGTTCGCGCAATCGTCGCAGGGGAACTCCCAGAGGTAGCCCGGGTAGCTCGTGCTGCCGGGATCGGTGATGTCGAGCGCGTAGTAGCCCTGGCCGCCGCCGCGCAGTCCCGCGATCAGGACCGTCCGCCACTGCTCCGCGCTCTTGGTCGTGGCCACGGGCGGGCTGAGCTCCGTCGTGAAGTTCCCGCTCACGTCGACGTTGCGGTAGATCCAGACGTCGGCGACGACCGGGGAGCCGTCCACCCCGGTCCAGCTGCGGCCGCCGCCCGCGGTCTGGCTGATCGGCAGCTTCCAGGACTGGTCCCGGATCTGCGAGGGCATGAAGGCCATCAGCTCCGCGCCGGTTCCGCGATCGTGGCGCGGGGGCACCAGCGGAGTCACGCCATCGGGCTGCAGCGTCTGCCAGTCCCCCGCGTGGAAGCCGTGCAGGAAGCCGTCGTTGCTGCCCGCATAGATCACGCGATCGCGCGTGCGGTGGCTCAGCGCGAAGCTGTGATAGGTCGCGTCGTTCAGCGCCGAGTTGGGCGAGCCGACGACGATCGGGTTCGAGTGGAAGATGTCGCCGAGCAGCGAGGGGCTCCCGTCGTCGTTCGCGCGCGTGACGCAGCTCGAGTCCGAGATCAGCGTGCCGAAGTTGCAGCCCGCGAGCGTGCTCACGAGCTTCGCCGCGAGGGTGTCCTGCTCGCCGCTGTCGTTCGGATCCGTGAGCGAGTAGGGCGCGTCCTGGAGCGAGGTCGGGGAGAGCGTGGCCGCCACGGGGAGCTTGAGATCGCTGCGGTCGACCGTGGCCTCGCTCCAGGTCTTGGCCTTCGCGCCGAAGTCGCTGCTGCCGTCGCCCGTGTAGAGGCTGCGGCTCGCCGGCGCCGGGATCTCCTCGGCGGCGTCCCAGAATGCATCCGACTCGGTGCGCAGCCGGCCGCTCGTGACGCAGGGCGGGCTGGCGGCGGTGTTGGTGCCGGTCGCACAGAAGCCGCTCGCGGTCAGCACGTCGCCGAGCGCCGTGAACTCGAAGTTCTTGAGGTGCCCGTCCCAGAAGGGCGTGTCGTCCTTGGGCAGGAAGTAGCTCGAGTAGAAGTTGTCGCCATCGGTCGTGCGGCTCGCGGGCACCGTCGCGGAGGTGAAGGACTGCGACTTCTCGATGATGTCGGTGAAGGCCGCGACGATGTCGGCCGAGAGCTCGTCCGCGTCGCCGCTCTCGAAGAACTGGCCGTTGCCGCGCAGTGCCGCGAGCTCGACGTTCGAGTCGCTCGTGATGTCGACCGAGTAGCCCACCGTGTACATGTCGATCGTCTGGTCGCCCTCGAGGTCAGGGCGGAAGTCCCAGCGGTTCATGAAGTAGGCGATGTCGTCGAGGTAGTTGGTCCTGGTGCCGCCCGGCCGCTCGACCTCGTCGGGAGTGCCGTCCGGATTGCGGTAGTGATCGCCGATCAGCGTGTCGAAGTCCGCGAAGCCGCGGTCGGTTCCGGTCTCGATGGCCGAGGGCGGCAGGAAGCTCGCGTTGACCTCGTCGTCGCGGTCGTCGAAGATGTCGCCGGACGAGCCGCCGTCCGTGATCATGAGCATGAAGTTCTTCTGGCAGGCGTACTGCACCGGGTCGGGCGCCGGCTGGTCGTCCCAGGCCGGGAAGGCGGCCAGGCCGCCGTCTCCGAGCGGATCGAGCCCGTCTGCGTTCAGGTTCGAGGCGCTCGCGGGCTTCGGATGCGTCGTGGTGACGTCGCTGCCCACGTAGTGCCCGCCGACCATGTTGAGGTCGCCGCCGTCGTCCGGCAGCGGGTTGTGCAGGTCCATGTTGTATTCGTAGAGCGGGAACGAGACGCCCGTGACCTCGGTCCCGTCCCAATCGCGGCCCGGCGGCAGCTGCGACGCATCGCGGCTCATGAAGTAGGTGTAGGTCTGGAACAGGGTCTCGCTGAGCGGCGTCTGCGCATCGGGCCCGACCGCCCGGATCACGCGCGCGAGGTGGTTCGCGTGCGTGTCCGTGATGCCGTGCAGCGTGTAGCTGATCGGCGTTCCGCTCGCGTCCTCCTTGCTGCTGACCGGCAGCGCCACGTAGCCGCCGTTGTCGTCTCCGATCAGGCCGTGGAAGCGGAACTGGGCGATGCCGAAGCGGACGTCCTCCTCGAGCTCGCAGGTCACCGTGCGCAGGATCAGGCGCAGCGCCATGAGCCGCGTGCGGCGATAGGTCTGGAAGGTGGCTGCCTCGAGCGGCTCGAGATCGACGCAGGCGGACTTGGTGCGCACGCCGTCGTTCGCGAGGGTCGGCGTGAAGGCCGCCGCGCGCGCGCTCGCGCCGAGCGAGCTGAACAGGAAGTCGAGGTACTGGGCGTGGAGGTTGATCGTGAAGCCGTTCGGGGTCGTGGCCTCGGACTCGCCGCTCCAGAGCGACCAGCCGCTCGGGTCGACGCCGCAGATGTCGTTCGTGAAGAAGCTGTAGTCGACCGGGTTGATGCCCGCGGCGGCGATCACCTCGCGCGGCGTGATCGTGGTGCGCACCTTGACCACGACGTTCGGGTTGCTCGCATTCACGCCGGTGGTCTTGTAGATGAAGGTCCTGCCGGTGCCCGCGTGGACGAGCGGCGTGCCGAAGGCGTCGAGCGCGGTCCGGCCGGGGATGCCATCGCCGTCGAGGTCGGCGTAGCCGAGGCAGATGTTGTAGTCGGTGTCGTTGCCGGGGTTGCAGGTGCGGTGGAAGGCGAGCCACTCGCCCGCGTCCTGGACGCCGTCGTTGTCGGCGTCGTTGAAGACCTGGCTGCCGGTCACGTCCATCACGGGCGGCTCCCAGGCCTGGGGCGAGGCGCCGCGCGTGCGGACCGCGTAGTCGCGCCGGTTGACGAAGTTCACCGAGCGGCCGCCGGGATAGACCTTGTAGACGGCGTTGCGGTTGACTCCGAAGGCCTCGTTCAGGTCGCGGAAGTGGGTGCACTCGGTCTGGTCCTTGTAGGGCGTTCCGCCGCCGTCGACGAGGCCGTAGTCCGGGTGCCAGACGCTGTCGTTCATCGACTTCGAGTTGTCGACGATCATCAGCACGTTCGGCGGCACGTTGGTGCGGAACAGGTCCGAGTCGCTGTCGGCGCCCACGAGCTGGCCCTGCGCGGGGGCGCTCGCGAGCGCGCAGCCGAAGAGCAGCGCTGCAGCGCATCGCTTCGTTCCCCGCACTCGCGGTGTCGGCCTGGCGGAATCGCGCATGGGCTCCTCCTCGATCAGTTGTTGAACGCGTGGCAGCGCTCGGCGGTCGCGTGCACGCGGACGGCGGTGCCGCCGGGCGCGAGGCCCTCGCTTCGCACGTTCCAGACGGTGTAGAGGTAGACGGGCTGGCCGAGCTCGATGCTCGCGTCGATCTCCGAGCAGGGCTCGGCCGAGGCCATCATGCAGATCTGGTTGGTCGGCGCGGTCGGATCGGGCCGATAGCTGCTCGCGTTCGGCAGCGCGGTCTGCGGCAGGACCGTGGTGAGGCAGTCGCCGGGGGCGAGCGCCGCGCCGACGATCTCCTGGCGGATGATGTCGAGGCTCGCGGCGACGCCCGCGTCGGCCGCGTAGAGCGCCGTCTGTGCATTCGAGGAGAAGCCCGCGACCTGGCGGTCGCGCATCACGGTGTCGAGCGAGGCGAGCCCGACGATGCCCATCAGGGCCAGCAGCAGCACCGCGACGAGCAGCGCTGCGCCGGACTCGCGGCGCCGCTCGAGGGCCGGGCGCGGCTCCGACTTCGGGTGCGAGAGCATGCCTGAGCTCCTCATGCGCCGAGGTTCCGCAGCCGCACGATCGAGGTGTGGCTGCGCCGCCGGCGTCCGTCGTCTCCCGCGGCAGAAGCCGCGGAGCGGTTCTCGGGGGTCTGGCCGGTGCCGGCGTTCAGCGGGTTGCGCGGATCGTCCTCGCGCGTGCGCGCGACGAGGTTGACGCGCACCTCGCGCAGGTCGTTGCCGTCCACGAGCGTGGTGTTGTAGGCGGTGCCGACCACGCCGCGCATCTCGCCGGCGTCTTCCTGTCCATCGCCGTCGTCGTCGTAGAACCACGCGACCTGCAGATCCTCGACGTCCTTGGCGAGCGCGACGCCGTCGCGCCGGAGCTGGCTCACGTCGCCCGGCGGCGTCACGACCGCGTAGACGTGCGCGGGGACGAGCACGAACTGCGCGGGCAGCGCGGCAGCGCCGCCGAGGCCCGTCTGGAAGCTCACGCTCACGCTCCCAGGCGCCGTCACGGCGGTCACGACGCCGCAGGCGACGCCGCGCCCCGGGTTGGCGACGTCGGCCAGGATCGCGCCCGCGCCGACGCGGAAGTCGGACTCGTTGACGCCGTCGCCGTTCAGGTCGTAGCTCGGGGTGCCGTCGATCACGACGTCTTCGACCGTGAAGCCGATCGCGCTGCCGGCGTTGACCGCGCCGACGGCGCTCTCGACCGCCGCGGCGAGCTCTTCGCTCGCGAAGTCGGCGGGCAGCGCGTCCACGGTCAGGATCGCGTCCGTGTCGCTCGTGAAGAGCGAGTCCGCGCTCGCGGTGTTGTCGGCGCCGCAGGCCGCCGCCTCGGGCGGGACCATGTAGCCGGCGCTGCGCAGATCGCGCTCGATCAGGCTCGCCGCGGCGCGGATGTTCTGCTGGACCTCGGAGACCTGGTCCACCACGACGTAGGTCTGGTGCTGGTAGGTGAAGGTGCCGAGCGCGTAGAGGACGACGACGCCCATCACGCCGATCGCCACGAGGAGCTCGATCAGGGAGAAGCCGCGCTCGCGTCGGGTCAGCAACTCGCGTCCCCCCAGTTGTAGCGGCGCGTCGCCATCACGAGGGTCTTCGGCGCCGCCGCATCCTGCTCGCTCCAGGTCACGCGCACCTCGACGTCGCGCAGGCACACGGGCGCTGCGCCGACGTCGCTCACGCGCCAGTCGACCGCGTAGTTGTGCTCGATCGCAGTGCCGGCGCCGTCCGGCATCGCGACCGCGGTGCCGACCGTGGCCGGAGCGTTGGCCCAGTTCGGCGCGCGCCAGCCGCCCAGGGCCTGGGTCGCGCTCAGCACGGACCACGGCACGCGGTGGACCTGCTCGAGGTAGCTGCGCCCGACCGCTGCGGCGTTCGTGGTGTGCCGCCCCCGCGACCCCTGGTGGATCGCCTGCAGCTGCATCACGGCGAGCGTGAGCAGGCCGAAGGCGAGCACGCCGAGCGCGACGATCACCTCGATCAGCGTGAAGCCGGCGCGGCCGGCCCGGAACGACGGCGTCTGCATCGGCATCATCGCTTCCAGGCTCCCGCGGCTTCGTTCCAGACGTGCACGCGCGACGTTCCGAGCGACGAGAGCACCACCGCGTAGTCGCGCCGCCCGTTGGTCAGGTAGATCGCGCCGCCGCCCTGGCCGATCAGGCCGATCGCAGCGCAGGCCCCGGCGTTGGGCGTGAAGACGCGCGGCAGTCCATCCGGCTGGAACAGCACCCAGCTCGCGGCTCCGGCGGGGACGAGCGTGGCGTCGGTGAAGCTCGATCCGAGCGCGCTCTGGGCGGGGGCCTGGCCGACGTCGTCCGGCGCGAGCGTCGCCCCCGCGAGATCCGGGGTCGTGCCCCACGACACGCCGTCCACCGCAGCGACCGAGTGCAGGGTCTCGCCGGCATCGATCGTGCAGTTCGCGGCGGCGATCGGGCCGTCGTCGATGATCTCGATCGGCGCGCTCGCGCCGAGCGCGCCCTGGAAGATCACGAGGTGCTGGTTGCCGCTGCGGATGGCTTCGGCCCGCGCGAGCTGGAAGGCGTCCGCGACCGAGCGCACCGCCGACTTCAGGCGTTGGTCCGCCGCCCAGTCCCCCATGCCAAAGGTGGCCATCAGGGTGAGCGCGGCGATCACGGCGAGCACGACCGCGATCTCGATCAGGGTCATGCCGGATTGCGTTCGGGTGCGCTGCATGGCTTCTCCGGGGTGGGCATGGAGCAAGCGCCATGCCATGTGAGCCGGATCGGCCAGGTGTGGGTGCGGCTTGAAGATTCCGGAAGTGCGGGGGCGGGCCGGGGGGCTCGAAGTGCGCAGCCCCTTGCGCGCGCTGCGCAGCGCGCTGCGGGGCTCCGGCCCGCTGCCGGGCGTCAGCGCGGGGCGGTCGCGCCGCCGCCCGCGCGAGACGGCAGCGGGCTGCGCCCGCCCCTAGAGGTTGTAGCCGCGCTCGCCGTGGACGTTGAGATCGAGGCCCTGCTCCTCGCCGAGGTCGGCCACGCGCAGGCCGATCCAGGCGTCCACGCCCTTGGCGAGCGCGAAGCTCACGGCCGCCGTGTAGGCGACCGCCGCGAGGGCCGCAGACAGCTGCACGCCGAGCTGGGTCGGGATGCTGCGATCCGGCAGCAGGCCACCGAAGACCGGCGCGCAGAAGAGACCGGCCAGCACGGTGCCGAGGAAGCCGCCGACGCCGTGCACCCCGAAGACGTCCAGCGAGTCGTCGTAGCCGAAGCGCGGCTTCAGCGAGACGGCCGCGAAGTAGCAGGCGCCGCCGGACACGAGACCGATCGCGAGGCCGCCGACCGGTCCGATGAAGCCGGAGGCGGGCGTGACCGCGGCCAGCCCCGCGACCGCCCCCGTGCAGATTCCGAGCACGCTCGGCTTCTTGCGGTGGCGCCATTCGACCGCCATCCAGCTGAGCGCCCCTGTCGCGGCGGAGATCTGCGTGACCACGAGCGCCATCGCGGCGCTGCCGCCCGCGCTGAGCGCGCTGCCGGCGTTGAATCCGTACCAGCCGACCCAGAGCATGCCGGTCCCCGCGACCGTGAGCCCGAGGTTGTGGGGCAGCATCGGCGTCGTGGGCCAGCCGGTGCGCGGCCCGATCACGATGCAGAGCACGAGCGCGGCGACGCCCGCCGTGATGTGCACCACGATGCCGCCCGCGAAGTCGAGCACGCCGCGATCGGCGAAGAAGGCGCCCGCGCCGCCCCAGACCATGTGGCACACGGGCAGGTAGACGAAGCTGAGCCAGCCGGTCATGAAGACGAGCATCGCGCTGAACTTCATCCGCTCGGCGAAGGCACCCACGATCAGCGCGGGCGTGATGATCGCGAAGGTCAATTGATAGGCGAAGAAGAGCGGCTCGGGGATGCTGCCCCAGACGCTCCCGGGCCCGACGCCCGCGAGGAAGGCCTTGCCGAGGCCCCCGACGAAGGAGTGGAAGGTCGTCACGCCGGCCTGCATGCCCGTCGTGTCGAAGGCCAGGCTGTAGCCGTAGGCGAGCCAGAGCAAGGTCACGAGACAGGTCAGCACGAAGCAGTGCATCAGCACCGAGAGCATGTTCTTCGTGCGCACGAGGCCGCCGTAGAAGAGCGAGAGCCCGGGGATCGTCATGAAGAGCACGAGCGCCGTGGCACACAGCATCCACGCGGTGTCCCCGCTGTCGGCGACCGCCTCGCCCTCGGCGCGCGCCGCGACGGGCAGGAGCGCGCCGAGCGCGGGCGCGAGCCAGCGGAGCCGGGCAGCGGAGACGAGCGACCTCGACATCGGTTCGGACCTCGCAGAGAGGGCGCCCGCCACGGGCGCGCGGGTGCCTGTTGTAACAGAAGCGGGGCGCCGGGAAGCGCCCTTTTTCTGCGCCCGCGCTGCGGGCTCAGGCCGGGTCGTCGTGCGGAGGTCTGCGCCCGCGCTTGCGCTCGCTCTGGCGCTGCTTGCTCGCGAGTCGCCGCGCGCGAGCCCGCGGGCCGACGCGGGTCGGGATGCGCGCCCGGGGTCGCGCGAGGGCGGCCCGCACGAGCTCGGCCAGCCGCTCGCGCGCGAGGGTCCGGTTGCGCTCCTGGCTTCGCGTCGCGTCCGCGTGGACCAGGATCTCGCCCGCGGCGGTGAGCCGCGCGCCGAGCCGCTCGACGAGTCGCGCGCGCTGGGACGCGCTCAGGGCGGTGCTGCGCAGCAGGTTCCAGCGCAGGCTCACCCGCGTGCTGACCTTGTTGACGTTCTGCCCGCCCGGCCCGCGCGAGCGGCTCGCGCTCTCGACGAGCTCGTGGGCCGGCAGGATCAGGCTGGGCTGGATCTCGAGGTCGCCGCGGGCCATCGACTTCCGCTCCGGGTGCGCGCCGCAGGCGAGGTCGGGCGCTCGCGCCGGAGTATGCTGCGCCGCAGCGAGGACTCCGATGGCCCTGCCGGAACGCGCGGGCGAGCTGCTGCTGCTCCACAATCCGGGCTGCTCGAAGAGTCGCGCGGCCGAGGCCTGGCTGCGCGAGCGCGGGGTGCGCTTCGGCCTGCGCCGCTACCTCGAGGACCCGCTCTCGCGCAGCGAGCTCGCGGAGCTGCGCAAGCGCCTCGCGCGCCCCGTGCGCGAGTGGACGCGCACGGGCGAAGCCGCCTTCCGCGCGCTCGGCCTGCCGCCGCAGCCGGGCGACGAGGCGCTGCTCGACGCGATCGCGCGCGAAGCGATCCTGCTCGAGCGACCGATCCTGGTGTCGGCCGAGCGCGCGGTCGTCGGGCGACCGGTCGAGAGCCTGATCGCGCTCCTGCCCTAGCGCGACGCGCAGCTCAGCCCGCCGCCCGCCGCGGCGCGTACACGTGGACCCGCAGCGGCGCGCCGGGAGCCGCGTCGGCTGCGATCACGGCCGCGCCGTGCTCGCGGCCGACGTCGCGGGCGGCGCGCTGGAGCGCGGGCCAGAGCGCGGCCCACTCCCCGGGGCCTGCCTCGAGCAGCTCCGGGCTCGCGCCGGCGAGCTCGACGATCAGGTGGCCCTCGAAGCCCGGGCGCGCGGGGCGCAGCGCGCGCGCGCCGCCGAGCTCGAAGACGAGGTCGTCGACCGGCTCCGCGGGCTCCGCGGGATCGCGCGCGAGCAGTGCGGCGGGCTCGCGCGCGAGATCCTCGACCAGGCACGCGCGCAGCCGCGGCGGGATCTCGTCCTCCCGGCGGTACTGCGGATGCGTGATGCGCACGCGCGCGCGGCAGCTCGCGTCGGCGAGCGCGCCGCGCTCGGCGTCGCCGAGCGCGAAACGGATGTAGTGCACGGCCGAGATGCGCTCGTCCTCGAGCTGTCGGGTGTCGAAGCTCGCGCGCAGCGCGCGCTCGCCCGGGCCCTCGCCGAGCACGAGGAAGACGTGCTCGGAGATCCCGACGAGGCGCTCGAGCTCCGCCCGGATCCGGCCGGGCTCGGTGATCTCGATCAGCAGGGTCGCGGAGAGCTCCCCCTCGCCCGGCACGAGCTCGTTGTAGACGGCGACCTCGGCCGCGACCGCCGCCGGGCGCGAGATCCGCTCGACCCAGAGCATCTCCTGGATCTGGAAGCGGACCGTCTCGCGGTTCTCGAAGACGAGCGTGATCTGCTCGCCGACGTCCATCCGGCGCTGGCGCTTGTAGTCGATGATCTGCTGGCGGTACCGGTCCCGCACGCGCGCGTAGGCCGCGAGCCCGACGATCTCGGCGCTGTCGACCGGCCTCATCCCGCGAGGTCGCCGTAGGCGTGGCGCAGCAGCACGACCGGGTGCACCGCCTTGCGTCCCATCCCCTCCTCGATGCGCAGCGCCGAGAGCGGACAGTCGGTCGCGATGTGATCGAAGGAGGACTCGCGCAGCCGCACGAAGAGCTTCTCGGCGATCTTCATCGATTCGTCGTGGAAGCGCGCCTGCATGCCCCAGGTCCCGTCGACGCCCGAGCAGGAGTCGATCACGCTGACCTGCGCGCCCGCGAGCTCGAGCAGATCGCGCGCGCGGAAGCCGATGTTCTGGGCGCGCAGGTGGCAGGGCGCCTGGTAGGCGACGCTTCCGAGCGGCCGCCGGAACTCGCGGTTCAGCTGCTTTGCGCGCGCGAGGTGGTAGAGCGACTCCATCAGGTCCTGGGTGGCCGCCGCGACGCGCTCCGCGTCGGGGCCCGGCACGAGCTTCGGGTACTCGGTCTTGAGCAGCAGCGAGCAGGAGGGCCCGGGCACGACCACGCGCGCGCCCGCGTCCACGAAGGGCAGCAGGTCGGCGATGTTGCGCTCGGCGTTGCGGCGCGCAGACTCGAGATCGCCCGTGTCGGTGAAGGGCATCCCGCAGCAGCGCTCGTAGCAGACGTCGACCTTGACGCCGCTGTGCTCGAGCACCTCGACCGCCGCGCGGCCGACCGCCGGATCGCTGTAGTTGACCGAGCAGGTCGTGAAGAGCACGGCGCTCCCGCTCGCACCCGAGCCGCGCGCGCCGCGCCGGCGGAACCAGCGGTCGACGGTCTCGTGGTAGTAGGAGGGCTGCACCCAGGCGCGGTGGATGCCGAGCGTCTTCTCCATCAGCGCGCGCGCGGGCGCGATCCGATTCGCGGCGTTCATCGCCGCGGGCGCGAGCGAGGCGACGCGGCCGATCCAGTCGGTTCGCGTCGTGAGCCTTCGCGCGAGCGGTACTCCGTCGCGCTTCGCGCGCGCGACCTGGTGCCGGCGCATCAGCGCGGGGAAGTCGACGTCCCACTCGTGCGGCGGTGTGTAGGGGCAGTGGTTGTAGCAGAGCTTGCAGTGGAAGCAGAGCTCGTTGACCTGCTCGAAGCCGGCCATCGCGACGCCCTCGATCTCCTGCGGAGTCGCGTCGACGAGCTCGAAGAGCTTCGGGAAGGAGGGGCAGAGCGGCAGGCAGCGCCTGCACTGGTGGCAGATCTCGCCGACGCGGCGCAGCTCGCGCTCGATCTTCTCCGGATTCCCGTAGTCGGGATCGTCGTAGCGCCACGCGCTGGTCGGGCGCTCGGGCGGGAGAACCTTCATCGGCGCGGCAGGCGCGGGACGACCCGGGGAGCGCCGCAGCAATGCGCGCGGCGCCCCCCGTCCGGCCTACAGCTCCTTGAGGCCGTCGAGCGCGGACTGGAAGCGCCCCGCGTGGGACTTCTCGGCCTTCGCGAGCGTCTCGAACCACTCGGCGACGTCGTCGTGCTTCTCGCCGCGCGCGGTCTTCGCCATGCCCGGGTACATCTCGGTGTACTCGTAGGTCTCGCCGGCGACTGCCGCGGCGAGGTTCTTCTTGGTGTTTCCGATCGGCTTGCCCGTCGCCGGGTCGCCGACGGCCTTCAGGTAGTCGAGGTGACCGTGCGCGTGGCCCGTCTCGGCCTCGGCGGTGTCGCGGAAGAGTCCGCCGACGTCCGGGTAGCCCTCGATGTCGGCCTGGCGCGCGAAGTAGAGATAGCGGCGGTTGGCCTGGGACTCGCCCGCGAAGGCGTCCTTGAGATTCTCGTGGGTCTTGCTGCCCTTGAGCTCGGCCATGCATGGCTCCTTTCGTGGTGGCTCCGGGTTCGTTTGCGTCGATCCGCCGGCTCGCGGCCGTCGATCGGGTGCACTTCGGATGCTCCGCATGGTGCCCGACGCGCGCGGGCGGGTCAACGCCGGCACGGGGCGCGATGCGCGCAGCGACGCTGGGCAGCGCGCACTCCGCAGTGGTACAAAGTCGCAACCTCGCGGCCGGATCGGCCGGGCGTACGGCGCGAGAGCGACACGAGAACGCCACGAGACGAGATCAGAGGGAGGAACGCGCGATGGACGCGATCGGCCAGCTGCTGGTCGGAACGGCGCCGGAGCTCGCGGCGCTCGCGCTGCTGGTCGGCCGGCTCTTCATCGGGATCTGCTTCGTGATCCACGGGCTCGGCAAGCTCGGCCTCGTCGGCACGGGGAACATGCAGGGCTTCGTCGCGTGGCTCCGGGAGCTCGGCGTGCCGATGGCGCACATCCAGGCGCGCATCGCGATGGCGTCGGAGATCACGGGCGGCAGCCTGCTCGCGCTGGGACTCCTGACGCGGCCGGCCTGCCTGCTGCTGATCGGCACGATGATCGTCGCGGGCCGCATCGGCCACCGCGGCGCGGGCTACCTGATCACGAACGAGCCGCCCGGCGCGGAGTACACGATCAACCTGGCCGCGATCTGCTTCGTCTTCGCACTGCTCGGCCCCGGGGCCTACTCGCTCGACGCATTGCTCTTCGGCCCGGGCTGAGCAGCGCGCGCGCCGAGCGCGATCCGCGCGGCGCGGCGCAGCTCGGGGTCCGGGCTCGCGCCCGCCGCGCGGAACAGCTCGAGCGCCTCGCGGTCCTCGGGAGCGAGCTGCTGCAGCGCGTGCAGCGCCATCGAGCGCACGCGCGCTCGCGGATCGCCGCGCAGGAGCCCGAGCAGCAGGCGCCGCACTTCGTCGTTCGAGCGCCCGATCTCGACGATCACGCGCGCCGCCGACCAGCGGTCGGCGGCGCGCGCGAAGTCGAGCGCATCGACGAGCGCGGGCAGCAGCTTGCGGTCGGGCGGCTCGCTGTGCGCGCTCGCGAGCGCGGCGCGGAAGCGGCGCTGCGGATCCCGGCTGCGCAGCGCCTCGCGCAGCACGCCCGCGACCTCCGCGCCCGACGCGGCGATCGCCGCGATCGCGCGCGAGGCGGCCTCGCCGACCGCGCGCTCGGGATCGCCGAGGGCGGCGCCGAGGGCGTCGAGCAGCAGCACGGCCGAGGGGTCGCGCGCGGCCTCGAGGCACGCGGCGGCGCGCTCGCGCGGGTCCGCGCTCGCCATGCGCTCGAGCAGCGGATGGCTCAGTGCAGGAGCTCCCAGCGCCCGGTCTCGGCGCCGGCGGAGCTGGAATTCGCGGGCGGCGGCAGCCGCCGCACGCGGCCCTCCTCGGCGAGCTTCTCGAGCTGCGACGCGACCGACTGCGCCGCCGCTGCGTGGAGCGCCTGCGGATAGGCCGCGTAGATCCGGGCGACGAGATCCGGGACGCGCGAGAGGCCGGAGCGCAGGCCGTCGAGCACCTGCTGCTCGCGCTGCGCGCGGTGGTCGAGGTACTCGCGCAGCTTCGCGACGCCGTCGTCGATGCGCGGTCCGTGCGCCGGATAGATCGCGCGCGGCTCCTCCCGCAGCAGGCGCTCGAGCGAGGCGAGGTACTCGCGCAGCGAGCCGCCGCGCGCGGGAATCACGGTGGTGCCGACTCCGAGCACGTTGTCTCCGGAGAAGAGGCTGCGCTCCTCCTCGAGCAGGAAGCAGAGATGGTCGGGGGCGTGGCCGGGCGCGTGGATCGCGCGCAGGGTCGCGCCCTCGGCAGAGACGCGCTCGCCGTGCTCGAGCAGCTCGAGATCGGTCGCGTACTCCTCGTCGTTGCCGGGCCACGGGAGCTTGCGCGCCCGCAGGCCGCCGAAGCGCTCGCGCAGCTGCGCGAGGCCGCCCAGGTGATCGGGATGGCCGTGCGTCAGCACGACTTCCGCGATCTCGCAGCCGAGCTCCGCGAGCGCGCGCTCGAGCACGGGCAGGTAGGCGGGGCGGCCGGCGCCCGTGTCGAGCAGGATGCGCCGCCGGCCGCGTCCGACGAGATAGGTGTTGGTGCCGGGACCGCTGAACAGGCCCGGGTTCTGCCCGAGCACGACGTGCACGCGCTCGGACCAGCGCGCGCGGTCGGGCAGCGAGAGCCCGATCATCGTCGCGGCGTCTCCGGCGGGCGGCGGCGGCGCGCTCATTCGCCCGCGACCGTCATGCGCGCGATGCGCAGCGGAGGCGCCGCAGTGCGCCCGCGCCACTCGAGCTCTCGGCCGATGCCGTCGATGCCCGCCCACATCTCCGCGAAGTTGCCTGCGATCGTGATCTCCTCGACCGGATGGGCGATCGCCCCCTTCTCGATCCAGAGCCCCGCGGCGCCGCGGGAGTAGTCGCCCGTGACGGGGTTGAAGCCCATCCCGATCAGCTCGGTCACGAGCAGCCCGCTCGGCGTATCCGCGATCAGCTCCTCGAGGCTCGCGTCGCCGGGCTCGAGCCAGAGGTTCGAGCTGCCGACCGTGGGAAGGCCCCCGGGCGCGCGCACGGCGCTCGCGGTCGACTGCAGCCCGAGCTTGCGCGCGGAATAGCTGTCGAGCAGGTAGCCCGCGAGGCGGCCCTGCTCGACGACCGCGTTGCGCTGCGTCGGCAGGCCCTCCGCGTCGAAGGGATGGGAGCCGAGCTGCCGCGGCAGGCGCGCGTCGTCGAGGATCGTCACGCGCGCGCTCGCGACGACCTCGCCGAGGCGACCCGCGAGGTAGCTCGCGCGCCGGTAGAGCGCGGGGCCGCTCGCGCAGCCCGCGAGCTGCGCGACGAGGCTCGGCGCGGTGATTCCGTCGAAGATCACGGGCACCTGGCAGGTGCGCACGCGGCGCGCGCCGAGCCGCCGCAGCGCGCGCTCGGCCGCGCGCCGGCCGACCGCGGCGGGCGGCTCGAGCTGCGCGAGCTGGCGCCCCGCGCTGAACCACGAGTCGCGCTGCTTGCTGCCCGCGGCTTCGGCGAGCGGCTCGGAAAAGAGCGAGTGCGACGCGCTCGCATAGCTTCCGGCGAATCCCCCGCTGTTGGCGTAGGTCACGCGCGCGAAGTGGCTCGCGACGCCGGAGCCCTCGGAGTTCGTGATGCGCGGGTCGCTCGCGCGGGCCGCGCGCTCGGCCTCGCGCGCGGCGGCGATGCGCTCGGCGAGCGGCACGCTGCGGTCGGCCGGATCGTGCAGCTCGAGATCGGGGATCTCGCTCGCGAAGCCGGCCTCGGGCAGGCCCGCGAAGGGATCCTCGGCGGTCTCGCGCGCGAGCGCGACGGTCTCGAAGGCCATGCGCTCGACCGCCCCGGGCGAGAGGTCGCTGGTGGAGGTGACCGCGCTGCGCGTGCCGTCGCGCGCGCGCAGCAGGGCGCGGATGCCGAGCGTCGCGGAGCGGGCCTGCGTGACGAAGTCGATCTCGTCGCCGCGCACGCGCGCCTCGAGGCTGTCGCCCGCGACGAGCAGGCAGTCGCCTGCGGCCCGCGGATCCGCCCGCCGCAGCGCGGCGAGCGCGAGCGCGACGACCTCCTCGGGCGCGAGCGGGGAGCCGGCGGCGGCGCTCATCCCTCGGTCCCGCCGACGGTGAGCTGGTCGACGCGCAGGGTCGGCAGTCCGACGCCGACCGGCACGCTCTGGCCGTCCTTGCCGCAGGTCCCGACGCCCCAGTCGAGCGCGAGGTCGTGGCCGATGCGCGATACGCGCGTCAGCACGTCCGGCCCGTTGCCGATCAGCGTCGCGCCCTTGAGCGGCGCGCCGAGGCGACCGTTCTCGATCCGGTAGGCCTCGTTGGCGCTGAACACGAACTTTCCGCTCGTGATGTCGACCTGGCCGCCGCCGAAGGAGACCGCGTAGATCCCGTTCGAGACCGAGCGCAGGATCTCTTCGGGATCCTCCTGGCCGGCGAGCATGAAGGTGTTGGTCATGCGCGGCATCGGCAGGTGCGCATAGCTCTCGCGGCGGCCGTTGCCGGTCGGCGCCATGCCCATGAGCCGGGCATTCAGCCGATCCTGCAGGTAGCCCACCAGGATGCCGTCCTCGATCAGCACGGTGCGCTGCGTGGGCGTGCCCTCGTCGTCGACGTTGAGCGAGCCGCGGCGCGAGGGCAAGGTGCCGTCGTCGACGACGCTGACGCCCGGGGCCGCGACGCGCTGGCCGAGCCGGCCGGCGAAGGCCGAGGTGCCCTTGCGGTTGAAGTCGCCCTCGAGGCCGTGGCCGATGGCCTCGTGCAGCAGGATGCCGGGCCAGCCGGGGCCGAGCACGACGTCGAAGCAGCCGGCCGGGCAGGCGACCGCGGAGAGGTTCAGGGTCGCGACGCGCACGGCCTCGTCGACGAGCGGCATCCACTGCTCCGGATCGAGCACGCGGTCGAGCTCGAAGCGGCCTCCCATGCCCTGGTAGCCCTGCTCGCGGCGCGTGCCCGCGGCGTCCTCGGCGATCACCTGCACGTTCAGGCGCACGAGCGGGCGCAGGTCGCCGACCAGGGCGCCTTCGCTGGTGCAGACCAGCACCAGGCGCTGCTGCGACACGATGCTCACCATCACCTGCTGGACGCGCGGGTCGAGGCCGCGCGCGTAGGCGTCGATCTCGGAGAGCACCTCGACCTTGCGCCGCACCGGCACCTCGGTGGGCGACTCGCTCACCCGGTAGAGGTCGTGGACGGGCCGGCCCGCGCGCGGCGCGGGCAGCGAGCGCGCGCCGGCACTGCGCTCCGCGATCGCGCGCGCGGTGGCCGCCGCGAGGCGCAGGCCCTCGCTGCTCAGGTCGTCGGAGTGCGCATAGCCCTGGCGCTCGCCCGCGACCGCGCGCACGCCGACGCCCTGCTCGAGGCTGCGGCTGCCGGCCTTCGCGATGCCCTCCTCGAGCGCGACCGAATCCTGGGTGCTGTACTCGAAGAAGAGGTCCGCGGAGTCGATCTCGCGCTCGAGCGCGGTGTCGAGCGCGGCGCCGAGCGCGCGCTCGTCGAGACCGAAACGCTCGCGGAAGAAGTCGATCGCGTCGGGGGCGGGCGCAGCGGGCTCGCGCGGCGGGGTCGGCATGCTGGGATCTCCAATTCCCGGCCGAGGCTGCGCGGATCCCTGCGCGGCCTCACCGGCGGATCCGCTCGAGCCGAGCGGGCAGATCGGCCAGCGTAGCAAGCTCGCGCACGTCGATCGCGAGCAGGCCGAGCGCGCGCGCCCCCGCGAGGTCGGTGTCCGGGTCGTCGCCGACGAAGGCGGCCTCGGCCGGGGCGACGCCGAGGCGATCGAGCGCAGCCTCGAAGGGGGTGCGGGCGGGCTTGGCGGCGTCGCAATCGCGCGCGAGCACGACGCAGTCGAGCAGCTCCGCGAGGCCCAGCGACGCGAGCAGCCGCGGCAGCCGGTGATCGAAGTTCGAGACCACGCCGGTCGCGAGGCCGCCCGCGCGCAGTGCCTCGAGCGCCTCGCGCGCGCCGGCGCGGGGCCGCCAGGCGGCCGCGCCGGCGAAGATCTCGAAGAGCTCCGCGAAGAGCGCATCGGTGGACGCGCTCGCGCAGCGCGAGTCGGCAGCGAGGAAGGTCTGGCGCACGCGCTCGCGCCACCAGTCGCGCTCGAGACGATCGCGCTCCGCGGGCGCGGCCGCCGGGAAGTGCATCGGAGGGGCCTGGCGCATCACCCGCGCGAAGGCGTCGTCGAGGCGCCAGGCGCCGATCTGCGCGCCGTGGCGCGCGGCGGCGCGCGCGTAGATCGCGCCCACCGGTTCGCGCAGCTCGAAGAGCGTCCCCGCCGCATCGAAGAGCACTGCGCGCAGGCGCCGGGGCGCCGGCCCGCCGCTCATTCCGGCACGCGCCCCGAGGCGAGGAAGGTCGCGGGCAGCTCGCGCGCCGAGGGCGCCCGCGCGTGCTCCTCGAGGCGCAGCCCGCCGAGCTCCGCCTCGCGAAACCAGGCCTCGACCTCCTCGCGCGCGAAGCCCAGCCACGCGACGCCGAGCTCCTCGCGCATCCACTCGAGGTCGTGGCTCACGAAGTCGGCGATCACGACCGCGCCGCCGGGCCGCACGACGCGCGCCATCTCGCGGATCGCCTCGGCGGGCGAGGGCAGGTAGTGCAGCACCATGTGCGCGAGGGCGGCGTCCACCTCGGCCTCCGCGAGCGGCAGCGCGCTCGCCTCGCCGAGGCGCAGCTCGATCCCGCGCACGCCGCTGCGCTCGATCTTCTCGCGCGCGGCCTCGAGCATGCGCTGCGAGTGGTCGACCGCGACGACGGCGAGTCCCTCGCGCGCGAGCTCGAGCGCGAGGATGCCGGTGCCGGTGCCGATGTCGGCCACGCGCAGCCGCGGAGACAACAGGCGGGCCATCGCGCGCGCGCGCAGCGCGTCGTCGTTCATGACCGTGCGCAGCGCGTCCCACTCGGGCCCCACGGAATCGAAAAAGCGGCGCGTGCGCGCGGCGCGCGCGGCCAGCACGCGCTCGAGCGCGGCGCGGTCGCGCGAGGCGCGCGGGTCGCCGGCGAGCTGCCGTGCCACGAGCGACCACGCGTCGCGCCAGACCGCGTCGACCGGGGTCTCGAAGCGGTAGAACACGTAGGTGCCCTCGCGGCGGTCCGAGAGCAGGCCCGCCTCGCGCAGGATCGCGAGGTGCCGCGAGACGCGCGACTGGCCCATGCGCAGCACCTCCATGATCTCCTGGACCGCGAGCTCCTCCTGCGCGAGCAGCGCGAGGATCCGCACGCGCGTCGGGTCGAGGAAGGTCTTGAAGGCGCGCTGGAGGGCGTCGGCGCTCACGGCGCGCGAGTGTCCCGAATCCCGCCAGGCGCCGCATTCCCGCGCTCGGCGCGCTCGAGCGCGCGCGCCCGCTCGAGATGCGGAAGTGCGTCCTCGCGGCGCCCGCGCCGCAGGAGCGCCTGCGCGAGCGCCATCCGGATCGGCGCCGAGTCGGGCGCGAGCAGCGCGGCGCGCTCGAAGGCCGCGAGCGCCTCGGGGGCCAGCCCCGCGGACTCGAGCACGACCGCGCGATTGAGCTCGGCGGCGGGGGCGAAGGCGGGGATTCCGGCCGCCTGTTCGTACTGGACCAGCGCCTCCTGCGGGCGGCCCTGCTGCGCGAGCCAGAGGCCGTAGTAGGTGCGCAGCAGTCCGCTCGCGGGGGCAGCGCGCAGCGCGTGGCGGTAGAGCGATTCGGCGTCGCGCCAGTGCGGGAGCTTCTCCCGGGTCGCGCGCGCGAGCGCGAGGGTCGCGGCGAGCGCGACGAGCGCGAGCCCGGCGGCCGCGCGGCGGCGCGCCGCGGCCCAGCGCGCGAGCGGAAACACCGCGGCGATCAGGAGCCCCGCGTGGGGGAGATAGGTGAAGCGGTCGGCGCGTCCCTGGACGCCGGCCTGGACCAGGCCGAGCACGGGCAGCAGCGCGATCAGGAACCAGAGCCAGCCCGCGAGCAGGGCCGGCGCGCGCTCGCGCAGCGCAGCCGCCGCGAGCGAGATCCCCGCGACCAGCGCGAGACTGCCCGCGAGCGCGGCGGCGCTCGGGGGCACGCCGCCCGGCAGGTAGGGATGCGGGTAGAGCGGCGCGAGGTCGCGCGGCCAGACACTGGCCTCCAGATAGCGCGCGATCGAGTAGAGCGCGTTCGCGGCGCGCTGCGGGATGCCGACTTCGAAGTCGAGTCCGCCGAGCGCTCCGAGCGCGCCCGCGCGCGCCTGCGTCGCGAGCGTCAGCGCCGCGAAGCCCGCGGCGAGCGCGAAGAGCGGCAGCTTCTCGCGCAGCGCGCGCCTCAGATCGGCGGCGCTCGCGATCCTCCGGTAGGGCCAGAAGTCGAGCGCGCAGAGCAGGAGCGGCAGGGTCACGGCCATCGGCTTGGCCGCGAGGCTCGCGATCCAGGCCGCAGTCGCGGCCGCGAGCGCGGCGCGGCTCGCGCGCCGCCGGTAGCGGTCCCACGCGAGCAGCGCGAGCCAGAAGCAGGCCCCCGAGAGCACGTCCTTGCGCTCCGCGATCCAGGCGACCGACTCGACGCGCAGCGGGTGCGCGGCGAAGAGCGCGGCCACGCCGAGCGCGGCGGGCGCGTCTCCGGTCGCGCGGCGCAGGAACGCGAAGAGCAGCACCGCGTTGAGCGCGTGCAGCAGGACGTTGGTCGCGTGGTGACCGCCCGCGTCGAGGCCGTAGAGCTCGACGTCGAGCGCGTGCGAGAGCCAGGTCAGCGGGATCCAGTAGCCGGCCTGGGCGCGGAACGCCGCGCGCAGGCCCTCGGCGCCGAGCCCCGCGCGCACGCCGGGATTGCCGGTCACGTGGAAGGGGTCGTCGAGGCCGACGAAGTCGAAGTCGAGCGCAGGGGCGTAGAGCAGCGCGACGAGCGCGACGAGGCCCGCGGCCGACGCGAGCGGGACCCAGCGCGAGGGGCCCGCCGCGCGGCGCGGCACCACCTAGCGCACCTGCGGGAGAGCCGCGCTGCCGGTCACGCGCAGCCGGGCGCTGCCGTCCGGGCCGAGTGCGATTCCCGCAGACGCGAAGGCCTCGCGCAGCGACGCTTCGACCTCGAGCCGGATGCGGAGGTCGAGCGGCGCGGTCGCGAGGCTCATGCCCGCCCCGATGCCGCCCTCGACCTCGGCCCGCAGCAGGGGTCCCACGAGCCGGCACTGCTCGAGGCGCAGCAGCTCGCGCGCGGAGCCGAGCTCGGCGCGCAGGCGCAGCGTCTGGTACGGAATCGCGAGCGGGAGGCCCGGCGCGGAGAAGCTTCCGTCGCGCGCGTCGAGCTCGACGCGTCCGCGCGGCAGCCGGCTCACATCTTCGAGCGCGAGCCGGAGATCGCCGCGGCCGGAGAGCGCGAGCTCGGGCGCGAAGAGCGCGGCGAGCGAGAGGTCGACCTGCGAGAGCTCGCCGCGCAGACCCAGCTCTCTCGCGGCGCGCAGCAGCAGGTCTGCGCGCCCCGCATCGCCCGCGAGCTCGGCGCGCAGCTCCGGCTCGCCCGCGAGCCACGTGAGCCCCGGGATCGGCCGCAGCAGCAGCGAGTCGAAGCGGAGCGCGGAGCCGGGCGCGTCGATCGCGACGCCGCGCGCGCGCAGTGCGGGGCCCGAGCCGTCGAAGACGAGACCCGCCTGCTCGATCCCGACCGGCCGGCGCGCGAGCTGCGAGAGTGCGCTCGCGAGCCGCCCTGCGACGGCGCCCTCGGGCAGCTCGCGCCAGATGAAGAAGGCGGTGCACGCGAGCGCCGCGCTCGCGAAGGCGGCGCCGGCCGCGAGCCGCCCGAGCCGGCTCCGGCCCCTCGCGACCCGCTGCCCGCTCGCTCCTGTGGCCGGCAAACCCGCCGCGCCGTCGCCTAGACGGGCTCGAAGGACGAGATCGCGAAGGTCACGTCGAGCAGCTCGCCGCGATCCGGCCGCTTGCGCAGGCGCAGGCTCTTGACCGAGAGCAGCTGGCCCGCGTGGGTCTCGATCTCGTGCAGGTAGCGCACGGCCTGCTCCAGGCTCACGCCCTCGAGGCCGAGCTCGACCTTGGTCTCGCGGTAGCGCGGATTCTTCGGCGCGGCCTGGGGCTCCATCGACTGGATCGAGATGCCCGACTTGCGCGCGAGGTTCTCGAGCGTCGTGCGCAGGTTGCCGCGCTGGCCGCCCTGGATGCGCCCCTCGACCGCCGCGAGGCGCTCGTGCAGCTGGTCGAAGTCGCGCCGCATCCGCTGCAGCGCCGCGAGCTGCTGCTCCGCGGCGCTCGCGCGCTCGCGCACCGTGCTGCGGGCCGAGAGCAGCGGCAGCGCGACGCCCGCGTAGAGGATCGCGATCGCGACGCAGCTCGCGGCGCCGCCGACCAGCACGCGCTCGCGCGTCGAGAGGTTCGCGAGGTAGGTCGCGACGCGGGCGAAGAGCTCGCGGGGCTTCATCCCGGCTCCTCCGGCGCCGCGAGGCTGATCGTGACGTTGAAGCGCTTGCCGCCGCGCTTCTCGTCGTTCTCGATCGCGCCGATCGTCGGCTCCGAGAAGGACGGGAGCTTCGCGAGCTCGAGCTTGAGCCGGTCGGCGGCCTCGAAGCTCGGCGCGAAGACGCGCATGCGCACGGTCTGGCGGTCGATGCTGAGCTCGTCGAGCGCGATGTCGAGGTCGGCCGGGACCTGCTTCGAGATCACGGTCAAGACGTCGAGCGCGGAGAGGTTGCCGCGGTAGACCCCGAGGAAGTCCGCGAGCTCGCGCGCCTGCTTGACCTGGTCGCGCATGCCCGCGAGCGGGTTCGCGGGCAGGGCCTGACCCGGAAAGGCCTCGCCGTAGAGGCGCGCGCTCTGCGCCTCGGCGCGCCCTGCGCGCCGCGAGTCCGCGAAGCCCGCGACGCCGAAGCTCGCGAGGCCGAGCAGCACCGCGACCGCGAGCGCGATGCCGGTGCGGCGGATCTCGCCGCGGTAGCGCTCGAGCTCGAGGCGCACCGCGAACTCGTCCTGGCGGAAGTTCATGCGCGTGCGCGCCTGCGAAGTGCCGCGCAGCGCGAGCGCGATCGCGGGCGCGTAGAGCAGCGGGTCGCCCCCGGCCGCGAGGCTCGCCGCCTCGCCCTGCTTCGGCAGGCCGAGGCGCGTGGCCGGCAGGCCGGTGCGCTCGGCGAAGAAGGCGTCGATGCCGTCGAGGTGCGCGCTGCCGCCGAAGAGCGTGATCGCCTGCACGGGGCTGCCCGCGAGCGCCGACTCGAGCGAGCCGAGCGTGCGCAGAGCCTCGCGGATCAGGCTGTCGAAGAGCGCGCGCGTGCGCGGGCCGGGTAGCGCGAAGCCGGGGCCGAAGACGCCGCGCCCGAGCTTGATCTCCTCGGCCTGCTCGAGGCCGACCTGCCGGTCCTCGCTGATCGCGCGCGTGAGCGCCGCGCCCGCGAGCGGAACCGTGCGGAACGCGAGCGGCCGGCCCTCGGCCACGACGCAGAAGGTGGTCTTGCGGTGGCCGAGGTCGACCAGCATGCGCACGCCGGGGAGGTCGAAGACCTGGGTCAGGTTCGCGAGCACGGGCCCCTCGGCCTCGAGCGTGCGCGGGTCGCAGCCGGCGCTGCGCAGCACCTCGAGCAGGGCCGCGACCTCCTGGCGCGGGGCGACCGTCGCGAGCACCTCGGCCTTCGCGCGGTCCTCGCTCGAGAGCTGCCAGTCGATGATCACGTCCTCGAGCTCGAAGGGCAGGTCGTCCGCGACCGTGTGGGGCACCGCCTGGGCGAGCTTGCGGCGGTCGCGGAAGGGGAAGGAGACGCGCCGCGCGGAGAGCTTGTCGCCGGCAAGCGCCGCGACGACGTGTTCGGTCTGGAAGCGGTAGAGCTTCGCGAAGCGGGTGACGAGATCCGGGAGCGGGAACTCCGCGTCGTTGCGCTCGAGCTGCCGCTGCTGGACGAGCTGGAAGCTGCGCAGGCTCTGCGAGAGCTCCACGGCCTTCAGCGAATGGGAGCCGAGGTCGAGGCCCAGCACGTTGGAGAGGAACGGCATCAGGAGCGGCCCTTCATCGCGATTCGAACGATAGCAGCGCGGGCTCGAGCGGATCGCTCCGATCGACGACCGCCTCGACCTGCCGCGTGACGTCGCCCACGCGCGCCGTGGTCGTCAGCTGGAAGTAGCTGGTCGAGTAGCTCGGCGCGGGGAAGGGCTCGTTCTGGAGCCCCGGGATCGAGTTCAGCGCGACGCAGCCGCCGTCGCCGCTCCCCGCCGCGCCGCAGATCAGGCGCCCCTCGGCGCGGTTGTCGAGGATCTGCTTCACGGTGTCCTCTCCCACCAGACGGTAGTCGCTGCCGTCGAGGCGATAGAGCAGGGCGAGGACGTGGGCGGGTGCGGTGTTGACGTTGATTCCCCGAGTGCCCGCGAAGGGATGCACCGTGAGGTAGCGCTCGAGCTGCGAGGCCAGGCGCGCGTCGATGCCCTCGACCAGGCGCAGCTCCTCCAGGCTCACGAAGGGTCGGTTGGCCGCGCGATAGGGCGGATCCTGCTCCTGGTACCAGGCGTCTTCGTCCCCCCCGTTCTGGCGCACGGAGTCCTCGTCCGCGAAGTCGATCAGGTTGTCGGCGAGCTCGCTCGGGTCGTAGCTCTGCTCCCCGGGCGCGAGCTCCAGCTCGGCCGTGAGATCCTCGATCGCCTTCTCGAGCAGCGCGATCAGGTAGCTGCGCGCCTTGTCCTGATCCTCTCCGGCATCGCGGCCGCCCGGGTCGTCTCCGCTGCCGCCGCGGCGCGCGTTGATCACGGCGTTCAGGTTGAGCTGGGAGCCGAGGTCGCTGACCGAGACCGAGACGCTCGACCGCTCGTCGATCGGGAGCTCGGCCCTGCCGACCACCGCCCAGACGTCGTTCGGCCCCTCCAGCGCGAGCTCGCCGCCGGCCTCGCGCAGCCGGTCCTCGAGCAGCAGCGCGATGCCGACCTGGATCCCGCCGCGCGCGAGCGCGTCCGCGCGCGCCGAGCTCTCGCGGTTGCGCGCGATCATCGCGTCCATCACGGCGCGCTTCTGGAAGGTCGCGACGCCGACCGTCAGCAGCAGCACGAAGAAGAGCACGGCGACCAGCACGAAGCCGCCGCGGCGCCGCGCGCTCACGGCTCCCCTTCGGGCTGCGTCTGCGGGGGCGGCTGGGCGCGGCCGGGCGGACGCCGGCTCTGCGGGGTGGTGGGCGAGTCGGAGGGCTGCCGGCTTTGCCCCTGCGCGCCCGCGGCGTCCGGATCCGGCTCGCCGCCGCCGCCCGCTCCCTGCTCGGCGTCCGGCCGCGGGATGACCGCGAGCACCGGCGCCGCGGCCTGCAGATCGAAGGCGACCGTGGTGCGCTGCACTTCGAGCGGCTCGCCCCGCTCGTCCCAGGCGACCACGACGTCGATCCGCCGGAGGTAGGTCGGGGCGCCCGGCGCGGTCGGGAACAGGGTCGGCGCCTCGGCCGGGCGCTTCGCGGGCTCGCTCTGGCCGAGCTCGATCGGCAGCGAGAGGTCCTGCACCCGGGTCTGCACGCGGTAGATCTCGCCCTCGTCGGCGCTCTCGCTCTCCCCGGGCGCGGGGACGCTGCCGCTCGCGACCTGGGCCTCGATCTCCGCGAGCGTCCGGTCCGCGAGCAGCGAGGCCTGCATGCGCCGCCGCGCCTCGCCCTCGGCCGCGAGCCAGCGCGCGGCGACGCCCGAGAGCATCGTGTAGACGAGGCCGAGGATCGCGACCGAGGCCAGCACCTCGAGCAGCGTGAAGCCGGCCGCGCGCCGCGCGCTCATCGCCGCGCGAGCTCCTCGTCGTCGAGCACGCGGACGGCCTCGGAGAGCGGCAGCACCTCGAGACCGCGCTGGGAGCCGCTCTGGTGCTCGAGCACGATCAGGGTCGGCCTCGCGACGCCGTCCGCCTCGAAGGCGAGCTCCACCCGGCCGCTCTCGGTCCAGCCCTCCTCGGTCTCGACCCCGGCGAAGTAGACCTCCTCGAGCAGCTGCGTCCACTGCCCGAGCGGGCCGCTCACGGGCGCGCGCTCGCGTCTGGCCCGGGCCGGGGGCGCGAGCGAGAGCTTCCCGCCCTCGGGCTCGTCCTGCGGCTCCGCTTCGGGCGCGGCGCCCGGAGCACCCGCGCCGCCGCTCGGCGCGGCGCCCGCGAGCTCGGGCGGCGGCTCCTCGCTCGCGATGTGATAGGCGCCGACGTCGAGATCGAGCACGACGTGATGCGGGCGCGCGCTCACGACCGCGGACTCGCGCGCGTACTCGAGCGCGCCCTGCAGGCGCGAGGCCTGCTGCGCGAGGTAGCGGCCGCTCAGCGTGTTCAGGTTCGGCGCGACGAAGGCCAGGAAGAGCGCGAAGATCGCCACCACCGCCATCAGCTCGATCAGCGTGAAGCCCCGCGAGCGCTGCGGGGAGCGCGGCGCGGCGCCCTGGCTCACGCCCCCGCTCGCGCGGCGAGGGCCTCGCTGTCGAGGCAGTTGCCGATGTCGGCGTCGAGGTCCTCGCCGCCCTGCTTGCCGTCCGCGCCCCAGGACCAGAGGTCGAAGGACTGCGGGTTGCACTCGCCGGGCGAGGTGTACTGGTAGGCATTGCCCCAGGGATCGTCCGGCAGGACCGGCTTGTTCAGGTAGCCGCCGGCCGGAAAGTTGCGCGGCTGCGGCTCGACCGTGGAGGGGTGCACGAGCGCGTCGAGGCCCTGCTCGGTGGTCGGGAAGCGCGCGTTGTCCATCCGGTAGAGCTCGAGCAGGCTCACGAAGTTCGAGATCTGCGTCTCCGCGGCCGTGACCCGGGCCTTGTCGACCTGGTTGAAGACCGCGATGCCCACCATGCCGGTCAGGAATCCGATGATCAGCACGACCGCCATGATCTCGATCAGCGTGAAGCCCGCGCTGCGCCGCGCGCGGCGCTCCTGCGATGCGTTGCGATCCGGGTTCGGCTCCATTGCGTCCTCCAGGGGGGCCAGGGCTGCCGGGCCGCTAGCGCAGCGACGTCGTGATCTGCATCAGCGGAACCAGCGTGGCCAGGATGATCACCATCACGATCCCCACCATGATGAGAATCAGGAAGGGTTCGAGCAAGGCCGTGAGCCGGGAGACGGTCGTCTCGACCTGCTCCTCGTAGGTCTCCGCGACCTTCGCGAGCATCGACTCGAGCTCCCCGCTCTGCTCGCCGACCTCGATCATGTGCGTGACGAGGGGCGGGAACTCGCCGCTCGCGCGCAGCGGCCGCGCGACGGAGGCGCCCTCGGTGATGCTCGTGCGGGCGGCGTCGATCGCGCGGCCGAGCACGGTGTTGTCGGCCACGTGCTTCGCGGTGTCGAGCGCGCGCACGATCGGGAGGCCTCCGGCCAGGAGGGTCGCGAGCGTGCGCGTGAAGCGCGAGATCGCGAGCATGCGCACGACGCGGCCGACCACCGGAAGCCTGAGGCGCATCCGGTCGTAGGCGTCGCGCCCGCCCGCGGTGCGGACCGCGCTGCGCAGCCCGATTCCGAGCGCGATCGCGGCGAGTCCGAGCGCCCACCACCAGGCGCGCAGGAAGGTCGAGAGGTCGATGATCGCCTGGGTGTACCAGGGCAGCTTCTGGTTCAGGCTGAGCAGCAGCTGGGTGATCTGCGGCAGCACGACCGTGACGAGCACGCCCACCACGATGCAGGCGAAGCCGAACATCACCATTGGATAGATCAGGATCGAGGAGACCTTGTTGCGCAGCCGCACCTGGCTCTCGAGGTACTCCGCGAGGCGTTCGAGCACCTGCTCGAGCGCGCCGCCGGCCTCTCCCGCGCGCACCATGCCGACGAAGAGGTCCGGAAACACGCGCGACTGGCCGAGCGCATCCGCGAGCGAGGAGCCCTGGTTCACGCGCTCGCGCACCTGCCCGAAGACCGACTTGAGGCGCGGGTTCTCGACCTGATCGGCGAGCGCCGCGAGGCCCTGCACGAGCGGCACGCCCGCGCCGACGAGCGTGGAGAGCTGGCGCGTCGCGAGCGCGAGGTCGAGTGCCGGAACCCGCTGGAAGCCGGGCAGGCGCAGCGAGAGGCTGCGGCTCGTGCGCGCCTCGGCCTGGCCGGCCGACTCGAGGATCTCGGTCAGGTAGATGCCCTCCCGCCGGAGCTTGCCGCGGGCGGTCCGCAGGCTGTCGGCATCGAGGTGCCCGCGCGTCGAACGCCCGTCCTGGGTGACCCCTTTGTAGGCGTAGACCGGCATCAGATCTGCGCGACGGCGCCTTCCTCCTCGGTCGCGCGCAGCACCTCGGCGACGGAGGTGATGCCGCGCAGCGCCTTGCGCGCGCCGTCCGAGCGCAGCGTGTGCATGCCCTTCCGCACGGCCTGCTGCTTGATCGTCTTCGAGTCGACGTTCTGGGCGACGTGCGCGCGGATGTCGTCGTCGACGAGCATCAGCTCGAAGATCCCGAGCCGGCCGTGGTAACCCGTGAAGTTGCACTGCGCGCAGCCCTTCGCGCGGAAGACCTGGACGGGCCGCTCGGGCGGCCGCACCCCGATCTCGATCAGCTCCTCGCGCGTCGCCTCGTAGGGCTCCTTGCAGTGCTCGCAGAGCACGCGCACGAGGCGCTGCGCGAGCACCGCGACGAGCGAGGAGGCGACCAGGAAGGGCTCGACGCCCATGTCGACGAGGCGCGTGATCGCGCTCGCGGCGTCGTTGGTGTGCAAGGTCGAGAACACGAGGTGGCCGGTCAGCGAGGCCTGGATCGCGATCTCGGCGGTCTCGAGGTCGCGGATCTCGCCGACCAGGATCACGTTCGGGTCCTGGCGCAGGACCGAGCGCAGGCCGCCCGCGAAGGTGAGGCCGATCTTCGGCTGCACCTCGATCTGGCCGACGCCGCCGAGCTGGATCTCGACGGGGTCCTCGATCGTGATGATGTTCTTGTCGGTGGCGTTGATCTGCGAGAGCGCGGCGTAGAGCGTCGTGGTCTTGCCGCTGCCGGTCGGGCCGGTCACGAGCACGATCCCGTTCGGCCGCGTGATCAGGCGCTCCATCACCGAGAGCTGGCGCTCGTTGAAGCCGATCTTCTCGAGGTCGAGCAGCTCCTGCGTGCGGGGCAGGAGGCGCATCACGACGCGCTCGCCGTGGGTGACCGGCACCGTCGAGAGCCGCACGTCGTAGTCGCGGCCGGCGATCTTGAGCCGGATGCGGCCGTCCTGGGGCAGGCGCTTCTCGGCGATGTTGAGCCCGCCCATGATCTTGATGCGCGAGACGATCGAGGCCTGCAGCGCCTTCGGCAGCGGCTTCATCGGCTCGTAGAGCACGTCGTCGATGCGGAAGCGGCAGCGCAGGTCGCGCTCGAAGGGCTCGATGTGCACGTCGCTCGCGCGCTCCTTGACCGCGTGCTGCAGCAGCGAGTTCACGAGCTTGATGATCGGCGACTCGTCGGAGGCCTCGAGCAGGTCCTGGGGCTCGTGGCTGATCTCGTCGGCGAGCGCGTCGAGATCGAGCGTGGCCTCCTCGGCGAGCGCGTCGGCCGAGCCCGGACCGCGGTCGTAGACCTCGTTGATCGCGCCGAGGATCGTGCGCTGCGTCGCGAGCTCGAGCTGGATCTCGGCGCCGTCGAAGATCACGCGCAGGTCGTCGATCGGGTCGGTGTCGAGCGGGTCGGCCACCGCGATGCAGATCCCGCCCGTCTCGTCGCGGCGCAGCGGCAGGAGCACGTGGCTCTTGGCGAAGCCGATCGGCACGCGCTCGATCAGCGTGACGTCGACCTCGCGCGCGTCGATGCGCGGGCGGATCGGCAGCGCGAGCTGCTCGGAGAGCGCGTCGAGGACCTGGTCGGCGTTCAGCTGGCCCTCGGCGACGAGCAGGTCCGCGAGGCGCCCGCCGTTCTCGAGCTGTGCCTTGCGCGCCGCCGCGAGCGCCTCGGGCGTGATGCTGCCCTTGCGCAGGAGGATGCTGCCGAGATCGCTCGCGAAACCCTGGGCGCTCATTCGCGGCTCGCATCCTCCGCGCTGCCCGGCGCCTCGCCAGCGCCAGCGCCCGCCTCCGGCTCCTCGACCACGACGCGCGGCGAGAGCTGGTGGGCGCTGCGCAGCACCTCGGCGGCGCGCTCGGCCGCGGCGCGGCTGCCGAAGGGCCCGACGCGCACCTCGTAGAGCGCGGTGCCGTCGACGTCGGTGGTCACGAGCGAGCCGTCGAAGCCCGCGTCGATGAGCTCCGTCAGCGCGTTCGCGGCGGCCTGCTCGTCGCCGAAGATCCCGGCCTGCAGCGTGTAGCGCGCGCCGGCCGCGCCGGCGCTGTCCGCGCGGCTGCGCGCGTCGCGCGCCTCCTGCTCGATCTGCTGCATGCGCGCGAGCGGGTAGCGCAGCTCGTGGTCGAGCAGCGCCATGCGCACCGGGTTCTCGACGTTGCGCGCGCGGTAGTGCTCGCCCGCGTCGCGCGCCTGCTGGCGCCGCTCGCGCTCGGCTTCGAGCTCGGCGTCGGAGATGTTCTGCGCGTCGTGGGAGTGGTCGAGGAACTCCTCGCGCTTCTCGATCGTGCGGCCCTCGAGATCGCGCGGGCTGCGGATGATGTGGGGCGTGAGGAAGACCAGCAGGTTGGTCTTGATCACCGAATCGGTCGTGGTCTTGAACAGCCAGCCGAGCACCGGGATGTCGCCGAGGAAGGGCACCTTCGAGACGCTGTCCTGATCGCTGTTCTTGAGCAGCCCGCCGATCACCACCGTCTCGCCGTCCTGCACGACGACGGTGTTCTCGATGCGCCGGTTCGAGAGCGCGACGCCGACCTCCTCCTGGTTGCCGACCGAGCCCTGGAGTCCGGCGTTCACGTCGGTGATCTCCTGGAAGATCTCGAGGCGCAGGGTGTCGCCCTCGGTGATCTGCGGCGTCACGCGCAGGGTCACGCCGATGTCCTGGCGCTCGACGCTGACCGACTGCGCGAGGTTGTTGGCGTTGCCGACCGCGTTGTTGAGGCGCTGGCTGATGATCGGGATGTTGTCGCCGACGCGGATCTCGGCCTGCTCGTTGTCCGAGGTCAGGATGTGCGGCGCGGAGAGGATGTTCGTGCCGGAGTCCGATGCCGCGGCGCGCAGGATCGACTCGATCTGGAAGCCCTTGCCGTTCTGGTTGGCGAAGTCGTAGGCGAAGCGCGAGAGGAAGGGGGTGCCGGCCGCCGCGGCGCCGGCGGCTGCGGCCGCGGGGAAGAGGCTCCCGGTCGTTTCGTCCGGCGCCGTCGGCTGCGCGGCGGAATTGGAATCGGTCGAGAAGCCCGCGCTGCCCGCGGCCTTGGGCGGATCGTTGCCGCTGCCGCCCATGAAGCGCACGATGCCGTTGAAGCCGAGCGCCGAGTTGTCGCTCACGTCGACCTCCATGATCAGCGCCTCGACCAGCACCTGCGGCCGCTCCACGTCCAGCTGCGCGATCACGTCCTTCAGGGCGTTGAAGCCCTCCTTGCTGGCCTGGATCACGAGCGAGTTGGTCGGCGGATCGGCCGTCACGCTGATGCCTTCTGCGAGCTCCGTCACGGCGGCCCGCAGCGACTGCACCTGGCTGCCCGGAGCGGCGCCCGGGGCGGCGCCCGCGACGCCGGTCTTGCTCGCGCGCGGCTGGCCGGAGAGCAGCGAGGAGAGCGTCGCCGCGAGCTCCTCGGCGTCGGCGTTCCTGAGGTAGTAGACGTGGATGCTGCCGCCGCCCTCCACGGGGACGTCGAGCTTGCGCACCAGGCCGCGCACGTCCTCGAGCTGGGTGCGCGGCGAGAGCACGATCAGCGAGTTGGTGCGCTCGTCCGTGATGATGCGCACGCGGGAGCCCTGGATGCCGCCGAGCCCGGTCGCGGCGTCCGGCTGCACGCCCGGCGCGCGCGGCTGCACCGGGCGCCGCGCGCGCAGGCCCTGGCCGGTGCTCGCGGAGCTGGTCTCGGCGCCGTAGATCTCCGCGATCTGCTCGGCGAGGGTCGCCGCGTCCGCGTGCTCGACCTTGATCACCGCGAGCGAGGGCCGATAGCTCTCGACGTCGATCGACTGCAGGATCCCGATGATGCGCCGGATGTTGGAGGCCGACTCGGTCAGGATCACGGTGTTGGTCGGGCCGTAGGCGGCGATCGCAGCGTCCTTCGAGACCAGCGGCTTGAGCGTGTTGACGATCGGATCGGCCTCGATGTACTGCAGCGGGATCAGGCGCGTGATGAAGCGGTCGCGGTTCAGCGCGGCGCCGCCGTAGACCGTCTCGACGTTGGTCTCCTTGGCCTCGCGCAGCGGGATCACCTTGACCGCCCCGCCGGGGCTCTCGACCGTCGTGAAGCCCTTGACCTGCAGCACCGACTCGAAGACCGCGTAGGCCTGTTCGATCGAGACCCGGGTCGGAGACACGATGGTCACGCGGCCGCGGACCCGGTCGTCGTAGATGAAGTTCTTGTTCGTGAGCTTCGCGATCAGGTCGATCACGTCCGCGAGCTCGGCGTTGTCGAAATCGAGCGAGACGTAGCCCTCGTCCGCCTGCGCACCCGGGTCGGGAGGCTGGGCCAGTGCGAGCCGGCTCGCGGTCGTCCCGCAGAGCGCCGCGAGCAGCGCGGGAACCAGAACGAACCGGAGCTTCACGCTTCGTCTCCTCTCCACGGGCCTTCCCCTACTGGCCTTCCGGCATCGAGAGCGTCACGGTGCGGGAGCCGGAGGGGCCCTCCACCTGCACCGTCCACTCGCGGCCCTGGGCGAGCTCGGTCATCACCTTGCGGCTGTCCTCGGCGCTGTCGATGCGCACCCCGTTCACCTGGGTGATCACCTCGCCGCTCTGGATGCCCGCCTGCTCGAACAGGCTGCCGGGCTTCGGATCGTGGACCTGGAGCCCGACGATCGCCCCGTTCTCGTACTTCGGCAGGATGCGCGCGCTCTGGAAGAGGGAGGTGGGGTTGCGGATCGCCTGCTGCATCTCCTGCCGGTCGACCTCGACGCGCTCCGGAGGCGGCGCCGGGCCGCGCGCCGCGCGGCCGCGCAGCGCAGCGCGGCCGGCGGGCCTGCCCTTGGCGGGCTCCTCGTCGTCGTCGAGGCTCAGCTCCCGGAGCGCGCCCGACTCGTTCAGGACGAGCCGGCGGCGCTCGATGCGCTCGACCGTGGCCCCGTCGCGAATCTCGTCCTCGACGTGGACCACGACGGTCTCGCGCTGCTCGACGTCCTCGATCACGGCCCACGAGAGCTCCACCGATCCCGCCGCCGCGGTGCCGAGCAGCTTGAGCGGCAGCTCGGTTCTGGCGAGATCGTCCAGCGCGTCAGGTGCCGCCGTGGCGGGGGCGAGGGTCGCGGAGTGGAAGAGGTTGCGGTCGATGATGACGCGGCGCTGGTCCCAATCCGCCGTCTTCTGGGGCAGGTCGCCCGGCGCAGCGGGTCCCGGCTGCGCGACGCCCGGCTGGCTCAGCGCCGCGTACGCCTGGAGGGTGATGCTGGCGGCGAAGTAGCAGGAGAGCAGAGATAGGGCGGCGATCGCGATCCAGCTGGCGGTTCGCGCCATTAGACTCTCACCCCTGGCCGCGCATCCGAGGCGACGGCGGATTATACCGGTCGGGTCCCCCTGGACCCGTGGCACTGCGCTCCCGATGAATGCCGTGGGAGCTACGCTGCTCTTCGTCGCAATCGGACGCGACTTTGTGACGCATCGGATCGGGTCGCAGTCGAGCCACCCGCGCCAGCCAGCGGTCCATATGCTGCACTCCATTCCCGCAGGCGCCACCCCGGCCCCGGAGCGAGGCGCCGAGATGCGGAGCTCCTGCAGGATCCGGCAGCCAGGCGGCAGAGCGCTCGCGGCTCTGCTGCTCGCGGTCGCGTGCGCGCTCGTGTTTCGCAGCGCCGATACACCGGCGCTGTTCTGGGTGCTCAAGCCCACGGCGCAGTGTCGGGTCGGCAGTGAAGGGGTCGAGGTGATCGTCCATTTCAGCGAGGAGCGGCCGGTCGAGCTCTCGAGCTTCCGCGTGCTGCTGAACGATGCCGACGTCACGCCCGAGCTGATCCAGGGCAGCAACGGGGCCACCGGCCAGCTCTTCGGCTTGCTCGACGGCGTCAACCGCCTCCATTTCGAGCTGCGCGCGCTCGCCGAGCCCGGCCTCGAGGGCAGGCTCGAGAGCCGCGACCGGACCTGTCTGGTGCGCGGGCCGCTCGAGCTGCTGCGCGGCTAGAGGCCGCGGGAGCCCGTTTTCTCTGCGAGGTCGGCCCGCGAGCGTTGACAAGACAGGGCAGGCGTCCACTTTTCTGCCACACCCTCCCCGGCGGGACGGCAAAGAAGGAGTGACTGCGGCATGGCGGGATCCGGAAAAATCATCGGGATCGACCTCGGCACCACCAACTCGGTGGTGGCGGTCATGGAAGGCGGACAGCCGATCGTGATTGCGAACGAGGAAGGCGGTCGCACCACCCCCTCCGTCGTCGGCTTCACGCCCGATGGCGACCGACTGGTCGGCGCGATCGCCAAGCGCCAGTCCGTGACGAACCCGACGGGCACGATCTACTCGATCAAGCGCTTCATGGGCCGGCGCCTGCCGGAGGTTCCCGAGGAGATCAAGCTGGTTCCCTACCAGGTGGTCCAGGGCAAGGAAGGGACCGCGGCGGTCCGCGTCGGGGACAAGCTCTACGCCCCGCCCGAGATCTCGGCGATGGTGCTGCAGAAGCTCAAGGCCGCGGCCGAGGCCCATCTCGGCGAGAAGGTGACCGCGGCGGTGATCACGGTGCCGGCCTACTTCAACGACGCCCAGCGCCAGGCCACCAAGGATGCCGGCGCGATCGCCGGCCTCGAGGTCAAGCGGATCATCAACGAACCGACGGCCGCTGCGCTCGCCTACGGGCTCGACAAGAAGAAGGACGAGAAGATCGCGGTCTACGACTTTGGCGGCGGCACCTTCGACATCTCGATCCTCGAAGTCGGCGAGAACGTGGTGGAGGTCAAGGCGACCAACGGCGACACCCACCTGGGCGGCGACAACCTCGATCAGAAGCTGATCGAGTTCCTGATCGCGGAGTTCAAGAAGGAGCAGGGCATCGACCTCTCCAAGGACCCGATGGCGCTGCAGCGGCTCCGCGAGGCCGCCGAGAAGGCCAAGATCGAGCTCTCGAGCGCGGTCGCGAGCGAGATCAATCTCCCCTACATCACGGCGGACCAGACCGGTCCGAAACACCTCGTCACGAAGATCACGCGCGCGAAGTTCGAGCAGCTGATCCAGGCGCTCGTCGAGCGCAGCCTGGCTCCCTGCCGCCAGGCGCTCGCGGACTCCGGGCTCTCGGCGCGCGAGATCGACGAGGTCGTGCTCGTCGGCGGCTCGACCCGCATTCCGCTGGTGCAGCAGAAGGTGAAGGAGCTCTTCGGCAAGGAGCCGAACAAGACCGTCAACCCGGACGAAGTGGTCGCGATCGGGGCCGCGGTCCAGGGCGGCGTGCTCGCGGGCGACGTCAAGGACGTGCTGCTGCTCGACGTGACGCCGCTCTCGCTCGGCATCGAGACCCTCGGCGGCGTGATGACGAAGCTGATCGAGCGCAACACCACGATCCCGACCAAGCGCAGCCAGACCTTCTCGACGGCTTCCGACAGCCAGCCGCAGGTCGAGATCCACGTGCTCCAGGGCGAGCGCGAGATCGCGGGCGGCAACCGCACGCTCGGGCGCTTCATCCTCGACGGCATCCCCTCGGCGCCGCGCGGCGTGCCGCAGATCGAGGTCACCTTCGACCTCGATGCGAACGGCATCCTGTCGGTGCACGCCAAGGACAAGGCGACGAGCAAGGAGCAGTCGATCCGGATCGAGGGCAGCGGGGGCCTCGCGAAGGGCGACATCGAGCGCATGGTCCGCGAGGCCGAACAGCACGCGTCGGAGGACAAGGTCCAGCGCGAGCTCGTCGACAAGCGGAACTCGCTCGACTCGACGCTCTACCAGGCGGAGAAGCTGCTCCAGGACAACGCCGAGAAGCTCGCCGGCGCAGAAGCGGAGGCGCTGCGCTCGGTGATCGAGGAGGCGAAGAAGGATCTCGACTCGGGCGATGCCGCCAAGCTCGACGCGGGGCGCCAGCGCGTGGAGAGCGAGCTGCACAAGGTGGCCGAGAAGCTCTACAGGGAGCAGGCGACGCCTCCGGGCGCGGCCGGGGCGGCGGCGGATGGCGGGCAGAACGGGCCCGGCGATCCCGACGTGGTCGACGCGGAGTTCACGGAAGAGAAGCGCGAGTGAGCACGCCGTGAAGGAGCGCAGGGGCGGAGACCCCTTCGCGGAGCTCTACGGCGAGTTCTCGGAGCGGCTGCGCGGCGACCGCTGGCAGCCGGACGTGGACGTCTACGAGACCGAGACCGAGCTCGTGGTGCGCGCGGAGATCGCGGGCATCGGCGGCGCGGATCTGCGCGTCTCGGTGGATGGCCAGGAGCTCCGCATCAGCGGCATGAGGCGTGCGCCGGAGCGGCGCGACCTGCAGCGCCTGCACCAGATGGAGATCGCGACGGGGCCCTTCGAGCGCGTGGTCCCGATTCCCGTGGCCTTCGATCGGGAGCGCGTGACGGCGCATCTCGCCGAGGGCTTTCTGACGGTTTCGTTGCCCAAGCGGCGCGCGCAGCGCATCCCGATCGGGCGTGAGGCGGCACAATGAGGCTCGGGGAAGAGGGCGAGGCGATTCGGACCGACGAGCAGGCGGGCGTGGGCACGCCGATCGCGGTCGGCCAGGGCCTGCCCGAGCGGCGCGCGCAGGAGCTGCCGGGCGAGCTGCCGGTGCTGCCGCTCAAGAACACCGTGCTGTTCCCGTATCTGCTCTCGCCGCTGCTCGTCAACTCGGCGCGCTCGCAGCAGCTGATCGACGAGGTGCTGCTGACGCCGGAGCGGCTGCTGCTCTGCGTCGCGGTGCGCGGCGAGGTCGAGGAGCAGCCGAGCCCGGACCAGGTCTACCGCGTCGGCACCGTGATGCGCATCGCGAAGATGGTGAAGTTTCCGGACGAGTCGTACCGGTTGCTGGTGCAGGGCGTCGCGCGCGCGCGGATCGACGAGTTCACTGCGACCGAGCCCTTCCTGCGCGGCCGCGTCGTCTCGCTCTCGGAGAGCGGGGATCTCCAGTCGGTGGAGACGCTCGCGCTCACGCGGAACGTGTCGGAGCAGTTCGCGGCGCTCGTCGCCGAGAGCCCGCGCCTCTCGGACGAGCTGCAGGTCCTCGCCGCGAACATCGACGACCCCTCGAAGCTCGCGGACCTGGTCGGCTCGAACCTCGAGTTCGACCTGCCGGGCAAGCAGAGCCTGCTCGAGGAGCTCGACGTGCCGAAGCGGCTGCGCCTCGTGCTCGAGGAGCTCCAGCGCGAGCGCGACGCGATGCGCGTCGAGAGCGAGATCCGCGAGAAGGTGCAGAGCGACATCGGCAAGACGCAGCGCGACTTCGTGCTGCGCCAACAGCTCGAGGCGATCCGCCAGGAGCTCGGCGAGGCGGAGGGCACCGAAGCCGAGGTCGATCGCCTGCGCGCGCGCCTCGAGGCCGCGCAGATGCCCGAGGAGGCGCACAAGCAGGCGATGCGCGAGCTCGACCGGCTCGCGCAGATGCCCTCGGCCGCGGCCGAGCACGGCGTGATCCTGACCTACCTCGAGTGGATGGCGGACCTGCCGTGGTCGCGCTCGTCGGAAGATCGCCTCGACGTGGTGGAGGCGCGCCGCATCCTCGACGAGGACCACTGCGGCCTCGAGAAGGTCAAGGACCGCATCGTCGAGTACATCGCGGTGCTGAGCCTGAAGCGCGACCTGAAGGGCCCGATCCTCTGCTTCGTTGGGCCGCCGGGCACCGGCAAGACCTCGCTCGGCCGCTCGATCGCGCGCGCGCTCGGCCGCGAGTTCCAGCGCATCTCGCTCGGCGGCGTGCGCGACGAGGCCGAGATCCGCGGCCACCGCCGCACCTACGTGGGGGCGTTGCCCGGGCGCCTGGTGCAGGGCCTCAAGCGCTGCGGAACGCGCAATCCGGTCTTCGTCCTCGACGAGGTCGACAAGGTCGGCGCGGACTTCCGCGGCGATCCCTCCTCGGCGCTGCTCGAGGTGCTGGATCCCGAGCAGAACCACGCCTTCAGCGATCACTACCTCGAAGTCCCCTTCGACCTCTCGCAGGTGCTCTTCATCGCGACCGCGAACACCGTGGATCCGATTCCGGCCGCGCTGCGCGACCGCATGGAGGTGATCGAGCTCCCCGGCTACATCGAGGAGGAGAAGCTCGAGATCGCGAGGCAGTTCCTGATCCCGCGCCAGCGCGAGCAGAACGGAGTCGGCAAGATCGAGCTCGAGCTCAGCGACGACGCGGTGCGCGCGGTGATCCGCAGCTACACGCGCGAAGCCGGCGTGCGGAATCTCGAGCGCGAGATCGGGGCGGTCTGCCGCAAGGTCGCGCTGCGCGCAGCCGAGCAGGCCCTGACGGGCCCGCTCCAGGTCGGGCCCGAGCAGCTCGCGGAGCTGCTCGGACCGCGCCGCTTCGAGCCCGAGGTCGCCGAGCGCACCGAGAAGCCGGGAGTCGCGGTCGGGCTCGCGTGGACACCGGCCGGAGGGGACATCCTCTTCGTCGAGTCCACGCGCATGCCCGGCAAGGGGGAGCTCAAGCTCACGGGCTCGCTCGGCGAGGTGATGCGCGAGTCGGCCGAGGCCGCGCGCTCGTGGCTGCGCGGGCGCAGCGGCGAGCTCCACTTCGACCCGGAGCTCTTCGAGAGCTCCGACATCCACCTGCACGTGCCGGCGGGCGGCGTTCCGAAGGACGGGCCCTCGGCCGGGATCGCGATGGTGACGTCGCTCGCGTCGCTGCTCACGTCGCGGCCGGCGCGGCCCGACGTCGCGATGACGGGCGAGATCACGCTGCGCGGCAAGGTGCTCCCGGTCGGCGGGATCAAGGAGAAGGTGCTCGCGGCGCGCCGCGCCGGCATCTCGCGCGTGGTGCTGCCGGAGCAGAACCGCAAAGACGTCGAGGAGGTTTCCGCCGAGAAGCTCGCGGGAATCGAGCTCACTTTCGTGGGGGGAATCGATGAGGCGCTCTCGCATACCCTGCTGCCAGCGGCTCGCTAGGACGCCGCTCGGCCCGTGGGCGGCTGCCGCGGGCCTCGCGCTGCTCGCTGCAGGTGCGGGCTGCGTCACCCAGGGAACCCATCGCGAGGTCGTCGCGGAGCGCGACGGGCTGCTGACGGACAAGGCGCGCCTCGAGCGCGAGCAGGAGCGGCTGCTGCGCTCGAACCGCAGCCTCGACGCCGAGCGCGTCCAGCTGCTCGAGGAGGGCGAGACGCTCCGCGAGAAGGCCCAGCGCCTCTCGGGCGACGTCGACAAGCTCTCGCGGAGCGAGCAGATCCTCGCCGAGCACCTGCGCAAGCGCGAGGAGGAGCTGAGCGAGCTCTCGAAGCTGAAGGGCACCTACGAGGGACTGGTCTCGGACCTCGAGGAGCAGGTGCGCTCCGGGCAGATCCAGATCGAACAGCTGCGCGACGGGCTGCGGCTCAACATGACCCAGGACATCCTGTTCGCCTCTGGCTCCGCGCAGGTGGGCGCCCAGGGGCGCGGCATCCTGCGCACGGTCGCGAACAACCTGAAGGGCCAGACGCACACCGTCGAGGTGCAGGGGCACAGCGACAACGTCCCCATCTCGCAGGCGCTCGCGCAGCGCCATCCGACGAACTGGGAGCTCGCCGCGGCGCGCGCGAGTCACGTGGTGCGGGTGCTCGAGGAGGCCGGCGTCGAGCCGTCGCGGCTGCGCGCGACCTCCTTCGGCGAGCACCATCCGGTCGCGAGCAACGACTCGCCCGAAGGCCGCGCGCGCAACCGCCGGATCGAGATCCGCCTCGAGCCGGTCCACGCGCCCTCCGAGGTCGAAGCGTCGACCGAGAGTGCCCGATAGCTCCGGTCGCCGAGCGGGAGAGCGCCGCGCTGCGCGATCCGCTGCGCGAGCTCTACCGCGCGGCGGTGTCGGCCGTCGAGGCCGGCGCCGCGCTGCGCCGCGCGCTGCGGCGCGACGGCGACTCGCTCGAGCTGCTCGGCGAGCGGCTCGAGCCCGCGCAGCCGATCGCGCTGCTCGCGGTCGGCAAGGCGGCGCTTCCGATGGCGGAGGCCTGCGAGGCGATCGCGGGCGCGGCGCTGCGGCGGGGTCTCTGCGTCCACGCGGGCGATCCGGGAGCCGCGCTGCTGCGCTCGCGCAAGCTCCAGGGATCGCACCCCGTGCCCGACGCGCGCTCCGCGATCGCGGGGCGCGCGGTGCTCGACTTCGTCGCGGGCGGCGAGGCCGGGGAGCTCCTCGTCGTGCTGCTCTCGGGCGGGGCCTCTGCGCTGATGGCCTGCGCGGAGCCCGGGCTCGAGACCGGGGACCTCGCGCGCACGACGGCGCTGCTGCTCGAGGCGGGTGCTGACATCGAGGCGACGAACGTGGTGCGCAAGCACCTCTCCGCGGTCGCGGGCGGGAAGCTCGCGTCGCGCGCGAGCGCACAGCGCATCTGCGTGCTCGCGATCTCGGACGTCCCGCCGCAGCGCTTCGACCTGCTCGGCTCCGGGCCCTTCGCCGCGGACCCGAGCGATTTCGGCGCCGCGATCGACGTGCTGCGCCGCTTCGCCCTGCTCGCGGCCGTGCCGGCCCCGGTGCGCCGCCACCTCGAGGCCGGAGCTCGCGGCGAGCGCCGCGAGAATCCGAAGCCGGGCGACCCGGATCTCGCGCGGGTCCGGCACGAGTGCCTCGCGGACAATGCGGCAGCGCTGCGCGCGGCCGAGGAGCGGGCGCGCTCGCTCGGGTTCGCGAGCCTCTGCGTGAGTGAGCGACTCCGCGGCGAGGCCCGGGTGGCCGGGCGCAGGCTCGGCGCTCTCTTGCGCAGCGCGCGTCCGGCCCGGCCCACCTGTCTCGTGGCCGGGGGCGAGACGGTGGTCGCAGTGCGCGGGGCGGGCCGGGGCGGCCGCAGCCAGGAGCTCGCGCTCGCGGCGGCGCTCGAGCTCGCGGGCCAGCCCGGAGTCGCGCTGCTCGCGGCCGGAACCGACGGCGTCGACGGGCCCACCTCGGCCGCGGGGGCCTTCTGCGACGGCGGCAGCGTCGCGCGCGGACGGGCCGCGGGCGTCGAGGCCTCGCAGGCGCTCGCCGCGAACGACTCCCACGGCTTCTTTCGCGCGGAGGGGGGACTCTTCGAGCCGGGCCCGACCGGCACGAACGTGCGGGATCTGGTGCTGATGCAGCTGGATCCGTCGGCTCTTGCACCCGCTTGCAGCGCCTGAAGCGGACCGTGGGAGCCGCGTCGAAGACCCGTTAGCTTGTGGCCTCGCCGGTCTCGATCCCGGCGCGCCAATCGAGGGAGGAGAGCATGCCCCGCATTTCCATCGCGCTTCGCTTCGGTCTCGGGCTCGCGCTGGCTGCAGCGCTTCTCGGCCCAGCGACCCCACCCGCAGCCGCCGAGCCGAAGAGCAAGCAGATCGAGACCGAGGCCGTCTTCAAGAGCTTCGACCCGAGCGCGAAGACGATCTCGGTCACGGTCATCAAGCCCGGAAAGAACGCCCCCGGCCTCGACAAGTTGAAGAAGGGCAAGGAGGCCAGCTTCAACGTGGCCGACGAGGGCTCCGTGCTCACGCGCACCACCGTGAAGCTTCTGACCGGTCAGGCGGCCACCTTCGCGGAGCTCGAGGCGGGCAAGAAGGTCAAGATCTTCTGGATCCCCGATGAGAAGAAGAAGGGGGAGCGCTTCGCGCGCTCGGTCAGCATCTTCAAGCCGGCCGAGGAGACGGGCGAGGACGCCGGCGACGATCTCGGCGGCGAGGAGTGAGCGCGAGCGATCGGGTCCGCGCGCCGTGGCGGTGAATCCGGAAGAGCTCAAGCGCGGACTCGCGTGCCGCGCCTCGGGCGTCGCGATCGTCACCACGCGCTCGGGCGATCGCATCCACGGGATGACGGTCTCGGCCTTCACCGAGGTTTCGCTCGCGCCCCCGCTGGTGCTGGTCTGCGCGGACAAGAAGTCGAACACGCATCCGCTGATCGAGGAGAGCGGCGTCTTCGCAGTGAACGTGCTCGCGCGCGATCAGGAGACGCTCTCGAACCGCTTCGCGTCCAAGAAGGACGAGGAGCGGCGCTTCGAGGGCGTGAGCCACGAGCGCGGCGCGACGGGAGCGCCGCTCCTCGCCGGCACCCTCGCGGCCTTCGACTGCCGCGTGGCAGCGATCCACGACGCGGGCGACCACGTGATCTACGTCGGCGAGGTGCAGGCCGTCACGCAGAGCGAGCGCGCGCCGCTCGTCTACTACGGCAGCGCCTACCGCTCGCTCGCGGATTGACCCGCCGAGCCGGCGGACGGTTCCTGCTCGGGGGCGCTAGGCCGCCTTGTGCTCCATCGCCGTTGAATAGCGCCCACTGCGCGCTGCGCCATTGCAGCGCGCGCGGTGCAGGAAGGCGGCCTGGGCAGCCGCGAAATTCTGCTCCTTGCCGCCCCACGCCTTGAGACAGCTGGCCTGCAGCGCGCGGCCATAGGAGAAGCTGAGCTCCCAGGGCAGGCCGCCGCGCTTGTTCATCTCGTTGAGATGCTCGGTGGCCTGCTCCTCGCTCTGGCCCCCCGACAGGAACACGATCCCGGGCAGCGCGGCCGGCACGCTGCGCCGGAAGCACTGGATCGTCGCATCGGCGACCTCGGCGACGCTCGGCTGGCGCGCGCACGCGGAGCCGGCCACGACCATGTTGGGTTTGAGGACGATCTCCTCGAGCTTCACGCGCTGCTGGTAGAGCGCCGCGAAGACCATGCGCAGCGTGCGCTCGGTGACCTCGAAGCAGCGCGCGAGGTCGTGCGCGCCGTCCATCAGGACCTCGGGCTCCACGATCGGGACGATGCCGCCCTCCACGCAGAGCGCGGCGTAGCGGGCGAGCGCATGCGCGTTCGCGTCGAGGCAGCCATCGCTCGGGATGCCGTCGCCGATCGTGATCACGGCCCGCCACTTCGCGAAGACCGCGCCGAGCTTCGCGTACTCCACGATCCGCTCGCGCAGTCCGTCGAGTCCCTCGGTGACCTTCTCCCCGGGAGACAGCGCGAGGTTCTTGGCGCCCGCGTCGACCTTGATGCCCGGAAGGATTCCCTGCTCGGCGAGCAGCTTCGCGAAAGGCTTCCCCTGCTTCGTCGCCTGGCGCAGCGTCTCGTCGTAGAGGATCACGCCGCTGATGTGGTCGGCGGCGCCGGCAGTCGTGAAGAGCAGCTCGCGGTAGCGGCGGCGGTTCTCTTCGGTGGACTCGACCTTGATCGAGTCGAAGCGCTTCTTGATCGTCGGACCGCTCTCGTCGGCGGCCAGGATTCCCTTCCCGGGCGCGACCATCGCCCGGGCAATCGCTGCGAGTTGGCTGCTCATGATTCCGATCTCTCTCCGATGGCGGGCTCGTCTGCGTGAGGCCCTGGGTTGCGTTTCGGCTCGGGCCGGCCCCGGCGGCCCAGCTGCGGGCATCGGCCGGTCCGGACCCGGATATTAGGGAAAAGAGCAGCGATTCCCCCAGGCTGGCGGGTCCGCCTGCGCGATCTCGCGGCCGGCTCAGCGCAGCCAGCTCTCGCGGAAGCCCGCGGGCGGATCCGGGGGCAGCGGCAGCGGGATCTGCTGCCACTCCGCGAGCGCGACGCGGCGCCGCTCGGCGCCGCGCGAGAAGACGAGGTCGTAAAGGCCTGCGCTCGGCGCGCGGCCCTGCGGCAGCCGGGCCTCGCCGAGCGCCGTGAACTGGTGCAGCTGCCCGAATCCGGGGAGGAGCCGTCCGGGATCCGAGTCCGCGGAGCGCAGCGCGACCGTCTCGTCGATCAGGAACTCGACGCGCTCCGCGGCCGCGCTCCCGGCTCCGCCTCCCTCGCGCTGCGGATCCCGCCAGCGGAGCTCGTGGCGCAGCGGGAACTCGATGCCGGGCACTTCGGCCCAGTCCACCGCGATCTCCGCGGAGAGGCGGTGCAGGGCGCCTAGCGGCTCCGCCGCGCCGGGAGCGCCGTTGCGCCAGCGGCGCAGCGCGAGCACCGCGCCGGCGCGCGGCACCGTCGACAGCGGGACGACGGCCGCGTCCACGGGCGCGACCCCCGGTGCGCCGATCAGGAGCAGCGCGCGCTGTCCGGTCCCCGCGAACTGCTCGGGGCTGCCGCGCCCGCGCTCCCAATGAGAGGTCGATGCGCTGGTGAGCGCGCCCAGCACTCGATCGCCGAGGCACACGTCCACGCGCTCGAAGCGCGAGATCGGGAGACGCGGCGCGCTCGGGGTTGCGGCCCCGAGTCCATCCGGGGCTCGCGCCGCGTGGAGCCAGAGGGGCGGGAGCTCCACGGCTCCGAGCAGCAGCGCCGCGAACCAGCGCGCGACGAGCGCGTTGCCCGCTGCGCTCAGGTGCCCGAGGCGCGCGCGGTAGGGGAAGCCGTGCCACGCGGGCAGCTCGGCGGCGGCGACGCGCGCCGAGGCGAGCAGGGGCCGCGCGAGCGCGACCACGTCGCGCTCCGGGTGCAGCAGCGCGAGCGGTGTGCCGGCGCCCGCCATGCGTGCGAGCAGGAGCCCCTGGAGCGCGCGCGCCTCGGCGGCGGGCGTGCGGCCGTCGTAGTAGAAGGGGTTCGCGAGCGTGCGGCCCTCTGGCAGCAGGGCGCGCAGCGCGGCGGGCGGATTGCGGTCGTAGCGCAGATAGCGCCAGGCGGGCAGGAACGCGAAATAGCGCTCCATGCGCTCGCGAAAGCCGTGACCGAGCACCTCCACGAGCAGCGCCTGCCCGCCCTCCTGCACGAAGCGCGCGTGCAGGTAGTAGGGGGAGTGGAGGTCGCTGTGGTTGAAGGAGGTGTCGCGCTCGGGCTGGAAGCCGCCGGGACCGAGCAGCAGGAGGTCGCAGCCCATCGCGGAGGCCGATGCCTGCCAGACCAGGAAGCTCTGGTGAAAGCCGTGCCAGGGGCTCCCGAAGTTCAGTACCTCGACGTCGGGACGCCCGGCAGCCGCGAGCTCTTCGCGCAGCTGCGACGGGAAATCGAGGTCGGGCGGGACCTCGTCGCCGTAGGTGAAGGAGTCGCCGTAGGCGCAGATGCGGCGGCGGCCCGGCGCCTTCGCGAGCGCGAAGCGCGTGAACGAGCTCGCGCGCTGGGTCGCGAGGCTTCCGACCTGCCGCATCACGTCGCTCGAGAGGGGACCGAGCGGCGTGATCTCGTCCGCGGCGGGTGGCTCGCGCAGGCGCAGCTCGGCCACGAAGGGTCGCCAGGCCAGGAACGCGAGCGCGACGGGAAACGCGGCGAGGTAGAGCGCGTAGAGGGCCGGGCGCAGCAGCCACCGCATCGCGCGCGATTCTACCCACGCCGTCGCGGGACCCGGTCGTCAGACCCCCTGCGGGCCCGGGTCCAGCGCTTTCCGGCGGGCCGCTGGAGTGCCGCGCCGCGCCGCGCGATGCTCCCCCCGATGCAGCTCGCAGGGGTGGCCCTCGTGACCGGGGCCTCGTCGGGGATCGGAGAGGCGTCGGCGCTCGCGCTCGCGCGCGCGGGCTTCCGCGTCGCGCTCGCCGCGCGCCGCGGCGAGCTGCTCGAGCGCGTCGCGAAGCGGATCGCCGAGGCCGGTGGCGAGGCGCTGCCGGTCGCGACGGATCTGGCCGACGAGGCACAGACGCGTCGGCTGGTCGAGCGCACGCTCGACGCCTTCGGGCGCGTGGACCTGCTGCTCAACAACGCGGGCTACAGCCCCGCGGCGCCGATCGAGCGCCTCCCGCGCTCCGAGCTGCGCCGCACCTTCGAGGTGAACCTGCTCGCGGGGCTCGCGCTGATCGGCGCGGTCACGCCCGCGATGCGCGCGCAGGGCGGGGGGCGGATCCTGAACATGAGCTCGCTCGCGAGTCGCATCCCGGCGCCGCTCGCGGTCACCTACTCGGCCACCAAGGCCGGACTCGACGCGGCGACCGACGCGCTGCGCCTCGAGCTCGCGCCCTGGAACATCCAGCTCGTCCTGATCGCGCCGGGCTTCGTCGACACGCCGACCTTCGACAACTCGCGCGAGATGGCGCGCGAGCTGCGCGACGACCCCTCGAATCCCTACCGGAAGCGGATGCGCGAGCTCGACGACTTCGCGCGGGCGAGCGTCGCGCGCGCGCTGCCGCCCGAGGCGGTCGCCCGCGTCGTCGTCGCGGCCGCGACCGCGCGCCGGCCGCGCACGCGCTACTTCGTGCCGCGCTCGGCGCGCTTCCAGGCCAGCCTGCTGCGCGCGCTGCCGGACCGCTGGCTCGACCGCCTGCTCACCCGTCTCTACGCGAGCGCTGCGGCCGGACCGGATCAGGGCGCGGACTCCGGCTCCACTCCGAAGCGCTCGCAGTAGCCCCGGAACGCATCGCGGACCGCTGCCGCGTCGAGGCCGAACTGCGCGAGCGAATAGCGGTGCACGCCGTGCTCGTCGCGCGGGTGTCGCGCGAGGTATTCGCGCATGCGCCGCTCGGCCCCGGGCCGGAGCTCGAGCCCGAAGTGCCGGTAGATCCGCTCGACGCACGCGATCGGGTCGGAGAGCAGGTCGCGGAAGTGGACGTCGGCGATGCCTCCCGCGCGCGCGTGCAGGCGCTCGCGCACCGCCATCCCCTGCTCGAGGAGGCGCCTCCAGACCTCGAGCTGCTGTCGGCCGAGCGCGTGCAGGTCGACCTCGTCGCAGCCGACGCGCCGCATGTGCAGCTCGAGGCTCGCGACCGAGGGGATCACGCGCAGCGGATCGCGGTGGGTCTGCACCAGCAGCGCATCCGGGTAGACCTCGAGCAGCGCGTCGATCGGGCCCAGGTGCCCCGGCGATTTCAGCACCCAGCGCTCGCGGCGCAGGCGCGACTGGAGGTGCTGCAGGAAGCTCCGGTGGAACCGGTAGCTGGGCCGCAGGTCCTGCTCGGGGAGCCAGCGCTGGTAACCCGCGACGTCGAAGCACATTTCGAAGCGCAGGCTCATGAACTCGCAGGCGGTGATCACGATGCACTCCTGGGGGAGCAGTGCTCCGACCGGGTGCACCGTCTGGAAGCCCGGCGCGAGCCGCCGCACCTGGGCGAAGCGCTTCTCGACCGCCGCGATGCGCGGGTCGCTCGCGTGCGTGGACTCCTCGGGCGGCGGGAAGGGCTGGTCGACCTCCCAGGAGAGCGGCGCGCGGTGCGCGGGGTCCGCGGCGAGCAGTCCGTGCAGGAGGGTCGTCCCCGTGCGCGGGAGGCCCAGCACGAAGATCGGGCGCTCGATGCGCTCCCGCGCGACCTCCGGATGCGCCCGGCGGTGCGCGAAGAGGCCGAGCCGCAACAACAGGAGTTCGTGGATCTGGCGGCGCGCGAAGAAGCGGCCGAAGGCGCTCAGCCGCGCGTCCTCCTCGAGCGAGCGCGCGAGGCGCTCGAGCCCAGGCCGGAAGCTCTCGGGCCCGAAGTCCTCGAGTCCGCTCGCGCGCCGCGCGCGCGCGAGCAGGGACTCGGGATCGAGCTCGAAGAGCGGGCGGCCGCGCCGTTCGAGCGAGCGGCCGAGCGCGTTCAGCGCGCGGATCGGCAGCGGGCGGAAGGGGGGCAGCAGCGCGGGCGCGTCCATCGGACGCGGAGCCTACGCCGCGCCGCGCGCGCTCGCCTCCCGAATCGAGCGCCAGCGCCAGGGCGACGCGAGCTGCTGCCAGTAGCCGGTCGGGAAGGCCGCGAGATCCGGGATGCCGATCCGCTCGGGCGGCTGCCGATCGCGCGGCCAGAAGAAGGTGCCGAAGGCGAGGTCCCACACGGAGAGGTTCGAGCCGTAGTTGCGATTCGACTGGCGCAGGTCCTGCGAGTGGTGCCAGCGATGCAGCTCGGCCATCGAGAACAGGTAGTTGAAGGGGCCGAGGCGCACGGCGAGATTGCTGTGCTGGAGGTAGCCCGCGACCGCGGTCACGAGCGCGAAGAGCGCCTGCGTCTCGCCCGGGCAGCCGAGCAGTGCGAGCGGCGCGAGCCCGCAGAGCGTGTCGAGCGCGATGTCGACCGGATGGAAGCGCGCCGCATTCAGGAAGTAGAGGCGCGGCGCGCTGTGATGCGTCGCGTGGAAGCGCCAGAGCGCGTCGCGCTCGTGCATCCACCGGTGCATCCAGTACTGGAAGAACTCGGCGACGACGAGCGCGAGAGCGAGCTCGGCGCTCCAGTGCCAGCCCGTGGGCCAGACGAGGTCGCCGCGCGCCGCGAGCGCGCTCGTGGCGGGCAGGAGCGCGAGCGGAAGCGCGAGCTGGACCGCGCGGCTCGTCAGCGACACCGAGACCGCATGCGAGAGGTCGACGAGCACGTCGCCATGCGAGCGCTGCCACGAGCGGCAGGCCGGAAACAGGCGCTCGAGCGCGAGGATCGCGAGCGCCGAGAGGCCCGTCGGGATGCCGAAGGCGGCCGCGGGAGGGAGCCCCCAGCCCGGCGCGGCGGCGGCGGCAAGTGTGGCAGTGCCCAGCACGAGCGGGAAGCAGGTCCAGGCGAACACGCGCTCGATCCGGCGCCGCACGTCGCGATCCCCGTTTCCGCCGCCCCAGACTGCTGCTAGGCCGCGGCCTGTCCTTCCTGCTCGGCGCGCAGCGCGCCCGCGATGTCGGAGAGCACGGCCTTGGCGTCGCCGAAGACCATCAAGGTGTTGTCCGCGGAATAGAGCGCGTTGTCGATGCCCGCGAAGCCCGGGTTCATCGTGCGTTTGATCGCGAGCACGACGCGCGCCTTGTCGGCGTCGATGATCGGCATGCCGTAGATCGGGCTCGAGCGGTCGCTGCGTGCGGCCGGGTTCACGACGTCGTTGGCGCCGACGACGAGGCAGACGTCGCACTGCGGCATGTCGCCGTTGATCTCGTCCATCTCGACCAGCGCTTCGTAGGGGATGTCGGCCTCGGCCAGCAGCACGTTCATGTGGCCGGGCATGCGTCCAGCGACCGGATGGATCGCAAAGCGCACGGTCACGCCGCGCCGGGTGAGCTGGTCGTAGACCTCGCGCACGCGGTGCTGCGCCTGCGCGACCGCGAGCCCGTAGCCCGGCACGATCACGGCGCTGTTGGCATTCGCGAGGTAGTCGGCCGCGTCGATCGCAGTCGCGGACTTGACCGCCTTCTGCTCGCCCTGCGCGGCAGCCGCCTGCACCTGTCCGAAGGCCCCGAAGAGCACGTTCGCGAAGGAGCGGTTCATCGCGCGGCACATGATCACGGACAGGATGAAGCCCGATGCGCCGTCGAGTGCGCCCGCGGTGATCAGCAGCTTGTTCTCGAGCACGAAGCCCATCGCGACTGCCGCGAGGCCCGCATAGGAGTTGAGCAGCGAGATCACCGTCGGCATGTCCGCGCCGCCGATCGGCAGGATCAGGAGGACGCCGAAGAGCAGCGAGAGCGCGACGATCACCGGGAAGAGCATCCAGTTTTCCGGGTTCAGGACGAGCCCGATTCCCGAGGCGATTGCGATGCCGAGCAGCGACAGGTTGATCACGTTCTGCTTCGGGTAGGTGATCGGCCGGGTCGGAATCACCTCCTGCAGCTTGCCCGCGGCCATCAGGCTGCCCGTGAAGGTCAGGAACCCGAGCAGCACCTCGATCGCGATCGCGGAGGTCCGAAACGGCGTGAGCTCTCCCTCGCCGAGCCAGAGCTGGTACTTCGCGGTGCCGACGAGCCCCGCGGCGAGTCCGCCGAATGCGTGCGACAACGCGGTTCGCTGCGGCACGGCCGTGAGCGGCACGCGCGAGAGCGGGATGCCGATCGCGGTCCCGACGAGCACCGCCACCGCGATCCAGGTGAAGTTCACGATCTCGGGATGCAGCAGCGTGCCGAAGACCGCGGCGAGCATTCCGGCCACGCCCGCCGCGACGCCGCGGCGCGCGGTGGTCGGGCGGTTCAGCCAGCGCAGCGAGAAGACGAAGAGCGCCGCCGCGATCAGGTAGGAGACCTGGGTGATGACGTCCTGCATCACTTGCCTCCCTTCTCACGAAACATCTTGAGCATGCGGTCCGTGATCAGGAATCCGCTCACGATGTTCGTCACGGAGGCCGCCACGGCGACGAGTCCGAGCAGCATGCTGAAGGTCGTCTTCTGCTCCCCCGCGATGATCAGCGAGCCCACGATCGCGATCGCCGAGATCGCATTCGTGAGCGACATCAGCGGCGTGTGCAGCAGCCGCGAGACGTTCTGGATCACCTGGAAGCCGACGAAGGTCGCGAGCACCAGGACGAAGAGCATCGAGAAGAGGTCGAGCTCGTGCACGGCGGGAACTCCTCGGGGGGAGGGGGTGGCGGGAAGAAGGATGGGCGGCGGATAGCACCCCGGGGGCGGCCGGGCAAGCTGGCGGGGCAGCGGCTCTTCCGCGCGAGCGCGCCACCCGAATAGCGCACTCGCGGAGATCCGCGCGATTGGGGGCACGAGAGGGGCTGGTGTTTGCGGAGGGGACCGGAGCCGCTCGCCCCGGAACGAAGCTGGTGCGGTAGAGAGGATTCGAACCTCCACGGGATTGCTCCCGCCAGCCCCTCAAGCTGGTGCGTCTACCAATTCCGCCACTACCGCAGGCGAGAGACGAGCCCAACCATACCGGAGCGCGCGCGGGCTAGGGAGTGGGTGCCGCCGGTGCGACCGGCTCGGCGGGAGCCGCCGGGCGGGCCGGCTCGGAGGGCTTGGTCTCTGCCGGGGCCGGCGTCGCGCCCGGCGCGGCGTCGCCCGCCGCGGCGGGCGGAACCTCTCCGACCTCTTCGAAGCCGCCCGCCGCCGCGCCCGGAGCCCGCTCCTCGGCCGCCTGCTCGAACTCGAGCCGCTCGCCGCCGATCCGCGCGAGGTAGGCCAGCGAAAGGCTCGTGAGCATGAAGACGATCGCCGACGCGGTGGTGGCCTTGGTCAGGAAGTTGCCCGCGCCGCGGCTGCCGAAGACGGTCGCGCTCGCGCCGGCGCCGAAGACGGCGCCCATCTCCGCGCCCTTCCCGCGCTGGAGCAGGATCACCGCGATCAGGAAGAGGCAGACGATCACGTGCAGGACGGTGAGGAAGGTGGTCATGCGTGCTCCCGGAAGTTCACGATCTCTGCGAAGGATTGCGGATCGAGGCTCGCGCCGCCCACGAGCGCCCCGTCGATGTCCGCCTCGGCCATCAGCGCGACCGCGTTGTCGGGCTTGACGGAGCCGCCGTACTGGATCCGGATCTCGTCCGCGCGCGCGCCGAAGCGCTCGCGCAGCTGCGCGCGGAGGAAGGCGTGGACCTGCTGGGCGATCTGCGGCGTGGCCGTGCGGCCGGTACCGATCGCCCAGACCGGCTCGTACGCGATCACGATCTCCGCGGCCTGCGCGGGCGCGA
>Ga0187893_10000400_pt1 | contig 113522 bp, 115 predicted proteins | sample MA1701074metaG_FD_139574 | JGI IMG/M metagenome (GOLD analysis project Ga0187893, IMG submission 139574) | White microbial mat communities from a basaltic lava cave in the Kipuka Kanohina Cave System on the Island of Hawaii, USA - MA170107-4 metaG ...
ATTTCGTGAGAGACTTCACTTGGTGGCTCCTTTCTTTGGTTTGGCGACCCCCTGCATACCACATGCAGGGGAAAGGAGCCGCCACTCTCACCTCATTCGTTCAACATTCCTTGGGACATCGCCGCCCCGATGGAAATGCATATTGGTGGCTAAACATGACGCCGCGAGCCATAAACGCATGGAGATTCGAATCCGAACACATTTTTGAGATTATGTATGGTTTCAATCTTGCTGAATCCAGCATGATTGTAGATTCATACGAATAGATAAACGTCTTGGTACTGGATACAAACACCGTAGATATCATTTTCGTTGTCTGGTCGAGTTGCATCGGCAAACCTTTGGCCAGCGTTTCAGCTGCCGATCTTGCGATCTCTGCAACCCGCGCGTCTGAGGCAACAAGTATCCTTTCGGCTGGCGATGCCGCATTTGCGACCGTCCATTGGATTGCGAGAAGTATGAGCAAGTAAACGCGGGGAAATAGGGTCAGACTCGATTATCTGGCAATAAGACTCAGCTGGCGGCGGAGAAATGCGAGTCTGACCCTATTTCCTGATTTCCTAACCCTGTGTGAACAGTTGACCGATCACGAGCCTCGCTCCCTTACCGCTGGATCAAAATCGCGGAGCAGCGCGATCGATCCCTCCTTCTGAACTTTGTCGAAATAACGCTCGTCAGCGGTCACCAGCGTGCATTCGGGCGTCAGCAGCGCGACTGCATGGTAGAGCGTGTCGAAGACATGCTGCCCGGTGGCGACCGCAAGCTCGCACGCTTGGAGATAGACTTCGGGGCCGTCCGCAACCGGGACGCGGAGCGCACAGAGAACATCAATGTACTCCCGCGCCGTTTCCGGAGATTGGCGCGCGATGACGGCTGCCACTTCGGCAAGCCAGTGCGGGGGTTCCAGGAGAGCGGTTTTGCCCTTGCGGTAACCGTCGAGTAGCGCCAGCGCCTTCGCGCCGTCGGTTTCGTCATCGCGGAATGGATAGGCCCATTTGACCGCGACGCTGGCGTCCACGACGACGCGGATCACGGACGACCCGCGCGACGAGCCTCATTGAACTCTTCCATCGTGATGGGTTTACTCTTGCGGCGCAGCTCGAGCAGCCTGTTAATGGCCCTCGCCCGGTCCTTCTGCAGCCGGCGCTCCTCGACTGCCTGCATCATCAAGCGGGCGATGATGCTGCTCTTGTTCTCGCGAGCGAAAGCGCGATTGAACTTGTCTTTTACCTCGTCCGGCACGCTGAAGTTGACGGTCGCCATGGCATCCTCGTTGTTGAAAGTTTCAACAACATTGTCGCGTTTGCCGTAGGCGCTGTCAATCCGCCCTATTTACGGCCTTGGCGGCTGATCTAGCGCAGCGCGCCAAAGACCTTGCGCACGATGCTGCTCGTTGCGCTAACCGGATCCCTGCGGAACGCCTTTTCCTGCTCGCCGATCATGTAGTAGAGGCCGTCGAGCGCCTTCTGCGTGACGTAGCGCTCGATGCTCGCCTGATCCTCCTTCACCAGCCCGAGCGCCGCGCCCTGCTCGGCGAGCATGTTGTATTGCTGCGCGAGTCCCACTTTGTCGGTCGCCTGCTTCACGATCGGGAGGAAACGCTGGGTGAGCTGTGGCCGGGTGGCGCGCTTGAAGTAGTCAGTGGCGGCGGTGTCGCCACCGGAGAGAATGCCCTTCGCGTCCTGCACCGACATCTTTCTCACCGCGTCCGTGAGCAGCTGCTTCGCTTCCGGCACGGCGGCTTCGGCGGCGCGGTTCATCGTGAGGACCAGCTCGTCGGCCTCGCGCTTCATGCCGAAGGTGCGCAGGCCCCGTTCCACTCTCTGCAGCGACGGCGGCAGCGGGATCTTGACCTTGGGGTTGGCGAAGAAGCCGTCGTGCACGCCGAGCTTGGCGACGGCTGCGAGCGAGCCGTCGGTGAGAGCCTGTCTCAATCCCCGTGCCGCTTCGGCATGGGTGATGTCATCGAGGCCCGCCGCGGCATGGCAGCTGATGACAAGCAGGGCGAGGCAACAGGGAACACGGCTCACGCTCAGGCGACTCCGGCCTCGTGCGCCTGCCGGTCGGCGTGATAGCTGGAGCGCACAAGAGGGCCGCACGCCGCGTGGACGAAGCCCATTTCACGCGCCTGGCGCGCGAATTCGTCGAATGTCGCCGGCTCGACGTAGCGGGCGACCGGCAGATGGTGGGCGGAGGGCTGCAGGTACTGGCCGATGGTCAGCATGTCCACATCGTGCGCGCGCAGGTCGCGCATCACTTCCAGGATCTCGCCGTCGGTCTCGCCCAATCCGACCATGAGCCCCGACTTGGTGGGCAGGTGTGGATGCCGCACCTTGAAATCCTTCAGCAGCCTGAGCGAGTTCGAATAATCGGCTCCCGGACGCGCCTGGCGGTAGAGGCGCTGCACGGTTTCCAGGTTGTGGTTCATGACATCGGGCGGCGATTCCGAAAGTATGTCGAGCGCGACCTCGAGCCGGCCGCGGAAATCCGGCACCAGCACCTCGATCCGCGTCTGCGGCGAGTGCGCGCGCACCGCGCGGATGCATTCGGCGAAGTGCGCCGCGCCACCGTCGCGCAGATCGTCGCGATCGACGCTCGTGATGACGACGTACTTGAGCTGCAACGCGGCGATGGTGCGCGCGAGATTGACCGGCTCCTCGGCATCGGGCGGGAGCGGGCGCCCGTGCGCCACATCGCAGAACGGGCAGCGGCGGGTGCAGAGATCGCCCAGGATCATGAAGGTCGCGGTCCCCTTGCCGAAGCATTCGCCGATGTTGGGACAGGTTGCTTCCTCGCACACCGTATGGAGGCGGTGCTCGCGCAGGATCCGCTTGATCTCGTGGAAGCGCTCGCCATTGCCGAGGCGCACGCGGATCCATCCCGGTTTCGGCAGCGGCGGCTGCGCCACCACCTTGATCGGGATGCGCGCCGTCTTGAGGCGGCCCTTCTGCTTTTCCCCGATCGCGCTCATGCGAGCCTCTTCAGCACCGACCGGACGAGCTTCTCGCCCAGGGATTCCGGCGCTTCCGTGATGCCGAGCTCACGCGCCTGCGTCACCGCCAGCCCGGAGTAGCCGCAGGGGTCGATTGCACGGAACGGGGCGAGATCCATGTCCGCGTTGAATGCCAGGCCGTGATAGCAGCAGCCGTCGCGTATGCGCAGCCCGAGCGCGGCGATCTTGGCGCCCTCGACGTACACTCCCGGCGCTTCGACGCGGGCCGTGGCGGCGACGCCGTAGCCGGCGAGGAGGTCGATTACCGAGACCTCCAGCAATCGCACCAGCGGCCGGACCGCGAGGCCGCGGCGACGCAGGTCGAGGAGGGTGTAGAGCACGATCTGCCCGGGGCCGTGGTAGGTGATCTGGCCGCCACGATCCGTCTTCACCACGGGTATGCCGTTCGCCACGCGCGGCAGGTGCTGCGCGCGTCCCGCGACGCCGAGCGTGTATACCGGAGGATGCTCGAGCAGCCAGATCTCATCGGCGGCATCCGAAGCGCGCTCCGAGGTGAACTTCTGCATCGCGCGCCAGGTTGGCTCGTAGTCCACGCGACCCAGGCGGCGCAGGCGCGTTGGCGGCGTGGACCGGCGCGCAGCGGCTGCGGTCGCGGATACGATGCTGGTTGCCGTCATGGCGGTTCTGGCAAGATAAGAGCCTATCTCAATAGTAGGCGCGCCTACCATTGAGATAGGCTCCGTAACGGTAGCACAATGCCGCTCCCCGGGCGGTGCATGATTCGATAGCCATGAGCCGGTATCTCTTTTTTGAGGCGGCCGCCGCGCTGGCGCTGGCGGCTGCCCCTGCGGCCGCGGCCGAGCCCCAGGACACCTATGCGGCCGATCTCGGGCGCGTCTACGGCGGCTACCAGCGGCTGCTCGCGATAAAGGAGGCGTGCGATACGGCAGTCCCGGCCACGCGCGCGGCCAACGACAAGGCGTTCGCAATGTGGCAGACGCGACACGGGCCGCTCATCCAGGACCTGCAGCGCCGCGTCACGGCGATGGTGAGGGCCGCGTCCACCGACAAGGACGACTACGTGCGCAACATCGGAAAATACGAGGGCGCGATACTCCTCGAGCGCAAGGAATACCGCGACACTCTTCTGGGTCTGGGGGTCGAGGAGCTGCGCGGCCAGTGCCAGCGCATGCCCGAGGTGCTGAAAGGCCCGTCCGCGGATCTCGCCCAGGTCTACGCAGCGGAGCTGGCGACCCTGCGCAAGCGCAAATGAGCCGCGAGCGAGTGCTGGCGCCGGCCGCGCGGCGCGTCCTCGCTGTAGTGATGGCCATCTGGATCGTTGCCCTGATCGCGACCGGCATCGCGCCGCACGACCGCGTCACGTGGTTTCTCGAGGCTGTGCCGGTGCTGATCGCCATGCCGCTGCTGCTGGCGACACGCGAGAGATTCCCCTTTACGACGCTCGCCTATGTCCTCATCTGCATCCACGGGCTGATCCTCTTGCTCGGCGCCATGTACACCTACGCCATGGTCCCGCCCGGCCATTGGGTGCAGGAGTGGCTCGGGCTCGAGCGCAATCCGTACGACCGCTTCAGGCATTTCGCGCAGGGATTCATCCCCGCCATTGTCGCGAGGGAGATCCTCATTCGCACCTTCAAGCTCGCCCCCGGGGGGTTCCTGTTCTTCCTCGTCGCCTGCATCGCCCTCGCGCTGAGCGCAAGCTACGAGATGATCGAATGGTGGACGGCGCTTGCGTTTGGCCAGGCTGCAGATCATTTCCTGGGCACCCAGGGCGACGAGTGGGACACGCAGTGGGACATGTTTCTCGCGCTGGTGGGGGCGGTCGTCTCACAGGCGGTCTTCTCGCGTCTGCACGACCGGGAGATCCGGGCCCTGGAGCGCTGAGCCGTCCGGCGCGGTGCTACAATCGCGCCGGATTTCGAGGATCGGGAGAGACCGGATGGGCAAGGGCGATCAGCGCACGCGTCGCGGGAAGCTGTTCCGCGGCAGTTACGGAAAGACGCGGCCGGGACGGCAGAAGAAGAATAAGAAGAAGAAAGCGCCGCCGGCCAAGTAGAAACGGCCGTCAGAGCACCATGACCACCAGCGGGTGGTCGCACAGCTCGCGGTAAAGGACATCGAGCTGCTCGCGCGAGGTGGCGCGGATCACGCAGGTGAGGCTCAGGTACTTGCCGCGCTTGCTCGACTTCATTTCCATCGCCGCGCCGTCGAATTCCGGCGCGTGCCGCCGCACGATCTCGAGTATCGCCTGCGCGAAACCCACCCGCGTATGTCCGACGATCTTGATCGGGAAATCGCAGGGATACGCGACGAGTTGGCTTTCGGCGCTCATGCGGCTTGACGCATTATATTGCGCTTGAATTCCTGGAAGGCCTGGTGAATCGTCCGGAACACGGGCCCGGGCCCGCCGTTGCCGACCCGCCTGCCGTCGAGCGTCGTGACCGCCAGCACCTCCTTGCTCGATGAGGTCACCCAGAGTTCGTCCGCGCTTCTCACTTCCTGCTCGGGAATCGAGCGCAGCTCGACCGCGATGCCCTTCGCCGCGGCGAGCTCGAGCACGACATCGTAGGTGATGCCGGGCAGGATCAGGTGATTCTTCGGCGGCGCGAGAAGCTTGCCGTCCTTGACGACGAACACATTGCTGGCGGACGCCTCGGTCAGGCAGCCGTCGCGGAACAGGACGACTTCGACGGCGCCGGCCTCGGCCGCCTGCTGCCGGAGCAGGCAATTGGCGAGCAGCGACACCGATTTCACGTCGCATCGCAGCCACCGGTAGTCGGTCGCGGTGACGCAGGGTACGCCGTTCTCGACCTGCTCCCGTGCCGGCGTCACCAGCGGGCCCGACATCATGAATACCGTCGGCTTTCCCTCCTTGGGGAACGCGTGGTCGCGCCGCGCTGCGCCGCGGGTCACCTGCAGGTAGACCGACTGGTCCTCGCCGGCGTGGCGCACGACGAGATCGTGAATGAGCCGCGTCCATTCGGGGTCGGTCATGGGGTTGCCGAGGCGGATCGCGTCGAGGCTCCTCTGCAGCCGCCGCAGGTGCTCGGGCAGCCGGAACGGATGCCGCGAATAGACCGGGATCACCTCGTAGACGCCGTCGCCGAAGATGAATCCGCGATCGAGCACGGACACGCGCGCCTCACCGAGTGGCAGGAATTCTCCATTGAGATAGGCGATATCGGTCATTGGGGACTCGCGGGCAATGAAATCACGGTGGCCGATGGGGCTTCGGGTCCGCTCAGTCTACACCCGGTGAAATGCTGCTTGGGTGCGGCATTTCACCGGAACAGCATGCGCAGCGCGTCCCAGCCGCGCCCCAGCACCCCTGCGAGCGGCACGTTCTCGAGCGCCACCACCGGGACCTCGCGGTAGGGCCGGTCGTCGAGCGTCAGCTTGAGCGTGCCGATGTGCTGTCCGGTCTGGATCGGGGCGAACAGCGGCTGCAGGCTCTCGACGCGCGCTTTCAGCTTCTCGCCCTGGCCCCGCGGCACGGCGAGATGGAGATCAGAGAGAAAGCCCGCGTCCACCTTGCTCGAAGTGCCCTTGAACACCTCGAGCGTCACCACCGGCTGCCTGCCGGGATAGAGGCGGACGCTTTGGTAGAACTTGAAGCCGTAATTGAGCAGCTTCTGGCTCTCGATCGCGCGGGCGGTCTCGCTTGCCGCGCCGAGCACGACCGAAACGAGGCGCCTCTCGCCGCGCTTGGCCGAGGTCACCATGCAGTAGCCGGCGCTCTCGGTGTAGCCGGTCTTCATACCGTCCACCGTCGGATCGGCCCACAACAGGCGGTTGCGGTTCGACTGCGTAATGTTGTTGTAGCGGTACTCCCGGCGCGAATAGAGGGAGTAGCGCACGGGGAAATCGCGGATGACGGCCGCGGCAAGTTCGGCGAGGTCGCGCCCGCTGGAATGATGCTGCGGATGCGGCAGCCCGGTCGCATTGGCGAAATGCGTGTCCTTCAGGCCCAACCGCTGCGCCTCGCGATTCATCATCGACACGAACGCCTCTTCGCTGCCGGCAATCGCCTCCGCCAGCGCGATGGACGCGTCGTTGCCGGATTGCACGACCATGCCGTGAATCAATTCCTCGACGGTGACCGGCTTGCGCGGCTCGATGAACATGCGCGAGCCCTCGGTGCGCCATGCGTACTCGGAGACCGGCACCACCTGGTCGAGACGGATCCGTTTCTGATCGAGTGCGGCAAACGTGAGATAGGCCGTCATCAACTTGGTGAGCGAGGCCGGCTCCACCCGTTCCCGCGCATTGTGCGCGGCCAGCGTCTGACCGCTGTTGAAATCGAGGAGCAGAAAGACCTCCGCCGCGATCACGGGCGCGGCCGGAGCCGCGGGGGGCTCGTGCTGGGCGTTAAGGACGGGGGAGAGGACCGACAGCAGGACAAGCGATAGCGCACGCATGCGGCGGCGATTATAGAGCCTATCTCAATAATAGGCACGTGTGCGACGGAGGCGATGTGGGATGCAGCTTTAGGAGGATAGCCCGCAGCAATATGTCGATATTGCAAGGGCTACCGACAACAAGATGCGCCCCGAGCGGTCGCTTCGCGACCGCGGGCGTCTCCTTGCCCCAATGGGCGCGCAACGGCCAAAGGCCGTTGCTCAGCGCCCCGTCCCTCCGGGTTGCGGCCAGGGGCACGCGGAGGGCGGAGCAGTGCCTGCGCCGGTGGCGTAGGTGCGACCCCGGAGCGGGCCAAGCGCGCCGGATTGAATCCGCGTGCCTATGCACGCCTCTGCGGTCGCATCCCCGCAAGCGGGCGCGTCGAGGGGCGGAAGAGGGACCCTCTGGGATCTGACCCCCGGTGACGCGCATGGATCGGCATTCGAAGCGACGCGCCTCGATCGGCTTAACGGTCGCATCCCGCAAGCGGGCCCCTGCTCCACGTTGCGCCGATCCCTGCTCAACGCTCCGGCGCGCCGTCTGCTTTGTTGCCCGGCTTGGCCATATCGACATATGGCCCGCGCCGTGCGCCTCGCATCCATCCCGTCCTGGCCGCAACGCATCACGCGCCTATTATTGAGATAGGCTCTCAAGCGGATGCGTGCCGCCGCACCCTTGCGAATTCGCCGCGACGGGTGAAACAATCCGCCCTTCTCAAGGGAGCTCCTGCATGACATGGATGCGGCCAGGACGATCGAGACTCGCGCTCGTTGCGCTCATCGCGGCGGGGTGCGCGGGCGCGGCACGCGCGCAGCCCGTGACGGTCAAGGATGCCTGGGTGCGCGCGCCCGCGCCGGGGCAGAGGGTCGCGGGGGCGTACATGGAACTCGTGAGCCGCATGCCCCTGGCGCTCACCGGCGTCGCGAGCGCGGCCGCCGCCCGGGCGGAGCTCCACAGCACCTCGATGGAAGGAGGCGTCATGAAGATGCGGCCGGTCGCACGCCTCGAGCTTCCCGCCGGCAAGGCGGTGAAGCTCGCGCCCGGCGGCCTGCACATCATGCTCGTGGATCTCCGGCGGCCGCTGAAACCGGGAGACAAGGTGTCGCTGACCCTCACCGTGGAGCGTGCCGACGCGGCGAGCCGCAGCATCTTCATGGTCGAAGCCGCGGTTCGGGAAGCCGGTCCCGGCACCGACCACCGGCACTAGCGAGCGACTGGGGGAAACGAATGAAGAATCAGGAACGTAGCCGAGGGCTGCGCGCGGTCTTGAATTCCCCGGACAGGCTCCCATATTTCCCCTATCGGCGCATGAAGCGCCTAACTGAACGTGGAGATTCGACAATGGCAAATATCACCCGCTACAGTCCGTTCGACGAGGCGTTCGACGACCTGTTCCGCGGTTTCTTCGTGCGCCCGGTCAGCTATGACGCACCGGCCGGCGCCGCGCAGTTCCGCGTGGACGTGTCCGAGAACGAGAAGGCGTACACGCTGCGCGCCGAGGTGCCCGGCGTGAAGAAGGACGACATCAATGTCACCATCGACGGTGACACCGTGGCGATCAGCGCGGAAGTGAAGCAGGAAAAGGACGTGAAAGACGGCGGCCGCGTGCTGCGCTCCGAGCGCTACTACGGCAAGCTCTATCGCGCGTTCACCCTCGGCCAGGCGGTCGAGGAAGCCGGCACCCACGCCCGGTATGCGGACGGCGTGCTGGAGCTGACGCTGCCGAAGAAGGCCGCGGCGCAGGCGAAGCGCATCGCCATCCAGTAACTGTTAAATCCGGACGGCTCACGCCGCCGGTTTAACTCCGCGCGTTCGAACGGACGGAGCACGCTCCGCCGCTCAACGCGCGGGATCGACATCGAAACGGTAGGGCGGCAGCCCTGCCGTTTTTTTTCGCCTTCCCGTAGAATGGCGACCGACATAGAGCGCGATCGCCATGGCACTCACCGGAACCACCGCAGCCGACCGGGCGAAGATCCTCGCCGAGGCGCTGCCCTACATCCAGCGCTTTCACGGCAAGACCATCGTCGTCAAGTACGGCGGCAGCGCCATGACCGACGAGAAGCTGAAGAAGAGCTTCGCGCGCGACGTCGTGCTGCTCAAGCTCGTCGGCATGAACCCCGTGGTGGTGCACGGCGGGGGGCCGCAGATCGACGAGCTGCTGAAGCGGCTCGGGCGGAAGGGCGAGTTCGTCCAGGGCATGCGGGTGACCGACGCCCAGACCATGGACATCGTCGAGATGGTGCTCGGCGGCCAGGTGAACAAGGAGATCGTCAACCTCATCAACCAGCACGGCGGGCGTGCGGTCGGCCTCACCGGCAAGGACGGGGGCCTGATCCGGGCGAAGAAGATGCTGGTGCGCGGCGAGGGCAGCACGGACGAGATGATCGATATCGGCCAGGTAGGCGAAGTCGAGAGCGTCGACCCGGAGATCGTGCACCAGCTGCACACCCATGACTTCATTCCGGTGATCGCGCCGATGGGCGTAGGCAACAAGGGCGAGACCTACAACATCAACTCCGACCTCGTCGCGGGCAAGATGGCCGAGATCCTGAAGGCGGAGAAGCTGATCGTGCTCACCAACACGCCGGGGGTGCTCGACAAGAACGGCAACCTGCTCACCGGCCTCTCCGCGAAGAAGTTCGACGAGCTGTTCGCCAGCGGCATCATTTCCGGCGGCATGCTGCCCAAGATCAGCTCGGCGCTCGACGCGGTGAAGAACGGCGTCAACACCTGCCATATCATCGACGGCCGCGTCGAGCACGCGTTGCTGCTCGAGGTGCTCACCGATGAAGGCGTCGGCACGTTGATCCGCCGCCGCTGAGCGCGGGGCGCGCCGCGCGGGAACGCTCATGTGGGCTCGCGCCTGGATCTTCGATCTCGACAACACCCTGCACAACGCGCGCCCGCATATCCTGCCGCACATCAACCGGTCGATGACCGAGTATCTCCAGGCGCATCTCGATCTCGACGAGCAGACGGCGGTCGAGCTGCGGCGCCGTTACTGGCTGCGCTACGGCGCGACGCTCCTCGGGCTCATGCGCCATCACGCGACCGATCCCCGGCACTTCCTGTGGCATACGCACCAGCTGCCCGATCTCGAGCGCATGCTGGTCCGCGAGCGCAGCCTGCGGGCGACCCTGAGGCGCCTGCCGGGACGCAAGTACGTGTTCTCCAACGCGCCGGTGCACTACGCGCGCGCGGTGCTGAAGGCGCTCGCGATCGCCGATCTCTTCGACGACGTGTTCTCGATCGAGCGCGCGCGCTTTCGCCCCAAGCCCGACAGCCACGGCTTTCTCCGCCTGTGCCGCGCCCACCACCTCAAGCCGCAACGCTGTATCATGGTGGAGGACTCGCTCGAGAACCTGCGCGCGGCCGGCCGGCTCGGCATGAAGACGGTGTGGGTGACGCGGGCGGAGCGGGCGCCGGGCCACGTTGACGTGAAAATCGCGAACCTGCTGCAGTTGCCCCGCATGCTGGCGTGTCTACAATAGGGGCTGCACATGGCGGAAAAGACCGGGGACCGCAAGGACCAGATCCTGCAGACGCTGGCGGAGATGCTGGAGAGTCCCGCCGGCGAGAAGGTGACGACCGCGGCGCTCGCCGCGCGCCTGAAGGTATCGGAGGCCGCGCTCTACCGCCACTTCAAGGGCAAGGCCGAGATGTTCGACGGCCTGATCGAGTTCATCGAGCAGACGCTGTTCGCTCTCATCAACAAGATCACCGGCGAGGAAAAAAGCGGCGTGCGCCAGCTCGAGGCGATGCTCGGCATCATGCTCGCTTTCGCGCAGAAGAACCGCGGCATGACGCGCGTGCTGGTGGGCGATGCGCTGGTGAACGAGGACGAGCGGCTGCAGACGCGCATCAACCAGGTGCACGAGCGGCTGGAGGCGGCGCTGAAGCAGGCGCTGCGCTTCGGCGTCTCCCAGCGCGAGATCGCGCAGGAGGTCGACATCGCCGCGCAGGCGAACCTGATGATGAGCTTTGTCACGGGGCGCTGGCACCAGTTCGCGCGCAGCGGCTTCAAGCGCGACCCCGTCGAGCTGTGGGCGAAGCAGTGGCGCCAGCTGATGGAGGGCGTTATCGCGTGACGGCGGAGCGCCGCACATTTTCGGAGAGGTGAACGATGGCGAACGTGACGACGCAACAACTCGCGGAACTGCTGATCGGCATCGCCCGCGCGCAGCAGGCGGTGATCGACGCCATCGAGAGCCAGAAGGCGGGCTACAAGCTGACGCACCTCGCGCCGGTCCTGACGACGGCGGCAAAGATCCGCAACACCGGCCACGTGCCGACGTTGATGGATTTCCCGGCGCGCGTGCTGCTCGCGCACCAGGGACGCAATCCTCCCGACCTGGGGCTGGTCCAGCGCGATCTCGAAGCGCTGCTCTCCGGTCGCCCGATTGCGGTTGCCGCTCCTGCCGCGCCGGGCAGCATCGGCGCGCCCACCGGCGGCGCGCCTACGATCGACCGGAGCTGACTACGCGACGCCGCAGACCGGGCAGGCCGGGTCTTTCCGGAGCCTGATGGTGCGGACCTGCATCGCGAGCGCATCGAGCAGCAGCAGCCGCCCGCTGAGGGTTTCCCCGGCGCCGGCGAGCAGCTTCAGGGCCTCCGCCGCCTGGATCGAGCCGACGATGCCGGTGAGCGGGGCGAACACGCCCATGACCGCGCAGCGCACGTCCTCGGACTCGCCCGACTCGGGGAACAGGCAGGCATAGCACGCGGAGTCCGGCAGCCGCAGGTCGAACACGGCTATCTGGCCGTCGAAGCGCACCGCCGCGCCCGACACCAGGGGCTTGCGCAGCTTGACGCACGCCCGGTTCACGGCATGGCGGGTGGCGAAATTGTCGCTGCCGTCGATCACGAGATCGTGGCCCGCCGCGAGCGTCTCGAGGCGCTTGCCGTCCACCCGCTCCGCGAGCGCCGCGACCGCGACGCCCGGATTGATCGTTGCGAGCGTGTCGCGCGCCGAATCCACCTTCTTCCTCCCCACCGATTCCATGCGGTGCACGATCTGGCGCTGCAGGTTGGTGAGGTCGACCTCCTCGTTGTCGCAGAGGGTGATCGCGCCCACTCCCGCCGAGGCGAGGTAGAGCGCGACCGGCGAGCCGAGCCCTCCCGCCCCGATCACCAGCGCGCGCCCGGCGAGGAGCCGCTGCTGGCCTTCGATGCCGATCTCCGGCAGCAGGATATGGCGGCTGTAGCGCAGCAGCTGCTCGTCGTTCATGGAGGTGCGGCGGGAGGCGCGAGAGGAGAGGCGAGTGTACAGCAAAACGCCCGGCCGCAGCCGGGCGTCGCTGGCGGGGAACCGCTGCTTCAGTTCGCGACCTTGATCTCTCCGCCGCGGCTCTTCAGGAAGGCGATCGCCTGGTTCAACTCGTAATCGTGCTCGGACACGATCTCGCCGGGCTGGGGCCGCATGAGCTTCTCGTCGACATCCTTCGGGCGCGGCGCCGGCGTGAACCTGAATTGCTGCGCCGCCGCGGCCGCCGCTTTCGCGCGCTCCTCCTCCTTGGCGTCCTTGCCGTTGTCGATGAGGTGCTTGGTGAGGTCGGCCTCGCGCAGCTTCAGGGTCGCGGCGCGCTCGCCCGCCCCGTCGTCGAGCGGGATGTCCGGCATGATGCCCTTCGCCTGGATCGAGCGCCCGCTCGGCGTGTAATAGCGCGCCGTGGTGAGCTTGATCGCGGTGTTGTTGCCGAGCGGCAGTATGGTCTGCACCGAGCCCTTGCCGAAGGTCGGCTGGCCCATGATGACCGCGCGCTTGTGGTCCTGCAACGCGCCGGCGACGATCTCGGAGGCCGAGGCCGAGCCGCCGTTCACCAGCACCACCATCGGCACGGTCTTCACCGCCTCCGGCAATCTCCGGTTGAAGTCCTCCTTCATACGGCCGCGCAGGTAATCCTCGGGGCGCGCATTCAGCTTCATCTTGGAGTCCTCGGTGCGGCCGTCGGTGTACACCACCAGCGAGCCGGCCGGCAGGAACGCCGCGGATACCGCCACCGCCCCGTTGAGCAGCCCCCCGGGATCGTTGCGCAGGTCGAGCACGATGCCCTTCATCGCCCCCTGGTTCTCCTTGAACAGCCGCTCGATCGAGCGCGCGAGGTTCTCTCCGGTCTGCTCCTGGAACTGCGTCACGCGGAAGTACGCGTAGCCGGGCTCGAGCAGCTTCGACTTGACGCTCTGGATCTTGATCACGGCGCGCGTCAGCGTCACCACGATCGGCTTGGCCTCGCCCTTGCGCACGACGGTGAGCGTGATCTGGGTGTTGGGCTTCCCGCGCATGCGCTTGACCGCCTCGTTGAGGGTCATGCCCTTGACCGAGGTTTCGTCGAGCTTGATGATGAGATCACCGGGCTTCAGCCCCGCGCGCGCGGCGGGCGTATCGTCGATCGGCGCCACCACCTTGACGAAGCCGTCCTCCATGCCGACCTCGATGCCGAGCCCGCCGAACTCGCCCTGGGTGCCGACCTGCAGCTCGCGGAACGCCTCCTGGTCGAGGTAGGCGGAATGCGGGTCGAGGCCGGTCAGCATGCCGTTGATGGCTTCCGTGATGAGCTTCTTGTCGTCCACCGCCTCGACGTAGTCGCTCTTCACCCGTCCGAAGACTTCGGTGAACGCGCGCAGCTCCTCGATCGGCAGCGGCGCGGTCGCCACCGCTTTCTGCGCCACCGCGGAGTAATTGAGGCTGATGGCGACGCCGATCAGCGCGCCGATTGCCAGGAGTCCGATTTGATGCACCTTGTTGCGCATTGCCCGCTCCTTGAAACCCGTGAGACTAGGGCCCCCGTCCCGCATCCCTCGACACGGGGGTTGGGGGGGTTGGCTTCCCGCGTTACTTGATGTTGACCCAGTCCAGGGGGTCCAGCGGCTTTCCCTGGTGCCGGAGTTCGAAGTATAGACCTGAATCGGCATTGCCGCCGCTGTTACCCACAGCCGCAACCGCCTCACCGCCGTGAATTATGTCACCCACCCGCTTGAAAAGCGCCTCGTTGTTGCCGTAGAGGCTCATGAACGCGTCGCCGTGGTCGATGATCAGCAGGTTGCCGAATCCGCGCAGCCAGTCGGCGAACACCACGCGGCCGTCGGCGACTGCCCGCACTTCCTCGCCCGCGCGGGCCGCGATGAACAGTCCCTTCCAGAGCACTCCGCCATCCGAACGTGGACTGCCGAAGCGGTTCGCAAGTTCCCCGCGTACCGGCGAGCTCAGCCGGCCCTTCAACCGGCTGAAGGCACTGTCGAGCGGAACCGGCGGGGCGCGCTCGCCGCGCGGCCGCGGCGCGGGCTTGGAGCGCGCCATCAGCTTGGCCAGGCTCGCAACGAGGCGCGCCAGCCGCGTCTCGTCCTGCTTGAGCGTGCCGATCTCGCGCCGCTGGCGCTCGACGTCGCGCGAGATCTTCGCGAGCACCTGGTTGCGCGCGCGCTTCTCGCGCTCGAGGCGGGCGCGCTGCGCCCGCTGCTCGGCGGTCACGGCGGAGAGCTCCGCTGCCTTCTGCTCCGCCTCCCGCGCGAGCTCGCGCAGCTGCGCGAGGCCCGCGCGCAGCTCCGCGATCAGCTCGGCGCGCGCCCGGGAGATGTAGCCAAAGTAGTGGAGGCGGCGGCTGATCTGGCCGGGATCCTCGCGGTTGAGAAGAAGCCGCAGCGGCTCGGCCTGGCCGCCGAGGTAGTGCCGGTAGACGAGGTCCGCCAGCATGGCCTGTTGCGCTTTCAGCGCCTTCTCGCGGCTCCGCGACTCGGCGTTCAGTTCGGCGAGCCGCTTCTGGTGCTGGCGCGCCTCGCTCCCCAGCTCGCGCAGTGCGCGGTTTGCTTCCGAGATCGCGCGCTCCGACTCGCGCAGCGCGTCCACCGCCTCGCTCTTCGATTCCTCGGCCGCGGCGAGGCTCTTCTGCAGCGCGTCGATGCGTCCGCGCAGCTCGCGCAGCTCCTTTTCCTTTTCTTTCGCGCCGGCGGTGGCCGGCTCCGCGGCCGGGCTCGCCAGCAGGAGCAGCAGGAAAAGAGCGCCCGCGGTACGCGCGTTCACGTGAAGGCGATGAGGGATTTCCCGGTCATCTGCGGCGGCCGCGGCAGGCCCATCATTGCGAGCAGCGTCGGCGCCACATCCTGCAGGGCGCCGCGGTCCGCGATCCTCGCTTTGCGACCGACGTAGAGCAGCGGCACGAGGTTCAGGGTGTGCGCCGTGTGTGCCTGCCGGGTCGCGGCGTCGAGCATCGTCTCGGCATTGCCGTGATCCGATGTTATCAGCACTTCGCCGCCGGCTTCGCGCATCGCGGCAACCACGCGCCCGATGCATTCATCGAGCACCTCGATGGCGCGGATCGCCGCGGCGAGATTGCCGGTGTGGCCGACCATGTCGCCGTTGGCGAAGTTGCAGACGATGGCGCCGTACTGCCGGCTGCGGATGGCGTCCACCAGCCGGTCCGTGACCTCGCGCGCGCTCATCTCGGGCTGGAGATCGTAGGTCGCCACCTTGGGCGAGGGGACGAGCACGCGCTCCTCGCCCGGATACGGCGCTTCCACGCCGCCGTTGAAGAAATACGTGACGTGCGCGTATTTCTCGGTCTCGGCGATGCGCAGCTGCTTCAGGCCCCGCGCCGCGACGTACTCCCCGAACCCGTTGGCGACGCTCTGCGGCGGAAACGCCGCCGGGACGTGGGCGTAGTCCTCGCCGTAGCTCGTGAGGGTGCAGAAGTAGCCCAGCCGCGGGACGCGCTCGCGCACGAAGCCGTTGAAGCCTGGATCGGTCAGCGCGCGCGTCAGCTGGCGGGCGCGGTCCGCCCGGAAATTCATGAACACGACCGCATCTCCGTCCTCCATCCGCACGCCGTCGGCGCCGATCGCTGTGGCGCGGACGAATTCGTCGGATTCCCCGCGCGCGTAGGCTGCGCGCAGGCCCTCGGCGGCGGTTCCCGCGCGTTGCGGCGCCTTCCCCTGGGTTACGAGATCGTAGGCCGTCTGCACGCGCTCCCACCGGCTGTCGCGGTCCATCGCGTAGTAGCGGCCGCAGATCGAAGCGATGCGCCCGGCCTTGAGCTCCGCGCACAGCCGCTCGAGCGCCAGGAGGGAAGCTTCGGCGCTTCGCGGCGGCGTGTCGCGCCCGTCCAGAAACGCGTGCACGCGGATCTCCTTCACGCCGGCGCGCGCGGCCATCCCGAGCGCGGCGTGGATCTGCGACTCGTGGCTGTGCACGCCGCCGGGGGAAAGCAGGCCCAGGAGGTGCAGCGAGCGGCCTGCGCCGCGCGCGGTCTCGACCGCCTTCACCAGCACCGGGTTACGGGAAAACTCGCCGGTTTCGATCGCGTTCTCGATCCGGGTGTAGTCCTGGTAGACGACGCGCCCGGCGCCGATGTTCATGTGCCCGACCTCGGAATTGCCCATCTGGTCCTTGGGCAGCCCCACCCATTTCTCCGAGGCGTCGAGGGTGGCGTGGGGGCAGGTGCGCCACAGGAAGTCCCAGTGCGGCTTGCGCGCCTGGCAGATGGCGTTGTCCTCGCATTCCTCGCGGAGCCCGAAGCCGTCGAGTATGATCAACAGCACCCGGGTGACTTTCATGATCTCGCTGGCTGCATTGCGTGGCGCCATCCGCCGACAATTCTAGTCGATTTTCCCGCGCCAGCCTGATGCTGATCGGGCTGGCGTGGACGCTGCCGTTCCTGCAGCCCTATCACCGCTACCCGCTCACGAGCTTCTACAGCGAGTGGCTCGCGTTCGCGCTCGGCCTCGCCGCCGCGGCTCCGCTGCTCGGCCGGAACGCGTGGCGCGAGGCGGCAGTGCCGCTCATCGCGCTCGCGCCGCTCGGGCTGGCCGTGCTGCTGGCGCTGCAAGTCGCGCTCGACCGGGTGACGTATGCCGAGCAGGCGCTCGTGGCGGGGCTCTACCTGCTGTGGGCGGCCCTGATGGCCGTGCTCGGGCACTTGCTGGGACGCCGGATGGCGCTCGACTCGATTGCGGGGACGCTCGCGTGGTTTCTGCTGGCGGGTGGGCTCGTTCACGCGCTGATCGGCCTCGTGCAGCATTACCACTTGTCGACTCCGTTCAACTTCCTGGTCGCGCAAAAGGCGGGGGCGGCGGTCTACGGCAATCTCGCACAGCCCAATCACTACGCCGCGTATATGACGTTGTCGCTCGCTTCCGTGGCCTATCTCTACGGCCGGGGGAATCTCTCGACCGCGCTCGCGTCAGCCTGCGCGGCGGTCTGCCTGTTCGTGCTGGCGCTGTCCGGCTCGCGCAGCCCCTGGCTCTATCTCGCCATGTTGATCGCGTTCGCTCTGGTGCTGCACCGACTCCGGCGCGACGGCGCCAGCCGCAGGCTTGCCGTCTTCGCCTGTTGGCTCCTGCCCGGCTTGATCGCCGCCGAGCTGCTGGTGGCATTGCCGTTCCTGGCGCCAACGGAAGGCCCGGCAACGGTGACCTCTTCCGAGCGGCTGTTCCAGGTGGTGAGCGGCTACGGACCGCGCCTGGAGAAGTGGGGCGAGGCGTGGCACATGTTTCTCGCGTCCCCGGTCCTCGGCGCCGGCTGGGGGCAGTTCGCATGGCACCATTTTCTGTACCAGGCTGCGAACGACGCGCCGCTGGCGAGGGGGCTGTTCAATCACTCGCACAACATCGTGCTTCAGCTCATGGCGGAGACCGGAATCGTCGGCGCGCTCGTCATCGTGGGGACGGTTCTCGCCTGGCTTGCGGGATTGCGCCGGGTGCGTTTCGACCTGGAATGGTGGTGGCTGCTTGCGCTGCTCGGGGTCGTCGGCATCCACAGCCTGCTCGAGTTCCCACTGTGGTACTCGAATTTCCTGGGCCTGGCGGCGCTGCTGCTGGGGCTCGGCGCGCAGCGCTCCTTTTCCGTGCGTTTTCCCGGCGCAGCGCGGGCGGCAGTGGCAGTGATGCTGCTTGCCGGTTGCGTGAACCTGATTGCCGTCATCCCGGCGTATCGCGACTTCGAGCGGCTGGTGTTCAGCGCCGGGCCGCGGCCGCCGCAATCCTCGAGCGACGAGGCTTTTGCTCAGGCGTTGATGACTGTGCACAGCGAGCCGCTGCTGAGGCCGTACGTCGAGCTGGCGATCGCCTACGGTGTCAGCGTGGACCGGGAGCGGCTCGGGGACAAGCTGGCGCTCGTCACTCGCGCCATGCATTTCGTGCCGGTTGAAGTGCTGGTGTATCGCCAGGCGCTGCTGCTCGCGCTGGCGGGGGACAGCGCTGCCGCGCGCGTGCAGCTCGAGCGCTCCCTGCGCGCGTATCCGGGAGAGCGCGCGGCGTTCGTAGCGGAGCTTGAGGATCTCGCGCGGCGCTACCCCGCCGAGATGACGCCTCTGCTAGAATTGGCGGCTTCAAGAATCGCGGAAGGACGCGTGTCGCGGGACGCCAGGTGACGCGTTCTGCACACCGGAGGATTCACGTTGGAGCAGTTCCTGGTATTTCTCCAGAAAAGCCCGTTCAACATGCTGCTGTTCGGGCTCGCGCTCGCCTCGGGCGCGATGCTGCTGTGGCCGCTCGTCTCGCGGACGTTCCGGATGTCGCACGAGGTCGGCTCGATCGAGGCGGTGGCGCTCATCAACCGCCGCGACGCCCTGGTGCTCGACGTGCGGGACACCGGCGACTACGCCGCCGGGCACATCACCGGCGCGAAGCACGTCCCCGAGGCGCAGCTCGCCGAGCGCCTGAAGGAAATCGAGAAGCACCGGGCGCGCCCGATCATCGTCAGCTGCCGCACCGGGTCGCGGGCGCCGTCGGTAAGCGCGATGCTGCGCAAAAAGGGGTTCGCCGAGGTGTTCGCGCTGCGCGGCGGGATCGCCGCGTGGCAGCAGTCGAACCTGCCGCTGGAAAAAAGCTGAATGCCCCAGAAGGTCACCGTGTACGGCACCGGGGCCTGTCCGTTCTGCCAGATGGCCGAGCGGCTGCTGCGTTCGAAGGGAGTGGCCGCGATCGAGAGGATCCGCGTCGACCTGGAGCCGGAGCGGCGTGCCGAGATGATGGAGAAAACCGGGCGGCGCACCGTGCCCCAGATCTACATCGGGGAGACGCACGTCGGCGGCTTCGAGGAGCTCGCCGCGCTCGACCACGCGGGCCGGCTCGACGGCATGCTGCGCGGCGAGCCCGGTCCAACCTGATCCGACCTTCACGATGAGCGAGCAGCAGCCACTCTTCAACATCGAGCGCATCTACCTCAAGGATCTGTCGCTCGAGATCCCGAACGCGCCCCAGGTCTACGCCGAGCGCGAGCCGCCCGCGATCGAAGTCAATCTCCATAACGAGGCGCGTGTGCTCGACGCCGGTCGCTACGAAGTGGTGCTGACCGCCACCGTGACCGCGAAGCTGAAGGACAAGACCGCGTTCCTGGTCGAAGTGGCGCAGGCCGGGATCTTCCAGATCCGCAACGTCCCGCAGCAGGAGCTCGATGCCGTGCTCGGCGTCACCTGCGGCAATATCCTGTTCCCCTACCTTCGGGAGAGCATCTCGAGCACGGTGGCGCGCGGCGGCTTCCCGCCGTTCCTGCTGAATCACTTGAGCTTCGACGCGCTCTACCAGCAGCAGCGCCAGCAGCAACAGCGGCAGGCCGGCACGGCGCCCGCCCCGTGATGGTGACTCGAGAGGGGTGACTCGTGGCACGTGTGCGGACGCCGGCATCGAATCTTTCGTGCATCGCGCGCGGCGCCGTGCAGGCCGCGTTCCTTGTGCTGGTATCCGTGCAGTTCGGGACACTTCACGCGGGCGCCGCGGATTTCCGATCGGTGGCGGAGAGCGCCGCGGTGCTCTACGACGCGCCCTCGGCAAAGGCGAAGAAGCTCTACGTGGTGAACCAGGGCTACCCGTTCGAAGTCGTGGTCGTGGTGGAAGGCTGGAGCAAGGTGCGCGATGCAAGCGGCGAGATGACGTGGATCGAGAGCAAGCTGCTCTCCGAGAAGCGCACCGTCGTGGTGAGACAGCCGCTCGCCCAGGTGCGCGAGGCGGCCGACGACAACGCGCCGGTTGCGTTCCAGGCGGAGCAAAACGTGCTGCTCGAGCTGCTCGAGGTGGCGGGCGGCGGCTGGTTGAAGGTCCGGCACCGCGACGGCCCGTCGGGCTTCATCCGGATCTCCCAGGTGTGGGGCGTCTGATTCACCATCGCTCATCTCTTAGATGAGAATCGCAGTACTCGGTGCGGGCGCCTGGGGCACGTCGGTCAGCGTCAGTCTGTGCGCGCGTCACGAGGTGCGCCTGTGGGCGCGCGACGCGGCCCTCGTGGCGGCGCTGCGCGCGGGGCGCACCAATTCGCGCTATCTCCCCGGCATCAGCCTGCCACCCCCGCTCGTGCTGGAGGACGATCTCTCCCGCGCCCTCGATGGCGCCGAGCTTGCGCTGGCGGCGGTCACTTCCAATGGCCTGCGCGAAACGCTCAGGCGGGTGAAGGCGGCCGGACGCATCGCCCCGATCGTCTGGCTGTGCAAGGGCTTCGAGAGCGAGCGGGCCAAGCTGCCGCACCAGGTCTGCGCCGAGGAACTTCCGGACTCGGTGCCGCGCGCGGTGCTTTCCGGCCCGAGCTTCGCCGAGGAGGTGGCACGCGGGCTTCCGGCCGCATTGACGCTCGCTTCGTCCGACGGCGCTTTCGCGCGCACCGCGGCGCCCGCCCTGCATGGCGCCGCGCTTCGCATCTATCTGAGCGAGGACGTGACGGGCGTCGAGGTGGCAGGCGCGGTGAAGAACGTAATGGCGATTGCCGCCGGCGTGAGCGACGGGCTCGGTCTCGGGCTCTCCGCCCGTGCCGCGCTGATCACGCGCGGCCTCGCCGAGATGACCCGTCTCGGCGTCGCGCTCGGCGGCCGTCCCGAGACCTTCATGGGGCTCGCGGGCGCGGGCGACCTCATTCTCACCTGCACGGGCGATCTCTCGCGCAACCGCCGGGTCGGGCTTGCGCTCGCGCGCGGCACCCCGCTCGCCGCGGCGCTTTCCCAGCTGGGCCACGCCGCGGAAGGGGTATCCACGGCAAGTGCGGTGGCGCGGCTGGCGGACGGCTTGAAGGTCGACATGCCGATCACGCGCGCGGTGTGCCGGGTGCTCGACGATCCGCGGCAGGCGCGCGCGGCGGTGCAGGATCTTCTGGCGCGCGGGCAAAAAAGCGAATACTGACGGTTCTCCTCCGCCGCGGGTTGCCGTTCGCGGCAAAACAAGATAGGGTTATAGATCAAGGGCATGGAGCTCAAAGATGGCGTTGCAACCGGAACAGTCAGAGCGGCGGACGGCCCGGGCCGAGAAGCTCCGCCTCGGGCAGATACTCATCCAGCAGAAGCTGCTTACCGAGGAGCAGCTCAGGAGCGCGCTTGAGGAGCAGAAGCAGCTCGGACGCCGGCTCGGGCGCGTCCTGACCGACAAAGGGATCATCAGCGAGGAGCAGCTCGCGGAGGCCCTCGCCCGCCAGCTCAACCTGTCCTACGTCGACCTCAGGCGTTTCAACATCAAGCGCGAGTTCGTGTTGAAGCTTCCGGAGTCGGCGGCACGGCGCTTCCGGGCGCTGGTGCTCGACGACGCCGGCGTGGCCTGCCAGGTCGGCATGGCCGATCCCACCGATCTCACGGCATACGACGAAATCGCGCGGATACTGAAGCGCAACATCGAGATCGTCGTGGTCACGGGAACGGAGGTAGTGCGCGCCCTGGACCGCATCTACCGCCGCACCGAGCAGATCGCGGGGCTCGCGCAGGAGCTTGGCGCCGAGCTCGGCGAAATCAGTGTGGTGGACTTCGGCACGCTGGCGGTGACGCCGGGGCTCGAGGAAGCCCCGGTGGTGAAGCTCCTGCAAACGGTGTTCGAGGACGCGGTGCAGCAGCGGGCGTCCGACATCCACATCGAGCCGCAGGAGAAGAAGCTGCAGATCCGCTTCCGCATCGACGGCGTGATGCACCTGCAGACGCAGGCGGATTCCAAGATCGCTGCCGCCGTGACGCTGCGCCTGAAGCTCATGTCCAGCCTCGACATCTCGGAGAAGCGGCTGCCGCAGGACGGACGCTTCGGCGTGAAAGTGCGCAACACCCAGATCGACGTGCGGCTTTCGACCATGCCCACGCAGTACGGCGAATCGGCGGTGATGCGGCTCCTGAACCAGTCGACCGGCGTGCTCGGCATCGACAGGATCGGCATGCCGGCGGAAATGGTGGAAAGGATGCGCACGGTGATCAACCGCACGAGCGGCATGGTGCTCGTGACCGGCCCTACCGGCAGCGGAAAAACGACCACCCTCTACGCTGCGCTATCCGAGTTGAACACCCCCGAGCGCAAGATCATCACCGTCGAGGACCCGGTCGAATACCGACTGCCCGGCATCAACCAGGTGCAGGTCAACGAGAAAATCGACCTCGGCTTCGAGCGCGTGCTGCGTTCCGCCCTGCGCCAGGACCCGGACGTGATCCTGGTGGGGGAGATGCGCGACAAGGCGACGGTCGAGACCGGCATGCGCGCGGCGATGACCGGCCACATGGTGTTCTCGACGCTCCATACCAACGACGCCGTCTCGACGCCGGTGCGGCTGATCGACATGGGCGCGCCGCGCTACATGGTGGCGCTCTCGCTCCAGCTGGTGCTCGCGCAGCGCCTGGTGAGCGTCGTGTGCGCAAGCTGCGCGAAGGAGCACAAGCTGGCCCCGAACGAGCACGAGTGGCTGCGCCTGGAGTTCGGCGATGCGGTGGACCGCCACCGTTACCTGAGCGGCAGCGGCTGCTCCCACTGCAACGGCACCGGCTACTCCGGGCGCACCGGCGTCTACGAGATGCTGGAAATGACCAACCCGGTGGTGGAGGCGGCGAACTCCGACAACCTTCAGGCGTTCATCAACGCGGCGCGCGAGCAGATGGCCGGGAACACTCTGCGCCGCCATGCCGCGATCCTGGCGGCGTCCGGCAGGACCACGGTGGACGAGGCCATGCGCATCAGCCACCAGCTTGAAGACTGAAATTAGTTTCGAGTTTCGAGTTGCGAGTTTCCAGTTTCGAGTTGCGAGTTGGAGGAACAAGCGAAATCGCTCTCGCCGTTTAACTGGAAACTCGAAACTGGCAACTGGAAACCAAGAAATTGGCTACCTTCAAGCAGGTAGAAGAAATCCAGGCTTGGCAGAAGGCTCGGGCGCTCTGTAACCGTATTTACTCGATCACGGATGATGGTCGGTTGGCGAGAGATTTTGGGTTGCGTGACCAGATTCGGCGCGCCGCAGTCTCCGTCATGTCCAATATTGCCGAGGGTTTTGAACGAGGAGGCACCGGAGAGTTTGTGCAATTTCTTGCGTTTGCCAAAGGGTCGGCCGGCGAAATGCGAACGCAACTCTATGTGGCCCATGACCGGAGTTACATTGATCGGCAGCAGTTTGATGAGTTGATCAAAGATATCGACGAGGTTTCAAAGATGATCAACGGTTTGATGGGCTATCTCCGCAGGTCCGGGATCAAGGGAACGAGGTTCAAGCGCTGACCGTGAATTTCGAACTCTAGACTCGAAACTCGAAACTCGAAACTGGAAACTTAAGGCGTGCCGCAATTCGCCTACACGGGGCGCGACGAGCGCGGGCAACTGGTGCAGGGCGAGCTCGAGGGCGTGAGCAGCAGCGTGGTCGCCGGAGCGCTGATCAGCCAGGGCGTCACGCCGATCGAGATTACGGTCGCGGCAGCGGCCGCGTCGGGCGAGGCGCAGCCGGGACTGCTCGAGCGGCTGACCGAAAAGAAGTTCAGCCCGACCGACGTGATGATGTTCAGCCGGCAGATGAATACACTCCTCAAGGCCGGCGTGCCGATGATGAGCGCGCTGAAAGGTCTCGAGGGAACCGGCGAGAACCAGATCCTTGCGCGCATGATGCGCGACTTGCGCGAGGGCCTCGAGGCCGGGCACGATCTGTCCACCTGCCTTACGCGCTACCCCAAGGTGTTCGACGCGTTCTACGTGGCGATGGTGCGCGTCGGCGAGTTCACCGGCACGCTCCAGGAAATCTTCCTGCGGCTGTTCCATCACCTGGAGTTCGAGAAATTCATGCGCGACCAGGTGCGCTCGGCGATCCGCTATCCCATGTTCGTCATCATCACCATGGCGGTCGCGATCATGGTCATCAATGTCTTCGTGATTCCCGCCTTCGCCAAGGCGTATGCAGGCTTCAAGGCCGACCTGCCGCTGATTACCAAGGGGCTGATCGCCTTCTCCAATTTCACGGTGGCTTACTGGCCGATGCTGCTTGGCTTCCTCATCGTGCTGGCGTTCGGCTTCCGCTTCTACGTCAATACCGCGCGGGGACGGCTCGTGTGGGACGAATTCAAGCTGAAGATCCCGATTGCGGGGCCGATCATCGTCAACGCGACGCTCGCGCGCTTTGCCCGGAGCTTCGCGCTCGCAGTCCGCAGCGGCGTGCCGGCAGTGCAGGCGCTCACCATCGTGGCGGGGACGGTGGACAACGCGCACATGGGGCGCAGGATCGAGGGCATGCGCGAGGGCGTGGAGCGCGGCGAGTCGCTGCGGCGCACCGCGGCGGCAGCCGGCATTTTCACGCCGATGGTGTTGCAAATGCTGGCGGTGGGCGAGGAGAGCGGCGAGCTCGACGCGATGATGAGCGAGATCGCGGAGCTCTACCAGCGCGATGTCGAGTACTCCCTCAAGAACCTCTCCGCGCAGATCGAGCCGATACTGATCGTAGGGCTGGGCGTGCTGGTGCTGCTGCTCGCGCTCGGCGTGTTCCTGCCGATCTGGGACCTCGGAAACGCGGCGCTAGGCAAGAAGTAGCGAAATCGATTGCGGGGCTGGTCAAGTGCCCGTCAGGGGGGTATACTGGCGGCGTTTTTGCTCGCGTATCTAAAGGGATACGCTTGTTTGTTCGTGAAAAGTGTCACGTTCCGGGGAGGGCCTGACGTAGGAAGTTTGTAGCGGGTGACGAGCGGCCGCCGGACGCGGATGAGCGGCGGCGGCGGCGTGAAGACGGCCACGACCACAGGAGCATTGAACGGGTAGACTTTTCGCCGAATTAACTTGGAGCGGAGGGAACTGCAATGACCAAGCAACGGGGTTTTACGCTGATCGAGCTGGTGGTGGTGATCGTGATTCTCGGCATTCTTGCCGCAACCGCGCTGCCGCGGTTCGTCAATCTTCAAACCGACGCGCGAATTGCCGCCGTGCAGGGTATCGCGGGCGGACTGCGCGGTGCAATCGGCCTGGTGAATGCGAAATGGCAGATCCAGGGCGGTAGCGGCGTGACCTCGGTAAACATGGCCGGCGGTGTTACTGTTGACGTGGCAGCCTCCACCGGCTTCCCGACGGGTGCAACGACTGGAATCGGCAACGCGATGACCGACTGCACGACCGGCACCGGGGCATGCCAGGGAAGTACGGCAGTGTTTGCCGGAACCTCGACTTTTACACCGTCCGGGGGCAACGCGACGTGCCGGGCGGAGTACGTCGATTCGACCGGCGCCGTTACGGCCGTTACGACAGGCTGCTAGAAGCAATCAGTCTTTGAGGCAGGTTAGTCCCTGCCGACGGACACGGGGGGTGAACCGCAGTCGGTTCACCCTTTTTTTTGCGGGTGCCCTATGACCGCGGGATTCGGTAACCAGGTGATCGGCGTCCTCGGCACTGGGCGCGGCCGCGGTTTCACGCTGGTCGAGATGGTCGTCGTCATCGCCATTCTGGGCCTCATGGCGGCAGTAATCGGGCCACGGTTCATGGGGCGTGACGCGTTCGCTTCGCGCGGGTTCCATGACGAGGCGCAGGCGGTGGTGCGCTACGCGCAGAAGACGGCCATCGCGTGGCGCCGGCCGGTTTTCGTCTGCATCACCGCTACCGCCGTCAGCGCCGGGACCGTATCCGGATGCGGCACACTCCTGGTTCACCCGGCTACCGGAGCCGCGCTCACAACGACGGCGCCCTCCGGCGTGACGCTGACACCCGCGAGCTTCAGCTTCGACGGCGCCGGGCGCCCCAACCCGAACGCACAGGTGACGATCGCATTTGCAAGCACGATTGCCGGCGATCCCGCGCGCCAGATCGTGGTCGAGGCCGAGACGGGGTATGTCCATCCCTGAATCCAGTTTCGAGTTTGGAGTTTCGAATTCCGAGTTGGAGGAACAGGCGAAGTCGCGCTCGCCGCTTGACTGGAAACTGGAAACTGGAAACTCGAAACTGCGAGAGCGCGGGCTCTCGCTCGTCGAGCTGATCGTGTTCATCGTGATCGTCAGCGCCTCGGTGGCGGGCATCATCGGCGTGATCAGCATCACCACGCAGAGCAGCACGGACCCGTTGATACGCAAGCAGGCGCTGGCGATCGCTGAAGCTTTCCTCGAAGAGGTGCTGATCCAGCCGTTCACCGTGTGCGATGCGGATGACACCGGCGGGGCGACGATCTCCATAGGCACGATCGCCTCCGCGTCGTTCGGTGGCAGCGGGGGCAATACCTACGTCAACGTTCCGGGCGTCAACCTGAGCGGGCGAAACGCCGTCGTCGTATTTGTCGGCTACAACAACAACGGGCTTCAGACCGTTACTTCGGTCGTCATCGACCCGGGCGGCGCGAATGTAGCCGTCCCGTATCTGGCAGACCGGAACAATACGCAATCCGGCAGCGAAGATGCTCGGATCTATCTCTTCGGGCTGGCCAACCCGCCTCAGGGCACCTATACGGTCAGAGTCAACTTCAGTGGTTCGGTAGGTTCAAGTTTCGGAATCAATGTTGTTGTCTACCCATTGTCCGGAGTGGATACCAGCGCCGCGTTTCGCACGCCCGGGACCAATGAGCAGAGTAGCAGCTCGTCGTCTGTCACTGTCCCATCCGCAGTGGGCGATCTGGTCCTGGCAGGCGTGAGCGGCGAGACGATAAACGTCAGTACAGTCGCTTCACCCGCGGTCGAGGATCGAGACATCGGCGGCGGTTCATGCTCCGGCACGGATTGTTCCAACAACATGGCGACAGCCCACCGGGACGGCGCGGCAACCAGCGTCAACTTTTCCTGGACCCATGACAACGATCACTGGGCGACGGCCGGCGTCTCGGTCAAACCCGGCTGCGCGGAAAACATCGGGCCGGAAACAGGCGAGACCCGCTACAGCGTCTCCAACCCGTTCGACCACGTCAACGACTATCACGGCTTCGACTCGAACACCGCGGCGCCCTCCGGTATCCGGACTATCGACGGCAACCTGATTGCCGGCCTCGATGGCTACCGGGTCACCGTAAGCGTCGCCGCCCAGACGATTGGCGGAATTGGCAACGACGCGAGCGGGAAACCGCAAAGCCTGCTCGTTACCGTTACCGTGACCGGCCCGGGCAATACCACCGTCACACTGAACGGCTACCGCACGCGCTACGCCCCCAATGCCCTGCCCTAAACAAAGTTCCGAGTTTCGAGTTTCGAGTTCCGAGTTGGCGGAACAGGCGAACTCGCGCTCGCCGCTTGACTGGAAACTGGAAACTGGAAACTCGAAACTAGCAAAGCCACGCCCGTCGTTTAACTGGAAACTCGAAACTGGAAACTCGAAACTACGCGGGCGCGGCTTCACCCTGGTCGAGATGATCGTGGTGGTCGCGATCACCGGCATCATCGCGGCGGTGGTGGCGGTCTTCATTCGCCAGCCGGTCGAAAGCTACGTGGATGTGTCGCGGCGCGGCGAGCTGAGCGACATCGCGGATACGGCGCTGCGCCGGATTACGCGCGACGTGCGGAGTTCGCTTCCCAACAGCATCCGGGTCACGACCGCCGGCAACGTGACTTACCTGGAGTACTTGCACACGAGCGGCGGCGGGCGCTATCGCGCAGCACCCGACAGCGCCGGGGCGGGCAATGTTCTGGACTTCGTTGCTGCGGACGCCTCGTTTGATGTCATCGGAACGATGCCGGCGCTTGCTGCGGGAAATTCAATCGTGATCTACAACCTGAGCCCCAGCGGGAGCACGGCGAACGCGTATACCGGCGACAACCGGGCCGCCTATTCCAGCAATACCGCGACGACGATCACATTGTCAGCGGCAAAACTGTTTCCGTTCCAGTCGCCCTCGAAACGGTTCCAGGTGGTCGAGGGGGCCGTGACCTACGCCTGCGACCCGCTTCCCGCCGGCGCGGGCACGCTGCGGCGCTACTGGAATTACGCCATCGTCAACCCGCAGCCGGCACCTCCCGCCGGGGGCAGCAACGCCCTGCTTGCGACCAACATCAGCAGTTGCAGCTTCACCTATTCGGCGAGCGGCGCCACCGCCCGTACCGGCATTCTGGCGCTGAATCTGGAGATCTCCGAGGGTGGTGAAACGGTACGGCTGTTCCAGCAGGCCCATGTCAACAATGTTCCCTAACAACAGTTTCGAGTTTCGAGTTGCGAGTTTCGAGTCGGATAACGAGCGAGGCCGACGGCCCTCGCGCAACTGGAAACTGGAAACTGGAAACCGGAAACTGAAGGAACGCGGGTTCACCCTCGTCACCGCGATATTCCTGCTGGTGGTGCTGGCAATGCTCGGCGCGTTCATGCTGACGTTGACCAGCATTCAGCAATCGAGCTCGGTGCTGGATGTGCTGGGCGTGCGCGCGTATCAAGCCGCGCGCGCCGGCATCGAATGGGGCGCATTCCAGGCGCTCGATCCCAACAACGCCATTGGCTCCGCCGCACTGCCGACTTGTCCGGCTTCGCCGACCCAGTTGACGCTGGCAGGCTCGCTCTCCCCGTTCACGGTGACGGTGACCTGCAGCGCAACGACCACGACGGAAGGCAACCGTAACGTGGCGACCTACCTCATCATCGCCACTGCGTGCAACCAGCCCTCCGCGGGCAGCTGTCCCAATGCCACGCCGTCTGCCGGCTATCTGGAGCGCCAGCTGCAGGCGACGCTCGCGAAGTGCAAGGACCCGACCGCCAGCGCGCCGCAGTACGCGTGTGGATGAGCCGCCGGCCGCCGCATAGTGATCCCGGCCGGCGCCTCCGGCAGCAGCGTGACGGATTTTACGTGTCGGACCGTCTATCGGCCTGTTGCCGCCGCCTGCTGGACCTGGCGTGTTTCTTGCGGACTCCTGCGCTGAGAGTGGCGAGCATTCATCAAGTGATGATTACTTCACGAACGATCCTGAATGAAGCGCTGTGCCAGCTGGGGCGCGGGCTCGTGCGCGCCTGCCGGTGGCGGCACGGTAGCGCCGTGATTGCAGGCGGAAAGAGGGGTCTATCCCCGGTCATTCCCGCCGTGCTCGCGCTGCTCACGTTGATCGGCGCCGTGCATGACGCCGAGGCAGCTTTCCCCAACGGATATTCCTACCGCCGGTTGATTGACATCACCAACGCCCAGGTTTCTGGCGGTCCCCACACCAACTTTCCGATATTGGTCTCCACGACGCTGGCCGACCTCAGGACCACGGGGAACGGCGGCAAGGTCACCGATGCCCAGGGCGACGACATCATCTTCACCGACAGCGACGGCTCCACCCAGCTCGCCCACGAAATCGAGAGGTACGTGCCCAGCACCGGCGAGCTCGTCGCCTGGGTGCGGGTGCCATCCCTCGCCGCCACCTCCACCCTCTACATCTACTACGGCAACTCCGCTGTCACCACCTTCCAGGGCAACGTCACCTCCAACGGCGTGACCGGCGTGTGGGACAACAGCTTCAAGGGCGTCTGGCACCTGATAGATAACCCTACGGGGGCACTTGACCAGTTCAGTAACAGCAAAACCAGTGCAAACCATGGGACCAGCGTGAACATGGAGTCCGGGGACCAGGTTGCAGCGAAAGCCAATGGCGGCTTGAGCCTTGACGGCACAAACGAATACATCGATGTCGCCAATGCCAATTCAGGTATGAATCTCGGACAAAACTTTACCCTGGAGATGTGGGTAAAAAGGAATTCACTTTCCAGTAGTGAACATACCTTACTAACAAAAAGGTACGGTGCCTATTATAGTTTCAAGCTGTATTTCGATAACAATAATCTCAGGTTGTATTTCGACGAAGGCAATGGCGCTGGCACTTGGGACAATGTGACCGGTGGTTCAATAACTGACACGGCTAATTTCCATTACGTAGGGGCATATTCTGATGGCACAACTATAAAGGTTTTCAGAGACGGGGTAATCGACGCAGGCTCGGCTTCATTAAGCGGCACCATTGCTTATGACACTGGCAAATTATTGATCGGTGCTGCTGTATGGAACAATGTACTGGGGAGTTATTTAGACGGGATTATTGACGAGGTGCGGGTCTCGAACGTCCGGCGCTCGGATGGCTGGATCCTGACCTCCTACAACAGCCAGAATTCCCCCGCGGGCTTCTACACGATGGGAGCCGAGGAGAGCACGGCCACACTGTCCTCGGCGGCGAACCAGAGCTTCACGGTGGGGCAGGCGGCGGCGACGGCGAGCACGCTGACAGTAACCGACAGCACGACGCCGACGATCACGGCCGCGCAGGACCTCCGCATCCGGATCCCGGCGGGCTTCAACATGACCTGGGACACGACGGTGACGACCTTCACCGCGGGCGGCGGGGCGGCCGGCAAGGTGAGCTCGAGCGGCGTCACCTACGAGGACAGCAACCGGACCGCCGTGATCAACGTGACGTCGAACTTCGCCGCCGATGACGTGCTGACGATCGCCGGGCTCAAGTTCGCGAATTTCACGGCAGCGTCGGCGGCGAGCAACCTGCAGCTGGTGGTGGCCGGTGCGGGAGGGGCGACGGCCGCCACAGATGACAAGACGATCACGATCAACAACCCGCCTCCTGTCGCATACCGTGGCGCCGGGGCCGTCGCCTCGGCTCCCAGCGGCAGCATCAACCCGGGTCCGGGTCTGCCGCCGGGGTGGCAGCCAGGCGACATTCATATCGCCGCCATCGAGGCGTCGAGCGGTACTGGTTCGCCCCCTGACGTGACCATGCCCGCAGGCTGGAATTTGATCAACCAGGGGAACCACCCGTGCGGCGCTAACAATTGCCGGGCGACCCTGTTCTGGCGGCTCGCGCAGGCCGGCGATACCTCCCCTACCATCACTTGGACCGGGGGCGACACGATCATCGCCCGGATCTACGGTTTCTACAACGTCGATCCCGTCAACCCGCTCGACACGACCCCAAGCTTCACTTCGTCGGGGAAGGATGCGACGGTCGAGGCGGGGGCCATCACGACGGTCACGCCAAACACCATGCTCGTTTTCATCGCCCTCCTCGCGGAAGACTCGCCCACTATCGGCACTCCCGGCACGCCAGTAGGCAGCTCGCCGTGGTCCACGCTGATCTATAGCGAGGTCGCCGTCTCGGGCGGCGATGACCTCGCCCTCGGGATGTATTACGGCCTGCGGAGCTCGACTGGCGTCCAGCCGGCGCTCGTATCCACTTTATCCAACCCATCCAACACCGAAGGCAGCCACGGCGCGCAGATCGCGCTCAGGCCGCTCAGCGGGGGCGCGGGCGCCCCGTCCACCTTGTCCTCGGCGGCGAACCAGTCCTTCACGGTGGGGCAGGCGGCGGCGACGGCGAGCACGCTGACGGTGACCGACAGCACGACGCCGACGATCACGGCCGCGCAGGAGCTCCGCATCCGGATCCCGGCGGGCTTCAACATGACCTGGGACACGACGGTGACGACCTTCACCGCGGGCGGCGGCGCGGCCGGCAAGGTGAGCTCGAGCGGCGTCACCTACGAGGACAGCAACCGGACCGCCGTGATCAACGTGACGTCGAACTTCGCCGCGGACGACGTGCTGACGATCGCAGGGCTCAAGTTCGCGAATTTTACGGCGGTTTCGGCGGCGAACAATCTGCAGCTGGTGGTGGCCGGGTCGGGGGGCGCGACGACGGCAACCGATGACAAGACCATCACCATCAACCTCGCCCCGTCCTGCGTGGGGGCGATTGCCTCTGATAGCAGTTCCTCCGCAACTGCTAATTCGTCCGTTTCCTCGCTGACGTGGTCACACACCACCAGCGCGGGCTCTAACCCCGTCCTGCTGGTCAGCGTGGCGTGGCGTGACAACGGTTCAACGATCAGCAGCGTTACGTATAACAGCATCTCCCTCACCAAGGTTGGCTCCACCGTGGCCAGCTACAACGGGTTTGTCCTGCTCGAACTCTGGCAGCTCGTCGCGCCGCCAGCGGGAACGTTCAACGTGGTGGTCACGCGCTCGGGGTCGGCACGCATGGCGGCCGGGGCCATCACGCTGACGGGTGTTGACCAGACGACCCCGATTGAGGCCACGAACAGCGCCACTGCCAATAGCACCACTCCCAGCGTGAGCGTCACGACCGTGTCCAACAACGCCTGGGTCCTCGACGTCCTCGCCTTCCGCAGAGAAGGCAACGGCGCCGGTGACGTACCGACCGGCACGCCGGGAGCGGGCCAGACCGAGCGCTGGAGCGCGTACGTGGATTCGGGGAGCGTCACCTCGGATCCCCGGAACAAGGGATCGACCAAAGGACCGATAACCCCCGCGGGCGCGGTGACCATGAGCTGGGCCCTATCGGGTGCCGTCGAATGGGTCCATTTCGCGGCATCGATCAAGCCGGCAGGGGCGGGGGCAACCCTCTCCTCGGCGGTGAACCAGACCTTCACGGTGGGGCAGGCGGCGGCGACGGCGAGCACGCTGACGGTGACTGACTGCGCGACGGCAACCATCACGGCCGCGCAGGACATTCGCATCCGGATTCCTGCGGCGCTGAACATGGTCTGGGACACGTCCGTGACGACCGTCTCCCTCGGCGGCGGAGCGGCCGGCAAGGTGAGCACGAGCGGCGTCACCTACGAGGACAGCAACAAGACCGCGGTGTTGAACGTCACGACGAACTTCGCCGGCAGTGACCAGGTGACGATCGCGGGGCTCAAATTCGCGAATTTCACGGCAACCTCGTCGGCAACCAGCCTGCAGCTGGTGGTGGCCGGGTCGGGAGGCGCGACGGCGGCAACCGACGACAAGACCATCACCATCGCGGCAGCCACCGCGGCGTCGCTCTCTTCCGCGGCGAACCAGATGTTCCCGGTAGGGCAGGCGGCGACGACGGCGAGCACGCTGACGGTAACGGACGGCTCCCCGGCGTTGATCACGGCCGCGCAGGACCTCCGCATCCGCATCCCGGCGGGGTTCAACATGACCTGGGACACGACGGTGACCACGTTTACGCCGGGCGGCGGAGCGTCGGGCAAGGTGAGCGCGACCGGCGTCACCTACGAGGACAGCAACCGGACCGCGGTGATCAACGTGACGACGAACTTCGCCGCCGGCGACGTGCTGACGGTCGCGGGGCTGAAGTTCGCCAATTTCACGGCGGTCTCGGCGGCAAGCAATCTGCAGCTGGTGGTGGCGGGAGCCGGAGGCGCGACGGCGGCAACCGACGACAAGACCATCACCATCGTGGCGGCCACCGCGGCGTCGCTCTCTTCCGCGGCGAACCAGAGCTTCACGGTGGGGCAGGTCGCGACGACGGCGAGCACGCTGACGGTAACGGACGGCTCCCCGACGGTGATCACGGCCGCGCAGGACCTCCGCATCCGCATCCCGGCGGGGTTCAACATGACCTGGGACACGACGGTGACGACCTTCACCGCGGGCGGCGGAGCGGCCGGCAAGGTGAGCGCGACGCTGCTGGCTTACGAGGACGGCAACAGGACCGCGGTGATCAACGTGACGTCGAACTTCGCCGCGAGCGACGTGCTGACGGTCGCCGGACTCAAGTTCGCGAATTTCACGGCGGTCTCGGCGGCGAGCAACCTGGAGCTGGTGGTGGCCGGGGCCGGCGGCGCAGCGGTAGCGACCGACGACAAGACTATCACCGTCGTGGCGGCGGGCGCGCTATCGCTTTCCTCCGCGGCGAACCAGACCTTCGCGGTGGGGCAGGTCTCGACGGCGGCGATTCAAATGACGGTGACCGATGGCCCGACGCCGTCGATCACGGCCGGGCAGGACATCCGCATCCGGATTCCGGCGGGCCTGAACATGATCTGGGACACCTCGGTGACGACGGTCACGCTGGGCGGGGGCGCGGCCGGCAAGGTGAGCGCGACGCTCCTTGCCTACGAGAACAGCAACAAGACGGCGGTGATCAACGTGACGACGAACTTCGCCGCGAGCGACGTGCTGACGGTCGCCGGGCTCAAGTTCACCAATTTCACGGCGGTCTCGGCGGCGAGCAACCTGGAGCTGGTGGTGGTCGGGGCAGGAGGTGCGACGGCGGCAACCGACGACAAGACCATCGAAATCGTGTCGGTCGTCACGCTCTCCTCGGCGGACAACCAGACCTTCACGGTGGGTCAGGCCTCGACCACGGCGAGCACGTTGACGGTGGTCGACAGCTCGACGCCGACGATAAAGGATGCCCAGGAGCTCCGCATACGGATTCCGGCCACGTTGAGCATGCTCTGGGATACGTCGGTAACGTCCATCACGCGGGGCGGCACGGCATCCACCAAGGTGAGCTCGTCGGTCAACTACGAGGACGCCGGCAAGACGGTGAGAATCTCCGTCAATACGGACTTCGCCGGCGGCGACGTGCTGACGATCGCGGGGCTGAAATTCACGAGTTTCACGGCGATCTCCGCGCACAACCTGCAGCTGGTGACCGCGGGGGCCGGGGGCGCGACAGCGGCAATCGATGACAAGACGGTGACCATCAATTCCGGCGGAATCACCAATCAACAGACCATCGCCGGTTGCGTCGCCCCGGGGAGCGGTACCATTTCCCTGGACTTGGTAACCAAGGGGCCAAGCACGACGCCGGCGTCTCAGGCATCTGTGATAGATGTCACCCACACCATCAGCGGGTCGAACCGCTACGTCTTTGTCCAGGTCGTCAGTACCAACGGTTTTCCGGCGTCCATCACCTCTGTGGTCTGGGATCCAACGGGAGTGAACCAGGCGCTCAGCGTAGTAGCCACACGTTCCTTAAGTACGGACGTTCGTAACGTGGTGTATGGCTTGGTCAACCCGACAGCCAAGACCGCAATCATGCGTGTCACCCTCTCAACCACGGACTCTGACGGGACTTTCGTAGCGGTTTCTTCCTTTACGGGCGTCGATCAGACGACGCCGCTCGGGACACCCGTTACGGCGGCCAGCGGGTCGGGGTCTCCGACGGTCACCGTCAGTGCCGCCACGGGTGATCTTGTCGTTGACTTCATGGCGACCAAGGAGACGTCAGGCAACAAGACTGCCGGATCCGGTCAGACCGAAATTTGGGACGGTGTCGGCCCACCTGATGCGGATGGCGCAGGCTCAACGAAGCCTGGTGCAGCTTCCGTAGTGATGAGTTGGACCGGCGTCACGGAGGAATGGGCCACCATCGGAGTGCCGCTCAAACCCGCGCCAGGGGGGCCGGTGACCAGCCTGGTCCTGCCGTCGTGGACGCCGCAATCGGGCGAGCTCCTGCTGGTCGGAGTCGCGTTGCGGGATGAGACCATCGTGCCCTCGGTGTCGGGCAACGGCCTGACTTGGACGCAGGTTGCCGACCGCGACAACGATCGGGGCCAGATGGGAGTCAATCTGTTTCGGGCGTCCGGAGCGTCTCCCTCGGCCGGCTCAATCACGATCAGCCTGCCCGGGAACACCCTGCCGGCCTACGCCGTCGCGGTGCGGATGTCGAACGTCGATACCACCACCAATCAGGGAGTCGAAGCGGTCGCCACCGCCTCGGGCCCGGCGGGCGCCGACAACGACGACATGAAGGTCTCGGTAACGACGCTGACGGCGAATGCCACCGCCCTCGCGTGGGGCGGACAGCAGGGCTCGGCGACGTTCAGCCTGCCCGCGGGCGAGACGATGATCAACCAGTCGAGCAGCGATTGCGGCTCGAGCCCCGACCAGATACGCGGCCACATGTGGCAGGAGGTCGTCCCCACGCCGGCGGCGACCCAGTTGGGCCAGGACAACAGCTTAAGCTCCGCTCGGCCGTGGGCTGCGATTGCGGTCTCGATCAAGCCCGTGCCGCCGACGCCGCCGCAAGCGCCGGGGCGCTTCAACGCGTTCGAGCCCACCACCATCGCTGGGGCGATGACGGGCGTGATCCGCACCAAGATCGCCGGCAATTCGGCGAGCCTTGACGTCATTGCGCTCAACTCGGCGAAGACCGCGATCGACACCGCCTTTACCGGCACGGTGCGCGTGGAAGTGCTCGACGCGAGCAACAACACCGGCGGGCTCGACGCCAACGGCTGCCGCTCGAGCTGGACGGTGATCCAGACGCTTTCCAACCCCACCTTTGTCGCCGGGGACAACGGGCGCAAGACGGTGAGCTTCACGCAGGCGAACTCGTACAAGGACGTGCGGCTGCGCATCTCCTACCCCACGTCCTCGCCCACCCAGATCGGGTGTTCGGGAGACAATTTTGCGATCCGGCCCAGCGCCCTCACCAACTTCGCCGTGAGCGATAGCGACTGGCAGACGGCGGGGACCACCCGCGCGCTCACGAGCACGTCCTTCGGGACCGTCGTGCACAAGGCCGGCCGGCCGATGCAGGTGCAGGCGACGGCGGTCAATGCGACTGGGACGGCGGCGGCGACCAACTACACCGGCGCGCCGACCAGCTGGCTTTCCGCCTGCGCGGGCGCCGCCTGCACCTCGAGTTTCGGCACGCTGACGCTCGCCACGACGTTCGCGACGGGGCAGCTCGCCAGCACTTCCGCGTCCTATAGCGATGTCGGCTCCTTTGCGCTGCAGCTCGTGGATACGACCTACGCCAGCGTGGATGTCAACGACACCGTGGGCGACTGCAGCGCGAGCGGCAGCTACGTGTGCAGCGCGACCATCAACGTCGGGCGCTTCGTGCCCGACAACTTTACGGTCTCGCTCAATACGCCGTCATTCGGCTCCGGCTGCGGCGCCTTTACGTATGTCGGGCAGAAGTTCAGCTACGGTACCGCGCCGGTGGTCACGTTGACCGCGCGCAATTCCGCCGGCATCACGACCACCCGCTACGCCGGCAATTGGTGGCGCATCACCAATGCCACCCTCACCGGCAAGGCCTACGCGACGGCGAGCGGCACGCTCGACACCAGTGGTGCCCCCGGCACCGACCCCGTGGTCGCCGCCGCGGGCTCCGGCACCGGCACGCTCACCTTCAGCTCCGGCACCGGGTTCCTCTTCCCGCGCACGACACCGGTTGCGCCGTTTGATGCCGAGATCAGCCTCGCGATCAACGTGATCGACCTCGACGGGGTCAGCTACGCAAGCAATCCCGCGCGCTTCGGCCAGGCGAGCGCCGGCAACGGCATCGCTTTCAGTACCGGCAAGCCCATGCGCTTCGGACGATTCGCGATCGGCAATGCTTATGGCTCGCAGCTCGTGCCGCTGGCGGTCCGGGTGGAGGCGCAGTACTGGAGCGGGCCTCCGACCAATGCCTTCATCACCAATACGCTGGACAACTGCACCGTGGTCGCGCCGGCCAACTACGCGATGAGCAATTTCACCCCCAACCTGAGCCCCTCGCCGACGTGCAAGACCGCCATCAGTGGCGGCGGAACGCTCAGCTCGGGGCGCGGAGCCCTGATGCTCGCGACCCCGGGCGCCGCCAACGACGGCAGCGTGCTGCTCACGGCCAACCTCGGCGCAACGGCAAGCGGCACCACGTGCACCACGCTGGGCGGCGCTCCGGTTTCCGCGACGACTGCCAACCTGCCGCATCTCCGGGGCAATTGGACCGGTGGCGCCTACGACCAGAACCCTACCGCCCGCGCATCGTTCGGAGTCTACAGAGGCGCCGAAGAAGTCATATACATGCGCGAGAACTTCTAGAAAACGGGTTTCCTCCCCCCTTGCGGGGGAGGATTGAGGTGGGGGGGGTCGGACACGGGCTTGAATTCACCCCCATCCCCGCCTTCCCCCATCAAGGGGGAAGGAGAATTTTCCTGACGCAACGAGCCGCCGAATATGCGCGTCGCTCCATGCTTGCCGCGATGCGTGACTCTGCGCTAATCCGGTGCAGGCTTCGCCCTGATTATCTTGTGTTTTCCGCCGATTTAGACTATCTTTACCCGCGGGTATAACTACCAGGTATAGTGTCGACCTAGGGGGAGGCCACAATTGGCTGGGTACCTTGGGCCAGTCGTGCGCCAACCATCCGAGCGTTGATGAGGCTCTATCAGGCGGCTTGCCGGGATGCGACGTCATCAAGACAGGGCGGCACGCCAGGTGCTGCTTCCGCATGGGCGGCGCGCCCCGTGCGAGGTGCAAGGCCGGACTCGGGTGACCGGGGGATGACGGTGCCGGGCGCCCATCGAACCGCAACACCGCTCCGCCCGACTCCAAGCAAGGCCAGATTCACCCCACCGCAGATGCTGCTGCAAGGCGTCGTGCCGCCGGTTGCCCGCGCGATGCGCGCAGCTGAGCCGGCACCAGATGGCGAATCCTCCGGTCAAACACCTGGCGGAGGCGAATGATGAAGCTGCCCTCCCTCGGGGCCAGGCTGCCATCCCTCGGGGCCATGACCAAGTTGAAGCTCGGGGGCGCCGCCGGGCGCACGTCCGGCCTTGTCTGCATCAATCTCTACCCCGACCGCGTGGACGTGTCGCACGTCGTGGCGGCGGACAAGGGGCGGCCGGAGATCAAGCGCTGCGATTCCTATCGCAAGGTGGGCGGGGAGGCGGCTATCCTGCGCCGGCTGCGCAGGGATCTCCATCTCGACCGCTACCGCTGCGCGACGCTGCTGAAGAGCGGCGACTACCAGATCATCCAGGTCGAGACACCCAACGTGCTGCCGGACGAAATGAAGAACGCGGTGCGGTGGCGCATCAAGGACATGATCGACTTTCCCGTGGACGAGGCGACCGTCGACGCGGTCTCCATCCCCTCGACGGACGCGGCCGTCGGCCGCGCTGCCCAGATGATCGCCGTCGCCGCCCGCAACCAGGTTATTGCCGGCGTCGTCAAGCCGTTCAACGACGCCGACATTCCGCTCGAGATCATCGATGTTCCCGAATTCGCGCAGCGCAACATCGCGCGCTGCCTCGAGCCGGAAGGACGCGGCGTGGCGCTGTTGTCGCTGGACGACCGCGGCGGGCTGCTGACGTTTAGCAGCGGCGGGGAGCTCTACCAGCACCGCCGCATCGACGTCACGCTCGCGAGCTTGCGCGGCGCCAGCCCGGAGGGGGGCGAAGGCGCGGAATTGCGGATGGAGCTGGAAGGCCCCTACGAGCGGCTCGCGACCGAGCTGCAGCGCTCGCTCGACCACTTCGACCGCCAGTTTCCGCGCATTGCGGTGGCGAAGCTGGTGGTGACACCGGTGCCCGGGGCGGACAAATTGCGCAGCTATCTCGCGAGCCGGCTCGAGGTTCCGGTTGAGCTGCTTTACCTGTCCGAGGTGATGGATTTTCCCGACATCGTCGAGCTGCACGAGCCCGCGCGGCAGGCACAGTTCCTGCACACGATCGGCGGTGCGCTGAGGATTGAGGCGGCCGGATGAGCCAGAACATCAATCTCTTCAGCCCCGCCTTCCGCAAGCCGCGCCAGCTGCTGACGCTGGCCGTGGTCGCGCAACTGCTGGGCATCACGCTCGCCGCGCTGCTCAGCTACAACTACTACCTGCAGCAGCAGGTAAGCAACCTTGCCGCCGAGCTGGCCGCCGTGGAGAAGCTGCTCCGCGCCCAGGGCGACTTCGTGGACAAGCTGAAGGCGAAGCCGGTTCCGCACGAGAGCGAGGCCCAGCTCGATACCGAGATCACCCAGCTCGAGGCCGAGCTCAAGCTCGCGGAGGAATCGATCGCGGCGATGAAGGGCGGCGCATTCGGCAGCCAACGGGGATTTGCCGAGTATCTGCGGGCATTCTCGCGGCAGGTGATCGGCGGGCTGTGGCTCACCGGCTTCAGCATCGGCAGCGGGGAGCTGGAGATCCGCGGCCGGACGCTGAGTCCCGACCTGCTGCCGAGCTTCATCCAGCGCCTGAACCGGGAACAGGTGCTCGCCGGTCACCCCATCGCGCGGCTCGAGATGATCCGGCCCAAGCCGGAACCCGCGGCGGACAAGGGCAAGGGGGCGGACAAGGCCGAGCGCGCGCCGCGCTTTCTCGAATTCAGCCTGGCGTCGGAAACGACCGGCGCGGAGAAGACCCCGTGAAGGAGCAATGGCGGAAGCTCGCGGAGCGATTCGGCGCGCTCAAGCCCAGGGAAAAGGGGCTGGTGCTGCTCGGCGTCGTCGTCGGCACGGCGCTGCTGTTCGATGCGGTCGCGTTCCAGCCGGCGCAGGCGCGCAAGAAGGCGCTGGAACAGCGGATATCGGAAGCGCGCCAGAAGCTCAAGATCGCCGAGGCCGTGATGCAGACCAAGGAGCCGGTGGGCGATTCGCACGCGGTCAAGCGCTCGTATCGCGATGCCCTGCGCGGGCGGCTTGCCGAAATCAACAAGAACATGGTCAACCTGCAGCAAGGGATGGTGCCGCCCGAGCGCATGGCGCGGCTGCTGGAGGACATGCTCGGGCGCACCCGCGGGCTGCAGCTCGTTTCCCTGCGCGCCCTGCCGCCCAGGCCCTTCGAAGCCCGGGGCGCGGCGCCCTCTTCCCAGGCCGCAGCCAAGCCCGTGAAACCCGCGCCCAAGGAGTCCGAGCGCGTGATTTTCCAGCACGGCTTCGAGCTCACGCTGCAGGGCTCGTACCGCGAGCTGCACGACTACCTGGCGCGGCTCGAGGAGCTGCCGTGGCAGATGTACTGGAAGCGGATCAGCGTCCAGACGGAGGAGTATCCCCAGCTGCGGGTGACGATCACGGTGCAAACGCTGAGCCTGAACAAGGCCTGGCTGGTCGTATGAGACAGTTTCCAGTTACCAGTTTCCCGTTTCGAGTTGGTCGACGGAAGCGGGGTGGTCTTGACTCGAAACTCGCAACTCGAAACTCGCAACTCGACGCCGCGATCAGGGGGGCGATCCTGGTGTCGGTCTTGGCGCCAACCATCGCGGCGGCGCAGGGGCAGATCACGACGGATCCCACCCGTCCTCCCGCGGCACTTGCGGCGGAAGCGCCGAAAGGCGCGGTCGCCGCAAATCAGCTGCAGACGGTGATGATCTCGCCGACCCGCAAGGCGGCGATCATCAACGGCGTGATGGTGGAGCTTGGAAAGAAATACGGCGACGCGGTGCTGACGAAAGTGGGCGAGGACGAGATCGTGCTGGAAAGCGGCGGCTCGCGGCAGGTGCTCAAGCTGCACCCGGGCATCGACAAGAAAATCGAGGTCGTGCAGGCGGAGCCGATCGCGCCTGCGGCGAAGCGCGAATCGCCCGAGCCGAAGTCGAAGACGAAGCCGAAGGCGGGTGCGAAAGCCAAGCCGAAAGCGAGCACGCCGGCGGGGGCAAAGCCCGCGGCTGACGGCAGCGCGGGGACGCGCTAAAGACAAGGGACCATGACGCGAAAACTGCTGATGCTTGCGATCGCAATGGCCGCCGCCGGCTGCGCCGACCATTGGGCGCAGCGGGACTCAACCCGCGAGCGCATCAGCGCCGAGATGGACAAGGCGGTGGAGGAACGCGCCACGCGGGCGATGCTGCCGCCGCTGGTGGTGGAGATGCCGAAGGACCTCGAGGCGCGGCCGCTCGAGCAGCGCTTCGATCTCAACGTGAGCAACGCCCCGGCCGCCCAGGTGTTCCTGGCGATTGTCTCCGGCACGCGCTACAGCATGATCGTCCACCCCGACGTGCGCGAGGCGATCTCGGTGAACCTCAAGGACGTGACCGTGCCCGACGCGCTCGATACGCTGCGCGAGCTCTACGGCTACGACTTCCGGGTGCAGGGCAACCGCATCACGGTGCTCCCGGTGACCCTGCAGACGCGGGTGTTCAAGGTCAATTACCTGCAGGCGACGCGCGCCGGCAGGAGCGACGTGCGCGTGAGCTCCGGCTCGATTACCGATGCGCCCACCTCGCCCGGCGCGGCGCCAGGGGGAGCCATAGGCGGAGCGCCGGCGCAACGCCTCACGGAGAGCACGCGCATCACGACCACTTCCGACAGCAATTTCTGGGGCGACATCGTGAAGTCGGTCCAGGCCATCGTCGGCACCGCCGACGGCCGCAACGTCGTCGTCAACTCGCAATCGGGCGTGATCGTCGTGCGCGCGCTGCCGGCCGAGCTGCGCTCGGTCGAATCGTTCCTCAAGGCGATGCAGCTGATCGTCGAGCGGCAGGTGGTGCTCGAGGCGAAGATCATCGACGTCACGCTGCGCGAGGGCTTCGAGGCCGGCGTGAACTGGGCGGCGTTCCGCGACGGCAACACGCGGGCCGCCGGCGGGGTGGTGCGGCCGGGGAGCTCCATCGGCAACACCGGCCCGCTGTCCACGCCGACTACGCTGCGGCCGGACGGCGCCATCGATCCCGCGTCCGCCTTCACCGCCACGCTGGGCGCCGCGGCGTCGCTGGCGACCGGGGCGACGGCGCCCGGCGCCGTCTTCGGGCTCGCCCTGCAGACGAGCGACTTCGCGGCGCTGATCACGTTCCTCGAGACGCAGGGCTCGGTCAACGTGCTGTCCAGCCCGCGCGTGGCGGCGATCAACAATCAGAAGGCGGTGCTCAAGGTCGGCCAGGATGATTTCTTCGTGACCAACATCTCGGCCACCTCGACCTCGACCGGAGCCGGCACCGTGACGACGCCGACCATCACGGTGCAGCCGTTCTTCTCGGGCGTCGCGCTCGACGTGACGCCGCAGATCGACGACAGCAACAACATCATCCTGCACGTGCATCCGCAGGTGAGCCGCGTGGTGGAACAGACCAAGGTGGTGGACCTCGGCACGCTCGGCGTATTCACGCTGCCGCTCGCCTCCAGCAGCGTCAACGAAACTGACACCATCGTCCGGGTGCAGGACGGCAACATCGTGGCGATCGGCGGGCTCATGCGGCAGGAGACCCTGACCGCGGGCTCGCAGGTTCCCGGCCTGGGCGATGTGCCCGGCCTCGGTCAGCTGTTCCAGCAGCGCAACCGCCGCACCACCAAGAGCGAGATCGTGATCCTGCTGAAGCCCACGATCGTTCACAGCGACCGCGCCTGGCAGGACGATCTTTCCCAGACGCGCGAGCGGCTCCGGGCGCTGCAGCCCGGCTCGGCTCCCGCCCCGAGGCGGCCCCAATAAGGGCATTCAAGGTTCAATGTACCATGGCTAAGGTTTAGAATCGGCTGCACGGATGGCCGTGGAGCGCGTGTCGGCGCTCCTGAACCCGGTACCCCGAAACTTGAAACCTGAAACCTGAAACCTGAAATCTGGAACCTGAAACCCATAACCCGAATCGTCAACCATGTATAAGACCCACTTCGGGCTCCGCGAGATGCCGTTCGGGATCACCCCCGACACGAGCTTCTCGTATACCAGCAGGACCCACCAGGAGGCGCTCAACACGCTCCTGGTGGCGGTCAAGAACGGCGAGGGCTTCCTCAAGATCACCGGCGAGGTCGGCACCGGCAAGACGCTGCTGTGCCGCAGGTTCCTCGCGATGCTCGACCAGAATCACGTATCGGCCTACATTCCCAACCCCTATCTCCAGCCGCGGACGCTGCTGTTCGCGCTCGCGGCGGAGCTCCGTCTGGGGGTGCCGCGCGATGCCGACCAGCATCTTCTGCTGAAGGAGATCGCGCGCGGGCTGCTCAACTACGCGCGCCAGGGCAAGACCGTGGTGCTGTGCCTGGACGAGGCGCAGGCGATGCCGACCGAGACGATGGAGGCGCTGCGGCTCCTCACCAATCTCGAGACCGAGAAGAGGAAGCTCCTGCAGGTCGTCCTGTTCGGCCAGCCCGAGCTCGACCAGAAGCTCGAGGGCGAATCGGTGCGCCAATTGAAGCAGCGCATCACCTTTCAGCACCACCTTACGCCGTTGCGGCCGGAGGAGGTCGATCAGTACCTGGCGCACCGGCTGCGCGTTGCGGGCTTCCGCGGCGAGCGCCTGTTTGACCGGGCGGCGGCGCACCTCATGCATCGCTGGAGCGGCGGGTTGCCGCGCCTGATCAACATCATCGCGCACAAGTCGCTGCTGCTTGCCTTCAGCGAGGGCGTGCAGATCGTGCAGGCCGAGCACGTGAGGCAGGCGGTCGCGGATACGCCCGCGGCGCGGCAGCACAACCCGTGGCGGTGGTTCGGCTTCGCGCTTCTGCTGTTGTCGGTGGGAAGCGTCGGCTGGCTGGTGCTCTCATAGCTATTCCCGAGGCAGCGTCATGAGCGTCATCAACCAGGTCCTGCTCAACCTGGAGAAGCGGCGCGCGAGCCCGGCCGAGCGCGGGCTGCTGCCTGACCAGGTGGAGGTGCTGCCGGAAAGCGGGCGCGCGTCGTTCCATTGGGGCTGGATTGCGGCGGGCGTTGCGTTCGCGATCGCGGCGCCGGCCGGCTGGATTGCGTTCACCGCGACGGTTGCGGAGCCAACGCGCTCGCCGGCGGGGCGCTCCGGCACCGACGGGGTGATCGATAGAGTCGTCTCCGCTTCGGCCGGCGTGCGTTCCGCCGCTCGGCCCGCGGAGGGCGACGAAGCTTATGCACAGGAACTCCGGACATTCCGCCTGAGCCTCGAGCTGTCAAATCCCCCGGCCGACCCGGTGCCGCGCCGGGACGCCGGAGCGGGAGAGCCCTTGAGTTCGGCGCGAGTGATCGGCCGCATGGGCGCGGAGCCGGTCGCCGACGCCGCGCAGGCGAGCGCGCCCGCGCAGGCGCGAAGCGAGGCGGCCCGGCGCGCGGCCGCCGTAGCGGCGGAGCGTGCCGTCGAGCCCGGGATCCGGAAACAGATGCACGATCCGACGCCGCGCGAGCTTGCGGAAAACGAGTACCGCAAGGCGGTTGCGTGGCTGAATCAGGGACGGCTGGCCGAAGCCGAAGCAGGGTTCCGGGAGGCTTTGAGCATTTATCCGGAGAATCTCCAGGCACGCCAGGGGATGGTCGGGCTGCTGGTGCAGGGCAGGAAGCTCGAGGAGGCCGAGCGCGTGCTGGAGGAGGGCGTCAGGCTCTCGCCCGCGCAGAGCGGATTCACCATGACGCTCGCCCGCCTGCAGGCCGAGCGCGGGGACACCGCGCGTGCAATCGCTACCCTGCAGGCAGGGCACGAGCACGCCCTTGGCAACGCCGAATACGCCGCCTTCCTCGCCGCGCTGCTGCAGCGCCAGGGCCGCCACGAGGAAGCCATCGCGCAATTCCAGAGCGCATTGCGGCAGCGACCCGGCGCCGGGGTATGGTGGCTGGGACTCGGCATTTCGCTGCAGGCGGCCAACCAGGCGGCGGCGGCGCAGGACGCCTACCGGCGGGCCAACGCCGCCGGCAATCTTCACCCCGAGCTGGCGGCGTTCGCCGAGCAGCGCCTGCGCCAGTTGCAATAGCAACTGGCGAGTTTCGGGTTTCCAGTTGCGAGTTTCGAGTTCATCCACTTCTGACCCGCTTTGCACCCACATCTCTTAGCGCAGTCAACTCGAAACTTCAAACTCGAAACTGGAAACTGCGTTAGCACGGTAACGTCCGCGCCACGACCCAACCGGCGACGCTGACGGCGCCGGCTCGTCGCAGCACGCGCGCGAGCTCGTCGAGCGTCGCGCCGGTGGTGAGCACGTCGTCCACGACGGCGATGCGCCGGCCGGCGAGATCGGCGTCGCACACGAAAGCGCGCCGCACGTTCCGCGTGCGCTCCTTCCAGGGCAGGGCCGCCTGGGGCGGCGTGTCCACGACCCTGCGGCAGGCGCGAGGAAGCAATGGAATGCCGGTGCGCGCGGCAGCGACGCGCGCGATCTCGAGCGCCTGGTTGAATCCGCGCTCCGCGAGCCGGGCGCGCGCGAGCGGCATCGGCACGATTGCGTCCGCATCGCGGGAAACGGCCTGGGCAAGCGCTTCACCCAGGGTGCGCGCCAGCGCCAGGCGGCCGCCGTACTTGAAAGCGTGGATCAGCGCGGCAACCGGGAAGCGGTAGGCGAACGGCGCCTCCACCCGGTCGAAACACGGCGGACGGGCGATGCAGGCGCCGCATACCGCGCCGCTCGCAAGGGGCAGGGCGCAGACGGCGCAGCGGCTGCGCGGCAGCCACGGCAGGTCCGCCACGCACGGCGCGCACAGTGTCGCGCCATCCGCCGCCGCACCGCAGAGCACGCAGTCCTGCGGCCAGAGCGCTCGCGCAAAATTCAGGCAGCCGTTCAGAAATCCTGCGCCGGAATTTGACACGAGTGCAGCCCGGGCCGAAGATACAAGCGACTCAAGCAGCTGGATTTTTCCGTATCGCATCGATGGAGCCACATGGATACTCCAAGCCTTAACGAATCTCCCGCCGTCGCCGCTGACAGCGCGCCGGTCGCGGAGCGCTGGAGCACGCGCCAGGTCGAGGACCTCCTCGAATCCCCCTTCAACGATCTGCTCCACCGTGCCCACAGCGTCCACCGCCGCCATTTCGACCCGAACGCGGTGCAGCTTTCCACGCTGCTGTCGGTGAAGACCGGCGGCTGCCCCGAGGACTGCGCCTACTGCCCGCAGTCGGCGCGCTACCGCACCGGCGTCGCCGACGAAGACCTGCTGTCGCTCGAGCAGGTGAGGACCGCGGCGCGGCTCGCCAGGGCCAACGGGGCAACCCGGTTCTGCATGGGCGCGGCGTGGCGCGGCCCGCGGCAGCGCGAGCTCGAGCGGGTGGTGGAAATGGTCCGGGCCGTGCGCGCCGAAGGCCTGGAGACCTGCGCGACGCTGGGGCTCCTCAAGGAAGGTCAGGCCGAGCAGCTCAAGGCCGCGGGCCTCGATTACTACAATCACAACCTCGATACCTCCCCGGAGTTCTACGGCGAGATCATCACGACGCGCACCCAGGACGATCGCGTGCAGACGCTCGCGCGCGTGCGCCGCGCGGGCATCCACGTCTGCTGCGGGGGAATCATCGGCATGGGCGAGACGCGCCGCACCCGCGCGGCGTTGATCGCCCAGCTCGCGAACCTCGATCCCTATCCCGAGTCGGTGCCGATCAACAACCTGGTGCAGGTCGAAGGCACGCCGCTCTACGGCACGGTGCCGCTCGACCCGCTGGAATTCGTGCGCACCATCGCCTGCGCGCGCATCACCATGCCGAAAGCACGGGTGCGGCTCTCCGCCGGCCGCGAGGCGATGTCCGAGGCGATCCAGGCGCTCTGCTTTTTCGCCGGCGCGAACTCGATCTTCTACGGGGAGAAACTGCTCACGACCGGCAATCCCGATGTCGAGCAGGATCGCGCCCTGTTCGCAAAGCTCGGCCTGCGCCCGCTTGTCGCTCCCGCGTAGGCGTGAGTCCAGGCGATCCCTTGCGGAACGAATCTGCGAATCCTTGGATTCCCGCCTCCGCGGGAATGACGGGGCTGAAGGCGGAACTCGCGGATCTCGAATCCCGGGGTTTGAGACGCCACCGGCGCGTGCTGGAGTCGCCGCAGGGCGCCCGCGTCCGCGTGGACGGCCGCGAGTACGTCGCGTTCTGCAGCAACGATTACCTCGGGCTCGCCGCTTCACCGGAGCTGATCGAGGCCGCGCGCGAGGGCGCGGCGCGCTACGGTGTCGGTGCCGGCGCATCGCACCTGATGCTCGGCCACGCGGCGGCGCACCACGAGCTGGAGCAGCGGCTCGCCGCCTTCGTGGGCTTGCCGCGGGCGCTGCTGTTCGCCACCGGCTACATGGCGAACCTGGGAGCGGTCACGACGCTCGCGGGCCGCGGCGACGCGGTGTTTGCCGACCGCCTGAACCACGCCTCGCTCAACGATGCCGCCGTGCTTTCGCGCGCCGACTTCCGCCGCTATCCGCACCTGGATCTCGCCGCGCTCGGGCGGCTACTCGCCGCGTCGGGGGCGCGGCGCAAGCTCGTCGTCACCGATGCCGTCTTCAGCATGGACGGCGATATCGCGCCGCTTCCCGAGCTGATCACGCTCTGCGAGCGCCACGACGCATGGCTGCTGCTCGACGACGCGCACGGCTTCGGGGTGCTCGGGGCCGGGGGAGGGGGCACCGCGGCCCACTTCGGCGTCTCGTCCACCCGGCTGATCTACATGGCGACGCTCGGCAAGGCGGCGGGCGTGTTCGGGGCGTTCGTCGCGGGGGCCGCCGAAATGGTGGAGGCCCTCGTGCAGCGCGCGCGCCCTTACGTCTACACCACGGCGGCGCCGCCGATGCTTTCGGCTGCGCTGCTGAGGAGCATCGAGCTCCTCCGCGACGAGGAACGGCGGCACCACCTGCGGAGCCTGATCGCGCTCCTGCGGGAGCGCCTGCAACCGCGGCGCTGGCGCCTCGCGCCCTCTTCGACTGCGATTCAGCCGCTCATCATCGGGGCCAACGGGGAGGCTTTGGCGGCGTCCGAAGCGCTGGCGCGCCAGGGGTTGCTGGTGCCGGCCATCCGGCCGCCCACGGTCCCGCAGGGCACGGCGCGGTTGCGCATCTCGCTCTCGGCCGCGCACGAAGCGCGCGACGTGGAGCGCCTCGCCGCCGCGTTGAACGCGCTGCAGTGAGGAAGGCGGGCGATGTCGTGCTGCTGCACGGCTGGGGATTCTCCGCTGGCGTCTGGAACGACCTCGCCGGCAGGCTCGCGCCGCGATTGCGCGTGCACGTTCCCGACCTCCCCGGCTACGGCGCGGCCCCGGCCTGCGTGCCGTACACGCTGGAGGCGCTCGCCGGCGCGGTGGCGCGCGCCGCGCCCCGGCGCTGCCAAGTCGTCGGCTGGTCGCTCGGCGGGGAAGTGGCCCTGGCCTGGGCGCGGCGCGCCCCGCACCAGGTGCGGCGCCTGGCTCTGATCGCGACCACACCTTGCTTTGCCGGGAGGCCGGGCTGGCGGTGCGCGACGGCGCCTGCGGTGCTTCGTGAATTCGGGCGCCTGCTTGCCGCGGACCGTGCCGGCACGGTGGCGCGCTTTATCGCGGTGCAGGCGCGGGGCGATGCGCGCGCGCGATGGGTCGCCAGCGTGCTGCAGCAATACAGCGCGACGGACGCAACCGACGGCGTGCTCGCCGCGGGGCTCGCGATCCTGCAGGACGCCGATCTGCGGCGCGAGCTGCGGAGGCTCGCGCAGCCGGCGCTGGTATTGCACGGTGCGCGCGATCGGATCGTGCCGCCCGCGGCGGGGCGCGAGCTCGCCGCGGCTCTTCCCCGCGCGCGCTTCCGGCTCCTGCGGGCCTGCGCGCATGCGCCGTTCCTGTCGCAGCCGGGGTGCGTGGCGCGCGAGCTGCGGGAGTTTTTCGATGAGTGACGCGCTCGCGGTGGACAAGCGCATGGTGCGCCGCGCCTTCGAGCGGGCGGCCGCGGGCTACGACGCCGCGGCGGTGCTGCAGAACGAGGTGTGCCGGCGGATGCTGGCGCGCCTCGATTACGTCAAGCTCGCGCCCGCAACCATACTCGACGCCGGCAGCGGCACCGGCAACGCGGTCAACGGACTGCTTGCCCGCTACCCGGGTGCCCGCGTGATCGCCCTCGACCTCGCGCTTGCGATGGCGCGCCATGCCCGGGCGCGCCGCCCGTGGTGGCGCGCCCTCCTGGAGCGGCGCGGGCCGCGGCTCGCCGCGGTGTGCGGCGACATCGAGTGGCTCCCGCTCTCGTCCGCATGCGCCGGAATGATCTGGTCGAACCTTGCGATCCAGTGGAGCAATGAGCCGACGCGCGCGTTCGCCGAGATGCACCGGGTGCTCGCGCCCGGCGGCCTGCTGATGTTCAGCACCTTCGGGCCGGACACGCTGAAGGAGCTGCGGGCGTCGTTCCGGAGCGTGGACACGCATACCCACGTGCACCGCTTCACCGACATGCACGACGTGGGCGACATGCTCCTCGCCTGCGGTTTTGCCGACCCGGTCATGGACATGGAGATGGTGACGCTGACCTATGCCGACGTGCGCGAGCTGATGCGCGACCTGAAGGCGATCGGCGCGCACAACATGACGCGCGGGCGGCCTGCCACGCTCACCGGCAAGTCGCTGCTGGCGAAAGTGGCGCGGAACTACGAAACGGCGCGCCGCGCGGGCAGGCTTCCCGCGACCTTCGAGGTGATCTACGGCCACGCCTGGAAGCCCGCGCCGCGCATCGGCCCGACCGGCCGCCCCGTCATCGACATCAAGCCGCTTGGTGGAGCGTGACGTGTCCAGTCATTCCTCACCAGTCACGCCTCGCCAGTCACGCCTCACCAGTCACGGGTTTTTCGTGACCGGGACGGACACCGGCGTCGGCAAGACCCTCGTCGCGTGCAGCCTGCTCCGGGCGTTTGCCAGCCGCGGGTTGCGGGCGGTCGGCATGAAGCCGGTTGCAAGCGGCGCCGTGCCGCGCGCGGGAGGCCTCGTTCACGACGACGTCGAGCGGCTCGTTGCGGCCGGCAACGTCGCCGCTCCGCGCGAGAGGATCAATCCCTACTGCTTTGCGCCCCCGATTGCGCCGCATCTCGCCGCATCGGCGGCGGGAACGAGAATCGATCTGGATCACATCGGGCGCTGCTTCGACGCGCTCGCCGCCGCGGCGGACGTCGTGATCGTGGAAGGCGTCGGCGGCTTCCGCGTGCCGCTCGGTTCCGGTGCCGACACCGCGCAGCTCGCCGCGCGGCTTGCGCTCCCCGTGGTGCTGGTGGTCGGCATGCGGCTCGGGTGCCTCAATCACGCGCTGCTGACCGCGGACGCCGTCGCCGGCCGCGGCCTCGCGCTTGCGGGCTGGGTCGCCAATCACATCGATCCAGGCATGGCCGCGGCGGAAGAGAACGTGCGGGCGCTCGAGGCGCTCATCGCCGCGCCGCTGCTCGCACGCATCGCGTTCGCCGTGGAGCCGGATCCCGCAGCCGGTGCGGCGCTGTTCGACACGCGCAGACTGCCCTGAAACAGCGCTGAAAACCGGAGGTTTTCGCGCCGCCTTTCCGATTGCTTGGCGAGGGGGGCCTGTGATACATTTCCCCCGCTCGACGCGGATGTCGGGGCCGGAAGAGATGAGCGCAGTCACGGAATTCAGCAATCAGTCGCGCGCGATCGAGTTCCGACGGGTTGCCCGGCGCAACAACTCGTTGAGCTCAACCGGACGGCTTCTCGTTTTCGTCTTCATTTTCGTCGTTTCGGTCGGCATCGCCGCGGCGTTTGCGGTCCTCGGCGCGTGGCTGATCCTGCCGTTCGCCGGGGCCGAGATGCTCGTGCTGTACCTGGCGTTCCGCTATTTCGAGCGCCACGCGGACGACTACGAGCAGATCGAGATCGACGGCGATCAGGTGAAGATCGAGTGGCTCGACGGAGGAAGCTTGAGCACCGCGATGCTCAGCCGTTACTGGGCGCGGGTGGCGGTCAGCCGGGACGGCAGCCGGCTTGCGCTGCGCTCGCACGGCCGGGAGTTCGAGATCGGCCGCAACCTGAGCGACGAGCAGCGCCTGGAGCTGGCCCGGGCGCTCCAGCGCTGCCTGCGGGGCGACGAGGCATCAAACTGATTCACGGGTGAGGGACGCATGATCAGCAACGGGTTACGGCCGCTGGCGGCCGCGGCGGGGTGGTTCATCGCGGGAACGGCGCTGGCGAACCAGTACAACCTGCCGGAGCCGCAGTCCGTCATCGCGCGGGAAATCTACGATCTCCACACGCTGATCATGTGGATCATTGTCGTGATCTTCGTCGTCGTGTTCGGCGCCATGACCTGGGCCATCATCAAGCACCGCAAGTCGGTCGGCCACGAGGCCGAGCAGTTCCACGAGAACGCCACCGTCGAGATCGTCTGGACCATCATCCCGTTTTTCATACTGATCGGCATGGCGTATCCGGCAACCAGGACCGTGCTCGCGATGAAGGACACCTCCAGCCCCGATATCACGATCAAGGCGACCGGCTACCAGTGGAAGTGGGGCTACGACTATCTGGAGGAAGGCATCAGCTTCTACAGCACGCTCGCCACCCCGCGCGACCAGATCGACGGCGGCAACGCCGCGGCGCGCGCCGCCAACCCGAACTACCTGGTCGAGGTCGACAACCCCGTGGTGGTGCCGGTCGGCAAGAAGGTGCGCATCATCACCACCGCGAACGACGTGATCCACGCGTGGTGGGTGCCGGCGCTCGGCATCAAGCAGGACGCCATTCCCGGATTCGTGCGCGACACCTGGTTCAGGGCCGAAAATCCGGGCACCTATCGCGGGCAGTGCGCGGAGCTGTGCGGCAAGGACCACGGCTTCATGCCGATCGTGGTGGAGGCGGTGGCGCCGGAACAGTACGCGGCGTGGGTCGCGGACCAGAAGAAGCGCATGGCCGCGACGGCAGTGGACCCGGCGAAGCAATGGACGCTCGATGAGCTGAAGGCCCATGGCGCGAAGGTCTACGCCGCCAACTGTATCGCCTGCCACCAGGCGACCGGCATGGGCCTGCCGAAAGTCTTTCCCGCCCTGTCCGGATCGAAGATCGTGACCGGCCCGAAGGAGCAGCAGGTTACGCTCGTGCTGAACGGGAAGGCGGGCACCGCGATGGCCCCCTTCAAGCACCTGTCGGACGCGGACATCGCGGCGGTCATCACGTATACGCGGAACAACTGGGCGAACCAGGTCGGCGACGCGATTACGCCGGCCGAGGTGAAGGCCCTGCGCAAGTAAGCGGCAACCGAGGGAATTCTGGAGAACGCAATGGAAGCTGCACACGCACACCACGGACACGGTCACGACGCGCACGGCCACCACTACGGGGGCATCATGCGCTGGATCACCACGACCAACCACAAGGACATCGGCACGCTCTACCTGGTGTTCGCGTTGACCATGTTCTTCGTCGGCGGGGTGCTCGCGCTCGCGCTGCGCGCCGAGCTGTTCCAGCCCGGCATTCAGTTCTGGAGCCCCGAGTTCTTCAACCAGCTGACGACGATGCACGGGCTGATCATGGTGTTCGGCGCGATCATGCCGGCGTTCGTGGGTTTCGCGAACTGGCAGGTGCCGCTGATGATCGGCGCCCCCGACATGGCGTTCGCGCGCATGAACAACTGGAGCTTCTGGCTGCTGCCGCCGGCGGCGACGCTGCTGGTGGCATCGTTCTTCGTACCGGGAGGCGCGACCGCCGCGGGCTGGACGCTCTACGCGCCGCTCTCGATCCAGATGGGCCCGGGGATGGACCTCGCGATCTTCGCGCTGCACATCATGGGCGCCTCCTCGATCATGGGCTCGATCAACATCATCACCACCATCCTCAACATGCGCGCGCCGGGGATGACGATGATGAAGATGCCCCTTTTCGTGTGGACCTGGCTCGTCACCGCCTACCTCCTGATCGCGGTCATGCCGGTGCTCGCGGGCGCGGTCACGATGCTGCTCACCGACCGCCACTTCGGCACCCACTTCTTCAACGCGGCGGGCGGCGGCGACCCGGTGCTGTTCCAGCACATCTTCTGGTTCTTCGGCCACCCCGAGGTCTACATCATGATTCTCCCGGGCTTCGGCATCGTGTCGCAGATCATCCCGACCTTCGCGCGCAAGCCGCTGTTCGGCTACTCCTCGATGGTCTATGCCACCGCCTCGATCGCGATCCTGTCCTTCATCGTGTGGGCGCACCACATGTTCACGGTCGGCATGCCGGCCGCGGGGCAGCTATTCTTCATGTACGTGACCATGCTGATCGCGGTCCCCACGGGGGTGAAGGTGTTCAACTGGATCGCGACCATGTGGAAGGGCGCGATGACCTTCGAGACGCCGATGCTCTTCGCGTGCGGATTCATCTTCGTGTTCTCGATGGGGGGCTTCACCGGGCTGGTGCTGGCGATCGTGCCGGTGGACATCCAGCTGCAGGACACCTACTACGTGGTGGCGCACTTCCACTACGTGCTGGTGGCCGGCTCCCTGTTCTCGCTCTTCGCCGGCGCCTACTACTGGATGCCCAAGTGGATCGGCCGCATGTACGACGAGACCCTCGGCAAGTGGCACTTCTGGCTGTCGATGATCTTCTTCAACGTCACCTTCTTCCCCATGCATTTCACGGGGCTCGCCGGCTTGCCGCGCCGGGTGCCGGATTACAACCTGCAGTTCGCCGACTTCAACATGATCTCGACCATCGGCGCGTTCGGCTTCGGGCTCGCGCAGCTCATCTTCGTCTACGTGCTGGTGAAGGCGATCCGCGGCGCGGGGGAGAAGGTGGACGAGAAGGTCTGGGAGGGCGCGCACGGCCTGGAGTGGACGCTGCCCTCGCCGCCGCCGCACCACACCTTTGAGACCCCTCCGGTGGTGCGCTGACGACGTCGTGAGCGGCGAGATGCGCATGACCAGCAATCTCAAGACCGGGATCATCCTCGCGACGATCGCGATCGCGTTCTTCATCGGGGTCGTGATCCGGCACTGGATATGGTGAGCCACGCCAGCGCCAACCAGCAGACGCTGGTGAAGCTCCTTGTCGTCGCCGTCGCGATGTTCGGCTTCGGCTACGCGCTGGTGCCGTTCTACCGCGCGATCTGCGACGCGCTGGGACTGAACAGCGTGGTCAAGGCCGATGCCGTGGTGAATACCCGGGTCGACACCGGGCGGCTCCTCACGGTGGAGTTCGACGCCAATCTCCGCAGCAACCTGCCGTGGACCTTCACGCCGCTCGAGAAGAGCGTGCGCGTGCACCCCGGCGCGCTGACCCAGGTCGAGTTCGAGGTGACGAACCGCTCGGACCGTGCGGTGACCGGCCAGGCGATCCCGAGCTTCGGGCCGCAGCTCGCGGGTCGCTACTTCAAGAAGCTCGACTGCTTCTGCTTCACGCAGCAGACGCTCGCGCCCGGCGAGGTGCGCCGCATGCCCGTCGCGTTCGTCATCGAGCGCGAGCTGCCGCAGGACGTCAGTACGGTGACGCTCTCCTACACGTTCTTCGAGGTGGAGGGGAAGGCGCCGAGGAGCCAGGGATCGTGATCGCGAGGCTGCCGTTGCTGGTGCGCTTTATCACCGGATAACTGGGGGAAACGAGATGTTGAGCCAATCGTCACGCTACTTCGTACCGGATCCTTCCACCTGGCCGATCACGGGCTCGATCGCGCTGCTCGCCATGGCATCCGGCGCCGCCTCCTGGTTCAACGGCTGGGCACCGGGCATGTTCGTGGTTCTCGCCGGCGTGGCGATACTGGGCTACATGCTGGTCGGGTGGTTCCACACCGTGGCGCACGAGAGCGAGACCGGCAAGTACAACAAGCAGGTGGACATCTCGTTCCGCTGGGGCATGAGCTGGTTCATCTTCTCGGAAGTCATGTTCTTCGCGGCGTTCTTCGGGGCGCTGTTCTACATGCGGGTGCTGTCGGTGCCCTGGCTGGGAGACCTCGAGCACAAGCTGCTGTGGCCCGACTTCAAGGCCGACTGGCCGGTGACGGGGCCGGGCCTCAAGGATCCGTTCACGCCGATGGGGGCGTGGGGCATCCCTGCGGTCAACACGCTGCTGCTGCTCTCCTCGGGCGTCACCGTGACGCTCGCGCATTGGGCGCTGCTCCGCAACGACCGCATGAAGCTCATCGCCTGGATGTTCGCGACCATCGGCCTGGGAGTTCTCTTCCTCGCGTTCCAGGTCTACGAGTACGGGCACGCCTACTCGGAGCTCAACCTCAAGCTCACGACCGGGGCCTACGGCGCGACCTTCTTCATGCTGACCGGCTTCCACGGCTTTCACGTCACGATCGGCTGCATCATGCTGACGACGATTCTCTTCCGCTGCGTCGCGGGGCACTTCACGCCCGACCATCACTTCGGATTCGAGGGGGTAGCGTGGTACTGGCACTTCGTCGACGTGGTGTGGCTCGGGCTTTTCATCTTCGTCTACTGGCTATAAGCCGCGAACACAACACCAACAACAAAACACGAACGAAGGCGCACGAAGAACAAAGGGGGGACCCCGTCAGTAGGGGAACGGACGCCGCGCCACGAGCGCGGCGCTTTTTTTACTGGATCTTGCCGGTGATGAAGCCGAAGTAGTATCCGAGCATCAGCAGCACGAACAGCGCGACCGAGAGCGTGATGCGTACCGTCAGCGCCTTCACCGTGCGGGTGCCCTGGCCCTTGTCGCGGACGAGGTAGTAGAGCGCGGAGAACAGGCTCCCGATGATGAAAATCAGGAACAGGATGACGACGATCTTCATGGCCGGACCGGCGGGCGGGCATCCGAATTGTCCCTAGGATATACCGTTACCCCCTTGCCCGTCCGATACCAGTTCGAGCCACGCCTGATTACCACGCTCGCCGCCGGCGCGGGAATCGCGCTGACCGTTGCCCTGGCCTCCTGGCAGCTCGGGCGCGCGCACGAGAAGGAAGCGGCGGCGGCGCGGATCGGGGCGCTCGCCGCGGAGCCTCCCCTGCGGCTGACGGCGGCCGCGGTGGAAGCGCGCGATGTGGAGTGGCGGCGGGTGACGGCGCGCGGGCGGTTCGAGCCCGCGCACGCGGTGCTGATCGACAACCGGGTGCGCCGCGGCGTCGCCGGCTACCACGTGGTGATGCCGCTCGCCCTCGAAGGCGGGAACCGCTACGTGCTGGTAAACCGCGGCTGGATCGCGGGGACGGCGAATCGCAGCCGGCTGCCCGAGGTCAAGACTCCCGCCGGCACGGTCGAGATCTCCGGGCTCGCGGTCACGCCGAGCGGGCGCTTCCTGGAGCTCTCTCCGGGCACCGGCGAAGGCAGGGTGTGGCAGAACCTGACGCTCGAGCGCTACCGCAAGGCGGTGCCGATTCCGTTGCAGCCGCTCGTGATCCAGCAGGAGAGCCCCCTGGATGACGGGCTCGCGCGCGAGTGGGACCCGCCGGACTTCGGCGTGAACACGCATTACGGCTACGCGTTCCAGTGGCTCGCCCTCGGTCTCACGGTGCTGGTGTTCTATCTGGTGACCCATGTCAGACGGCGCCCGCAGGAGCAATAGGACGCTCTGGCTCATCGTCGCGCTGGCAGCCGCGCCGGTCGCGGCCTCCTACCTCCTCTATTATTTCTGGCCGCCCACGAGCACCGTGAACTACGGCGAGCTGATCGAGCCGCGGCCGCTGCCGGACCCGCGGCTCGCGCTCGCCGACGGTGCGGCTTTCCAGCTCTCGCGGCTGCGGGGAAGATGGGTGCTGGTGAGCCTCGACTCGGGGCGCTGCGACGCGCATTGCGACCGCAAGCTCCTCTACATGCGGCAGCTGCGTCTCACGCAGGGCAAGGACATGGAGCGGGTCGAGCGCGCGTGGCTGGTTTCGGACGACGCCGCTCCACGCCCGGACGCCGTCGCGCCCTACCCGGGGACCTGGGTCGTGCGCGCCGCCGGAACCGGACTGCTGGAACAGTTCCCGGCGCAGGGCACGGCCTCCGACCATATCTATGTCATCGATCCCCTGGGCAACCTGATGATGCGCTTCCCGCGCGATCCCGAACCCGGGCGCATGATCAAGGATCTCTCGCGCCTGCTCAAGGCCTCGCGCATCGGTTGAATGTGATGCTAAAATTCGCGCTCTTTCGAAGCGCCACGAGACCCATCTAGATGTCTTCGAGTCTTGCCGGCCCGTCGGCTGCCTCCCGGATCGGCCAGTTCTACGAGCTCACCAAGCCGCGCGTCGTATCGCTCATCGTCTTCACGGCGGTGATCGGCATGTTCCTCGCCGTGCCGGGCATGGTGCCGCTGCAGGCGCTCGTCGCCGGGACCCTCGGCATTGCGTTCACCGCGGGCGCCGCCGCGGCGGTCAACTGCCTGGTCGAGAGAAGGATCGATGCGCTGATGACGCGCACCCGCTCCCGCCCGCTGCCGCGCGGCCACGTGACCTCGCTGCAGACGCTCGTCTTCGCCGGCATCGTGGGCGGAGCCGGGCTCACCATTCTCTACCACTGGGTCAACGCGCTCACGATGTGGCTTTCGCTCGCGACCTTCATCGGCTACGCCATCATCTACACCGTGGTGCTGAAGCCGATGACGCCGCAGAACATCGTGATCGGCGGCGCATCCGGCGCGATGCCCCCCGTGCTCGGCTGGACCGCGGTCACCGGCGAGATCGCGTCCGACGCGCTGCTGCTCTTTCTCATCATCTTCGCCTGGACGCCGCCGCATTTCTGGGCGCTGGCGCTCTACCGCAAGCACGACTATGCGCGGGCCGGCGTGCCGATGCTGCCAGTCACGCACGGGGACCGCTTCACGCGCCTGCACGTGCTCCTCTACACCGTGATCCTCGCCGCGGTGTCGCTGATGCCGTTCGTCACCCGCATGAGCGGCGTGCTCTACCTCGTCGCGGCGCTCGCGCTCGGCGCCGTATTCCTGCGCTACGCGGTGCTGATCTACGTCGCCTACAGCGACCGCCTGGCGCAACGGACCTTCCGCTATTCCATCTTTTATCTGACTGCCCTGTTCGCGGCGCTTCTGCTCGACCACTATTTCCGCGTCACGCTCTGACGGGCGTCGTGAAAATGCCTGACGCCGCTCGACCCCTCACCCCTTCCCCCTCCATCCCCTCACTCCTTCCCTCTCTCCCGAGCGGAGAGAGGAAGGGTCGAGCCTCCCTTCTCCACTTGGGGGAAGGGCGGGGATGAGGGATCGAGTGGCGAGGGGAAAGGGTCAGCGGCAAATGCGCTGTCAAGCATTTGCACGAGGATTAATAGGGGCGGCGGCGCGAGCCAAGTTGAAGAACTTTCTCGCAGCGGCACTTTGGACGCTCGCCGCGGCGTACCTCGTCGGCTGCGGCGAGGAGCCCCGGAGCCCGAAGTTCCGGCTCACCGATGTCACCGGCGCGAATTTCGGGAAGGAGCTTGCCCTCACCGATCACGACGGCAGGCCGCGCACGCTCGCGGATTTCCGCGGCAAGGTGGTGGCCGTCTTCTTCGGCTTCACGCACTGCCCGGACGTCTGCCCGACGACGCTTGCGGAGCTCGCGCTGGTCGTCAAGGAGCTCGGCCCCGAAGGCAGCCGCGTCCAGGTGCTGTTCGTCACCGTGGATCCCGAGCGCGACACGCAGCAGGTGCTCAGGCAGTACGTGCCGTCCTTCAACCCGGATTTTCTCGGGCTTCGCGGCGACGCCGAGGCAACCGCGCGCGCCGCGAAGGAATTCAAGGTGTATTTCCAGAAGCAGCCGGCCAAGGACGGCCGCTACAGCGTGGACCATTCGGCCGGCACCTACATCCTCGACCGCGAGGGCCGGCTGCGCCTGTTTGCCGGCTATGGCACCGGCGCGCCGGCGCTCCTGCACGACATCCGCATCCTGCTTGGCAGGTCCTGACCGGTTTCCGATCGTCAGGACCCGCGCTGCTAACGTCGTTCCCCCGGCGGCGGGAATCTAGGCGATCGTGCTCGGATTGCCGGCCGGTTTTCTGGACTCCCGCTCCCCGCCTTCGCGGGGACAGGCTTCGGGGGAGCGACGGGCGGAAAGTTACACTGACCCCACTTATCGCTTCTTATCGTCATATGCCTTCCTGAACTCCTCGAGCAGATCGAGCTCTGCGAGGTCCCTTTTCCTCCCGGCCGCACGCTTGCTCGCAATGATGTCGGCAATGGACATCACCGGAAAGTTCTCGACGCGCACCGCTTTTCTTGCCGCATCGTCGTAACTCTCGATTCCGTCGGGAGCGAAGACGAGATCGACGTCGAAAGGCCCCGAGGAGATCTGCACGAAATCCTTCCCGTCCACGATGTCGGCCCGGTCAGCGTCGCTTAACGTGAATCCGATCCCGGTCAATGCCGCGACGATGCGGCGCCCGTTGTCCCGCGATTTCCTGGGAAAGAGATCCACATCCTGGGTCGCACCCGGATAGCCGAGAAGGATCGCGCCCCCTTTTCCGATGAACAGGTAATCGACGCCATGCTTCTCGAACGCGTCGGCGATGACTCGGGCCTGTTCCGGCCTGAAGACCTTTTCCGTCACGTCCCGGGTGTCGCTCGCCCGGGACGGGCATAGCCGAAATACTCGGGGTAGCTTTCCTCGCAAAAGCGCCGGTACTCGTTCATCGAGCCGAACGACTGGTTCTGGTTCAAATCGCGCACCGGGTTGGGGTTGCGGAAGAAACCGTAGCGGATTCTGGCCGAGACGGGGCGCGCGAGCTGACGTGCGCATTGCCGGCGGAAATCTTCAGGTCCATCCATGAGTTGGATGATATCGCAGCGCAGGCGCCGCCAGCAATCGGCGAAACGGCCGCACCACGGGTACTTCGCTCCGCGACGCGCGGCCCGCATTAGAAATTAACGGACAGCAACCTTCGTCCGCCGCTCACCCCGGCTCCAAGCCCTTCGCCTTCATCACCGTCGCCGCCTCTGGCGTGCGCAGGAAATCGACCAGCGCCTTCGATGCTGCGGCGTCCTTGGCGCCAGGCATGATGGCCGCTGACAAGACGATGGTTTCCTGAAAATCCCCCGGCAGCGTGCCGACGAGCTCGATTCCGGCGACCGGAATAAGCTCAACGAATTGATGGACGCCGATCTCGGCCTGGCCGTTGGCAACCATAAGTCCAAGTGCCTCCGCGCCGCCCCGCGGGGGAGTAAAGACCGTCTTCGGTTCCATCTCGTTGGCGATCCCCAAGCGATTGAGCACCTTCGTGAATTGGATGCCGCTCGCGCCGCCGTCCGCCGGATTGTCATAGATAATCGACTTTGCGGCGAGCAGCGTGCGCTTCAAGGCTTCGGGCGACGAGATGTCGGGCTTGGGGGCGCCCTTGCGAATGGCCACGCCGAGGCCGCGTGAGCGTGCGACGACAGTCACGTTGCCCGCGTCAGCCTTGCCGTCCTTTACAAAGCCGTCGATCCCCTCCCGGAGAGTGATGACGACATCGACGGCGTCGCCCCTTTGGACATGCTTTACGATGCGGCCCAGGCCGGCGAACGTGATCGCAAGCTTGTGTCCGGTTGCGCGCTCGAACTTCGGCCCGAGTTCTTGCATGACCGTCTTCATCTGGTTGGTGCTCAACAGCTTGATCTCGGCTGCATCGGCGCTGCCCGCATGCACCAACAAGGCGAGAGCTGCAAGCCTCACCGTAACTATTCTGATTGAAGTTTTCATGACGTCCCTCCTGGTGAGTTCAAGCCGATAGGACGCGCGATAGGACAGACCTTTCTCGTGCAGGCGACACGCCTCGGTAGGAATTAGAACCTATTTCATATATAGGCACGTGTGCGACGGAGGCGAGGTGGGATGCAGGTCGAGAAGGAGAGCCCGAAGCAATATGTCGATATTGCGAGGGCTCCCGACAATGAGATGCGCCCAGATCGCCCCGTCCCTCTGGGTTGCGGCCAGGACGGTCGGCTGCTTCGTTGCCCTCCTTGACCATATCGACATATGGCCTTCGTCGGGCGCCTCGCATCCGGTCCGTCCTGGCCACAACGCATCACGCGCCTATATATGAAATAGGTTCTAGCCCCTGCGCGTGAGCCCGCATGGATCCGAGGGGCAGCTGCGATCCGGCACAGCCGGGCTTGAGTCCATGCTCCGCGCTGTTGTGGAACGTGTCAATAACAGGGAGACGGCCGGTCCAAACGTGCAGGAGCGGGGGCCGATCATCAACAAAAAAAGGCCCTGGACTACGCCGGGGCCATGCTTTGACAGAAAATTTGCGGTGGTGCTTAGGCGGTCTGGTGCCCGATGACGCCCTTCATCCTGGCGAGCGCCTTGGCCTCGATCTGCCGGATGCGCTCGGCGGAGACGCCGAATTCCCCGGCCAGGTCGTGCAGCGTTGCGGATTCCTTTTCTGCAAGCCAGCGCGCCTCGATGATGCGGCGGCTGCGCGGGTCGAGGCCGGTCAGCGCCCGCTCGAGCCCCTCGCTGCGCAGGCGCGCGGTCTCCTCGTGCTCGAGGATGCGCCCGGGCTCGGCGTCGACCGCCTCCAGGTAGGAGATCGGCGCGAACGCCTCATCCTCGTCCTCGCCCACGGGCTCGAGCGCGATGTCCTTGCCCGTGAGGCGCGTCTCCATCTCGACGACTTCTTCGGGCTTGACGCCGAGCTGGCGGGCGACCGATTTCGCCTCCTCCACCCCGAGGCTCGCGAGCCCGCTCTTCAGGCTGCGCAGGTTGAAGAAGAGCTTGCGCTGCGCCTTGGTGGTGGCAACTTTCACGATGCGCCAGTTGCGCAGGATGAACTCGTGGATCTCGGCGCGGATCCAGTGCACGGCGAACGACACCAGCCGCACGCCGCGCTCGGGATCGAAGCGCTTCACCGCCTTCATGAGGCCGATGTTGCCTTCCTGGATGAGGTCCGCCTGCGGCAGCCCGTAGCCCAGGTAGCCGCGCGAAATCGCGACCACCACGCGCAGGTGCGCGAGCACCAGCTCGCGCGCCGCCTCGAGGTCGCCCGCGCCGCGGTAGCGCCGGGCGAGCTCCTGCTCCCGCTCCGCGGATAGGAGCGGCAGCCGGTTGACGGTCTGGATGTAGCTTTCCAGGCTGCCCGCAACCGATGGGACCGGCAATGCAAAACTCGTCATCTATGACCTCCTTCGTTGCACTATGTTAGCACTCCAGGCATGAGAGTGCCAGATTCCGCGAAAGTTCATTCTATTCATTGAGTTAACCACCAGGCCCTGGCCCAAAAACGGCCTCAAATCAGAGGGTTGTAATGCCAGCCGGGACCGCTGCGGGCAGGCAGCTTCCTAGCGGGGCTCGATAGCGGCGAGATGCCGATTGACGGAAAGCCAGGAGCCGAACCAGCCGAGGGCGGCCGAGAAGGCGAGCAGGCTCCCGCTATCCTCCGGGCTGAGGTGCCTCAGTTCGATCTGGGCGGCGTACAGGCGGGAGAGGTCGGCGAGCGCGCCGTTCAGGATATAGACGCCCGCCGCGATGATCGCCCACGCCGCGAGGCCGCCCGCGAGCCCCTGCAGCGCGCCGTAGTAGAGGAACGGCCGGCGGATGAACGAATCGGTCGCCCCGATCAGCTTGGAGACCTCGATCTCCTCGCGCCGGGTGAGGATCTGCAGCCGGATGGTATTGAACGTTACCGCCACCAGCGCAAAGGCGAACACCGTCGCGAGCAGCGCTACCGTCAGCAGCGCGGCCCGGAGCCCTGCTTCAAGCCGCCGCGCCCACTCGGTATCGAGCTGCACGTGCGCGACCTTGGGCCAGCCGCGCACCTCGTCGCGCAGCAACTCCAGCGCCTGCGGCGCGGCGTCCCGCGGCAGCACCACGAACGCGTCCGGCAGCGGGTTGCCGGGCAGGCTGTCGACGACGTCGCCGAGCCCCGTGCTCGACTTCAGTTCCTTGAGCGCCGCGTCGCGCGGCACGTAGCGCGCCTCGCTTACCGTCGGATGCTGCTGCAGGCGCGTGGCGATGCGCTTGACATCGGCGGGGCTGGCATCGAGCGCGAGGAAGACCGAGAGCTGCGGATCGGAGCCGAGCGAGCGCGTGAGACCCTGCAGGTTGACGACCGCCACGTAGAGCCCGACCGGCAGCGCGAGCGCGACGCCGATGACGCTCACGTTGAGCAGCGTCGCGACCGGCGTGCGCAGGAGCCGCGCGAGGGTCGTGCGCAGCGCATCGAGATGCCGCCACATCCAGGTCTTCATGCCGCCAAATTTCCGTCTTTGAGCACGATCAAGCGCGGCTTCATGCGCGCCGCGAACGCGACGTCATGCGTGGCGATCACGACCGTCACGCCGACCTGGTTGAACGAGCGGAACAGCTCGCCGATGGCGGCGGCGTAGGCCGCGTCGAGATTGCCGGTCGGCTCGTCGGCAAGCAGGATCGCGGGGCGGTGCACGATGGCGCGCGCGATGGCGAGCCGCTGCTGCTCGCCGCCGGAGAGGCGGATCGGGTGAACCTTCTCCTTGGCGAGGAGCCCCACCTTGTCGAGGGCCGCGCGCACCCGCCGCGCCGCTTCCCGCCGCTCGAACCCGGTGACGGCGAGCGGCAGCATCACGTTGTCGAACGCCGAACGGTCGAACAGCAGCTTCTGGTCCTGGAAGATCAAGCCGAGCTTGCGGCGCAGGAACGGCACCAGGCGCGAACGCAGTGTCCCCACGTTCTGGCCGCTGACCACGACGCTGCCGGCGGTCGGCCGCTCGATCGCCGCCATGAGCTTGAGAGCCGTGCTCTTGCCGGCCCCGGAAGGACCCGTGACGAACACCATTTCGCCGGAGTCGATGGCCAGTGTCACGCCCCGCAGCGCCTCCAGCCCCCCCGGGTAGCGCTTCGTGACTCGGCTGAACGAAATCATCGAGTTAGGAGAGGTGGCAGCTTGTGAGTAAGTGCTCACCGGGGGGCTCCGCCAGGCTCAGTCGAAGAGCGCCGCGACGAACTCGGCGGCGTCGAAGGGCCGCAGGTCGTCGAGTCCCTCGCCCACGCCGGCGAAGCGCACCGGGATCGGCCGCTCGCGCGAGGATGTTGATCGCATGTGTGCGATGGCCGCGATCACGCCGCCCCTGGCGGTGCCGTCGAGCTTGGTCACGATCAGCCCGGTGACGCCAATCGCGTCGTCGAACGCGCGCACCTGGGCGAGGGCGTTCTGGCCGGTGTTGGCGTCGAGCACGAGCAGCACCTCGTGCGGCGCCCCCGCCAGCGCCTTGGCGACCACGCGCTTCACCTTCTTGATTTCCTCCATGAGGTTTAGCTGGGTGGGCAGGCGCCCCGCCGTGTCCGCCAGCACCACGTCCGTGCCGCGGGCCACCGCGGCCTTGACTGCGTCGTAGATCACCGCCGCCGCATCGCCGGACTTCTGGGCGATCACGGCGACCCGGTTGCGCTCGGCCCACGACGCAAGCTGCTCGCGCGCGGCGGCGCGAAACGTGTCGCCGGCCGCGAGCAGCACGGACTTGCCGCGGCCCTGGTAATAGTGGGCGAGCTTGCCGATGGAGGTCGTCTTGCCGCTGCCGTTCACTCCCGCGAGCATGATCACGAACGGGCGATGGGCGTCCACCTCGAGCGGCGCGGCGATCGGCTCGAGCAGCTCTCGCAGCGCTTCCTGCAGCGCGCCGCGCAGCTGGCTCGAGTCGTTGTATCCCTCGCGCCGGGCGCGTGCCCGCAGCTGAGCGAGCAGATGAGCGCTCGCCGCCACGCCGACATCCGCGCCGATCAGCGCCGCTTCGAGCTCCTCGTACAAGGCCTCGTCGAGCGGGCGCGCCGCCCCCAGCAGTCCGGCGAGGCGGTCGCCGAGCTGCCGGCGCGTCTTGGCGAGCCCGTCGCGCAGGCGCGCGAGCCAGCGGCCACCGTCGGTGGAAGAGGCTGTAGAACTAAACACGCGCCGGACAGTCTAGATGCGGGTGGTGGGGTCGATGCCGGCCGCGTTCGTGCCATGCCGGCATGCGAATTTGGATACAATTCTAGCCTGAAATCCGCCGTTGCCGAAACGCATCCGCATGACATCCTTCAAGCATTCGATCCTCGCGCTGCTCGCGCTCGCTCTGGCCGCGGGTCCGGGCCTTGCCGCAGCCGACACGGCCGAGCACAAGCTCGGGAACGGCATGCGCGTGATCGTCAAGCCCGACCGGCGCGCGCCGGTGGCCGTGATGATGCTGCTCTACAAGGTGGGCAGCGTGGACGAGGTTAACGGCGTGACCGGAGTCGCGCACGTGCTCGAGCACATGATGTTCAAGGGCACCGCCGCCGCGCCCGCGGGAGAATACTCGCGCGCCATCGCGGTCGTCGGCGGCCGCGACAACGCGTTCACCAGCAGCGACTACACCGGCTATTTTGCCGCCCTGCAGAAGGCGCACCTCGAGCTCGCCCTGCGGCTCGAGGCCGACCGCATGACGAACCTCACGCTCGCGCCGGAGGAGTTCGCGAAGGAGATCAAGGTCGTCATGGAGGAGCGGCGGCTGCGCACCGACGACCGTCCGCGCGCGCAGGTGTTCGAGCAGCTGATGGCGACCGCATTGACCGCCCATCCCTACCGCAACCCGATCATCGGCTGGATGAGCGACCTGGAAAGCATGCGCGTCGACGATGCACGTGATTTCTACCGGCGCTGGTACGCCCCCAACAACGCGACCCTGGTCGTGGTAGGCGACGTCGCGCCCGAAGACGTGGCGGCGCTCGCCGAGAAGTACTTCGGCGCGATCCCGGCGCGCGATCTGCCCGCGCGCAAGCCGCAGGACGAGCCGCCCCAATTGGGCGCGAAGCGCGTCACCGTCAAGGCGCCGGCGGAGCTGCCGTACGTGCTGATCGCATTCCGGACTCCGGCGCTGCGCGATCCGGAGCGCGACTGGGAGCCGTACGCGCTGGAGATGCTGGCGGCGGTGCTCGACGGCAGCGAGGCGGCGCGGCTGAACCGCACGCTGGTGCGCGAGGAGCGGATCGCGAGCTCGGCCGACGCGAGCTACGACTCGATCGCGCGCGGCCCCGGCTTCTTCTATCTCGGCGCGATCCCGACGCCGGGCAGGAGCGCGGCGGACGTGGAGCAGGGGCTGCGGCGCGAGATGGCGAAGATCATCGAGCAGGGGGTGAATCCGGAGGAGCTCGAACGCGTCAAGGCCCAGGCGGTCGCCGCGCACGTCTTCCAGCGCGACTCGATGTTCTTCCAGGCGCGGCAGATCGCGTCGGTGGAGTCCGCGGGCATCTCGCACCGGACGCTCGACCTGCAGTTGAAGAAGCTGCGCGAGGTCACGCCCGAGCAGGTCCGGGAGGTCGCCCGCAAGTACTTCCGGGACGATGCGCTGACCATCGCCACGCTCGACCCGCAGCCGCTGGAGGGCGTCCGCCGGGCGAAACCGCCGGCGGGATTGCGCCATGTGCAATAAGCGCTTCGCACTATTGCCCGCGGCGGTCGCGCTGCTGATTGCGGCCATTCCGGCGCACGCAATCCTGCCCATACAGCAGTGGCAGGCCGCGAGCGGGGCGCGCGTCTATTTCGTGGAGAACCGCGACCTGCCGATGCTCGATATCAGCGTGGAGTTCCCGGCGGGGGCGGGCTACGACCGGCCGGCCAAGTCGGGCGTCGCGAGCATGACTCAGCACCTGCTGAAGAGCGGCGCGGACGGCATGAGCGAGGATGAAATTGCGCGCCGCATCGCCGACGTCGGTGCGCAGCTCGGGGGACGCTTGGATGCCGACCGCGCAGGACTCTCCGTGCGCACGCTGTCGAGCGCGCGGGAGCGCAAGCAGGCCCTCGACATCCTGGCGCGATCGCTCCGCGCCCCGTCGTTCCCGGCGGAAGTGCTGAACCGGGAAAAGGTGCGGCTGGTCGGGTCCCTCAAGGAAGCCGATACCAAGCCCGACACCATCGTCTCGCGCACGTTCTATCGCCTGGCGTACCGCGAGCATCCCTACGCCCTGCGCGCGAGCGGGGAGGTCGAGTCGGTCGAGGGCATCACGCGCGAGGACCTGCTGGCATTTCACAAGCGCCACTACGCGGCGAGCTACGCGGTGGTGGCAATGATCGGCGACGTCACGCGCGCGGAGGCCGAAGCAATCGCGGAGGAAGTGACGCGCGGACTGCCCAAGGCGGGCGGCCAGGGCCCCGAGCTTCCCCCGGTCCAGCCGCTCGCGCAGCCGGCGACCCGCGCCGTGCCGCATCACGCCGCCCAGGCGCATATCCTGATCGGTGCGCCCGGTATCTCGCGCCAGGACCCGGATTACATCGCCCTCTACGTCGGCAATTTCGTGCTCGGCGGCGGCGGCTTCAGCTCGCGCATCTACGAAGAGATCCGGCAGAAGCGCGGGCTTGCATACTCGGCGTCCAGCTACTTCTATCCGCTGCAGCGTGAGGGACCGTTCGTGATCAGCCTGCAGACCCAGCGTGACCAGGCGGCGCAGGCGCTGGAAGTGACGCGCAGGACGCTGGCGCAATTCGTGAAGGAGGGGCCCACCGCGGAGGAGCTCGATGTGGCGAAGCGCAACATCGTGGGCGGCTTTCCGCTGCGCATCGACAGCAACCGCAAGATCCACGAATACCTGGCGATGATCGGGTTCTATCGCCTGCCGCTTACCTACCTGGAGGACTTCGTGCAGCGCGTCGAGCGCGTTTCCGCCGCCGACATCCGCGACGCCTTCCGGCGGCGCGTGGACCCCGCCCGCATGGTGACAGTGGTGGTGGCCGGCGATCCCGGGACATCGGCCGCCGCGCGCTGAGCTCCGCGCCCGGCGCGCCGCCATTCCATGACCCCGAACCGGGTGCGCATCATCGGGGGCGCGTGGCGCAGCCGGCTCGTCCGGTTTTCTCCGCGGCCGGACCTGCGCCCGACGCCCGACCGGGTGCGCGAGACCCTCTTCAATTGGCTGGGACAGGATCTCGGCGGCAAGAGCTGCCTTGACCTCTTCGCCGGAAGCGGGGCGCTGGGATTCGAAGCGGCCTCGCGCGGCGCCGCGCGCGTGGTGATGGTGGAGCGCGACCCCGTCGTGTTTCGCGCGCTCACGGCAAGCCGGGCGGCGCTCGCCGCCGGCGCTGTGGAGCTCAGGAGATCGGATGCGCTAGAATTCCTGCGCGCCGACGGCGATGTCTATGACGTTGTCTTCGTGGACCCGCCCTACCGGTCCGACCTCTGGCCGCAGGTCGCGCCGCTCCTGCCGCGCCGTCTCGCGCCGCAGGCGCTCGTCTACCTGGAGCGCGCCGGCCGCGCCGCGCCGCTGCCGGGGTGGGAAATATGGCGGCAGGGCCGGGCCGGGCAGGTTGCCTATCAACTCTTGAAGCGCGCCGATGGAGCTCTCAAATGAACCACAGGGCGGTCTATCCCGGAACCCTCGACCCGATCACGCTCGGCCACGAGGACCTGATCCGGCGCGCGGCGCGGCTGTTCGACACGGTGATCGTGGCGATCGCCGACTCGACCACGAAGCGCCCCTTCTTCACCCGGGACGAGCGCGTGGCGATGGCGCGCGCAGTCCTGAAGGACCTCAAGAACGTGGAGGTCGTCGGCTTCTCCGGGTTGCTGATGAAGTTCGTGCGGGAGCACAAGGTGCGAGTCGTGGTGCGGGGCCTGCGCGCGGTGTCCGACTTCGAGCACGAGTTCCAGCTCGCCGGCATGAACCGCGGTCTGTATCCCGACGTCGAGACGCTGTTTCTCACGCCCGGCGAGCAGCACATGTTCATTTCGGCGACGATCGTGCGCGAGGTCTCGATCCTGGGGGGCGACGTGCGCAAGTTCGTCCCGCCAGTCGTCGCGCGGCGGCTGAAGGCGAAGATCAGGCAACTCGGCGGCAAGTAACGAGCGGCGGGGAACGGGCCCCTTCCGGCAACCTTTCGGAGCCTTCCCGTTCCCCCCGCACCCCCCACATTACTATGAGTCATCCACCGCGGTTTAGAATGTCCCTATGGCTCTGGTGATCACCGAGGAATGCATCAACTGCGACGTGTGCGAGCCGGAGTGCCCGAACGACGCGATCTCGCAGGGGGAGGAAATCTACGTCATCGACCCGCACAAGTGCACCGAGTGCGTCGGCCATTTCGATGAGCCGCAGTGCGTGAAGGTCTGCCCGGTGGACTGCATCCCCAACGATCCCCGGTACGTCGAGACGAAGGAGCAGCTCTATGCCAAGTACCTGCGCCTCACCAGGCAGAAAGTCGGTTAGGCGACAGAGGAGAGAGGAGAAAGGAGAAAGGAGAAAGGAGAAAGGCGTCACATCCGTCTAGCCGCCCTGGTTGACGCCTCTCTCCCCTCTTCTATCTTCTCTCGCTTTCCGGCATTCAGCGGCGCTGACAGCGGGGGCAGTAGAAAGTCGAGCGCTGGCCCTGCCGGATGCCCCTGACCCTCGTGCCGCAGCGGCGGCACGGCTCGCCGGCGCGGTCGTACACCAGGAACTGGCTCTGGTAGTTGCCGGCCAATCCGTCGCTTGCCACGTAATCCCGCAGGCTGCTGCCGCCCGCTCCGATCGCAAGCTCGAGCGTTTCGCGGATTTTCGCCGCGAGGAGCTCGCAGCGCTGGCGGGTGAGCCGCCGCGCGGCGATGCGCGGGGAGATGCCGGCGCGAAACAGCGCCTCGTTCACGTAGATATTGCCGAGGCCCGCGACCACGTGGCTGTCCATCAGCACGTGCTTGATGGCGGCGCTGCGATTGCGCGTGGCAGCGTGCAGAGCCACTCCGTCGAAGGCGGCGGAAAGCGGCTCGGGGCCGATCTCCGCCAGCAGCGGATGCTCCTGCGCATCTCCCGCCCGCCACAGCACCAGCCCGAAGCGGCGCGGATCGCGCAGCCTGACCACGGTCCCGTTATCCAGCACGAGGTCGAAATGATCGTGCTGAGCCGGCGCCGCGCCGTCGCGCACCACCCACAGCCGCCCCGACATGCCGAGATGCACGATCAGCGTGCCCGTTCCGCAATCGATCAACAGGTATTTGCCGCGGCGCGCGAGCCCGCGGATGGTCGCGCCCGCGACGCACTGTGCCAGCCTCCGCGGCACCGGCTGCCGCAGGCGGCGGTCGCGCACGACGGCTGCGCGGATGCGCTGCCCCACGAGCAGCGGCTCGAGGCCGCGGCGCGTGGTTTCGACTTCCGGAAGCTCAGGCATGGCTGCGCGGGCGACGAGTGATGAGCGGCGAGTGACCGGTCACTTGTTTTTCGCCGGCTCGTCGTGGGCTGCGGGCGGGGACAGCAGGCGCTTCGCCAGAGCGGCGCCGAAGCGGTATTGCAGTTTCTCGTCGGAGCGCGCGAGCACCAGCTCCGGCTCGCGCGCTATGACGCCGAGCGTCAACGCGCGACCGTCCTTGAGCCGGATCCGGATTTGCTCGCGGACCCTCGCCGCGGGGGCCGGCTCCACGCTCAGGGCGCTGGCAAGTCGCCACTCGTCCACCCAGCGGATGTAATCGTCCTGGCTGAGATCCGCGGCGCGGGGCGCGAGCGTCCACTTGCCGTCGCGCTGCTCGACCGTGAAGTTCCCGAGCGCAATGCGCCCTGGCGCCTCGTCCGTCCCGAAGAGCCGGCGGCTTGCGAGCTGGACAGCGCTCTCGGGCAGCGCTGCGCCGAAACGCGGGTGCAGGGCGTAGACGGCATCCCCCGCCATTACGTACTGCTCGCGGGTGATGTCGTTCACCAGGCCGAAGCTGAATGTCTGCCCGTCCGCGATGACGCGCGCCTGCGGCGGCTCCAGGCCGAAGCGCCCCCGATCGCCGGGGGGCAGACGGTGCGCGGTCCTGGCCTCGACGATCGCGAGCAGCTGCATCACCCGCGTGTCGTCCGCGCGCGCCGCGATCGGCGCCTCGATGAACCAGGTGTCCTCTTTCCGAACGAGCACGACCGGCACCGCGCCCGCGCGCTCGATGCGCAGCGACCGGACTTCCCGGGGTTTCAGTCCCGAGAGCGGATGCTCGACGGCCGCATCCTTTGCCGGTCTGAAGTACAGGAACGCGCCCAGCGCGACCACGCTGGCGGCGAGAGCCGCGTTCAACCACCCCGCACGGCTCATATCCTGCGCCTGCGCCACCAGATGGCAAAGCCGGTGACCATGAAGGCGAGAGGGAGCACGATCAGGAAGCCGAAGGCGATGAGGTAGAGCGTCGCCTGGTCGATGTCGACCCGGCCGTCGGCGGCCTCGCGCGGCTGGATCACGATCATCCGCTCGTCGCCGGAGAGCCAGCTGACCATGTTGACGCCGAGTTCGCGGTTGCCGCCGTTGCCGATGAAGGCGTTGGACAGGAAGTGCCCGTTGCCCACCACCACCACGCGCTGCTGCCGGTCGCCGACGGCGCGCTCGAACGCCGCTGCAATGGTGATCGGCCCGAGGATGTCGCGGCTCTTGTCGCAGGGGCCCTCGAGCTTCCCGGTCTTGACGCAGCCGCGCGGCGCGACCTCGATCAACGGCCGCGCCCGCCACTCGTCGTTCTCGATCGTCTCGATCTGGCGCGCCTCCGGGTAGACCGTGATGAGGTTGAAGCCGTCGGTGACGGCGTGGCGGCCGTACACCGCCGCGATCGCGAGCGCCGGCGAGGCGCCGTAGCGGGCGGCCTCGGGATCGGCCACGATTCCCGGCGTCAGCACGAGCCCGAGGATCTCCGCGACCTGCCCGAGGCCGCGCAGCGGCTCGGCGTCGATCAGCCAGAGCAGGTTGCCGCCGCGCGCAAGGTAGCGGCGCAGCTCCTGCACTTCCGCCTCGAGCAGGGGCACCTGCGGGGTGCTCACCACGAGCAGCGCGGCGTTCGCGGGCACCTCCTGGGCGAGCGCGAGATTGAGGCCGCTCACCCGGAAGCCCTTCAGCTCGAGCTGGCGCCCGAATTCGCCCAGGTCGTGATTGGCGGGCCCGTTCAGCTTGCGCTCCCCGTGCCCGTCGAGCCACAGCACGAGGCGGTCGGTGCCGCGCGCGAGGCGCAGCAGCGCGTTCGCCAGCGCCTGCTCGTTGAACTCAGCGAGGCGCTCGGAGCGCCGCTGGTAGGTCACGATCAGCTCGATCGGCGCGCGCACACCCGCCTCCGCGGCGGCGCGCGGCTGCTCGCGCGGGTCGATGAGGGTGACGGTGAGATCGGGCTTCGCCCGCTGGTAGGGGCGCAGAAATTCCTCGATGCGGCGATGCACGTGCTCGCCGCGGGAATCGCGCGGCAGCGCGTAGGCGGTGATGCTGACCGGCCCCTCGAGGCGCTTCAGCACATCGAGCGTTGCCGCCGAGAGCGTGTTGCGGTGGGTCTGCGTGAGGTCGTGCTCGATGCGGTACTCGCGCGCGAGGTGGGCGAGCAGGCCCGTCAACGCCGCGAGCAGCACCACGAACAGGCCGTGGTGCGCCAGGGAACGCAGGCGGCGCGGGTTCGTGGATCTCATGGTCAGCCTCGCAGCCGCTGCGCATCGAGCTGGCGGATGGCCAGCGCGACGAAAAGCGCGGCGAGCAGTATCAGGCAGGCCGCCGCGTAGGTGTCGAGTATGCCCTTGCTGAACGGCTCGAAGCTCTTGATCGGGGAGACCACCTGCGCCAGGCTCGCCGCGACCGCCCAGCCGCGCGCGCGCAGCCCGTCGCCCGCCGCCTCGCCGGCGAGCACCATGACGAGCAGCGTGGCGAAGGCGCCGATCGCCGCCACCACCGGGTGCACGGTAAGGCAGGACACGAAGAGACTCACCGCCGCGAAGGCCGCCGCGAGCAGCGCGAGCCCGGCGACGAGCCCGGCCAGCATCCCGTAGTCGAGCCGCGCGGATCCCGCGAGCGAGAGCGGCATGAGGGCGGTCAGCGCCACGATGCACGCGAGAAACGCGGCGAGGCCCAGGAACTTGCCGAGCACGATCTCGGTCATCGAGACCGGCGCCGACATGAGCAGCACCATGGTCTGGTTGCGGCGCTCCTCCGCGATCAGCCGCATTGCCAGCGCCGGCACCGCGAACAACAGCACCGCGGCCGCCGTTCCGAAGATCGGGCCCGCGACGAGCTCGGTCACGCCGGGCGCGGCCGCCATCTGCGCGAGCTGCGGCTGCACCTGGAGGAAATCGTCGAGGCGGCGCAGGAATGCGTAGCCGACGATCAGCTGCATTACCGTCAGCACCACCCACGCGAGCGGCGATGCGAACAGCGTTCTCAGCTCCTTGCCCGCGATCGTGAAAATCATGTGGGATGCCGGCCTATTGCGGCTCCTCGCGGCGCGTGAGGTGAACGAACACGTCCTCCAGGGTGGTCTGCGCCGGCTTCAGCTGATAGAGGCCCCAGTCGCGCGCCGCGGCCGCCTTCACGAGGGCGTCGGTCGGATCCGCGCCCGCGGCGAGCTGAATGCGGTAGAGCGTCGGCTCCACGGCTTCCGCCGCGGCCACGCCCGGCAGCGCCGCGAGCTCCGCGGGCGGCGGCGGGCGGCGCAGCCCCACCAGCAGGGTGGCGCCGCTCTCGAACTGCTTCAGCGCCGCGATGGTGTCGCTGTAGACGAGCTCGCCGTGATGCATGATCTGGACGCGGTCGCACACCGCCTCCACCTCCGGCAGGATGTGGGTGGAGAGAATCACGCTGTGCGCGCCGCCGAGCTCGCGGATCAGCGCCCGGATGTCGCGGATCTGGTTGGGGTCGAGTCCGACCGTGGGCTCGTCCAGCACCACCACGTCGGGCGCGTGGACGATCGCCTGCGCGATGCCGACGCGCTGCTGGTAGCCCTTGGAGAGCGTTCCGATCAGCTTGGCCCCGGCGTCGGCGAGGCCGCAGCGCTGCCTGGCGTTCGCCACCGCTTCGCGGCGGCGCGCGCGCGGCACCCGGTGCAGCTTCGCCGCGAGCTCGAGGTACTCGTCCACGGTCAGCTCGCGGTAGAGCGGCGGCACCTCCGGCAGGTAGCCGATGCGCGCCTTGGCCGCGGAGGGCTCCTCCAGGAGGTCGATGCCGCAGATCGTGATCTCCCCGCGCGAGGGCGCGAGGTTTCCGGTCAGCATGTGCATGGTGGTGGTCTTGCCGGCGCCGTTCGGGCCGAGAAATCCCAGCACCTCTCCGCGCTTGAGCTCGAGGGTGATGTCGTTGACCGCGATGTGATTGCCGAAGGTGCGGGTAAGGCCCCGCGCGGAGATGGTGCTGGCCGCTTCCGGTTCCGGCATGGTGGCGACTGGCGGGGTGCGATCCGTGCTTGTGGTGTGCATGAAATATACCTAATATGTGCCTGTTAATGAAGCCGCCGCGCCGCGCCACCGCGCCACCCAGCATCCTCGCGTTTTCCGCTTCCGGACTCATGACCGCGTATCGAACCTTCGGGCTGGCGGTGTGCGCCGCGCTTGCGGCGTGCGCGCAGCAGCCGCAGACCGCGGAGGAACCGGCGCCCGCGCCGGGCATGGAGGCGGCGAAGCCGCAGGCGCAGCGCACGCCGCTCCCCGGCGTCGAGCTCTCCGAGGAGCTGCTGTACAAGATGATGCTCGCGGAGGTCGCGCTGCAGCGCGGGCAGCCGCATATCGCGGTGCAGACCTACCTCGAGCTCGCGCGCGCGACCCAGGACCCGCGCATCGCGCAGCGCGCCACCGAGGTGGCGTGGAACGCGCGCCTCAGCTCGGCGGCGCTCGAGGCGGCGGGAATCTGGCTGCAGGTGGAGCCCGGCTCGGCGCAGGCGCGCCAGGTCATCGCGGCGCTGCTGGTGAACCAGGCGCGCATCGCCGACGCGCAGCCGCACCTGGAGAAGTGGATCGCGACCGGGCGCGACAGCGTCGGCCAGAGCTTTCTCCAGCTCTCCACGCTGCTCTCGCGCCACAAGGACAAGCCCGAGGTACTGAAGCTCATGCAGGCGCTGGCGCAGCCCTACCCGGAGGTGGCCGAGGCGCGGCTGGCGGTGGCGCAGGCGGCGTGGAACGCCGAAAACCTGGAGGTGTCGGTCGCGGAGGCGCGCGCGGCCCTGAAGCTGAGGCCGGACTGGGAGCTCGCCGCGCTCTTCGTCGCGCAGGTATTGCAGCGCAGCTCCAACGAGGAGGCGCTGCGCTTTCTGGAGGGCTACCTGCGCGACAATCCCAAGGCGCGCGACGCCCGCCTCAACTACGCGCGGCTGCTCGTCACCACCAAGAGCTACCCCGAGGCACGCCGGCAGTTCGAGGTGCTGGTGGCAGAGTATCCGCAGAACGCCGACGTCGGCATGGCGGTGGCGCTGCTCGCGATTCAGGCGAGCGACTACGACGCGGCGGAGACCCAGTTGAAGCGCGTGCTGGAGCTCGACTACAAGGATCCGGATGTCGCGCGCTTCTACCTCGGGCAGCTGAACGAGGATCGCAAGCGTCCCGAAGAGGCGCTCAAGTGGTACTCCGCCGTCACCCAGGGCGAGCAGTTCATCCCCGCCCGGGCGCGCTATGCCGGCATCCTTGCGAAGCAGGGCAAGCTGCCCGAGGCGCGCAAGTACCTGCAGGAGGCGGGCGCGCGCAATCCCCAGCAGCGCGTGCAGCTGACGCAGGCCGAAGCGCAGCTGCTGCGCGACGCGAACGCCTACGAGGAGGCGTTCGACGTGCTCGGCCAGGCGCTCGCGCAGATGCCCGATACCCCCGATCTGCTCTACGACCACGCGATGGCGGCGGAGAAGTTGAACCGCCTCGACATTCTCGAAGCCAACCTGAAGCTGCTGATCAAGCTCCGCCCCGATCACGCGCACGCCTACAACGCGCTCGGCTACACCTTCGCCGACCGCAACCAGAGGATCGATGAGGCCTATCGCCTGATCGAGACCGCGCTGAAGCTCGCGCCCGAAGATCCGTTCATCCAGGACAGCATGGGCTGGGTGCTCTACCGCATGGGGCGCAACCAGGAAGGGCTCGACTATCTGCAGAAAGCGTTCAAGCAGCGCCCCGACGCCGAGATCGCGGCTCACCTCGGGGAAGTGCTGTGGGTGCTCGACAAGCGGGACGAAGCGCGGAAGATCTGGGCCGAATCGCTGAAGGAACATCCCAACAACGAGGTGCTGCAAAGCACCGTCAAGCGCTTCCAGCCCTAGCAGGGTGACTGACAGCGTCGCGCCCGCGAAGGCGGGAGTCCAGGATACCGAGCGCAGACCTATTCAACAACGTGCTGGATTCCCGCCTCCGCGGGAATGACGATACTCGTGAGTCCGATCCGGTCCTGCGCCGCGCTCGCGGCCTCCACGGCGCTCGCCGGCTGCGCGCTGCTGGCGCCGTCGCCTCCACCTCCGCCGGCGCCCGCGTTCGAGCTTATCGGACGCGTGGCGGTCAGCCACGACGGGCGCGCGTTCACCTCCGGGGTGCGCTGGCAGCACACTGCGGAGCGCGACGAGCTCTGGCTCCTGACCCCGACGGGACAGGCGCTCGCGCACATCGTCGGCGACGCCGGGGGCGCCACCTTCACCGGCTCCGACGGGAGCCAGCACAAGGCCGCCGACATCGGGCGCCTCACCCACCGCGCGCTGGGCTGGGAGATGCCGGTCACGCGCCTCGCCTGGTGGGTGCAGGGCGAGGCTGCGCCCGGAGCCGTGGTGCAAGCCGTCGAGCGCGACCCGCACGGCCGGCTCGCCGCACTCGAGCAGGACGGCTGGCGCGTCGCCTACGTCTACGATGCGGAGGGCGCGCGCGAAGGCCGGCTGCGGCGGCTCGAGCTGTCGGGCGGATCGCAGGTGCTCAGGCTCGTGATCGACGGCTGGCAGCGCGGCGGCGAACCGCGATGAGCCGCCGGCGGATTTATCCGGCGCCGGGGAAGCTCAACCTGATGCTGCGCGTCACGGGACGCCGCGCCGACGGCTATCACCTCCTGCAGACCGTGATCCGCTTCATCGATTATGGCGATGCGCTCGCCTTCCGCGTGCGCGCGGACGGGGCGGTCAGCCGGGTGAACGAGGTCGCGGGCGTGCCGGCGGCCGACGACCTCACGGTGCGCGCGGCGCGGCGGCTGCAGCGGGCGTGCGGCACGCGGCTCGGCGCGGACATCACGCTCACCAAGCGCCTGCCGCTCGGGGGCGGACTCGGCGGCGGCAGCTCGGACGCCGCTACCACGCTGCTCGTGCTGAACCGCCTGTGGCGCGCCGGGCTGTCGCGGAAACGGCTGCTGGCGCTCGCCCTCGAGCTCGGGGCCGACGTGCCGGTATTCGTGGCCGGTGACAACGCGCTGGCAGAGGGCATAGGCGAGCGCCTGACGCCGCTTGCGCTGCCCCCGGCGTGGTATCTCGTTCTGACGCCCCCGGTGCAGGTGCCGACGGCCCGGATTTTCTCGCACAATCAATTGAAACGCGACTCGAAACCTATTAAAATCACGGCCTTTTCGGTCGAGCAGGCGGGCAACGATCTGGAGCCCGTGGTGTGCAGCGAGTACCCTGAAGTGGCGCGGCACCTCGCCTGGTTGCGGCAGGCGGCGCCGGCATGGGTGACCGGCAGCGGGGCGTGCGTGTTCGCGGCGTTCCCGACCGGGAGCGCCGCCCGCAGGGTGCTGAAACTGGCGCCCGCGGGCATGCGCGGATTCATCGCGCGGGGGCTTGCGCGGCACCCGTTGCACGACCTGGCATGCTGAGGCGCACTCGGATAAGGAGTTACTAACGCCATGAAACACACGTGCGTTGCAGCCAGAATTGGTGATGACGCGAAGCGAGGTGCAGCCAATATGTCGATATTGGCAAGCCGAGCGACAAAGTCAGCGCCGGTTCTGGCTGCAACCCCTTGCGGGCTGGCACGAATTTTGGCCCATGGCTTTGTCGCAAGTCCCTTGCTTAGTCGGTCTAAGCGGCGGGCCTTGCTTCGCGCCCTGAGCCAAAATCGTGCCAGCGCATCGCGCGTTTCATGGCGTTAGTAACTCCAAGCTTATTGGGGAGTCGCCAAGCTGGTTAAGGCACCGGATTTTGATTCCGGCATGCGTGGGTTCGAATCCTACCTCCCCAGCCCCATTCCTCATTTCATGCCCTTCTCCCGAGGGGAGAAGGGAATCTCGAATCTCCCCTCTCCACTCGGGAGAGGGGCGGGGGTGAGGGACGGAGGGGAAATGGACAGCGGCATTTTGCCGAGGCTGGACAATTGAGGTCCTGATGCTGCAAGCAAGCGCAACGGAGAGCAGGGGTTTCGACCGCCTGATGGTGTTCACCGGCAACGCCAATCCGCGGCTTGCCGAGGATGTCGCCGGGCACCTGCGGGTCCAGCTGGGCCGCGCCAAGGTCGGCCGCTTCAGCGACGGCGAGGTGATGGTCGAGATCATGGAGAACGTGCGCGGGCGCGACGTGTTCGTGCTGCAGTCGATCTGCTCGCCGACCAACGACAACCTGATGGAGCTGCTGGTGATGGTGGATTCCCTCAAGCGCGCCTCCGCGGGGCGCGTCACCGCCGCCATCCCCTACATGGGCTACGCGCGGCAGGACCGGCGCCCGAGCTCGTCCCGCGTGCCGATCTCCGCCAAGGTGGTCGCGAACATGATGTCGAGCGTGGGCGTGGACCGGGTGCTCACCATGGACCTTCACTCGGAGCAGATCCAGGGATTCTTCGACATCCCGGTGGACAACATCTACTCCAGCCCGATCATGCTGGGCGACGTGTGGAAGCACGGGTTCAAGGACCTGGTGGTGGTCTCGCCCGACGTCGGCGGCGTGCTGCGGGCGCGCGCGCTCGCGAAGCGCCTCGAGGCCGATCTCTCCATCATCGACAAGCGGCGCCCGCGCCCCAACGTCGCCACCGTGATGAACATCATCGGCGAGGTGGAGAAGCGCACCTGCGTGATCGTGGACGACCTGGTGGACACCGCCAACACGCTGTGCGAGGCGGCCGCGGCATTGAAGCAGCAGGGGGCGGAGCGCGTGCTCGCCTACTGCACGCACGCGGTGCTCTCCGGCAAGGCGGTGGAGCGCATTGCGGGCTCGGTGCTCGACGAGCTGGTGGTGACCGACACCATCCCGCTGCGCGAGGAGGCGAAGGCCTGCAGGAAGATCCGGGTGCTGACGGTGTCAGGCCTGTTCGCCGAAACCATGCGCCGCATCAGCAACGAGGACTCGGTCAGTTCGCTATTCGTCGAGTAACGACAAGACGTCACTCCCGCGGAGGCGGGCGTCCAGGAAACCAGGTGGACACTGACTCAAGATTGACTAGATTCCCGCCTTCGCGGGAATGACGATTTAGGAGAACGTGATGAAGATCGAAGTGACTGCATACCCGCGCGCGCAACAGGGATCGGGCGCGAGCCGCCGCCTGCGCGGGGGCGGGCGCGTGCCCGGCATCGTCTACGGCGCGAGCCAGGAGGCGCAAAAGGTCGAGCTCGACCACAATGCGCTGCTGCTGCAGCTGAAGCAGGAGGCATTCCACGCCTCGATACTGGACTTTGCGCTCGACGGGCAGAAGTTCCAGGTGCTGCTGCGCGATTACCAGATGCACCCGTGGAAGCAGCAGGTGCTGCACGTGGACTTCCAGCGCGTGGACAAGAACAAGAAGATTCACATGCGGGTGCCGCTGCACTTCCTGAACGGCGACATCTGCCCGGGCGTGAAAGTCGGAGGAGGGGTCGTGCAGCCCGCGCGGAGCGAGATCGACATCCAGTGCCTGCCCGACGACCTGCCGGCGTTCATCGACGTCGACCTCAAGGACATGGAGCTGAACGACACGCTGCACGTCATGGATATTGCGCTGCCGAAGGGCGTGGAGCCGGTCTACAAGATGCGGCACGAGAATCCGTCGGTCGTGTCGGTGCACGTGCCGAAGGAGATCGTGATCGAGGAAGAGGCGCCGGCGCCGGTCACCGAGATCATCGGCGAGGTCCCGGCCGAGGGCGAGGAAGCGGCCGCCGCGGCTGCCGCCGAGGGCGAGAAGGGCGAGAAGAAGGAGGGCGCCGCCGAGAAGAAGGAGGCGGCTCCCGCCGGGAAGGCGCCTGCACCCGCTGCCGGAAAGGCGCCTGCCGTAGCCGCCGAGAAGAAGGAGCCCGTCAAGAAAGGGAAGGAATAGGCTCCGCTTGCCGGGGAAGCCCGCCATTCCGGCCGGACTGGCGGGCTTTTTCTTGCGGCGGCGTGAGGAGAGAGGAGATAGGAGAGAGGAGTCAGAACGGTCAGCAGGTTCGGTTTGACGCCTCTCTCCTCTCTTCTATCGTCTATCGATTTTCATGAAACTCATCGTCGGACTCGGCAACCCGGGCGACCGCTACCAGGCGACGCGGCACAACGCGGGGTTCTGGTTCGTCGAGCGCTTCGCCGCGGAGTCCCACACGGTGCTGCGCAAGGACGCGAAGTTCGAGGCGCTGGTGGGGCGCCACGAGGCGAGCGGCGCCTGGCTGATGCTGCCCCAGTCGCACATGAATCTCTCCGGCAAGCCGGTCCAGATGCTCGCGAGCTTCTTCAAGATCGCGCCCGCCGACATCCTGGTCGCGCACGACGAGCTCGATTTTCCGCCGGGCGTCGCGCGCATCAAGCTGGGCGGCGGCATCGCCGGCCATAACGGGCTGAAGGACATCTCGGCCCGGGTGGGCTCGCACGACTACTGGCGGGTGCGCATCGGCATCGGCCATCCCGGGGACCCCCACGCCGTCACCGATTACGTCCTGCACAAGCCCTCGCAGGAAGACCGCGCCGCCATCGATGCCGCGATCGGACGCGCGCTGGAGGTGCTGCCGCTCATGCTCGCGGGCGATCACCAGGGCGCGATGCTGAAGCTCCACACCGAGCCCGAGCCCGTGAGGGCGGAGAGGCCGGTCACGCCGGCGCCCGTCAAGGCGGCGCAAGCGGCGGCGGTCGCGAAGCGGAAGGCGAGAGCAGACGAAACTGCGGCGAAGCCCGGCAAGCCCGCGGCGGCAGCCAGGAAGGGCAAGGGCGAGAAGGCCGCCAGGACCGGCAAGGTCGCGAAGGACGAGAAAGCCGGGGTGGGGGGCGCGATCAGCGCCTTCTTCAAGAAGCTCATCCCGGGCTCCGACGCCGCGCGCAAGAAATGAGCCTGCGCTGCGGCATCGTGGGGCTGCCCAACGTCGGCAAGTCCACGCTGTTCAACGCCCTCACCAAGGCCGCGGTCCCGGCCGCGAACTATCCCTTCTGCACGATCGAGCCGAACGTCGGCGTGGTGCCGGTGCCGGACCCGCGCCTGAAAGGAATCGCGGAAATCTCCCGCTCCCCCAGGGTGACGCCCGCGGCGGTTGAGTTCGTCGACATCGCGGGGCTCGTCGCCGGCGCCTCCAAGGGCGAGGGCCTCGGCAACCAGTTCCTCGCGCACATCCGCGAGACCGACGGCATCATCGATCTCGTGCGCTGCTTCGAGGACGAGAACGTCGCGCACGTCGCGGGCCAGCTCGATCCCGTCGCCGACATCGAGACCATCCAGATGGAGCTTGCCCTGGCCGATCTAGCGACGGTGGACCGGGTGCTCGACCGCGTTGCGCCGAAAGCGCGGTCGGGTGACGCCGAGTCGATCCGCTTCGAGGGCGTGCTCAAGCGGGTGCGCAGGCGCCTCGACGAGGGCAAGCCCGCGCGCGGGCTCGCGCTGCAGGCCGAGGAGCTGAGGCTCCTGCAGCCGCTGTGCCTGCTCACGACCAAGCCCGCGATCTACGTCGCAAACGTGTCCGAGCACGGGCTCGCGGGCAACCCACTCCTCGATCGCGTGCGCGAGGTCGCGGCGAAGGAGGGCGCCCCCGTGGTGGCGATCTGCGCGGCGCTGGAGGCGGAGATGGCCGACATGGCCGAGGAAGACAAAAAGGCGTTCCTCGCCGACATCGGGCTCGAGGAGCCCGGCCTCGACCGGGTGGTGCACGCCGCCTATGAACTCCTCGGGCTGCAGACCTTCTTCACCACCGGCCCCAAGGAAACGCGCGCCTGGACCATACACAAGGGCGAGACCGCGCCGCAGGCGGCGGGCGCGATCCACACCGACTTCGAGCGCGGCTTCATCCGCGCCGAGGTTATCGCGAGCGAGGACTACATCGCGTGCGGGGGCGAGCAGGGCGCGAGGGAAGCCGGGAAGATGCGGCTCGAAGGCCGCGACTACGTCGTCCGGGATGGCGACGTCATCTACTTCCGGACGGCGCCCTGACACGCGCCCGCTGGTCCCCGGGGCGCGTGCAGAGCCGTCTGCGCCGGATCGAACGGACGCCCGGCGCCGCTCATCCGGCGCCTTCGCCCCCCGGCGTGCTCAATCCTTTGCGTTCTCGCCGAACCGGATCCCCTGCGCGAGGGGCAGGTCGCGGCCCCAGTTGATGGTATTAGTCTGGCGGCGCATGTAGGCCTGCCAGGCATCCGACCCCGCTTCCCGCCCTCCGCCCGTTTCCTTCTCTCCGCCGAACGCGCCGCCGATCTCGGCGCCCGAGGTGCCGACATTGACGTTCGCGATGCCGCAGTCGCTGCCGGCCGCAGAAAGGAACCGCTCGGCATGCTCCAGCCGGTCGGTAAACAGAGCAGAGGACAACCCCTGCGGCACATCATTGTGGATCGCTATCGCCTCGGCGAGCGTGCGGTAGCGAAAGACGTAGAGCAGAGGCGCGAAGGTCTCGCGCTTGACGATTTCCCAGCCGGGATCAGCCCTGACCAGCGTCGGCTGCACGAAAAAACCGGGCCCGGGAAGGACCGCGCCGCCGCAGAGAATCTCCGCGTCGAGGCGCTTCAGTTCCGCGATCGCGGCCCGGAAACGCTCCACCGCAGCCGCGTCGATAAGCGGCCCCATCAGCGTGCCGGCGTCGAGCGGATCGCCGATCTTCACCTGTCCGTAGGCGCGGACCAGGCGCTCGACGAGCGCCCCGTAGCGCGCCTCCTGGACGATCAGCCGGCGGGTGCTGGTGCAGCGCTGGCCGGCGGTGCCCACCGCGCCGAACACGATGGCGCGCACCGCGAGATCGAGGTTCGCGGTCTCGTCCACGATCACCGCGTTGTTGCCGGAGCATTCGAGCAGGCACTTGCCCATCCGGCGCGCGACCGTCTCCGCGACGCGCCGGCCGACCGCGCTCGAGCCGGTGAAGGAGACGAGAGCGACGCGGGGATCGGCGACGAAGCGCTCGGCAGCCGCGTCCTCGTCCGTCACGATCAGCGTGAAGACGCCCGCGAGGTCCTCCTCTTCCATGACGCGGTTCACCAGCCGCTGCACCGCGATCGCGGTGAGCGGCGCTTTGGGCGAGGGCTTCCAGACGACGGCGTTGCCGGCGACCGCCGCGATGAACGCGTTCCACGCCCAGACCGCGCCCGGGAAGTTGAACGCGGTGATGACGCCCACGACGCCGAGCGGATGCCATTGCTCGTACATGCGGTGGTGCGGGCGCTCCGAGTGCATCGTCTTGCCGTAGAGCATGCGCGACTGGCCGACCGCGAAATCCGCGATGTCGATCATCTCCTGGACCTCGCCGTCGCCTTCCTGCTTGATCTTGCCGGTCTCGAGCGCGATGAGGCTCCCGAGGACATCCTTCTCGCGCCGCAGTGCCTCCCCGATGCGGCGCACGAGTTCGCCGCGCCGCGGCGCCGGCATCGCGCGCCAGCGCTCGCAGGCGGACTGGGCGCCGCTCATCACGCGCTCGTAATCGTCCGCTGCGCACGCGCCCGCCTCCGCGATGGGCCGGGCGGTGGCGGGATTGATGCTCGGGAAGTGCCGCTTTCCCGGCAGCCAGCGGCGGCCGTCCCACGCCGCCGGATTTCGATCTTCGATCCCGAGCGCCTTGATGAACTCCATGCCAAAGTCCCGGAACTCAGCCGGCCGCCCGGCCGGAGCCGATCTCGGCGAAGGTCGCGCGGATGGCGGCGAGCGCCTCTTCGAGCTGCTCGTCCGTGATGACGAGCGGCGGGGTGAAGCGCACCACCGTGTCGTGCGTGTCCTTGGTGAGCACCCCGTTCGCCGCGAGGCGCATGCAGAAGGTGCGGGCGGGCAGCAGGGAAGTGTCGAGTTCGATGCCGGTCAGGAGCCCCTTGCCGCGCACATCTCGAATGAGCGGGCTTTCGATTGCGCGCAGCGATGCGAGCAGATGCTCGCCCAGGCGGGCCGCCCGCCCGGCAAAATCCTCCTCGAGGATCACGTCGAGGGCTTCCAGCCCGATGGCTGCCGCCAGCGGGTTGCCGCCGAAGGTGCTGCCGTGGTCGCCCGGCGTGAAGACATCCATCACTTCGTGCCGCGCGAGGAACGCCGAGACCGGATACAGGCCCCCGCCGAGCGCCTTGCCGAGGATGAGGCCGTCCGGCCTGACGCCCTCGTGCTCGCTCGCGAGCAGGCGCCCGGTGCGCCCGAGCCCGGTCTGGATCTCGTCGCAGAGGAGCAGCACGTCGCGGGCCCGGCAGATCCGCGCGCATTCCGCGAGATAGCCCGCCGGCGGCACGACGATGCCGCCTTCCGCCTGGATCGGCTCCACCAGGAACGCCGCGGTGTTCGAATTGATCGCGCGCTCGAGCGCGCGCGCATCGCCGTACGGGATCAACCGGAACCCGCGCGGATACGGCCCGAACCCGTCGCGGTACTGGGCCTCGCTCGACATCGCGAGTATCGCGATCGAGCGGCCGTGGAAATTTCCTTCGCACGCGATGATCTCCGCCTGCTCGGGGGCGATGCCCTTCACCTTGTAGCCCCATTTGCGCGCCGCCTTGAGCGCCGCCTCGACGGCCTCGAGTCCGGTGTTGGCGGGAAGCGCCATGTCCTGGCCGGTGAGCCTGCACAGGCGCTCCAGCAAGCGCGGCAGCTGGTCGTTGTAATAATTGCGCGAGGTGACTGCGAGCGTGCGCGCCTGCTGCTCGAGCGCGCGCGTCAGGCGCGGATGGCAGTGGCCGTGGCTGACAGCGGAATAGGCGCTCATCATGTCGACGTAGCGTCGCCCGTCCTCGTCCCACAGGTATGCGCCCTCGCCGCGCACGAGCACGACGGGCAGGGGATCGTAGTGATGCGCGCCCCAGTACTGCTCGAGGTCAACGAGCGAGCTGCTGAAGCGAAGCGAGCGCTGTCCGGAGAGCAGAGAATCCAGGATATCGGCGACCAATCCCGCGGTCGCCGCATAGCGGTCGCGCTGCGGATTGTATTCGACGATTTCCACGGCGGTGAGCCCCGGCTGATGGGCGAGCTGCGTCAGTGCCGCGGTAAGCTCCCCCACGGCGATCCCGCCGGGCACCGGCGTACCCACGCCCGGGGCGTCGCGCGGATCGAGAGCGTCGAGGTCGATGGTCACCCCGAAGCCCGCGGTGCCGCGCTCGACGTGATCGATTGCCTCGCGCATCACCGCCTCGAGCCCGCGCTGCGCAATGTCCTGCATGTAGTAGACCCGCACGCCGCGCTCCCTGATCAGCTCGGCCTCGCCCGCCTCGAAGCTTCTCACGCCGACGAGGCAAATATGCGCCGGATCGAGACGCACCCCGCCGGCGATGGCAGTAAGCGCGGCGTCTCCGTGCCCGAGCAGGCAGGCGAGCGGCATGCCGTGCAGCGCCCCGCTCGGAGAGGTTTGCGGCGTGTGCGCGTCCATGTGCGCGTCCACCCAGATCAAGCCCGCGGCGCCGTGCGGCCGCAGTGCATTGACCACGCCTTTCCACGTGCCGATGGCGCACGAATGGTCGCCGCCCAGTACGATCGGGAAACCGCCGTCGCGCACGATGCCTTCCACGCGCTGGGCGAGCCGCCGGCAGGTCCCGGCAACGGCCTTGCGCACGTCCCCTTCGCCCGCGGCGGGGCGCAGCATATCGGCCCACGCCGCCTTGAGGCCGCGTGCATGAAGGCGTGCGACGAGCTTCGCGCCCCGCAGGGCGTCGGGTCCGGTCTCGCAGCGCCGGTCCTGGGCGCCGAGCCCGCTCGCCACCCCGAGGATCTGCAGGCTCCGCGCGAACCGGTGCGGGTCGAATTTCGCCTCGTCCATCTTTCTTAGATTGCCGCCCGCGGTCCTTCGTTCGAGGCGCGTCACGGCACGAAGCCGTGGCGCATCGTGTTCTCCGAAACCACGCGCGACCACACGAACTGCTTCAGATAGTCCGCGCCTCCCGCCTGCACGCCGGTGCCGGAGAGCCGCACGCCGCCGAAGGGCTGCGCGGCCACCAGCGCGCCGGTGATCCGCCGGTTGAGGTAGAGATCGCCGACGCGAAAGCGCTCGCGGGCCGCTTCGAGATGCTCCGGAAAACGGGAAAACACCCCGCCGGTGAGCGCGTACTCCGAATCGAGGGCGACGGCGAGCGCTTCATCAAAGCTTTCCGCCCGCAGCACCGCGAGCACCGGCCCGAAGATCTCCTCGCGCGCGAGACGATGGCGGGGCTCGATGCCGGTGAAAATCGCCGGCGGCACGTAGTAGCCCTCGCCGGGCACCTTGCCCAGGTAGGAGAGCCGGCCTTCGCGCTTCCCGGTCTCGATGTAGGCGAGCGCCTTCTCCTGCGCCGCGCGCGTGATGACCGGCCCGAAGACGTATTGCGGATCCTCCGGAGGGCCGTAGGGGTGGGCATCGAGCGCGGCGCCGAGCCGCGCGACGAGCCGGTCGTGCACGCGCCCCACCGCGATGAGACGCGAGCACGCCGAGCATTTCTGGCCCTGGTAGCCGAAGGCGGATTGCAGCGTGTGCGCGACCGCCTCGTCGAGGTCGGCGTCTTCATCCACGATGATCGCGTTCTTGCCGCCCATTTCGCACACGACGCGCTTCACGTGGCTCTGGCCGGTGACGGAGCGTCCCGCCTGTTCCAGGATCGCGAGCCCGACCTCGCGCGAGCCGGTGAAGGCGATCACGTGCACCTGCGGATGACCCACCAGGAAATTTCCGATTTCGGCGCCGCGCCCCGCGACGAGCTGGCAGACTTCCGGCGGGAAGCCCGCCGCGATGAGCAGCGCGTGCAGCTTGTGCGCCACGATCAGGGCGGGGGCGGCCGGCTTCATCACGGCGCAGTTGCCGGTGACGAGCGCCGCGCTCGTCATGCCGGTGAGAATCGCGAGCGGGAAATTCCACGGCGCGATGACCACTGCCACCCCGCGCGGCTCGTAGCGGGTGTGGTTGAGCTCCCCGGGAAAGCGCTGCGTCGGCCGCCAGCCGCCGAGCGCGGCGGCCTCGGCGGCGTAATAGCGCAGATAGTCGATCGCCTCGGCAACGTCGGCATCCGCCTCGCGCCAGTTCTTGCCCTGCTCGAGAACCTGCCACGCCGCAAGCTCGGCGCGCCGCTCCAGCATGATGCCGGCGGCGCGCAGCGCGCACTCGACCCGGCGCTCGACCGGCGTGTCGCGCCACCCCGGGAAGGCCGCTACGGCGTTGGCGAGCGCGCGCTCCGCGTGGGAGCGTGCCGCGAGCTCGACCTGCCCAAGGGTCTCGTCGGGCCGCGCCGGATTGAGCGCGCGCTGCTCGGGGGCGGCCGGCCCGGGAGCACCGGGAATGGCAAGCGGATAGCGCGCACCGAGCTCGCCCCGCACCTTCGCCAGCGCCCGGGCGAACGCTTCGCGGTCGGCGGTCCGGCTGAAGTCCGTCAGGGGAGTGTTCGCGAATGCGGGCTCCGTGGGCCGCGCGGTGGCGCCGGACGCGGGCGGCGGCGCCGGAACCGCGAGCAATGCGCCGATATCCTCGCCGTCGGCATAGGTCTGGCGCAGCACCGAGGTGCTGGCCGTGTTCTCGAGCAGGCGCCGGATCAGGTAGGCGATGCCGACCACCAGGTCTCCGGTCGGCACGTACACGCGCAGCGGCAGATTCATGCCCGCGAGCGCGTGCTGCAGCGGCCCGGCCATGCCGTAGAGCACCTGGATTTCCCAGTCCTCGCGCTTTGCTCCGAGGCGCTGCGCGAGCGCGGCGGCATGGGCGAGGCTCCGGAGATTGTGGCTCGCGATTGCCGCGTGGACCGTGTCGCGGTTCTCGAGGAGCACCCGCGTCAGCCGCTCGAAGGCCGCGTCGGTCTCCTCCTTGGTCTCGTACACCGGCACCGGCCAGCGCCGCTGGCGCGCAACGGCGACCTCGGTGTCCCAGTAGGCGCCTTTCACCAGCCGCACCCCGATGCGGTGACCCCGCGCGCGCGCCCATTCGATCAGCCCGGCGAGGTCGCGCCCGGTCTCGGGCAGGTACGACTGCAGCGCGATGCCGGGCAGCCAGCCGCGCCCGGGATGAGCGTCCACGAGGGCGCGGAAGATCCGCAGCACCAGCGGCTTCAGCTCGTAGTGCTCCATGTCCACCGTCAACGCCGCGCGTGCGCGCGCCACCTCCGCGAGGAGAGGCGCAAGGCGTGCCAGCACGCGTTGCTCGGCGCCCGCGGCATCCAGCGGATCGAAGCGCGGCGTGAGCGCGGAGAGCTTGAGCGAAAGGTGCGGCGCGACGCCGGCGGCGTGCTGCCAGCGCACGAGCTCGAGGTAGCGCCCGACATAGGCTTCGGCCTCGGCCTCGGTCAGCACCGCCTCGCCCACCGCGTCGAGCGTCGCGAGCGCGCCGCCCGCCGCGAGCGTTGCGAGCGTACTGCGGACCGGGGACTCGCGCTCCTCGACCAGGAACAAGCGCGCCGTGCGGGCGACGTTCGCGCGCACCGCCCATGCGAGCGCCGGCCGGCTGCCGAGCTTGAGGAGCCTGCCCCACATGCCGGCAAGCTCGTGACCCTGGAGATAGGCCCCGTAGTGGTCGGCAATCTCGCCGGCCCCGTCGAGTTGCGGCAGCACGTCGATGAACTGGAACAGCGCCGTGCGCATCCGCTCGTCGGCGAGCGCCTTCTGCAGCAGCGCGCCGCGCACGCCGCCGGCGCCGAAGAGGGCCGGAGGCGCCTGCACCGCATCGCGGTAGAGTTGGCCGCCGATTTCGCGGATCAGCGGTTCGAGCGTATCCTCGCTTGTCCCGTTCACCATTTCTCCCGGCAAGTGCGCGTTGAGCGGCGCGGAGGCGTCCGTTCCGACGCGCACAGGTAAAACGGCGCAATGCGTCCGTTTTACCGGTATTGGACCGCGCATCCGGTATCGGGATTCGCGCCGCTCGAACGCCGCGCCGCGCAGCGTGGCGCACACAGGGCTGTCGCATCCCCGGATATCGATATATAATATATAGCATCGATCACGGTTTGGGGCATCCCATGGCAACCCTGCAACTGACCCAGGTCTATCTCGAACCCCGGCAAAAAGCCGCGCTGCAGAAGCGGGCGCGCGCCAAGGGGGGCAAGCTCGCGGAGGAAATCCGCAATGCGGTAGACGCCTACCTCGCGGGCGTCACCGCGGAGGAGCTCGAGCTGCTCGACGCGGCGACCCGGGAAGCGGGGCGCCAGCTCGACGCGATGGCGGCGGAACTTGAAAGGATCAATCGGCGCGTCGATTCCAGGCTGGCCGAGATGAAGCAGCTCCGCGCTGAATCGCCGGTCGCGGGCTACGAGGTGAAGCGATGAGCGTGATCACGGACATTCTCGACCGCCTGTCGGGCGTGACGGTCGTGCGCGAGCGGCTGGCCGAAACCGCCAAGCGGGTAGACCTTCTCGCCGACGGGCTGCTCGATCACGAGCGGCGCCTCACGCGTGTGGAGGTGCTGATCGCCGAAACGGGCAAGGTCGGAAAGGGATTGCCCAGGAAATGAAGCTGCCCGCGTTGAATCCTGCCGATGTTTCCGCCGTAACAGGCTCCCGCTATCCCGAGCCGTTCAAATCGCGTGTCTCCGCGCGCCGCAAGCAGCGGCTGGGCGATGCGCTGGGGTTGAAGAACTACGGAGTCAACCTTACGACGATACCGCCGGGCGCGCTGTCCGCTCTGCGCCACTGGCACTCCCACGAGGACGAGTTTATCTATGTCGTGAGCGGGGAGCTCGTCCTCGTCACCAACGACGGCGAGCAGCGGTTGACGCCGGGAATGTGCGCGGGCTTTCCGGCGGGGAAAGCCGATGGCCATTGCCTCGTCAATCGCACGAAGCAGGATGCCCTCTATCTCGAGGTCGGCGACCGCCGCCCGGAGGATGCGGTGACCTATCCAGACGACGACATTGCAGGGCAGGCCACACCCCAGGGCCGGCGCTTCACGCGGAAGGACGGCACCCCGTACCAGGGCCGGGGATGAAGGCTGTCGTCGATCCGGCGCATGACCCGGATAGGGTATACGACCGAATTCAGGTAAGGCATTCGGGCGTTTCGCGCACAACGCAACGCGCGAGGTAATTGAACGTCGCCGCGATGTACTGGTCGCTTCCCCGGTAATCGCGCGCCTCGCGAGCCAGCTCCGTGTTCACCGCGCGGATCGCGCCCACGGTCCGCGCGCGCAGCTGCATCCGAGCCGCGCGCTCCAGGTAGAACGCAAGGACGACGGCGCGTTCGACGCTTTCCGCCGCGGTGAGGAGCCCGTGGTGCGCGAGCAGCACCGCGGGCTTGTCACCCAGCGCCTCCGAGATAATGCGGCCCTCCTCGTCGCCGATCGGCACGCCGGGCCATTCCGCCAGGTGCGCGCAGTTTTCATACAGCACGCAGGTGTCCATGTGCGCGACTTCGAGCGCTTCGCCGACCAGCGACAGCGCGGAGGCATACGGTGCATGGGTATGCACAATTGCGTTCACTTCGGGCCGCGCGCGGTAAATCCACAGATGAAAGCGGTTCCCCGGGTTCGGCATCCCATCGCCCGCCAGCACATTGAGCGCGTCGTCGACGAGCAGGACGCTCGAGGAACGCGCTTCGTCGAGACCCAGCCCGAAGCTGAGCGCCCAGTAGGTGCCCGGCCGCTCGCCCCGCGCGGTGATCTGCCCCGCCAGCGCGGAGTCGTGTCCGTCGCGGTGGAGGATGCGGCACGCAAGCGCCACGCGCTCCTGCGGGCCCCAGTCCGCTGCCGCGAGGCAGCGCTCCATGTCGGCGCGAAATCTCTCGCCGTACGTCTTCTTGGCATCGGCGTTGTCCATCCCGTCGTGCTCCGTGCTCAGTCGACCTTGACGTTCGCCTGCCGCGCGATGTCGCGATACTTGCCGATTTCCGCCTTCTGGAAGGCCGCGAGCTCCGAGGGCGAATTGCCGACCGCCTCGGCGCCCTGCTGCGTCATGCGCGTCTTGTAGTCGGGTGACTGCACGATGCGAATGACTTCGGTGGCAAGCTTGTCGAGCACGTCCTTCGGCGTCGCGGCAGGCGCCCACACGGCGTTCCACTGGGTGACGTCGAATCCGGGCAGCGTTTCGGATAGTGCCGGCACATCCGGCAGCAGCGGCGCGCGCTTTCGCGTCGTCACCGCCAGGGCGCGCAATTTGCCGGCCTTCATGTGCTGCATGGCGGGCAGCAGCGTGGCAAACCCGCTCGGCAGGTGCCCGCCGACCATGTCGACCAGCGCCGGCGCCTGGCCCTTGTACGGCACGTGCACGATCTCGATCCTGGCCAGGATCTTGAGCCACTCGCCGGCGAAGTGATGCACGGAACCGGGACCGGCCGACCCGAAGGCGATCGCCCCGGGCTTCGCTTTCGCGACCGCAATGTATTCCTTCACCGACTTGATCGGCATCGAGGGGTGCACGACCAGCGCGATCGGGGTCACCGTCGCCAGCGTGATCGGCGCGAGATCCCTGACCGGGTCGTACGGCATCTTCGGGAAGAGCGCGACGTTGAGCGCGGCTTCGGCTGAGGAGCTGACCATGAAGGTGTAGCCGTCCGGCGGCGCCTTGGTGACGATCTCCGCGCCGATCATGCCGCTCGCGCCGCCGCGGTTGTCGATGACGACCGACTGTCCCCAGCGCTCGCTCAATTTCTGCGCGATCGGCCGTGCGGTCATGTCGGCGCCTCCGCCCGGCGGAAACGGGACGATCAGGCGAAGCGCTTTCGCGGGATAGTCTCCCGCCCCGGCTGCCGGGGAAAGCGTGAGCAGGAAGCATGTCGCGAGCGTTGCCGGAGCGAATCTGCAGGCACTCATCATGGTCTCCTCCGCTGACGGTATCGGTCCGATCACAACGATTGAACCGGGGCCAGCATACGAGGGTCTCTGCCCACGGAGAATCAGTCTTTGGGAACGGCAGCCATCGCGGTTCGCGATGGCCGTCAGGCGCCGGAAAGGTGCGCGACGAGCTCTGCGAGGCCCGGCGCATCGCCGCGGGATTCCTTGAAGATCAGGTTGAGCTCCATCGCCGCCCAGCTGTCGGAGAGCGGGACGGCGCGAAGGCCGAAAAGATCGATATAGGGAATGATGTTCGGCGCAGGGATCACCGCGATGCCGAGGCCGGCCTGCACCATCTTGCGCATCGACTCGTAGCTCGTGACCTCCATTGCGAGCCGCGGCTTGCGCGCGAGACGGGCGCCCGCCTCGAGCGCCCAGCTGTGGATCGCCGTTCCTTCCATCAGCGTGATCAAGTCGAACTCGAGGATTTCCGCAAAGCGGATCTCGGTCCGCCCGGAGAACGGGTGCGCGGGCGGCACGACGAGCATGAGCGGCACCCTGCGGTAGGGGCGCACCTGCAGTCTGTCCCCCGGCTGGAAATATCCAATCACGCCGAGGTCGGCGCTGCCGTCGACCACCGCGTCGATGGTCGGCAGGCTCCGCCTTTCCTCCAGCCGGATCTTGACGTCCGGGTGCCGGGAGAGAAAGACGTTCAGATCGTCCAGAAGGTAGCCGACGGTCGCGGTCATGTTGGCCCACACGCGCAGCATGGGAGAGGCATCTTCCGCCGCCGTGCTCAGCATCCGCGGGATGCGATCGAGCGCGCGGATGACGTCGCGGGCATGCTGGGCGAGCGCTTCGCCGGCAGGCGTCGCGACGACGCCCGCGTGCTGGCGGACCAGCAAGGGCGTTCCGAGCTGCGCCTCGAGATCGCTCAAGCGCTTGCTCACGGCTGACGCCACAATGTGTTCCTGGTCCGCGGCCTTCGTGATGCTGCCGTGATCGATGACGGCCACGAACAGGCGCAGAGTCGTCAGATCGAAGCGCATGGGCGGCTGGGGGTACTCGCGGCGGCTCTGACCCGCAATACCCTACCAGAAACCCCGTCAGGAATGATCCCTCGCGGCGTCCGCGGCCCTCAGGGTTCGACGCGGGGTTCGAATAATCGCGGCGCGAGCCGGGTTTTCGCCGAGCACTCCTGCGTTTGACCGTGCGGGAGTGCCCGTGATATACCTCCGGGCAACAAATAAGAGGGTAGAGATTTCCTGTGCCCTCGATACTTCACAAAGGGGGATGGCCATGTCGAACAAGCAAATCAAGGGTCAAGCGGTAAAGAAGGGCGCCACTTCAGGCCGTGCGTTCACGCGCAGGGATACGCTCAAGAGCGGGCTCGCCGCCGGCGCCGGCCTTGCATTCGGCGTGTTTGGCATCATCGGGAAGGCGTCGGCCGCCCCGGTCTCGATGCGCTTCGGCAGCGACAGCCCGATGGGCGCCCCCCACACGAAGTCCGCGCTGGTTCTCAAGGAACTGGTCGAAAGCCGCACGTCGGGGCGGGTCCAGATCACGATCTTCCCGGACAGCCAGCTTGGCAGCAACCAGACGATGACGAACTCGGTCAAGGCGGGGACGCTCGATGGCGTCGTCACCGATGTCTCGCACCTGAGCGCCGCGGTGGCTGAACTGGACGTGTTCAATCTTCCTTTCCTCTACAAGGATACCGACCACGTGCTTCGCTTCGCCAACAGCCCGGTCGGTGCCCGGCTGAAACCGAAAGTCGACGAAGCCTTCGCCTGCGAGTTGCTGGGCTTTGCGTCGGACGGCTCGCGCAACCTGTGGAACGGCAAGCGCCCGATCCGGACTCCGGCGGACGTGAGCGGGCTCAAGTTCGGGGTCCAGGCAAGCAAGATCCAGCGCGATACCATCCTGGCATTCGGTGGAATCCCGACCGTCGTGGGTCTCAAGGACCTGTACACGGCGCTGCAGACCGGCCTGGTCGACGGCAGCGACAAGACCATGGCCGATATCCTCCAGATCAAGCTCTACCAGGTCACGAAATATCTGACGCTTACGAACCACTACAGCATCGTGAGCGCGCTGATCGTGTCCAGGAAGTTCATGGACAAGCTCGAGCCGAAGGATCGCGAGGTGGTCCGGGAGGCCGCAAAGCCGGCCGTGCAGGCCCAGGTGGAAGCGATTCTCGCGAGCGAGAAGGAAACGATCGCCTTCCTGACGCAAAAAGGGGGGATGCAGATCATCCCCATGGAGAACCCGAAGGCTTTCTCGGACAAGCTGGACCCCGTCTACAAGGAAGCCAGCGCCCGGATCGGCGCCGACCTGGTCAACCAGGCGCGCCGGTTCTCGTAAGAGCGCGTCCCGGCCGACAGCCACCGGCTGCTGCGCCACCGATACCGCGAGGTACCGCTCGTGGTTCGCGTCCAAGCGTTCCTCGCGCAGACCGGCCTCTGGATCGACAAGGCGCTGGTCGTCGTCTGCAGCCTGCTGCTCTGCTTCCTCGTCATAAGCGTCTTTCTGGAAGTTCTGATCCGTTACGTCATACACGCGCCGACCGCCTGGACCGAGGAAGTCGCAAAATTCATTCTCGTCTGGTTCGGCCTGCTCGCCGCAGCCGTAACCGCCCGCAAGGGAATGCATTTCGCTCTTCGATTCGGCGTCATGTACCTCAATGCACGCACGCGCCGGATCATCCGCCAGGGCGTCAACGTCTCCGTCATCGTGCTGCTTGCCGTCATCCTGAAGGAGTCCGTCAGCTATCTCGACATCGTCGCAAATCAGAGCGCCATGGCCACCGAGATCAACATGCGCGTCCCCTACGCGGGAATTCCCGTCGGGATCGGCACCCTCCTCGTGATCTACGTTCTCGAAGTCGCCGATGCCGCGCTGTCGGTCTGGACCGGCCGGAGTTTCAGCACGATTGAAGCGCGGGAAGAGGAAATCCACCGCGAATTGCGGGGCGAGAGCGCTCCCTGAATGTCCGTCGCCACCGTGTCCCGGCCGCATTGAGGCGTCATGGGAACTGCAAGCACCGCACTCGTCATCGCGTTCTTCGCCTTCATGGCCGTGGGCGTGCCGGTCGCCTTCGTTCTGGGCGGCGCGGCGCTGGTCGGCATTTTCTTCGCGCCGCACGGCTTCGAGCTGCTGCCGGGCCTGGCGCAGCAGATGTACGACGCGCTGAGCTCCTTCAGCTTTCTGGCCATTCCGCTCTTCATTTTCGCCGGCTCCCTGCTGTCCGAAGGGGGTGTCGCCAAGAACCTGATGGAGTTCGCGTCGGCAACCATCGGCCGCGGGCGCGGCGGGCTGGGCGTATCGGTCATCGGGTCGACCATGCTCTTCAGCGGCATTTCGGGCTCCTCCTCCGCGGACACCGCGGCCATCAGCAAGGTGTCCAATCCGTCGCTCAAGGAGCAGGGCTACCCCGCGCCGTTCCGCGCCTCCCTTCTCGCATCCGCGGGCTGCGCCGGGACGCTCATTCCGCCGACCAACGATCTCATCCTGATCGGCATTGTCGGCAACATGTCCATCGCAGGGCTGTTCGCGGCCGGGATACTTCCGGCAATCGTGAACGGTCTCGGGCTCATGGCCTGGGTGCTCTACGTCTCACGGCGCAACGGCTACGGCAACGTATCCGTGCCGTTCTCCCTGAAGGCGATCTTCTGGTCGTTCATCAAGGCGGGCCCCGCCCTCCTGCTGCTTCTCATCATCCTGGGGGGAATTCTCGGGGGCGTGTTCACGCCCACCGAGGCGGCATCCGTGGCCGTGGTCTATGGGTTCTTCCTCGCCGGGTTCGTGTATCGAACGCTCACCTTCAGCAGGCTCGTGGCGATCCTCCGCAACACGATCGAGATCAGCGGGATGGTGCTGATGGTGATCGCCATGTGCGCCATCCTCGGCTACGTCCTCACGATCTTCCAGGTTCCGAGCATGCTCGGAAATCTGCTCGATGCGTGGGCCCCGGAGAAGATTCTTTTCCTGCTTCTTGTCCAGATTCTGTTCTTCATCATCGGCATCGTCATGGATACCGTTCCGGCCATCCTGATACTCGTTCCGATGCTGACGCCGATGGCCGTTGCGCGCGGAATCGAGCCGATCCACTTCGGAATCCTGATCGAATGCAACATCGCCCTCAGCCTGATAACCCCTCCCATCGGTAACGTGCTGTTCACCGCCTGCGGCGTGGTGGGCGTTCCGCTCGAACGGGTGGTGAAGCCGCTCCTGCCGATGATCGCCGTGCTGACAGTGACGATGCTGATCATCACCTATGTAGGGGAGATTTCGATGTTCCTGCCGCGGCTCCTCAAGCTCGTGGACTGATCGCGCCGCGCAATAACGTGAGGTTGGTTCCATGAAAGAAAGAGTCTTCGTCGCCCAGCCGATCCCGGAGGTCGCGCTCGAAGTGCTGCGGGAGGTCGCCGACGTCTCGGTCTATCCGTACATGGACCGGCAAATCACGGTGGAGGAGCTTGTCGCCAACGCCAGGCGCGCCGACTGGCTGTTCGTGCTGCACGAAACGAACGTGACAGCTGAAGTCATCAACGCCAATCCCAACCTGAAAGGGATCGGCGCCATGGCCGCAGCCAATCCGAACATCGACATGAAGGCAGCCAGCGCGCGCAAGCTTCCGGTCGTCCTGGAGGATCCCAAGGCCACGTTTCCGGGCGTATCGCCCACGACCGCCGATCTGACGATGGCGATGCTGCTCGCGCTGGCGTACCGGCTGCCGGAAGCCGATCGTTACACGCGGGACGGCAAGTTTCGCCAGGAACAGACGATGGCCCTGATGGGCATCGGCTGCCCGGGCAAGACCGTCGGCCTGATCGGAATGGGCAAGGTCGCCCTGCATCTGGTGCCTCGAATTCGCGCATTCGACATGCACGCGCTTTATACGAAGCGGACCCGGCTGCCTGCGGAGCGGGAGAGAGAGCTGGGAGTCGAGTGGACGCCTGGCCTCGCCGACCTGCTCCAGCGCAGCGACTTCGTCTGCGTCACCTGCGACTACAACGCGAGCACGCACAAGTTGATCGGCAGGCGCGAGCTCGATCTGATGAAGCCGCACTCCTATCTCATCAACACCGCGCGGGGCCGGATCGTCGACGAGCCCGAGTTGATTCGCGCGCTGCAGGAAAAGCGGATCGCCGGCGCGGGGCTCGACGTCTACTGGAACGAGCCGCCGTTCACGCAGGAGCCGTTGGTCCCGGAGGAGCTCCGCAATCTCGACAATGTGATACTCGCGCCCCACAACGGCGGCGCGACCTGGGATGTCCGCGGCCGCAAGGCGAAGTCGGTCGCTCACGGCCTGGTGCAACTGATGAGGGGCGAGCGTCCGGCGGCGCTGCTCAATCCGGAAATCTACGCGAAGGGCTAGCGGCGGCGATCGATTTCGACTTATCCGGCGCGGGCGATCGCCTTTTGAGTGATTGCGCCCGCGGCGACCAGCGCCCAGACCCCCTCCAGGACCACAAACGGCATGAAGCTGATCAGGTACGAGGAGTAGCACGCCAGGGCGGCGCCGACGAAATTGAGCGTGGCGTAGGGATATCCATCCGATCGCATCTGCTTGACCAGATTCAGCAGGAACGCGAGCAGGAGCAGCGCAACGCCCGCAAATCCGATGAGTGTCGCTTCGGTCTCGTGCATCATGATTTTGCTGGGCTCCCTCGAGATGCAGCCTGACGTGGATGGGTGGACACGATAGCCGGTCGATCGAGCACGATATTGCGCTCGGCATTACCAGTCCGCAAGCGGATGAAGGCGCCGGTCCTCATCCCTTGGCCGGCGCCGCCGGCCGCAGGCTGATGATTACCACGCCCACGAGCACGAGCGCGGCGCCGGCGAGCTGCAGCGGCGTCATCACTTCCTCCAGCCCGAGCCAGCCGAACACGATGGTGGTGACGGGGCCGAGCGCGCCGACGATGGCGACGGTGTTGGCGCCGACCCGGCGCAGCGCCTCCGAGGTCATGAACACCGGGACCGCCGTGCTTACCACCGCCATCGCGATCGCGTAGCCGTATACCGGCGCCGGCACATCGAGCGCGGCGAGCGGGCGGAGCAGCAGGAACTGGAGGATGCAGGCGATGCTCGCCGCGCTCATGGCGTAGGCGGAAAATCGCACCGACCCCACGCGCGTGATCACCTCGGCGCCGGCGACGAGGTAGAGCGCGTAGCAGGTCGAGCTCGCAAACGCGAACGCCGCGCCGAGCCAGAAGTCCTTTTGTTCCTCCTCCAGCGAATGCGCGAACACGAGGAGCAACCCGGCGTAGGTGATCACCAGCGCGGCAACCTCGCGCCCGGTCACGCCCTTGCGCAGCAGCACTGCCGACAGGATCACCACGATGGTGGGGTAGGTAAAGAGCAGCAGGCGCCCGAGCCCGGCGGGTATGTACTGGAGGGCGAGAAAGTCGAGAAAGCTCGCCCCGTAATAGCTCAGGATGCCGAGCGCTACGACCGCGGCGAGTTCGCGCCCCGCGAGCGGGTGGTGCTCGCCCGCGCTCCTCACCCACACCGCCGCCGCGATGAAGAACGGCACCGAGAACACCATGCGCAGCGCGAGGAGCGTGATGGGATCGGTGACCCAGGCGTAGGCGAGCTTGATGAAGATCGGCCGCAGCGAGAAGAACACCACCCCGCCGATGGCCAGCAGCAGCCCGGCGACGAACCACCCGCGGCCTCTTTCACCCATGCCTCGATTCTGCTACGGGCGCTGCCCCTCCGGCCACTGTCCACCCCTTGGAAACGATGCGGCAGGCCGCCGTGCGGTAAGCTTCGGATCGAGCCCGGGAAGAGTTGCTCGTGGAAGAGAAAGCCAACCCGCTCCTCGCGCTGGGAGTACGCGATTTTCGCGTGTACTGGCTCGCCCTGGTCACGCAGGTCGTCGGCCAGCAAATGTTCGCGTTCACGCTGGGCTGGCTCACCTTCGAGATCACGGGATCGCAGGCGCAGCTGGGCTTGATACATCTCTGCGGTTTCCTGCCCCAGTTTGCCCTGACGCTGCTCGGCGGTGTGCTCGCGGATCGCATCGACGCCCGCAGGCTCATCGGCGCCGCGCAGGTCAATGCCGCGCTCGCCATGATCATGGTGGGTGCGGTGACGCTCGCCGGCGTGGCGCAGCTGTGGCACCTGGCGCTCGGGGCGTTTCTATGGGGACTGTCGGCCGCAATCGACGAGCCCGCACGCGCGTCGTTCTTCCCGCGCCTGCTGCCGCGCCCGCTGCTGCGCTCCGCGGTGCCGCTGATCTCCATGGCCTTCGGCAGCAGCCGCGTGATCGCCCCCTCGATCGCGGGATTCGTCATTGCCGCGGCAGGAGCGCCGGCCACTTTTCTCCTGTGCGCGGCGGCGGTCAGCACGATGATCGCGGTGCTGTTCCTGGTTCGCCCCACGCACGGCGTCGCGCGCCCGCACGGCAGCCTGCTCGACAACTTCACCGAGAGCCTGCGTTACCTGCGCGCCAACCAGGCATTCGCCAAGGCGATCACCGCAGCGCTGCTCAACGCAACGCTCGCGATGGGCTTCATCCACATGCTTCCGGTGTTCGCCAAGGATATCCTGCAGGTCGATTCGCGGGGCCTCGGCATTCTCGCCTCCGCCGCCGGCATCGGCGCCCTGGCGGGCTTCATGTCCTATGCGTGGCTCCAGTCGCGCCTGTCGCCGAGAAACCTGATCGTGGGCGCCCTCACCGTCTTTAATGCGGCCCTGATAGGCCTCGCCTTCAGCGAGTGGTACTGGCTTTCCTTCTGCGCCATCCTCGTTGCCGGCCTGTGCCATGGCTACTTCGTGACCTGCGTGCAGGTGATGCTGCAAACCCTGGTCGAGGACCATTACCGCGGGCGCGTGATGAGCGTGTTCGCGCTGGTATGGAGCCTGATGTTCTTCAGCGGGTTCCTGCTGAATACCGCGGGTGAGTGGGCAGGCCCGCAGCTGGCGCTCGCGGGAGGCGCGGCGATCGTGCTGGCCTACGTGTGGCTGTCGCTGGTGCGCGCGACGGCGTTGAAGAATGTAGTCCTGGCGCCCAAACCGGGCTGAAACTGGTCAACTCAAAGGAGGTTCCCCGATGCCGATCATCGATTCCCAGGTCCACGCCTACGAGGCCAACACGCCGAAGCGCCCGTGGAAGAGCGTGCTGAACTGGCCCCCGAGCGCGACGGGCGACGAAACCGTGGCGGCGATGGACAAGCTCGGCATAGACGGCGCGATCTTCATTTCCGCCTTTTCCATCTACGGCTACGAAGCGAGCTACGCGGTGGAGGTGCAGCGCAAGCATCCCGGCCGGTTTGCCCTCGTCAAGCCCGTGGATCCGGACGATCCGGCGGTGGCCGATGTCGTCGCCGACTGGAAGAAGACGCCGGGCGCGGTCGGGGTCCGCATCATGATGACGAAGGAGCCGGGGCGCGACCGCCCGCCCACCCACCCGGGCCTCGACCGCATCGTGCGCGCGGCGATCAAGCACGGCTTCCCGATCAACGTGCTGTTCTGGGGCAACCTGGACGCCGGTACCGCGCTGATCGACCGCCACCCCGACGCTCGGTTCATCATCGACCACCTCGCCATCCTGCAACCGCGCACGCCGCCCGCGCCCCCGCAGCCCTGGGCCGACCTGCCGAAAGTGCTGGAGCTCGCGAAGCGCAAGAACGCGGTGATCAAGGTGAGCGGCGCCTGCACGCTGTCGCAGAAGCCGTATCCCTTCCCGGACATCTGGGACCCGCTCGCGCGCCTGTTCGATGCCTGGGGGTTCGAGCGCTGCCTGTGGGGCACCGACTGGACCCGTGCGTTCGCGGTCGTCAACTACGAGCAGGCCGTGAAGCCCTTCCTCGAGACCAAGCGCTTGAGCGACAGCGAACGCGCGATGCTGATGGGTGGCGCGTGCGCGAAGGCTTACGGGTGGAGTCCCCAAAAACGGCGGGGATGAGTGCTCGGCTCGTATACTAAGGTCGCGCCCTTCGGGCTCGGTATATTCGCCTTTATGCAAAGGAACGAATCATGAAAAAACTAGCGGCCGTTGCAGTACTGCTCGCCGCCGCTGCCATCGCAGCACAGCCTGCGCACGCGCAGGGCGGCTCCATGCCCAATTACCCCGAACGCCCCATCCGGCTCGTCGTGGGATTTCCGCCAGGCGGCGCGACCGACATCCTGGCGCGGATCCTGCAGCAGCACTTGCCCGAGCAGATCGGGCAGCCGGTGGTGGTCGACAATCGCGGCGGCGCGAGCGGGACCATTGCGGCGGCGTTGGTCGCGAAGGCGTCGCCGGACGGCTACACGATCATGATGGTGCCGAGCGGGCCGTACACCATCAGCGCCAGCACGTACACGAAACTTCCCTACGATGCGGTGCGGGATTTCACGGGCGTTTCGCTGCTCGTGTGGGTGACGAACGTCATCGTCGTGCCGCAAAATTCACCGGCGAAGACATTGCAGGATCTCATCCGCATGGCCAGGGAAAAGCCCGGGCAGGTCTCTTTTTCGTCGTCGGGAGCAGGATCCCTGCATCATCTCTCAAGCGAAGTGATGATGCGCCTGACAGGCACGGATATGATTCACGTCCCCTTCAAGGGGGCGGGTCCCGCCATGGTGGCGCTCGCGGGCAGCGAGGTTACCTTCGGCTTCACCTCGATGCCCTCGGCGGTGCCCCTCATCAACGCGAAGCGGATCAGGCCGCTCGCCGTGACCAGCATGAAGCGCATGCCGGCCCTGCCCGACACGCCGACCATGACTGAAGCCGGCGTGCCGCCGCCTCCCGGGCTCGACATCCGGGAATGGTACGGCGTGATCGTGCCCGCTGCGACCCCGGCGCCGATCGTCAACAAGCTCAACGCGGAGATGGTAAAGGTGTTCAGGCGTCCGGACGTGCAGAAGCGGTTGACCGAGATGGGCGCGGAGTACGTGGGCAGCTCTCCACAGGAGCTGAGCAAGCAGCTCGCGAACGACGTCAGGACGTGGGCAAAGTGGGTGAAAGACGTGGGCATACGTGTGGACTAAACGAGGCTGGCGAGAAAGCGCAGCGAGGCGGCGAGCAGGAACAGCCCGAACGCGACTTCGAGCTTGCGCCGCGAAAGCGCGTGGGCCATTCTCGCGCCATAGGAAGCCGTGAGGCTCGACACCGGCGCCATCAGCGCAAACCCGATCAGCGAAACGAAGCCGATCGAAAGCGGCGGCAATTTCCCCTGATGCGGCAGTCCGGCGAGGATGTAGCCGAGGGTGCCGGCGAGCGCGATCGGCACCACGATGCCGGCGGAGGTCGCGACCGCCTGATGGATCGGCTTCCCGTAGAGCGTGAGCACCATGGTGCTTAGCGAGCCGCCGCTGACGCCGGTGAGCGAGGCCATGAGCCCGACCGCGAGGCCGTAAAGGCGCGCGAGCGGGTGCTTCGGCAGGTCGTCCCCCAGCCGCCACGATTGCCGGCCGAACAGGAGCTTGCCGGCGATGATCGTCGCGATGATTACAAAGGCGATCTTGAAGACCGGCGATGGCGCCACGGTGGCGATTCCCGAGCCAATGGCGATGCCGGCGATCACGCCCGGCGTCCACTGCCACACGACATCCATTAGCACCGCGCCGGTCGCGCGATGCGCCAGATACGAGCGGATATTGGTCGGCGCCATGATCGCGAGCGAGGTGCCGATACAGAGCTGCATGTGCACCGCGTCCGGCACGCCGAGGAGGCGAAACACTTCGTAGAGAACCGGTACTACGACCACGCCGCCACCGACGCCGAACAGGCCGGCGAGCAGCCCGGCCACCACGCCGCCGGCCATGATGGCCGCGGCGATGAGGAGCAGTTCATCGAGCGACACGCCGAACATGCCGCTACGATAACAGGGTCAATACGGTCGCGGTGGGGTAGCCTGTCGTCATGGACGCCCTGATCACCGCCGCCGCGCGCGCCCTTGCCGCCGGCGACGCGCTCGGCGCCCTCAAGCGAGTCGCCCTGCGCGGCGACCCGCCGGCGCTCGCCCTGCGCGGCATCGCCATGGCGCAGCTCGGCGAGTACCCGCGCGCCCGCGAGCTTCTGCGGCGCGCCGCCCGCGGCTTCGGCGCCCACGAGGAGCTGGCGCGCGCCCGCTGCGTCGTCGCCGAAGCCGAAGTGGCGCTCGCCATGCGCGATCTCGGAGACTCGCCGCGCGCTCTGGCGGCCGCAGCGGCCGCGCTCGAGGCTCGCGCCGATCGCACCAACGCGCTGCACGCACGGCTGATCGCGGCGCGCCGGCTCCTGCTGCTCGGCCGCCTCGATGAGGCGGCGGCCGAGTTACGCTTCCTGGATCCCCGCCTTCGCGGGGATGACGAGAGCCAACGGGTGCCGCCGTCGCTGGCGGCGGTGGCCCAGTTGATCGCAGCCGAACTGGCGCTGCGCTCGATGCGCACCGGCCCGGCGCAGGCGGCGCTCGCCCGCGCACACGAGGCGGCCGATCGAGCGCGCGTGCCGGCGCTCGCGGCCGAGGTGGCGGAGGCGCGGGCCGCGCTCGACCGTCCCGCCGCCCGGCGGCTTTCCCGCGACGGCGAGCGGCCGCTGCGGCTCGACGAGGTTTCAGAATTGTTGGCGTCGGGCGCGCTGGTCGTCGATGCCTGCCGCCGGGGGCTGCGCGCCGGCAACGTTTGGGTGCCGCTGGCGAGCCGCCCGGTGCTGTTCGCGCTGGCGCGGGCGCTTGCCGAAGCGTGGCCGGGCGATGTCGACCGGCAAGCGCTCATCGCCCGCGCGTTCCGCACCCGCCGGCCCGACGAAACGCATCGGGCGCGCTTGCGGGTCGAGATCGGCCGGCTGCGCGCGCTCGTCACAGGGCTTGCGCGCATCGATGCCACCGGACGGGGCTTCGCGCTGAAGCCGCGCGGGGCGCGCGAAGTTGTCGTGCTGGCGCCGCCCATCGACGGCGATCAGGCCTCGCTCGCGGCGCTGCTCGCGGACGGCGCAGCCTGGTCCACTTCGGCCCTGGCGTTGGCCCTGGGAGCCAGCCAGCGCACCGTCCAGCGCGCGCTCGCTGAGCTCGAAGCCGCCCGGCGGGTGCGCTCGATCGGGCGCGCGCGGGCGCGCCGCTGGCTGGCGCCTCCGCTCGCCGGATTCACGACAATCTTGTTACTCCCCGCTGCGCTCCCGCTTGAGTAGAGTTGCGTTGCCGCGCTCAAATAGGGCGCATAGAAAGGAGCAGCAGATGAACCGCAAGACAAGCAAGGACAGGCCACAAGCCGCAGTGCGCGCGGCCGAGATCGTGCGCGAGTACGGCCCTTTCGTGGGCTCCGAGCGCATCCACGGCGTCACGCACGACGGCCGCCGCGTCTGGGCCGCCACCGACCACGGGCTCGTCGCCTTCGATCCGGGGAGCGGTGAGATCACGCGCAAGCTCGACCGCGCGAGCGACGCCGGCACCGCCTTCGACGGCAAGTTTCTCTACCAGATCGCCGAGGCGCGCATCGACAAGATCGATCCCGCGACCGGCAAGGTAGTGGCGTCGATCCCGGCCCCGGGCAAGGGGAACGACTCGGGACTCGCCTGGGCCGAGGGCAGCCTGTGGGTGGGGCAGTACCGTGATCGCAAGATCCACCAGATCGATCCCGGGACCGGCGCGATCCGGCGCACCATCGAGTCGAACCGCTTCGTCACCGGTGTGACCTGGGTCGACGGCGAGCTGTGGCACGGGACCTGGGAAAACGACGAAAGCGAAATCCGCCGCATCAACCCGCAGAGCGGCGCCGTGCTCGAGCGGCTGCAGATGCCTCAAGGCGTCGGCGTCAGCGGGCTCGAGTCCGACGGGGCGGACCTCTTCTATGCCGGCGGCGGCGGGAGCGGCAAGGTCCGCGCCGTGCGACGGCCGAAATGATCAAGGAGACAACAATGGAGAAGCGGCAAGTGGTTTCACACGATGAGTGGCTCAAGGCGCGCCTGGAGCTGCTCGCCGCCGAGAAGGAGTTCACGCGCCAGCGCGATGCGCTGACGCGCCGCCGGATGGCGATGCCGTGGGAACGCGTCGAGAAGAACTACGTCTTCGACACGCCCGAGGGCCGGCGCACGCTCGCCAACCTTTTCGACGGCCGCCGGCAACTGCTGGTGCAGCACTTCATGCTCGGGCCGGGCTGGCAGGAAGGCTGCAAGAGCTGCTCATTCATGGCCGATCACACCGACGGAATGAACGTGCACCTGGCGCATCGCGACGTCACGTTCGTCGCCATTTCGCGCGCGCCGCTTGGCGAAATCGAGCGCTTTCGCCGGCGCATGGGCTGGCAGTTCAAGTGGGTGTCCTCGCACGGCAGCGACTTCAACTACGACTTCCACGTGAGCTTCACGCCGGAAGAAGTCGCCCGGGGCAAGGTCGACTACAACTATGGCAAGTGGCCATACGCGCATGAGGAATTGCCCGGCATCAGCGTGTTCTGCAAGGACGACGCGGGGAACGTCGTCCACACCTACTCGGCTTACGGGCGCGGCGTGGAAGTGATGATGGGCGCGTATAGCCTGCTCGACCTCGTGCCCAAGGGCCGCGACGAGGACGATCAGAAATACACCATGGAGTGGGTGCGCCACCACGACCGCTACGAGCCGGCGCCGCTCAAGTAGGCAGGAAAGCTCGTCGCTCCCGCGAAGGCGGGAGCCTAGATTCCCGCCTCCGCGGGAATGACGGGCGTAGCTCAGCGCCGCTTGCCGCCGCCGAGGAGGCCTCCAAGGACGCCAAGGACGCGCCCTCGGAGCGTTGAGCAGGGGCCCCGGTTTACCGGGGATGCGACCGCGGAGAGGGCGTGGATCGTCCGGCTGCGGCAGTTCAAGGGGCGATTACTTGCGCGGCCCTCCACCGAGGAGGCCGCCGAGAACTCCACGGACGATCTGGCGGCCGACCTGGCTGCCGATCGCCCGCGCGGCGCTCTTCGCCGCGGCTTCGACCGCACCCTCGCGGCGTCCGCCGCGCGGCCCGGTCGAGCCGCCGAGAAAGTCGCCCAGCGCGCCGAGCAGCCCGCCGCCGGCGGCGGCTGGTTGCCCCGTCCCGGCGGCCGGTCCGGCACCAGCAGGCTGCCTCGTCCCGGCGGCCGGTCCGGCCGCGGCGGCGGTTCGCTCGACGACGTGCTTCGCGAGCCTCTCGTACGCCGATTCGCGGTCCACGGTCTTGTCGTAGGTGCCGGCGAGGGGGGAACCCTTGATGAGCCGGTCGCGCTCCTGCGCCGAGATCGGGCCGATGCGCGTGCCCGGCGGCACCACGAACGCGCGCTCCACGACCGTGGGGCGTCCTTTTTCGTCGAGCAGCGAGACCAGCGCCTCGCCGACGCCCAACTCGGTGATCGCCTTCTCGACGTCGAGCTTGGGATTCGCGCGGAGCGTGGTCGCGGCGGACTTGACCGCCTTCTGGTCGCGCGGCGTGAACGCGCGCAGCGCGTGCTGCACGCGGTTGCCGAGCTGGCCGAGCACGGTGTCGGGGATGTCGAGCGGATTCTGCGTCACGAAATAGACGCCGACGCCCTTGGAGCGGATGAGGCGCACCACCTGCTCGACCTTTTCAAGCAGCGCCTGCGGCGCTTCGTTGAAGAGCAGGTGCGCCTCGTCGAAGAAGAACACGAGCTTCGGCTTTTCCGGGTCGCCCACCTCCGGCAGCTCCTCGAACAGCTCCGAGAGCAGCCACAGCAGCAGCGTCGAGTAGAGCTTGGGCGCGGCCATCAGCTTGTCGGCGGCGAGGATGTTGACGACGCCGCGACCCTTGCCGTCGGTCTGTATGAGGTCCTGGATGTTGAGCGCGGGCTCTCCGAAGAACTTGTCCGCGCCCTGCTGGTCGAGCGCCAGCAGCCCGCGCTGGATCGCGCCGATCGAGGCCGACGAGATGTTTCCGTACTGCGTGGTGAACTGCTTCGCGTTGTCGCCGACGTGCTGGAGCATCGCCCGCAGGTCCTTGAGATCTAGCAGCAGCAGGCCGTTGTCGTCGGCGATCTTGAAGGCGAGGGTGAGGACGCCCGCCTGGGTCTCGTTGAGCCCGAGCATGCGCGCGAGGAGCAGCGGTCCCATTTCCGAGATCGTGGTGCGCACCGGGTGGCCCTGGGCGCCGAACGCGTCCCAGAGCACCACCGGGCACGCCTCGAACTTCACGTCCTTGAGCTTCAAGCTCTCGATGCGCTCCTTGATCTTGCCCTTCGACTCGCCCGGCTGCGACTGGCCGGCGAGATCGCCCTTCACGTCGGCCATGAACACCGGCACGCCGATGCGGGAGAGGCCCTCGGCGACCCGCTGCAGCGTCACCGTCTTGCCGGTGCCGGTCGCGCCGGCGATCAGTCCGTGCCGGTTGGCGAACTGGGGCAGCAGATGGAGCTCGGACCTGGCTTTGGCGATGAGCAGCGGTTCTGGCATGGCGCCTCCCCGTGATAAAATTTGCATTATTTTATCGACTTAACCTGCGCTTGGCAGGGGCAGCACATGGCAGGTCACAGCAAGTGGGCGAACGTCCAGCACCGCAAGAACCGCCAGGACGCGAAGCGCGGCAAGATCTTCACCCGCCTGATCAAGGAAATCACGGTCGCCGCGCGGCTGGGCGGCGGCGATCCCGACGCAAACCCGCGGCTGCGGCTGGCGGTGGACAAGGCCTACGCCAACAACATGCCCAAGGACAACGTCGAGCGCGCGATCAAGCGCGGCACCGGCGGCCTCGAGGGCGCCAGCTACGAGGAGATCCGCTACGAGGGCTACGGGGCGGGCGGCGCGGCGATCATGGTGGACTGCATGACGGACAACAAGACGCGCACCGTGGCGGACGTGCGCTCGACCTTCACCAAGCACGGGGGCAACCTGGCAGGGGAGGGAGCGGTCGCGTTTCTCTTCAAGCACTGCGGGCAGCTCGTGTTCGCGCCCGGCACGAGCGAGGACGCGCTCATGGAGGCGGCGATCGAAGCCGGCGCGGAGGACGTCATCGCGAACGACGACGGCAGCATCGAGGTCGTGACCGCGCCCAATGATTTCGTCGCGGTCCGCACCGGGCTGGAGAAGAAGGGCTTCAAGGCGGCGCTCGCCGAGGTGACGTTCAAGCCGACGGCGGAGAACGCGATGAAGGGCGACGAGGCCGCGCGCATGCAGAAGCTGATCGACGCGCTCGAAGGCATCGACGACGTGCAAGAGGTGTATACCACCGCTGTCATTGACAGCGGCTAGAGAGGAGAGAGGCGAGAGGGGTGCCGCGAAAACACCACAGTCTTCTCGCATGGCAACGCGCGATCAACCTGGTAAAGGTTGTGTATAGCGCTTCTTCAGGTTTCCCGCCCAGCGAAAACTTTGGATTGACGAGCCAAATGCGGCGGGCAGCCATATCCGTTCCGGCAAACATTGCAGAGGGGGTCGGGCGCTCCGGCAACAGGGATCGGGTTCACTTTCTCGTCGTGGCGCGCGGTTCGTTGAACGAGCTCGAAACCTACGCGGTACTCGCCAAGGAATTGGGTTGTATCCGTGATATCGTGGAACTCGATGCCGCCATCGATTCGGTTTCAGGGTTGCTGAACGGATTGATCAACGCTGAACGGCGGAAAGGCGGTAAGCCGTGACTACCTCCCGCCGGCGCGGTTTGACGCCCGTCTCCTCTCTCCTCTCTCCTTTCGGTGTTCCGTGATGCGGATCCTGGGCATAGATCCTGGGCTGCGCGTGACCGGTTTTGGCGTCATCGACAAAAACGGCGGCACGCTCTCCTACGTCGCAAGCGGGCGCATCCGCACGCCCGACGCCGGGCTCGACCGGCGCCTGAAGGTGATACTCGAGGGCCTGCGCGAGGTCATCGCCGAGCACCGGCCGGTTGAGGTCACGATCGAGAAGGTCTTCGTCAACGTCAACCCCGGCTCGACGCTGCTGCTCGGCCAGGCGCGCGGCACGGCGATCTGCGCCGCGGTGCTGCACGGGCTGCCGGTCGCGGAGTACACTGCGCTGCAGGTGAAGCAGGCGGTGGTGGGCAACGGCCACGCGCAGAAGCGGCAGGTGCAGGACATGGTGCGGCGGCTGCTGCGGCTGCGCGCCGATCCGAGCCCGGATGCCGCCGACGCGCTGGCGTGCGCGATCTGCCACGCGCACGGCGGCCAGGGGCTCGGGCGCCTTGCGACCGCCGGCTTCCGCATGAAACGCGGTCGCCTTGTCTGAAATGGCGATGACTTCGCGCAGATCTACCCTGAGTCGAGGGCTGTCCCCGAGTGCTGATTCCATTTTGGGGTATCCATGATAGGGCGCATACACGGCAAGCTCCTCGAGAAGCACCCGCCCCAGATCGTCGTGGACGTGCAGGGCGTGGGCTACGAGCTCGATGTCCCGATGAGCACCTTCTACCAGCTCCCCGCGACCGGCGCGGAAGTCGCGCTCTACACCCATCTCGTCGTGCGCGAGGATTCGCACCAGCTCTACGGCTTCGCCACCGAGTCCGAGCGGCGCGCATTCCGGCAGCTCCTCAAGATTACCGGCATCGGCGCTCGCATCGCGCTCTCCGTGCTGTCCGGCCTCTCGGTCGGCGATCTGCGCGAGGCCGTCAGCTCGCAGGACAGCGGCCGCCTCACGAACATACCCGGCATCGGCAAGAAGACGGCGGAGCGCCTGCTGCTCGAGCTGCGCGACAAGCTCGACGCCGTGGCGGTCGCCGCGGCCGCGGCAAAGGGCGACGGGCAGGCGGCCGACATCACCAATGCGCTGCTCGCGCTTGGCTATAATGAACGCGAGGCAGGCTGGGCGCTGAAGCAGTTGCCTTCCGGAATGGCCGTTGCCGACGGCATCAGGCGGGCGCTCAAGCTGTTATCTAAGCAGTGATGAAGAAGCGAGAGGTGAGAGGCGAGAGGTGAGAGGCGTCAATCGCAAGAGTCTGGGTGGACCGTCTGTCCAACTCCTCTCTTCTCTCTCCTTTCTCCTCTCGGTCGTATGATTGAATCGGACCGCCTGATCTCCACCGCCCCGGCCTCGGCGCAGGAAGAGGCGCTCGAGCGCACGCTGCGCCCGAAGCTGCTCGACGAATACATCGGGCAGGAGAAAATCCGCGGGCAGCTCTCGGTCTTCATCGAGGCCGCGCGCCGGCGCCAGGAAGCGCTCGACCACGTGCTGCTCTTCGGCCCGCCGGGGCTCGGCAAGACCACGCTCGCGCACATCATCGCGCGCGAGATCGGCGTCAATCTCCGCCACACCTCGGGGCCGGTGCTCGAGCGCCCGGGCGATCTCGCCGCGATCCTGACGAACCTCGAGCCGAACGACGTGCTGTTCATCGACGAGATCCATCGGCTCCCGCCGGTGGTGGAGGAGATCCTCTATCCCGCGCTCGAGGACTACCAGATCGACATCATGATCGGCGAAGGGCCGGCCGCCCGCTCGGTCAAGCTCGATCTCCCGGCGTTCACCCTGGTCGGCGCGACCACGCGCGCGGGCATGCTTACCAATCCCCTGCGCGACCGCTTCGGGATCGTCGCCCGGCTCGAGTTCTACTCGCTGGAGGAGCTGAAGCGCATCGTGCTGCGCTCGGCCAAGCTGCTCGGGGTCGAGGTCTCCGCCGAGGGCGCGCACGAGATCGCCGGCCGCTCGCGCGGGACGCCTCGCGTCGCCAACCGGCTGCTGCGCCGCGTGCGCGACTTTGCCGAGGTGAAGGCGAAGGGCAGGGTGACGCGGGAGGTGGCGGACGCCGCGCTGAAGCTCCTCGACGTGGACGCGATCGGGCTCGACGTCATGGACCGCAAGCTCCTCCTCGCCGTGATCGAGAAATTCGCCGGCGGCCCGGTGGGAATCGAGAACCTCGCCGCGGCGATCGGCGAGGAGCGCGACACCATCGAGGACGTGCTCGAGCCCTACCTCATCCAGCAGGGCTACCTGCAACGGACGCTGCGCGGCCGCATGGCGACCGTCACCGCCTATCGCCACTTCGGCCTCGCGCAGCCCTCTCGTTCCGGCACCCCGGACCTCTGGGAACAGCCCAAAGAGTGATGCGCCCCAAGCGCCCGTCACTCGCCGCCCAGCCCGTTGTGAGCTCGTCGAAGGGACACCCGGCGCCCCGCGGCTTCACGTGGCCGGTGCGCGTCTACTACGAGGACACCGACCTCGGGGGCGTCGTCTACTACGCGAATTACCTGAAGTTCATGGAGCGCGCGCGCACCGAGTGGCTGCGCGCGCTCGGCTTCGAGCAGACCGCGCTCGCGCGCGAGCACGGCGTGGTGTTCATCGTGAGCTCGCTCACGATCGAATACCTGCGGCCGGCCGCTTTCAACGACGAGCTCACCGTGACGGTGGAACTCGAGCAGCTTGGAGCCGGCCAAATCATCCTGAAGCAGGGCGTTGCGCGGGGCGCGGAGCAGCTCGTGGCGGCAAGCGTGCGCATCGGCTGCGTCAACACGTCGACGTTCAGGCCCGTTAGAATACCGGAGCCGATTGTCGCCAGAATAGGAAACAGCGCGTGAATCCCACCGTAACGCACGATATGTCGATACTCTCGCTCGTCGCCGGCGCGAGCATTCTGGTGCAGGTCGTCATGCTGATACTCGTGCTCGCCTCCGTCCTGTCCTGGTACTACATTTTCCTCAAGATGTTCAGCCTGAGCCGCGCCGCCCGGCTCGCCGACGATTTCGAGCGGAAGTTCTGGGGCGGGACCGCCTTGACCGACCTCTACCAGCGCTCGATCGAGAAGCGCCATTCGGTCGGCAGTCTCGAGCGCATTTTCGAGTCGGGCTTCCGCGAGTTCGTGAAGCTGCGCAAGCCCGACATGGACGTCGCGAACGTCATGGACGGCGTGCGGCGCGCGATGCGGGCGACCTATCAGCGCGAGATGGACTGGCTCGAGTCCTACCTGCCGTTCCTCGCCTCGGTCGGCTCGGTCAGCCCCTACATCGGGCTGTTCGGCACGGTGTGGGGGATCATGAACTCGTTCCGCAGCCTCGCCAACGTCGCGCAGGCTACGCTCGGGGCGGTCGCGCCGGGAATCGCGGAGGCGCTGATCGCGACCGCCATGGGACTGTTCGCGGCGATCCCGGCGGTGATCGCCTACAACCGCTTCGCCGGGGACATCAACCGCTTCTCCACGCGCTGCGAGTCCTTCATGGCGGAGTTCTCCAACATCCTGCAGCGCCAGGCGCATTAAAACGGGAGAGGCGAGAGGCGAGAGGAGAAAGGCGTCAAACATGAAGCCCATGTCGATTCTCGCGCTCCTCTCTCCTCTCTCCTCTCTCCTCTCTGCCCGGAGGGCCTCGCGATGCTGATCGAACCACGCACTGGCAGGCGGCTGATGAACCAGATCAACGTCGTGCCCTACATCGACGTGATGCTGGTGCTGCTGGTGATCTTCATGATCACCGCGCCGCTCATCAATCCCGGGCAGATCGAGCTGCCCACGGTGGGCAAGACATCCGATCCCCCGGTGCTGCCGATGGAGGTCTCGGTGCGCACCGACGGCTCGCTCTGGCTGCGCGACCGCGGGCGCACCATGCAGGAGACCCGGGTCACGCGCAACCAGCTGCTCACGGCGATCCGCCAGAAGCAGAAGAGCAACCCGGAGCAGGCGGTGGTGATCTCCGCGGACAAGGACGTGCGCTACGAGTCGGTGCTGGAAGTGATGGACATGCTGCAGCAGAACCAGGTGCGCAGGGTGGGGCTCCTCGCCAAGCCGCGCTCCCCGTGATGGCCAACGCCTACGAAACCCCGAACGAGAAGACCCTCTCCGGCGCGCTCGCGCTGCTGATGCACCTGATGTTCTTCGCGCTGCTCGTCGTCGGCGTCTCCTGGCAGAAGCGCGAGGCTCCCCCGCGGGTCGCGGAGCTCTGGAGCAGCCTGCCGGCGCCCAAGACGGCGCCGCCCCCGCCACCCAAGATCGAGCCGAAGCCGGTGCCCAAGGCCGAGCCGAAGCCACCGCCGCCACCGCCGCCGCCGCCCAAGGTCGTGCCCAAGCCTGAGCCGAAGCCCGTCCCCAAGGCCGATATCGCCGCGCAGGAGAGGAAGGAAAAAGAGCGCAAGGCGAAGGAGCAGGAGCTTGCCGAAAAGAAGAAGCGGGAGGAGCAGGAGCTTGCCGAAAAGAAGAACCGCGAGGAGCGCGAGCTTGCCGAGAAGAAGAAAAAGGAGGAGCTGGCGCGGCTCGCAGCGCTGAAGCAGCAGCAGGCGAAGGAAGCCGCCGAGCAGCTCGCGCGCGAGCAGGACGAGGCGCTGAAGAGAATCGCGCAGGCCGAGGCGCAGGCGCGGCTGGTGGACGAGTACAAGCGCCGCATCGCCGACCGCATCCGGCGCGAAATCGTCGAGCCCTCCGGCCTGCAGGGCAACCCCGAGGCGGAGTTCAACGTCGTCGTGCTGCCGGGGGGCGAGGTGCTCGACGTGAAGCTCCGCCGGACGAGCGGGCAGGCGCTGTGGGACGGCGCGGTCGAGCGGGCGATCCGTAAGGCGCAGCCCCTGCCGCTGCCGCCGGTCGAGTCGGGGCTCATGAGGGAATTCCGGGAACTCAACCTGAAATTCCGGCCCAAAGAATAACCCCGGCGCGCCGGCGCACGTCGCTGCGCGGCGACACGCAGGGGCGCACCGTATTGCCAACGGCTATAATTTGCCCGATGAAGATGATCCGGCTGCAACGCCTGGTCTGCGCTGTCGCCTTCCCGCTCTTCCTCGCGCCGCTATCCTCCGCGCGCGCCGCCCTCACGATCGAGATCATCGGCACGGGCG
>Ga0187893_10000402_pt1 | contig 113477 bp, 112 predicted proteins | sample MA1701074metaG_FD_139574 | JGI IMG/M metagenome (GOLD analysis project Ga0187893, IMG submission 139574) | White microbial mat communities from a basaltic lava cave in the Kipuka Kanohina Cave System on the Island of Hawaii, USA - MA170107-4 metaG ...
CATCGAAAGGGTCGAGATCCGCGGCAACACGGTAGTCGACAACGACACCTACCTGTTCCACCTGACCCAGAAGCCGGGCGATCCATTCGACCGCAAGCGGGCCATCGAGGACTTCCACCGGCTCTGGGCCACGGGCTTCCTCGACGACCTGAGCCTCGAGGTCACGGACGGTGAACGGGGAAAGATCGTGACCTATGTCGTCGACGAGCGTCCTCGGGTTTCGGCGCTCGACTTCGTGGGGAGCAAGGAGCTCTCGGCGACTTCCATCACCGACAAGCTCAAGGAAGAGAAGGCGGAGATCGAGATCGACTCCTTCTACGACCCCGCGAAAGTGGTGAAGGCAGAGAAGATCATCCGCACCATGCTGGTGGACAAGGGCCGGACCGACGGGAGCGTTTCGAGCCGCGTCGAGCCGCTCGAGGCCGGCGGGGTCAAGGTCGTCTTCGACATCAAGGACGAACAGAAGATCCGCATCCGGAGCGTCGATTTCGAGGGGATCGAGAAGTTCGACGACTGGCAGCTCCAGTGGGCGATGAAGAAGACCCGCGAGAGCCACCTCTTCGCGGCGCTCATGGGCGGAAGCACCTACACCGAGGAGCAGTACGGCCAGGACATCGAGAAGGTCCGCGAGGTCTACCTCAACAACGGGTACGTCGACGTTTCCTTCGGTCCGCCGGCGATGGCGTACGAGGACGGGTACTCCCGGTTCCTCTTCTGGAAGCGGCCCAAGCGGTGGCTCGACCTGAAGATACCCGTCGAGGAAGGAAAGCAGTACCGGGTGGGCTCCATCTCCGTCGAGGGCGCGAACGTGTTTCCGGGTGACTTCATCAAGACGTTCTTCAAGCTCCAGTCGGGCGAGGTCTACAACGAGTCGAAGATCACCAAGGGGCTCGAGAGTTTGAGGGAGCTCTACGGGTCCCGGGGCTTCGTGCAGTTCACGGGATTCCCCATCAAGAAGCCCCTCGCCGACTCCGACGTCGTCGACGTGACCATCAACCTCAACGAGGACAAGCAGTACTTCGTCAACCGGATCGAGTTCAAGGGGAACACCACCACGCGCGACAAGGTGATCAGGCGCGAGATGTGGCTGAACGAGCAGGACGTGATGAACATGGAGCTCCTCAAGATGTCCATCCGTCGCATCAACCAGCTCGGGTACTTCCAGCCCATCGAAGAGCCGGAGATCCAGCCCGTCCCCGAGACGGACAACCGGCTCGACATCACTCTCCGGCTCGCCGAGCAGAACCGCAACCAGTTCACGTTCGGGGGCGGCGTCTCCGGGCTCGAGGGAGCGTTCATCAATCTAGCGTTCTCCACCACCAACTTCCTGGGAAGGGGCGAGACGGCGTCTTTCGCGCTCCAGACGGGGAGCCGCACGCGGAACTTCCAGATCGCGATCACGGACCCCTACTTCATGGATCTTCCCATCACCGCGGGGTTCGACCTGTTCAAACGCACTCTGCGGCTTCCGCAGTTCACCCGGCAGGACACGGGGGGAAGCCTCATCTGGGGAATCCCGGTGAAGCGCTTCTCGCGGCTGTTCCTGAACTACAACTATTCGGTCATCAAGACCTCGGAGCCCGATCCCGACCTGGTTCTTACGCCCTACGATCTCTTCACCGATCCCCGGTACTTCGATCCCCGGTTCTACGGGATCCAGGGGAACTTCACGCAGAGCAAGATCTCGCCGTCGTTCGTGCACAACACGACGGACAATCCCTTGTTCCCGTTCCGAGGCAAGCGCTACACCACGAGCTTCGAGGTGGCGGGCGGCGTCCTGGGCGGCACGGTGAACTACTACAAGCCCACGGCCGAGGCGGTCTGGTATCTGCCGGTTTCCCGCACGACGAACTTCGGCTTCCGGGTGATGTTCTCCTGGCTCCAGGGGTATGCCGAGAGCCGGGTGGTCGATCCGGAGGTCGACGAGAACGGCAACATCGTCTTCGACGTGCAACAGACGGGCATCCCGTTCTACGAGCGCTTCTTCCTCGGGGGCGAGAACCAGATCCGCGGCTACGACATCCGCAGCGTCGGGCCCCGCGACTCGATCGGCCGCTTCATCGGCGGCAACAAGATGATGCTCTACAACGTGGAGTACTACATCCCGCTCGCGGGCCCGCTGCGCGCGGTCCTGTTCTTCGACGCCGGACAGGCGTACGCGGAGAACACGGACTGGAGCTTCTCCATGTTCCAGGACCTCCGGACGTCGACGGGCGCGGAGATGCGGTTCTTCGTTCCCGTTCTGAACGTTCCCTTCCGATTGATCTGGGCATATAATCCGCATCGCGACGCCTGGCAGCCGGCGACAGCTTTCCGCTTTGGCATTGGCACGACGTTCTAATCAGCTCATTCACAAGGAGTCTCGAAATCATGAATCGAACAAGAGTGGCCGTCATGGCCGCTTGGGTGACGCTTCTCCTGGGCGTCGTGGTGGGAACCGCTTTCGGTCAGACCGCAGGGGTTACGACGGGGACCACGAAGATCGCCGTCATCGACATCGAGCGCATCGCCGCCGAGTCGCAGGCGGGGAAGGCCCTTTTCTCCGCGCTCAAGGCGGAGAACGACAAGATCCAGGAAGAGGTCGCGAAGCGCGAGCAGGAAATCCGGGACATGCAGACCAAGCTGAACTCCGAGATCCTCTCCCAGGACGCGAAAGTCCGGCTGCAGCGGGACATCGAGAGGAAGAGGACGGAAGCGCAGAGGTGGCTCCAGGACCAGCAGGCGGAGTTCGAGACCAAGCGCCAGGACGGGGAAGCCAAGTTTCAGGCGAGCCTCGAGCCGATCGTGCGCGCGGTCGCGGAAGAGAACGGGATCGGACTCATCCTGAGGGCGACCCCCGGCCTGACGTTCGTGCTCGACGCTCAGCTGGACATCAGCCCTCTGGTCGTGAAGAAGCTCGATGCTACGGCGGCCGCCCCGCCGAGCGGTGCAGCCGCTCCCAGGCAGTAAGCGTAAGCGCGTAGCGACCGTCGATGACCCACAGCCCAGCATCGGGGCCCGGAGGGCCCGTCCTCCCCGAGCGAGGAGCGAGGGGAGCGCGCCGAGCGAAGAGCGAGGCGCGCATTGAGTAAAGACATTCAGTGGATCCTGGAGCGGCTGCCCCATCGGTATCCGATGCTCCTCCTGGATCGCGTCCTCGAGCTCGAGCATGACGTTCGCGTCGTCGCCGTGAAGAACGTCACCATCAACGAGGAGTTCTTCCAGGGGCACTTTCCAGGGCTTCCGGTCATGCCCGGGGTCCTGATCCTGGAGGCGATGGCGCAAGCCGGGGGGCTCCTCGTGCTGCCCGAGGACGGGAGCGCCGCCGGCAAGAACTTCTATCTCGTCGGCATCGATCACGCCAAGTTCCGCCGCACCGTCGTTCCCGGGGACCAGCTGCGGGTGACGGTAACTCTCTCGAAGGCGAGAGCGAACTTCCGCAAGCTCGAAGGCAGGGCGGAAGTGGACGGGCAGCTCGCGGCCGAGGCGGAGCTGACCCTGACTGGAGTGGATCCTTCATGAAGACCGCTGCCATCGACTGCCATCCGACCGCGGTCGTTCACGAATCCGCCCGTATCGGGGAGGGCGTGCGCATCGGCCCGAACTGCGTCATCGGCGAGCACGTTTCCATCGGGCGGGACACGGTGATCGAGCCCTCGGCCGTCATCACCGGCTATACCACCCTCGGCGAGCGCAACCACATCTTCTCGTTCGCCTCGATAGGCTTCGAGCCCCAGGACCTGAAGTTCAAGGGTGAGGTGTCGACGCTCGAGATCGGCGACGACAACGTCTTCCGCGAGTTCGTCACCATCCACCGGGGGACGGCGGTCGGTTGCGGACGGACGGTTATCGGCAACAAGAACCTGTTCATGGCCTATTCCCACATCGCCCATGACTGTATCGTGGGAAACTCGATCATCTTCGCGAACGCGGCGACGCTCGCGGGGCACGTCGTAGTCGAAGACCACGCGACCATCGGCGCCTACAGCGGCGTCCATCAGTTCTGCCGGGTGGGGACGTACGCGTTCATCGGCGGCTACACCGTGGCCACCAAGGACGTGCTCCCCTTCTCGAAGACGGTGGGGAACCGGGCGCTCCTCTACGGCGTCAATACCATCGGACTCGAGCGGCGCGGTTTTTCCCGCGAGCGGATCGAAGCGATTCGCGCCGCCTTCCGGGTCCTGATGAGTCCCTCGAAGAACGTCTCGCAGGCGCTCTCCGAGATCGAGGCGAATGGCGGGACCGACGACGTCCGCACTCTCGTCGACTTCATCCGCTCCTCGAAACGCGGGGCCGTCGTCAAACGCGGGAAGGACGACAACGACTGAGCGTCTTCCCGAGCGTCTGGGCCTCATCGCGGGCGAAGGCCGTTTCCCGTCCCTGATCCTCGGGGAGGCGCGCCGGCTCGGGCTTCCGGTCACCGTCCTTCTCATCAAAGGGGAGGCGGACCCCGCTCTCGCGGAAACCGCTGGGAAGGACTGCCACTGGGTTTCACTCGGAGAGCTGTCGCGCTCCGTCCGGATCCTGCGGGAAGCGGGAATCCGGGAGGCGATCTTGGCCGGACGGGTCAAGCACGCGAAGGCCTTCGACATCCTACGGCCCGACCCTCTCACGCTCAAGGTCCTGACCCGCCTTCGGGCCCGCTCCACCGTCGAAATCCTGCGCACCGTGGCCGACGTTCTCGGCGAGGAGGGAATCGAGCTCCTCGACTCGACGATCCTCCTGCGCGAGCACCTCGCGAAGGAGGGCGCTCTCACCGGGTGCGAGCCGAGCCGGGAAGATCTCGAGAGCCTCCGGTTCGGTCTCGAGATGGCGCGGGGACTCGCAGCGCTCGACATCGGGCAGACGGTGGTCGTGAAGAGGATGGCGGTGGTTGCGGCCGAGGCCATGGAAGGGACGGACCGGACGATCCGGCGCGCTCGGGACGTCACGGAGGGCCCCTTCGTGGTGGTCAAGGTCGCCCGGCCCCGCCAAGACATGCGGTTCGATGTGCCCGTCGTGGGACCGGGCACCATCGACTCCATGGAGGCCGCCGGCGCGCGCGTTCTCGGTCTCGAGGCGGGGCGCGTGCTGCTCCTGGACCGTGAGGAAGTTCTCGCGAAAGCGGATGCCCGTCGAATCGCGATCTACGGAGTATCGGGTGCCTAAGCGAACCAAGGTCGCCGTCGTCGGCGTGGGGCACCTCGGCTCGCGGCATGCCCGCATCTACGCCGAGAGTCCGAATGCGGAGCTCGTGGGAGTGGTGGACACCGATATCGCGCGGGCGCGCGCCGTCGCCGAAGCGCACGGAGCGCGGGCGTTCACGGATATCTCCGAGCTCGACTCCGGGATCAGGGCGGCGAGCGTTGCCGTTCCGACGGTGAGCCACCTCGAGGTTGCCCGAAGACTTCTCGAGGCCGGAGTCCACGTCCTCGTGGAGAAACCCATCGCGGGAAGCCTCTCGGAAGCGCGGGAGATGGTGGAGGTCGCGCGGCGACAGGGCTTGGTTCTTGCCGTGGGACACACCGAGAGACACAACCCGGCCGTGGAAGCGCTCCTCGCGAGCGTGCACAACCCGAGGTTCATCGAGGTCCACCGGCTCGGCTCGTTCTCCGCCCGGAGCCTCGATATCGACGTGGTCCTCGATCTCATGATCCACGACCTCGACGTCGTGGCGGCCCTGGTGGGGGAGGAGGTTTCGTCGCTCGAGGCCGTGGGCGTGCCGGTCTTGACGGGGCGCGTCGACATCGCGAACGCTCGGATCCGGTTCGACGGAGGCTCGGTCGCGAACATCACGGCGAGCCGGGTCTCTCAGGAGAAGATCCGGAAGCTGCGCTGCTTCGAGCCGGCCCGCTACGTTTCCCTCGACTACCAGAAGCAGGAGGCGGTGTCCTACCGGCTGATCCGAGCCGCGGGCGCTCCCCCCGAGATCCGCCGGGAGGACCTCCCGGTCGTCCAGGACGAGCCTCTCCGCCGGGAGCTCGAGGACTTCCTGCGCGCGGCCAGTACCGGGGGAAGGCCCCTCGTGAATGGGGAGGATGGCGTGAAAGCGCTCGAGCTCGCTCTCAAGGTTGTCGCCTCCATGGAGAATGGGAAGAGTTTAAGAAAAGGGGATAAAGGGGATGCGGGATAGGGGGATAAGACCAAGGTAAGGAACGTGTAAATTCGCCGAGCCGTTCTTGCCGGGGGGATCGGCCGCGGCTATAGTTGAAATCGAATGCAATCACGCCGTAACCGGGCGGCGAAGCGCCGGAGCGCCCCATCGCTGCCGAAGCGCCGCGCCGGGGCAGCCGCGCGAAAGCCCCTACAGCGCGCGACGAGCGGATTCGAAAGCCTGATTCCCGTCGACGGCGCGGAGGATTTCTTCTTCGCCGGCTTCGTCCACGATCCGGAAGAGGCGGCGGAGTTCCTGGAGCATGGAGAAGGACGGGAGACGTTCGACTCCAATCCGCAGCTTGGCGTGACGGTGTCCGCGGGGCTTCACATCCTGCTCGTCCTTTTCCTCCTCATCGAGCCGGCGCTCCAGCTGCTCGGAGCGCGCGACAATAGAGCGGAGGTGGCAGATTCCGAAGCCAAGGACCCGCTCGTCGTCTTCATGGAGGAGCCTCAGCCCCAAGCGCCACCTCTCGTTCCCCTCGTGCCGGTTGTCCCGGTTCCGCCGCCGCAAGCGGCTCCGCCTCCCGCGGAGAAGCCACCGCAGGTTGCCGACAACCGCATGCTGATTCCCAAGGCGATGCTTCCGTCGCCGAAGCCTCAGGATTTCATGAACGACCTCCCGTTCTCCGAAGGCAACACCGAGGAGTTCTACACGGATAAAGAAGTCAAAGACCCGGGAAAAGAAGGGGAGGAGGAGACTCCCAAGGAGCCAGAGCAGCTCCTGATGACGGCCGAGTCGGGAGAGGACGCGGAGACGGCCGAGGAGAGCGCCGGTTCCGAGGCTGGAAATGGCGGAACGGAAAAGCCGGAGCGCCTCACCCCCGCCGAAGCGTCGGAGCTTCTCTTCGGAGCGCCGACAGCGCGCGAAGCCAGAAAGGCGCGCGTCGATATCCGTCCTCCCGAGCCGAAGCCTTCGACGCGCGAGCGGGGCGAGGGCGGTGAGGACGGCGCCTTCACGGACATCCGGCGGTTTCTCGCCGGGTCGCGCTTCGAAAACCCCGAGGGCGGGCTGGTCTCGAACACCGGAAACACGCTCTACTACAACGACAAGGGCGCGAACTTCGTGCCCTGGATAAGGCGGATGCTCGCCGAGGTCCGGCGCAACTGGCTCGTCCCTAACTCGGTGGTATTCAATCACGGCCACGTGGCCGTCGGAATCTCCGTCTCGAGAAGCGGCCAGCTCACGGAGCTGAACGTGCTGATTCCATCGGGAGTCTCGGGCTTCGACAACGCCGCCGTCGGCGCGCTCCGCGCGGCGGTGCTGATGCCGCTCCCCGCCGACTACCCAGACGACAGGTTCGACATCATTCTCGTGTTCTGGTACAACGAGCGGCCCTACGATCTGTTTGGATAAGCGCGTCTTCGTCGCTCTGGCTCTTGCCGCGTTCGCCTGCGGGGGGAAGGCGCCGCGAGCGCCCGTCCCGAGAGCACCCGCCCCTCCGCCGGCCGATCGCCCGGTCGCAACCGCTCTTTCCGCGGTCGCGATGGATGCGCTCGCACCCGAGCCCCGCATACGGGTAGGGCTCATCACCCCGGCGCCGCTCGTTCGGCTGACTTCCGCCCGTCCCCTGCTCGTGGGGGCAGGAAGCCTCTGGCTCGAGACGCAGGACGTTCTGGTTCAGCCCGAGCGCGACCTGGCCACCGCCGTCGAGGGCGCGATTTATCGCGTGGAGCTCGGCTCGTTTCCGACGGAGACCGCGGCCTCTGATTTCCGGGCACGCGTGGCCGAGGAGATCGAACTCGACGTTTCGACGGCGCGGGTCGCGCTCACGGGGCGGTACGCCGTTCGCGCGGGGAAGTTCGAAACCGAAGCGGGTGCCGCGGAGTCGTTGCGCGAGCTCGAGCGGCGGGGATTCGATGGCGCTTCCGTCGTGCGCGAGCCGACGTTCAGCAACCGTGCCACGGGCTTTCTCTTGATCGGGACGGGTGCGCCGCCCCTTCGTGTGGAATCTCGGGAGCTGCGGGCGGCGGCTCCGGCGAGCGCACTCATGGAGCTCGACGGAAAGCCCTACCGGGGATACCTGGACATCGCGTTGAACGGATCGGGCTCTCTCACCGTGACGAACGTCGTGAATCTGGAGGACTACCTGATGGGAGTCGTCCCGGCCGAGCTCTCGCCGGAGGTGTTTCCGGAGAAAGAGGCGCTCAAGGCTCAGGCGGTGGCCGCCCGCACGTACGCAATGAAACGTCTCGGCCAGTTCGCCTCGGAGGGCTACGATCTCTGCGCGACGTCCGCCTGCCAGGTCTACCGGGGCTACGCCGCCGAGCGCCCGCTCTCGAACGCCGCCGTCACCGAGACCGCGGGCGAGGTCCTCACCTTCGACGGCAAGTTGGTCGACGCTCTCTACACCTCCACCTGCGGGGGCAGGACGGAGAACGCGGAGAACGTCTTCAGCCAGAAAGAGCCCTATCTCGTGAGCCGCGCCTGCGCCCTCGAGTCCCGGGCGCCGGTTCTGGTCTCTTCGGGCGACGGCCCCTCGACTCTCGATGCGGCCATTCTGCGCGGGTTGGGAGTCCGCGGAGAATTCGATGAGAGCGGACCGGCGATCGCCTCCGAAGCGCGGCTCTGGCTCGATGCGACCCTCCGCGCACTCGGTGAGACGCCCTGCTGGCGCGAGCCGGAGAGGAGCGATGGGAAAGCGCTCGACATTCTCGCGTTCGCCGAGCTCCTCGGCGAGGGCCTCTGCTGGGAGAGAAGGCTTCCGTTTCTGCTCTCCTCTTTCGATGCCGAGCGCATCGTCGGTCCGGAGATTCCCGAGGCGGACCGCGTGCGCCTCGCGTACGCCATCCGCAGCGGACTCGTCGCACCCGATGGTAAGGGCATCCGACGAGGCGAGGCCCTCGCTCGCGAGGACGTTCTCCGGACGCTCGGCCGTCTGGTGGCCGATCGGGGAGAGCCGGCGCTCAAGGAAGGCCGGGTCGAAAGCCTCGATGCCGGACGGATCACGTTGCGTGAGAGTGCACCGGGGAATGACGAGTCGGAAGTCTCGATGGCGGTCGCGCCGTCAATCTCTCTCTTCCGCGAGGTTGCGCGCTCCTCTCACTTCGCAAGTCGGCTAACCATTCTTCCCAACGATCGCGTGAAGTACCGAACGAGCGACGACGGGATCGACCTCCTGGTGCTCACCGAAGATGGCGGAAGCTTCGACCGCAGCTCTCGGTTTTCCCACTGGCTCATCCGGAAGTCCGCGGAGGACCTGTCGCGGGAAGTGAACGCGAGCCTAAATCGCGATGTCGGCCCGGTCTTCGACCTGCGTCCGAAGCGATACGGCGCCTCCGGGCGCATCGCGGAGCTCGAGGTGGTGGGACGCGACGGAACCGCGACCCTGCGCGGTCTCGCGATCCGGCGGGCCCTCGGGATTCGTGAGAACCTCTTCTTCTTCGACAGGCAGGCGGCACCCGACGGAACGGCGCGCGGATGGGTGTTCACCGGCCGGGGATGGGGCCACGGCGTCGGCATGTGCCAGGTCGGAGCGTACGGAATGGCCGCTTCGGGGTTCTCGTACCGCGACATCCTGAGCCATTACTACCCCGGCACACGGATTGACAACCGAAGCACTCGACCGTAGCATGTCGTTGAACAATCCCCGTCCATTCAAGAGCATGAGCGCGTCCAACCGTTCGATCGCCGAGAACGCACAAGAGCGCGGCGGACTGAGAGGCCGCTTCTCGGATGTGGGTCTTCCCTCCGTGCTCGCGCTCCTTCAGGAATCGGGCCGCACGGGTGTCCTCTCGCTCGTGAACGCGGGCGTGCGAAAGTCCATCTACTTCCTCGACGGAAAGCTGGTGTTCGCGGGCTCGAGCCTGACGCAGGATCGGCTGGGAGAGGTCCTCCTGCGCGGCGGGAAGATCTCCGCCGACGAGTACTTGAAGCTGTCGCAGCGGATCCGAGGCGGCCAGAGGCTGGGAAAGGCTCTGGTGGAGGGTGGAGTCCTCTCTCCCAAGGATCTGTGGTGGGCGATCGAGCAGCAGGTGAAGGAGATCGTGTGGAGCATCTTCAACTGGGAGGACGGCTACTTCCAGTTCGAGGAGGATGAGCTCCCGCGCCGGGAGAAGATCACGTTCGACCTGGACGTGGAGAAGCTCGTCGTCGAGGGCATTCGCCGCTCCGAAGGGACGGGGGCGATTCGCGAGCACTTCCTCTCGACGGACTGCGTCGTGGAATCCGCGGGAAAGGCGCCTCCGGTTCCGCTCGACCCGCACGAAAAGCACGTTCTCGGAATCGTCGACGGGAAGAGAACGATCGCGGAGATCTGCCAGGAGAGCGAGATCGGCGAGATGGAGACCCGCAAGGTCCTGCACACCTTCCTCGCCGTCTCCGTCCTCCGCTCGCGCGGGCCGAGGCAGGCTCCGCTCGCGCAGAAGCTCGAAGAGCGCGAGGACTACCGGTCGGTGGTGGAGCTCTACAACGAGATGTACCGGCGGCTCTTCCGCCACATGTCGGGCGAGGTGGGGCCGATCGCCGAGATCATCCTCGAGAAGTACCTCAAGGAGCTGAAGGAGCGTCCCGGGTCGCTTTTCGATCGCGTCCGGCTCCGACAGGACGGCTCTCTCGATCCGGGGCAGATCGAATCGAACCTCCAACGGATCCCCGAGGACAAGCGGCGCGATCTTCTCGTCGCCGCGCTGAACGAGCTCCTGTATTCGGAGCTTCTCGCGGTGAAGCGCACGCTCGGCGCTTCCCACGAGACCCACCTCATTCAGATGTTCCGGGAGATGCAGTCGCGAGAGGTGAGGTGACTCTCCGGCGTGGCTTCACCACGCCGGAAATCTACGGCGCGGTGATCCTGGGATTCCTGATCGCGGGTGTCCTCTTGTTCCGCTGGCTCCTCGGATAACGGGCGTGACGACGTAATCTTGAATCTCAATCCCTTGCTCGTCGCCATCGTCGGTCCGACCGGGGCCGGCAAGAGCGGCCTCGCGCTCGATGTGGCCGAGGCCTTCGACGGCGAGATCGTTAGCTTCGACGCCCTCCAGGTATACCGCGGTCTCGACATCGGGACGGCGAAGGTCCCCTTGGAGCAACGGCGCGGAATCCCTCACCATCTCCTCGACGAAGTCGAGCCGCACGGGGAGTTCTCGGCGGCGGAGTTCGTGCGACGCGCCGTTCCAACAATCGGGGACATCGCCGCGAGAGGAAAGCTTCCGGTCCTGGTCGGCGGCACCGGGCTCTACCTGCGGGCCCTGCGGGAAGGACTCTTCGAGGGCCCGGGCCGCGTGCCCGGCCTCCGCCGCCGGCTGGGCGAGATCGCCGGTCGGCGCGGTACGGGAGCTCTCCACCGGATCCTGCGCCGCTGGGATCCGGAGCTCGCGAGGCGGGTCCACCCGAACGACCGGATTCGCCTCGTCCGAGGCATCGAGGTGTATCTTGCCTCGGGGCGAAGGATGAGCGATCTCATGGCGTCCAGCAAGAGGCCGCTTGCGGGCTTCCAGGATATACTGATCGGGCTTCGGCCGGACCGCGAGGTGCTCAAGGCGCGGGCCGAGGCGAGGGTCGACGCGATGCTTTCGCGCGGCTTCGTGGAGGAAGTTCGAAGGCTGCGCCTCGAGCACGGCGCCGGGATCCCGGCCTTCAAGGCCATCGGGTACCGCGAGGTGCTCCGCTACCTCGATGAAGAGATCGATCTCGTGGCCGCCAGGAACCTCATCGCCCTGGCGACGATCCAATATGCCAAGCGGCAGATGACGTGGTTCCGGCGCGAGCCGGAAATCCTTTGGTTCGATGGCTGCGGAGACGAGGAGAGAGTGCGCGCGCAGGTTCTCGATTGCATTCGACGGGCGGACCCGGCGTCCGGGGAGCCCCGAGAGTTGGAGCGGTTCCATGCTGAAACAGCCCCCTAACGTCCAGGACAGTTTCCTGAATCACGCCCGTCGCGAGCGCGTCAACGTAACGGTGTACCTGGTAAATGGCGCGAAGCTCACGGGCCGCATCAAGAACTTCGACCGGTTCGCCATCATCCTCGAAGCCAACGGCGTGGATCAGATGCTGTTCAAGCACGCGATCTCCACCATCAGCGGCAACCGGCAGTTCGGGAACTATATGAATCTCGAGGACGTCCCCGAGGCAGGTGAACAAAAGGAGTAAGTGTGGGTTGACGGACGAAGCCTCCGTGCTATAATCCTGCGGCTAAGTTAAGGACTAGAAACGTGTTCATCGATTTGGGTCGTGTGCCCCCCGAGGGGCAGGCGATCGACCGCAGTCTCGCGCTCGAGGGTCCATACGTCGAGGGGGAGGAGTTTCGGCCGCTCTCGCCCGTGTCCCTGACCGGATGGCTCGAGCCCATTAAGGAAGATGGGGAGGAGGCTCTTCGGGGGGAGGGGTTTTTCCGGCTCCGCGGACGGATGTCCTGCCGGATCGAGCTTTCCTGTGTTCGGTGCCTGGAGCCGGTGCCCATGGAAGTTGCGGAAGATCTCGACCTCCTGTATCTTCCCCAGTCGGCCAACGCGGCTGCGGGAGAAAGCGGGGGGAATGAATCCGAGGGGCTCAGCGACCGAGGCTTGGCGCCCGAGGAGCTCGCCGTGAGCTTCTATCGCGACGAGCGCATCGACCTGTCCCAGATGGCTCGCGAGCAGATCCTTCTCGCTCTGCCCATGAAGCCTCTGTGCAAAGGGGACTGCCGGGGGCTCTGTCCCCAATGCGGGGCGAATCGGAACGTCCAGAGATGCGGATGCGCTCCCGAGGATTCGGATTCGAGGTGGGCCCCCCTCAAGATGCTACAGAAATCGAGGAGATCTTAAGAAATGCCCAATCCCAAAAGGCGGCACTCGAAGAGCCGGAGAGACAAGCGACGGGCGCACGACGCCCTCGCGAAGAAGCCTCTCTCTCAGTGCCCCAACTGCCACCAGCCCAAGAATCCGCACCGCGTGTGTCCCAACTGCGGGTACTACAAAGGTACCCAGGTCATGGAAGTCAAGGAAATCTGAGCTTCCTGTAGCTCCTGAATATCAGCGATTCGCGCCCGGACCGATGAGGTCCGGTGCGAGCGAAAAAGCATGCGCCGATGACGAACGCCGAAGGCAAGGTCGCTTTTCTGTTTCCCGGCCAGGGATCCCAGCATCCGGGGATGGGCCGGGAGGCGGCGGAGCGCTATCCCTTGGCCCGTGCCGTCTACACGAGGGCGGACGAGGTTCTGGGGTTCGCCCTCTCGAGGATGTGCTTCGAGGGGCCCGAGGAGGACCTGCGGCTCACGGAGAACACCCAGCCCGCGATCCTGACGACGTCGATCGCGCTCGGAGAGGTGCTCCGGTCGATGGACCTCCGGCCCCACTTCGTCGCCGGCCATAGTCTCGGTGAGTACTCGGCTCTCGTTTTCGCCACCGCCCTGGATCTCGAGCAGGCGGTCGCCCTGGTGCGCAAGCGCGGCCGCTACATGCAGGATGCCGTCCCCGTCGGGGCCGGGGCGATGGCCGCGATCCTCGGCCTCGAAGCCGGCGAGGTGGCAGCCGTCTGCCGCGATGCGTCGACCGAGGGGATTGTCGAGCCCGCGAACTTCAACGGCGCGGGCCAGGTCGTCATCGCTGGAAACCGCGATGGGGTCGAGAACGCCTGCCGGCTCGCGCGCGAGCGCGGCGCGAAAAAAGCAATCCCGCTCGCGGTGAGCGCTCCGTTCCACTGCCGGCTGATGGAGCCCGCGGCAAAGGCCCTCGCGCGTGACCTGAGCTCGGCCGAGTTCCAGAACCTCGACATGCCGCTGTTCACGAACGTCGATGCCAAGCCCATCTCGACCGGGGACGAGGCTCGGGAGGCCTTGGTCCGGCAGGTGGCGTCTCCCGTCCGCTGGGAGGAAACGATCCTCGCGATGGCGGCCGAAGGGGTGACGCGTTTCGTCGAAGTCGGCCCCGGCAAGGTCCTCTCCGGGCTCGTGCGCAAGATCGTGAAGGACGCCTCGACCGTCTCCGTCAGCGGTCCCACGGACGTGGAAAAGGTTTTCGCCCAGGGGGCTCCCGTTGTCTGAGTGGGACGGGAAGATCGCGCTCGTGACCGGCGGCACGCGCGGCATCGGGAGAGCCATCGCCGCGGCCTTCGCCGAGCGGGGAGTGGAGGTCGCGATCACCGGCCGCGACCCGGCCCGGGTCGCCGAAGCGGCGCAGGAACTGTCGCGAAGCGCCCCTCGATCGGTCTCCGGGATTGCGATGGACGTTTCCGATCGCGAGGCAGTGGACGCGGCGGTGAAGGCGCTCGCCCAGGAGCGCGGCCGGATCGATATCCTCGTCAACAACGCGGGCATCACCCGCGACAACCTTCTCCTCCGCATGAAGCCCGAGGAGTGGAGCGCCGTGATCCGGACGAACCTCGATGGCCTCTACTATTGCAGCCAGGCGGTATTGCGACCTATGATTCGCCAGCGTGGCGGCAGGATCATCAACATGAGCTCGGTCGTGGGATTGACCGGCAACCCCGGCCAGACGAACTACGCCGCCACCAAGGCCGCGATCGTCGGTTTCACGAAAGCTCTCGCGAGGGAGATCGCCTCGCGTCAGGTCACCGTCAACGCGATCGCGCCCGGCTACATCGAGACCGACATGACGCGCGAGATCGGAGAGGCGGCGAGAAAACAACTCTACGATTCCATTCCGATGCAGCGCATCGGACGGCCCGAAGACGTTGCGGCGGCCGCGCTGTACCTTGCTTCGGAGGGGGCGGGCTACGTCACCGGGCAGGTGATTTCGGTCAACGGCGGTTTGTACATGTAGCCAGGTTCGGACAATTCTAGGAGGATTCATGAGCAACATTTCCGAAAAGGTCAAGGGCATCATCGTGGAGCAGCTCGGCGTCGACCAGGATCAGGTCACCGAGGACGCGTCGTTCGTCGACGACCTCGGCGCCGACTCGCTCGACCAGGTCGAGCTGGTGATGGCCCTCGAGGAGGAGTTCGGGATCGAAATTCCCGACGAGGACGCGGAGAAGATCACCCGGGTGAAGGAAGCCGTGTCCTACATTCAGGAGCACACCAAGTAGCCGCCTTCGCCCGCGGCCGAAAAACGTGCTGAATCATCCGAAGCGGAGGGTGGTCGTCACCGGAGTGGGGCTCGTGTCCGCTCTCGGCATCGGCACGGAAGAGACGTGGGAGGGCCTGCTCCGGGGCCGCTCCGGCATCGGCCCCATCACCCACTTCGACGCCAGTGCCTTCAGCGTTCGTATCGCGGGCGAGGTCAAGGGTTTCGATCCCCTTCGGTTCATCGACAAGAAAGACGTCAAGAAGATGGACGTCTTCATTCAGTACGCGCTCGCGGCCTCCGAGTTCGCGGTCGCAGACTCCGGGATCGAGATCGCCCGGGACAACGCCGAGAGAGTCGGAGTCTACATCGGCTCGGGGATCGGAGGATTCGCAACCATCGAGCGGGAGCACAAGGTTCTCCTCGAGAGCGGTCCCCGGCGCATGTCGCCCTTCTTCATTCCGGCGATCATCATCAATCTCGCCGCCGGACAGGTATCGATCCGGTTCCGGGCCAAGGGGCCCAACTCGGCGACGGCCACCGCGTGCTCCGCGAGCGCGCACGCGATCGGCGACGCGATGAAGATCATCGAGCGCGGGGACGCGGATGCGATGATCGCGGGCGGCACCGAGGCCGCGGTCACGCCGATGGGAGTGGGCGGATTCGCCGCCATGCGGGCGCTCTCGACGCGCAACGACGAGCCCGAGCGGGCTTCGCGACCCTTCGACAAGGACCGGGACGGATTCGTGGTGGGGGAGGGCTCGGGAGTTGTGGTGCTGGAGGCGCTCGAGACCGCGCGCGCCCGGGGTGCGCGCATCTACGCCGAGCTCGTCGGCTACGGCATGACGTCGGACGCCTACCACATGACCACTCCTTCGGAGGACGCGGACGGAGCGCGCCGGGTCATGGCGATGGCCATCGCGGATGCCGGCATCCGGCCGGAGGACATCGACTACATCAACGCCCACGGCACCTCGACGGAGTACAACGATCGCACGGAGACCATGGCCATCAAGAAGGTCTTCGGGGACCACGCGCGCAAGCTCGCAGTGAGCTCGACGAAGTCCATGACCGGCCACCTCCTGGGCGGGGCCGGCGGTCTCGAGGCGGGGATCACGGTGCTCGCGCTCCGGGACCAGAAGCTTCCGCCGACCATCAACTACGAGACGAAAGACCCGGATTGCGATCTCGACTACGTTCCCAACACCGCTCGAAGCGCCCGCGTGGAGTACGCCCTTTCCAACTCGTTCGGCTTCGGCGGAACCAACGCCGCCCTTCTGTTTCGCCGCTATCGCCCGGAGATCTGACGACATGACGACGGGAGTCATCGTCAGCAACGACTTCCGGAAGCACGACCCGGGCAGAGGGCACCCCGAGTCGGGCGAGCGGATGGAGGCGGTGGCGCGGGCGATCGCGTATCCCGCTCTCGCGGGAAAGCTCGAGGTCATCGAGCCGAAGCCGGCGGAAAAGGAGCACATCCTCCTCGTCCACTGGGAGAGGCTCTACGACGAGGTCATGGCGACGAGGGGCAAGGAGCGGACGTATCTCGACTCCGACACCATCGCCTCGCCCGCGACCGCGGACGTCGCGCATCTCGCGGTCGGCGCCGTCCTCACGGGAATCGATCGGGTGATGGATCGAAAGGCGGAGGGTGGTCTCGACAACGTCTTCGCATTTCCCCGTCCACCGGGCCACCACGCCAAGCCCGACAAGGCGATGGGGTTCTGTTTCTTCAACAACGTCGCCATCGGGGCGATGTACGCGCTCAAGCGTTACCGGCTCGAGCGGATCGTCATCATCGACTTCGACGTCCACCACGGGAACGGCACTCAGAAAGCATTCTACACCTCGCCGGAGGTGCTCTACCTCTCGACGCATCAGTCTCCGCACTATCCGGGAACGGGGAGCATCCAGGAGACGGGGAAGGACGAAGGGGAGGGGTACACGCTGAACGTTCCCATGCCGCCGGGGATGGGCGATCGGGAGTACCTGCGGATCTTTCGCGACGTGCTCGTTCCCGTCACGCTCGAGTACCGGCCGGAGCTCATCCTGGTGTCCGCGGGGTTCGACGCTCATCGCGACGATCCTCTCGGAGGGATGGAGCTCACGAGCGTGGGCTACGCCGCCATCAGCGGCGAGATCCTGCGTCTCGCTCGTGAGGCGTGCGGAGGCCGGGTGGTGTTCGCGCTCGAAGGAGGATACAACCTCCGGGCGCTGGAGGAGTCGATCGCAGCCGTCCTTGGCGTCATGAGCGGAGGGAGCGTGGGGGAAGCGGGCGAGCCCGCGGAGGCCGCAGACGATCTCTTGGAGGAAGTGAAAGCGGTGTACGGAAAGTACTGGAACAGCCTGCGGAGCCGCTGAGCGAGCCATGAGCAAGAAGTCGTCGCTGAAGAAGAAGAAGCCGAAGAAGGCGAAGGCCAAGAAGCCGGCGCGTAAGCCGTCGAGAGCGTCTTCCGGGAAGAAGCCTCCTCTCGCCATCGCGAGCCAGCACGTCGACTACCTGACATACAAGTCCTCGCAGCTCCAGAAATTCTATGGAGAGATGCTGGAGCTTCCGACCGAGTTCCGGGACATGGACGGGCTTCCTTATCTCATGGTGCGCACCTCCTCGAGCTCGAGCCTCGGGTTCATGCCCCCGCACCCCGAGATGCGGGGAGGCGATGCCGCTCCCCGCGAGCCCGGGCTCTACTTCCTGGTGTCGGACGTCGACCGGGCTTACCAGCATCTGCTGGCGAAAGGGGTCCGGTTCACGCGGCCCCCCGAGAACATGCCCTGGGGTCATCGGGTGCTCACCACGACGGACCCCGAAGGCCGCACGGTCATGCTCGCGACCGAGGTCGAGCCCGAGGACTGAGCGCTGTCGGCCCTCTTCAGCTACGTCCGCCGTCTCGTCGATATCCCCTCGGTCACCGGCTCCGAGCAGGAGGTCGCTTCGTTCCTTTCGAAGGACCTGCGCGAGCGCGGGTTCTCGGTCGTGCTCCAGGACGTCATCGACGGGAGGACGAACGTCTACGCCACGAGCGCGGGCGTTCTGCCCCGGATTGTGTTCTGCACGCACATCGACACCGTGCCCCCGTTTTATCCGAGCGCGGAGGACGACGACCGGATCTACGGCCGGGGCTCTTGTGATGCCAAGGGGGTTCTCGCGGCAATGGTTTTCGCGGCCGTCGCCTTGCGCGAGCGCGGAGTCGACGACGTGGGTCTCCTCTTTGTCGTGGGCGAGGAGGTCGATAGCGTCGGGGCTCTCGCCGCGAACGGGCTCGAGTCGCGAGCTCGTTATGTCGTCGTGGGCGAGCCCACCGAGAACCGCATGGCGAACGGACACAAGGGAGGCTTCAAGTTCCGGCTGATGGCGAAAGGGAAGGCGGCGCACTCCGCCTACCCGCATTTGGGGGAGTCGGCGATCGAGCGCCTCCTCGACGCTCTCGCGGACGTCCGCGCCGCGGACTGGGGCTCGAGCGACGTTCTGGGGCCTGCGACGGTGAACGTCGGCACCATCGCGGGAGGGCTCGCCGCGAACGTGCTCGCTCCTTCCGCGGAAGCCGCGGTCTTCATCCGCGTCGTCGGGCGCGCCGCGGAGGTGCGGGAGAAGCTCGATGCGATCCTCCTCCGCCACCTTGCGACGAGCTACGAGATCATCTCGCAGTCCGACGCGGTCTTCTGCGAGACGCGTCCCGGATACGAGGTAGCACCCGTCGCCTTCGGTACGGACATCAAGTCGCTGAAGACCTTCGGAAAGCCGCTCCTCATCGGCCCGGGCTCGATTCACGACGCGCACACGTCGGGGGAGAGGATCGGGAAGAAGGAGCTCGTCGACGCCGTCTCTTACTACCAGCGCCTAGCGCTGGAGCTTCTCGAAGACTGCAAGAATCAGTAGTAGTCCGAGCAGCTCATGTAGTAGTGGCAGCGGGGGCAGAGGAGCTTGCACCGGCTCTCCTGGAGCCTCGCGCCGCAGTTCGGGCAGGTCCGGATCACCGCTTCGGGATCGAAGGAAGGCGTAGCCTCTGCTTCCGTCCGATCTTCGCTCCGAGCCTCGCTCCTCATCCCCGGCGCCTCTTGCCGGCGACCACCGCCTTGAACCCGGGCTCGGAGCGCAGAGGGTCGAACTCCTGCGCTTTCTGGGCGTCCGTCCTCCGTGGAGGGTGGATTTCGATGGCCTTCTGGAGGGCGTCGAGGGCGGCGTCGCGGTCGCCGAGCTGAACGTAGGCGATGGCGAGGTGGTAGAACGCCTCGTCGCAGTCGGGGTGGTTCTTGAGGGCGTCTCTGAGATCGCGGACCGCTTCTTCCGTCCGCTTGAGCTGCAAAAGCACGATGCCGCGGTGGAGAAGGGCGCCATGGTCGTCGGGGGTGAGCTCGAGCGCGCGCGTGAAATCCTCGACCGCCTCCGAGGAGCGGCCGGAGTCGAACTCCGCCATGCCGCGAAGCACGCGGGCCTCGACCGAGCGTTCGTCTCTCGAGATGGCTTCCCTCGCGACGGCGAGAGCCTCCTCGATGCGGCCGAGCTCGAGAAGGGCGTTTCCCTTGGCGATGCGCGCGTCGAGCTTTCCGGGATCGGCGGCGATGGAGCGATCGTAGTCGCGGAGCGCCGCCTCCCACTCGCCGAGGTCGGCGCGGGCGATGCCGCGGTTGTAGAGTACGTCGCCGTTGTCGGGGTCGTAGCGAAGAACGGCCTCGAAGGCCTCGATGGCTTCCTTAGGCCGTCCGAGCTCGCGAAGGAGGACGGCGCGGTTGTGCTGGGAGGCGAGGTGGTTCGGCTGGAGCGCGAGAGCGCGGTCGTAGTCTGCGAGGGCCTCCTCGAGCTTGTCCTTCATGTCGTAGGCGACCCCGCGGTTGTAGTACGCGAGGTAGGAGTCGGGATCGAGCGAGAGCGCCCGATTCAGATACCGGATGGCCTTCTCGAGATCGTCCTGGTCGATGGCTTTGACGCCCAGGTCGACGTATCGCTCGCCGAGCGGGGTGGCACTCATCTTTCGCGGACAGGATAGCCTCGGCGTCGGGGCGACGCAAACGGGATACGATGGCGCGATGGCATACCCTTCTTCGAAGCTCGTTCCCTGGTACCGGCGCTCGCGGAGGCTCCTTCCGTGGAGGACAACGGGCCCGACGACCTCCGATCCGTACCGCGTCTGGGTCTCCGAGCTCATGCTGCAGCAGACGCGGGTCGAGGTCGTCGTCCCTTATTTTCTGCGTTTCACGGAGCGGTTTCCCCATCTCGAGAGCCTCGCCGAAGCCTCGGAGGCCGAGGTCCTGGCGCTGTGGTCGGGTCTGGGCTACTACTCGCGGGGTCGTGCCCTTCACCGCGCGGCGAGGATTCTCGTGCGGGAGCGCTCCGGGCGCTTTCCCGAGGATGTCGAGGGCTGGATGGCGCTTCCCGGAGTCGGGCGCTACACGGCGGGGGCGATCGTTTCGATCGCCTTCGGAAAGCCCGCGCCCATCGTGGACGGGAATGTCGCCCGCGTGCTGACCCGGCTCTACGGACTCCATGGAGACCCGCGCTCGGGAGCGCTTCAACGAAAGCTGTGGAAGCTCGCGGAGGAGATCCTTCCGCGACGCTCCGTCTCCGACTTCAATCAGGCGCTGATGGAGCTCGGGGCGCTCCTCTGCACTCCGCGGGCCCCGAAGTGCCTCCTCTGTCCGCTCCGAGAGGAGTGCGTAGCTCATCGAGAGGGGATCGAGGAACGACTTCCCGAGATCTCCGCCCGGCCGAAGCCGACAGCGGTGGTGATGGCAGCCGCGGTGGTCGAAATACGGAAGAGACTCCTTCTCTACCGCCGAACGCGAAGGGGGGCGTTGAGGGACCTCTGGGAGCTTCCGCTCGGGGAGTGCCTCAACGGCGAAGGACCCCGCGAGGCGATCGCCCGGGAAGGACGGGCGACCTACGGGCTCTCCCTCGAGCTGGGGGAGGAGGTCGCGCGCGTGAAGCACAGCATCATGAATCGACGGATCACCCTTCACGCGTTCGAGGCGGGTATCAAGCACAAATCCGCCTCCGGCTCCGAATCGGAATACCGCTGGGTCGGCCGCGAGGCAATCGGGAAGCTCGCCATCTCTTCCCTCGTCCGAAAGGTGATCGAGAAAGTCTAGGCTATATTGGCACGTGTGGGCTTCTCTCGTTCTCACGCTGGTCCTGCAGCAAAGCGCTTCCGCTCTCTACGCCCGCGGCGTCGAGCACTATAACCGAGGCGAGATCGAGGCCGCAGTCGAGGCACTCTCGAAGGCGGCGGCACTCGCCTCGAACGTGCCGGACTACCGGTATCATCTCGGCCTCGCTTATTTGAAGCTCGGCCGCGCGAAAGAGGCCGCGCGCGAGCTCGAGGCGGCCCTCGGGATGATGGGCGTTTCGCGCGAGACCCGCGAGCAGGAACCGAAGGTCCTGGTCCAGCTCGCGATCGCCTATCTCCGGCTTCAGAGCGTCCCGACGGCTCGAAAACGGATCGAGCTCGCGTTGAAGCGCGGTGAAGACACGGCGGACGCGCGCTACGTTCTGGGGCTCGTCGAGTCGGCCGAAGGCAACGATGCGAGGGCAATCGAGGAGCTCCGCGCTGCCGTTGGGAAGGATCGGGACCACGCGGATGCGAACCTGGCGCTCGCGAGGAAGCTCGAGACGCATGGCGAGCTGGACCAGGCGAGGGAGTGTCTGCGCCACGCGTCCCACGCGCGGCCGGAGAGCTTCGAGATCGCGATGGCGCTCGGAGATCTTTCGTTCCGGGTGAACGATCTCCTGGCGGCGAAGGAAGCTTTCTCCGCAGCGCACGCTCTTAGCCCCCAGGACGACGGCGCCGCCTACAACCTGGGCACGGTGCTCCTCGCGCTCGGAAACCACGATGAAGCGATAACGCTCCTTCGCCCGCTTTGCGACAGGGAGGATCCTCACGACGCCGCGGTCTTCAACCTGGCCGAGGCCTATCGCGCGACGGGCGCTCTCGAAGAGGCTAGAGATCTACTGGGGAGTCTTCTCGAGAGGCAGCCGTCGTTCGAGGGCGCGCGCTTCGCTCTTGGAGTGATCCTCGACGCCCTCGGCGATCTCAAGGGCGCGGAAGCGACCTACCGCGCCGCCATCGAGCGGAACGCTCGGGACCTGTCGTCCTATCTGAACCTGGCGTCCGTTCTCGAGCGGCTCGGGCGCACCGACGACGCCCGGAGCGTCCTCGAAAAGGCGCTCGAGATTCCCATGGACGAGGAGAGAGCGCGCGCGATTCGGGAGGCGATGCGGGCGCTAGGTGGTTCCTGACGAAGAAAAGCGCCGGGAGCCTGAGCCGTAATGCCGCCGCCTCGGCCAGAACTCCCGGCGCGGTTAAACCTGGGACCGGGCCTTCGTTCGGTGGCTGCTTCTCAGGTGCGGTACGGCCCGATCCCCGGACGATGACGGATAGGCAAGGAAGGTGCCAAGACAGGGAAAGAGCGTAAGTAGCGTGTCTTCAGTGAGCTAGAAATATCCGGCGGAGTGGGTCGCGGAGGCCTTTGTAGCGCTGGGATGACGGAGTCGACTCCGCGAGAGTACATTTCTTTTCTTATCCCCCTATCCCCACTACCTCCTTAGTCCCCTTCCTTTTCACAAATTCCCCGCTCCGCATCGCGACAATGGATTGCGTTAGAATTCCATTTTCCCAGGAGAAGCATGTCCCGACCCTACGAGTTCGAAGCCATCGAAAAGAAGTGGCAACGCCTCTGGCTCGAAAGCCGCGCCTTCGAAGTGAGCGAGACCGATCCGCGTCCGAAGTACTACTGCCTCGAGATGCTCCCGTACCCTTCGGGGAAGATCCACATGGGGCACGTGCGCAACTACTCGATCGGAGACGCCGTCGCGCGTTTCAAGCGGATGCGGGGTTTCAACGTGCTCCATCCCATCGGATGGGACGCCCTGGGGCTTCCGGCCGAGAACGCGGCGCTCAAGCACGGCGCTCATCCCGAGGACTGGACCCGATCGAACATCGCCCACATGAAGGGCCAGCTCCAGAGGCTCGGCTTCTCCTACGCGTGGGAGCGGGAGATCGCGACCTGCGATCCCGAGTACTACCGGTGGAACCAGTGGTTCTTCATCCAGATGTGGAAGAAGGGGCTCGCGTATCGCAAGAAGGCCGCGGTGAACTGGTGCCCGACGGACAGGACCGTGCTCGCGAACGAGCAGGTGATCGACGGCCGCTGCTGGCGCTGTGACTCCGAGGTCATCCAGAAAGACCTCGAGCAGTGGTTCCTGCGCATCACGAGCTACGCCGACGAGCTTCTCGAAGGGCTCGACAAGCTCCCGGGGTGGCCCCCGACGGTCCTCACGCTCCAGCGGAACTGGATCGGACGCTCGGAGGGAGCCGATGTGGAGTTCCGGCTCGCGGAAGGGGAAGGGAGCATCCGGGTCTTCACTACCCGCATCGACACCATCTATGGGGCGACCTTCGTGGTCCTCGCTCCCGAGCACCCGCTCGCAAGCCGCTTCGCGCAATCGAACCCGGAGCTCGCGGGATACATCGAGAAGGCGAGGGGCGAGGAGAAAGAGCAGAGGCTCGCCCAGGAGGCCGGGAAGACGGGAGTCGCGACCGGACAGGATGCCATCAACCCGTTCACCGGAGAGAGAGTACCGATCTGGATCGCGAGCTACGTTCTGATGGACTACGGAACGGGTGCCATCATGGCGGTGCCCGCGCACGACGAGAGGGACTTCGCCTTCGCAAAGGCTCACGGTGTTCCCATCCGCGTGGTGATCCAGCCGTCCGATGCGTCCGTCGAGCTCGAGACGATGGATCGGTCTTTCTCGGACTACGGGACGGTCGTGGACTCCGGACCCTTCACCGGGCTTCCTTCCAAGGAGGCTCTTCGGGCGATGACCGATCATGCCGAGGAGCGGGGCTTCGGGAAGAGCGCCATCACCTACAAGCTGAGAGACTGGGGCATCAGCCGCCAGCGCTACTGGGGAACGCCCATTCCCATGGTCCACTGCGACGCCTGCGGTGTCGTGCCCGTGCGCGAGGAGGACCTTCCCGTCGTTCTGCCTCGGGACGTGGCCATCACCGGGAAAGGGGAGTCCGTCCTCCGCGAGAACGAGGCGTTCACCACGACCACCTGTCCGTCCTGCTCCGGCCCCGCGCGCCGCGAGACGGACACCATGGACACCTTCGTCGACTCCTCCTGGTACTTCTACCGCTACACGGACGCCCATTGCCGCGAGATGCCGTTCCGTCCGGCGATCGCGAAAGAGTGGTTTCCCATCGACATCTACATCGGTGGAGTCGAGCACGCCATCCTGCACCTCATCTATTCGCGCTTCTGGACCCGGGTGATGCGCGACCTCGGGCTCGTCGAAGTCGACGAGCCCGTCCTGAACCAGCTCTCTCAGGGGATGGTCATCAAGGACGGTGCGGCGATGTCGAAGAGCCGGGGCAACATCGTCGAGCCCGAAGAAGTCGAAGGAAAGTACGGGGCCGACACGCTCCGGCTCTACGTTCTCTTCGAGGCGCCGCCCGAGAAGGAGATCGACTGGACGGACGCGCGGCTCGAGGGGCCGGCTCGGTTCGCGCAGCGGGTCTGGCGGCTCGTGCAGAACGAGCTCGACGCGATCTCATCGGCCTCTCCCATCGAAGGCCAGGAGGAGTGGACGGAGGAGGAGAGCGCGCTCCGGCGGAAGACGCACCAGACCATCCTCAAGGTGACCCGGGACATCGAGGACCGCTACCATCTGAACACCGCAATCGCGGCCATCATGGAGCTGGTGAACGGGCTCTACAAGGCCCTCGAGCCGCGTCCGGCCCGGCCCGAGAGCTGGAAGGCGATCCGCGAGGCGACCGAGACCGTGCTCCTTCTCCTGAGCCCCTTCGCGCCCCATCTCGCAGAGGAGCTCTGGGAGGCGCTCGGGAACCCGAAAACTCTCGGGACCAGGAGCTGGCCGGCTCACGATCCGACGATGGCAGCCGAGGAGCGCCTGACCCTCGTCGTGCAGGTGAACGGAAAGCTCCGCGGCAAGCTCTCGATCGGAACCGAGGAGGACGACGAAGCGATCAAGAAGCGCGCTCTCGAGGACGAGAACGTGAAGCGCTTCCTGGAGGGGAAGGAGATCGTCCGGGTCGTGGTGGTGCCGAAAAGACTTGTGAACGTGGTGGTGTCGGAATGAAAGTGGGAGCGGCTCTCGCCACCCTGCTCGTTCTGCCCGGCTGCGGTTACAGCCTCGCGGGAAGAGGGAACTTCCTTCCCGAGTACATCGCGACCATCGCCATCCCCACGTTCGCGAACCGGAGCGATCGGGTGTCGGTCGAGGAAGTCTTCACGCGAAAGGTGGTGGAGGAGTTCACCGCCCGGGGCCGGTACAAGATCCAGGCGGAGGAGGCGGGGGCGGACGCGGTGCTCCAGGGCACGGTGGTGTCGATGGTGAGCGCACCCACCGTTCTCGAGGGCGGGTCGGTCGACGACCCGCAGTCGAGCCAGGCCTCGACCTACACCGTCATCGTACGCGCTCAGGTGCAGTTCAAGGATCTGATCAAGGACGACGTCATCTGGTCGAACAACAACTTCCAGTTCCGCGACGACTACGAAGTCGGCGAGAACCCCGAGGAGTTCTTCGATCAGGAGGGGCTCACCATGCAGCGGCTCGCGGAGGAGTTCGCGAAGTCGCTCGTGAGCAGCATCCTGGAAGCGTTTTGAAGATCCCTTACCCCGAGCTCGAAGACCGGCTCGACAGGGAGGTGGAGTCCGTCTACCTCCTTATCGGCGACCAGGATCTCCTTCGGGAGCTGGCGGCCAGAAAACTCGAGAAAGCGGTGTTGGGGGACGAGCCGAGCCCCTTCGGCTTCGAGAGGTTCGACGGCGAGAGCGAAAACGCGGATGCCTCTCGGATTCTCATCGCCGCCAATACGATGCCCCTTCTGGGGGGACGAAGGCTCGTTCTTGTGAAGCGGGCGAGCGCTCTCCTCGAGGGCGACCCTTCACTCCAGGCCTATCTCGAGGCGCCGAATCCCGCGACCGTTCTCGTGCTCGATCTCGAGAAGAAGCCGGACGCCCGCCGGAAGGGGACGAAGGAGCTCGAGAAAAAGGTCGCGATCGTCGCCTGCGACGCTCCTCAGCCATGGGAGCTCGAAGACTGGGTGGGCGAGGAAGCAAGCGCGCGGGGGCTCAAGCTGGGACGGGACGAGATTCGGTATCTGGTGACGGAGACCGGCTCGGATCTGCGGCGCCTATCGAACGAGCTCGAGAAGCTCTCACTCTACGCATCCGGCGACCGTCTCGACCTCGAGACCGTCGCGGAAGTCCTCGGCCGGGGCCGGGCGCAGAGCGTTTTCAACTTCATCGACGCGGTTGCCAGGGGAGACGGGGGAAGCGCCCTGAGGCAGCTCGGGCGGCTCCTCGAGGAAGGGGAAGCGCCCCTCCGGGTTCTCGCGCTCCTGGACCGTCTGGTGGGGCAGCTCCGCATCGCCAAAGACGTTCAAGCGTCGGGAAAGAGGGACACCAATCTCGCGGGGCTTCTCGGAGCGCCGCCCTCGGCTGTCCGGGCCATCGCGGAGAGAGCGCGGCGCCTCGATCGGGAGTTCCTCACGAAGGCAGTCCTGGCGCTCGCCGATACCGACCGACTCCTGAAGTCGAGCCGCCTCCCCCACGACGTCGTGATGGAGGGACTGGTGCTTACTCTCGCGCGGGGAGCGAGGGGGTCAAGCCGAGAGAGCGCGGCGCGCTAGCCGCGACTTGTAGCGGTTGCCGGCATTCTCGTGGATGATGCCCTTCTTGACCATCACGTCAACGAGGGACGCGGTCTCCGGAAGAAGCTTCTTCGCTTCTGCGGGGCTCTTGCTCTCGAGCGCCTGACGCACCTTCTTGATCTGGCTCCGAAGGCGGGCGCGGTTCGATCGATTGCGGCTGCGGCGTTTCTCATTCTGCCGCACCCGCTTGATGGCGGAAGCACTATGGGCCAAGAAAACCCTCCCAGGGCGACTCGTCCGACGCCCGTAAAACAGTTATCATAGCACAAGGAGCACAACCGGCCGAGCCCCCCCGCGGTCAATTACCGACAATGAGACCCCCTGTGCGGCGGAGCCCGCGTTACTCGACGGGGAGCCCGGAGCTCGACGAGGGCATCTCAGAGCTCGTCCGGAGCTGCTGTCCCGAAGCCGAGCGGGACTACGTCCGGCAGATCGCGACCACGGCATTCAAGCTCGCGATCGACGGCGCGAGCCGCGTGGACCTCAAGATCGCGAGCGCGGCGCTGAAGGAGATGCGGCACGCGTTCCGCATCTTCACCCCCTTCCGCCACGCGCGGAAGGTGACGGTCTTCGGCTCCGCGCGAACGGACGCGAACCACGCCGACCACGACCGGGCGGTCGAGTTCGGAAGGCGGATGGCGGAGTCGGGCTGGATGGTCGTGACCGGCGCCGGGAGCGGAATCATGGGGGCGGCCCACATCGGGGCGGGGCGCGAGCAGAGCGTCGGAGTGAACATCAAGCTTCCTTTCGAACAGGAGGCGAACGAGATCATCCGCGGCGACGGGAAGCTGATGACCTTCCGCTACTTTTTCACCCGGAAGCTCTTCCTCCTCAAAGAATCTCACGCCGTCACCCTCTTCCCCGGCGGCTTCGGAACTCTCGACGAGTCCTTCGAGGTGCTCACCCTTCTCCAGACGGGCAAGCAGACCCCGCTCCCGGTGGTGATGGTGGAGAACCGGGAGACGGGCTACTTCGAGGGCCTCTCGCGATTCATTCGCGAGAAGCTCCTCGGCTCCCACCTGATCTCGGAGCAGGATCTCGCTCTCTATCGCGTGGTGGACACGGCGAAAGCCGCAGCCGAGGAGATTCTCCGCTTCTACCGCGTCTACCACTCCTCGCGCTACGTGGGTCCGAAGCTTCTCTTGAGGCTGGAGCGCGAGCTCGACGACTCCGAGCTCTCGGACCTCAACCGCCGGTTCAGAGACATCCTTCGCTCCGGTGCGATGGAGCGGGCGGAGCCTCTTCCCGAGGAGACGGAATCCCCGCTCGCGCGGCTCGCCCGCATCGAGCTCGATTTCAACCGGAAGGACTTCGGACGGCTTCGGCAGCTGATCGACGCCATCAACGCGTTTGGCGCGCGTTAGAGCACGACACCGTTGCCGACGAAGAGAACGCCTGAGGGAATCATCCGGAACGCGAGCCGGCCGCCGCTTTTGTCCTTCGGCTCGACCACTTCGAAGCGGTCCTCCACCACTTCCCCGATCTCGATCCCGCCATCGGCCTCGAAGGGCCGAAGCTTGCGAGCCGCCTCCAGGGAACAGAGGACACGGCTCCCGCAGCGCTCGCGAAGAGCGGGAGCCCCCGCGGACGCCTCTGGGTCCGGGGAAGTGAGTAGGATGGCGCGCACCGACCTCAAGCCGACGCGGGCCGCCTGGCAGGCCTGCATCACGGGGGCCCCCGTGCGATCGGGCCCCGTGTCGATGAGAACCGCGCCGGGCGAGGTCTTCACGACGTAGGCGGCGTACCCCTTCGGACCGCGGCGCACGGACCAGACGCCGGGCGCCACCTCCTTGATCTCGAGTGCGGCCATCCTCAGCGGCGCAGGAGCTGGATGTCGCCGCTGAAGGTGCTCGCCTCGATGAAGGCGCTCCCATCGCCCACGACCGCGCTCAGACGGCGGCCCTTGGGCTTCTCCTTCGACCGGGTGGTCTCGAGAGGAAACTGGGAATCCACTTCTCCGCTGAAGGTGGAGGCCTCGAGCTCGAACCCTACGTCGTCGCCCAGGGTCAGGGTCACATCGCCGGAGTGGGTCTGGAATTCGTAGCGTCCGGAGGCCGCGATGGAGCCCGTGTACTCGAGATCGCCGCTCACGCTTTCGAGCGAGGCCCTGCGGGACGAGGCGCCCTGGAGCCGCACGTCCCCGCTCACCGAGGACACCGTGAGCTCGGCGGCGTCGATGGTCTGGACTAGCACTTCGCCGCTCACGCTTTCGATCTCCGCGCGCCGTCCCGAGCGTGCGCGGGACACCTCCACGTTTCCGGAGACGGTCTTCGCATGCACCAGCTCGGAGACATCAGTGACACGAACGTCGCCGTTGACGGACTGCGCGCTCGCCGCCCCGTCGACGCCGGTGAGGACGACGTCGCCGGACACGGTGTGAATCTCGACCTCCGTCGCCTTCGGCACCTTCACCCGGAAGCTCACGGAGACGTCGTCTCCTCCGTGGCCCCGATGGCGGCCGCCTCCCCGTCCGTACTCCGTCGAAACCCGGACTCGATTCCCGAGCTGCGACACCTCGATCTCGACGGACTTCAGCATCTCAGCGTCGCGCTCGTCATCGAGGCTCTTGACGGCATCGATGACGATGGAAGCGCCGGTCCCGCCCTCGACCTGGATGTCGCCGGCGACGTTCTCGATCGAGAGCGCGGCGCCGACGCCGACCTCGACGGTCCGGTGGAAGGTTTCCTCGCGCTGCGCCCATGCGCTCGAGGCGAGGAGCAGCGCGGCCAATGTGATGGTGAAAGTGGTGTTCTTCATGTTTGCTCGCGTCAAATCGGGTTCGAGGCGGGATTGGGCTTCCTCATTTCCTCGATGAGGTCCAGGGCGCCTTCTCCTTCTCCTTTGCGGACCTCGTTGATGAGGAGAATCGTGTTCTGCAGAAGCGAGACCTTGCTCCGCAGAGCCTGGAGCAGGCTCTCCTGGGCCGCCGCGCTCCGGGGCTCCGTCGCGATCGCGGTCCGACTCTCTCGGATGGCGTTTTCGATGAGGTCTAGGTTGCGGTTCAGGACGGCGGCGGTCTCCTGCGGGAGAACCTCGCCGTTCTGGGCGATGATCTGCTCGAGGCCGGCGATGGCCTTCTCGTAGTGGGACTCCGCCGCCTTCAGCTCTTCGGCGACCATGTTCGCGAGAGCGGTCGAGTCCGAGGGCTCCGGCGTTTCGGCGGTCCGCAGGATCGCCCAGAGGGAGAGCCCTAGAACCAGGGTCGCCGCAAGGGCGAGGGCGGGGTACAGGCTCTTGCGCCATGCCGTCTTTGGTGCTGCGGCTCGCGACGTCCGCGCCCTCTCCTCAAGGGACGTCTCGATCGACTTCCACACGCGATCGGGGGGCTCGACGGGTGGAAGCTCGTTCGCCGCGCGCACCACATTCACGAGCGCCTCGAGGGCGCGACGGCAATCCATGCACTCGGAGAGATGGGCATCGATTCGGCGGTGCTCGCGAGGGTCGAGGTCGTGGTCCAGGTATTCGTTGAGACGACCGAGATCCGGGTGTTCGGCGTTCATCGGTCCAATGCCTCCTTGAGGCGCGTGCGCGCTCGATGCACCAGAGACTTCGACGTTCCGACGGCGATCCCCATCATCTGACCCACTTCCTTGTGGTCGAAACCCGCGACGTGGTGAAGGAGGAACGCGGCCCGGCTCGAAGAGGGAAGCTCCCCGATGGCGCGCTCGAGCTCGACTCTGCGGACGCCTCCGGAAACGCCGTGGCCGGGGATCTCCGGTGACAGGGGCTCGGTCCGGCTCCGCTCTTTGGCTCCGCGGCTCCGCAGGTGGTCGAGGCAACGGTTCACCGAAAGGCGGTGAAGCCAGGTCCCGAACGCGGAGCGGCCCTCGAAGCTCGGGAGCCGGTCGTACGCCTGAAGAAAAATCTCCTGAAGCATGTCCTCGGCGTCCGCGCGGTTCTGGAGCATCCGCAGGGTGAGCCCGAAGATGGTCGGGCTGTGCCGCCGGTAGAGCGCTTCGAATGCCGCCATATCGCCTTGTCGGGTTCGCCGGATCAGCTCGTCGTCCTCGCGCCTTCGGGCCTCGCGATCGACCGCGGCGGGCGGGGGCAGTGAGGCCGTGCCCCCATCCGGCTTCGTCTCGATCACGGCTGTGGGCGAACCCATGAACCTCCGTCCCATGAGACGGAGTGCGGGAAACGAAGGTTTACGTGCACGTCAGTAAATGCGGACGTCAATGCCCCGCCCATTCTAGGCCAAATGTGGTAATCTTCTAAGATTCGAGAGGAGAACGAATTGATGCTCCATTCCCTTGGTCGCGGGCGAGTGTTGTCACTTGCCGGTGCCGTTCTCATGACCGTCTCCTGTGACAAAGCTCCGGCATCTCAAGCTGCGGGGACGTCCCCGGGAGGCGACTCCGAGCCAAACGTCGTCGCTCGTGTGGACGGCCGCGAGATCACGCTCGGTGAAGTCGATGCGCGCGCGCTCAAAACCAACATGGCCGTCTTCCAGCAGCTCTACGACGCGCGCCGCCAGGCGGTCGAAGAGCTTCTCGCCGAGGCCCTGCTCGACCGGGAGGCGACCAAGCGCGGGATCACCCGTGAGGAGCTCGAATCGCAGGAGATTCGGGCGAAGGTCCCCGAGGTCACCGCGAAGGATGTGGAGGACTTCTACAACCAGAACCGGGCGCGGATACCGGCGGAACAGACGCTCGAGCTCCTTTCCGGCCAGATCCGCGACTACCTGACGGCCCAGAACCAGGTCCGGGCGCGCGAGAGCTTTCTATCCAGCCTGCGCGCGAAGGCCGAGATCGACGTCTCCCTCGATCCTCCGCGGGTTCCCATCACCGTCGCCGAGGGCGAGCGGGTGAAAGGTCCAGCGGGCGCTCCCGTCACCATCGTCGAGTACTCCGATTTCCAGTGACCGTTCTGCGCAAGGGTCGGTCCGACCCTTCAGCAGATCGAGAAGACCTACGGCGACAAAGTCCGTCTCGTCTACCGCGACTTCCCGCTTCCGAACCATCCCGAGGCCCAGCCGGCGGCGGAGGCCGCGCTCTGCGCCCACGAGCAGGGAAAGTTCTGGGAGTACCACGACCGGATCTTCGAGAACCAGCGCTCTCTTTCCTCGACCGCGTACCGCCAGTTCGCCTCTGACCTCAACCTCGACGCCGCGGCGTTCGGACAGTGTCTCGACACGCGCAAGCACCGGCCAGCCGTCGAGATGGACTACCAGAAGGGTGGTGAGTACGGTGTGAACGCGACTCCAGCGTTCTTCATCAACGGCAGGTTCCTCTCCGGAGCGCAGCCGTTCGACGCGTTCCGGGCCATCATCGACGAGGAGATCGGGCATTAACGTGCGCTAGAAGTGCCGCGCGTCGCGCGTGGGGGAGTCCCTACGCGCCCTTTGTTTTTTCCCACGCCAGGAGCTCGCGCGAGGCCCGCTAAAGGCCGCAACTCATTGATTGGCAGGGGGCTGAGCGCCCTTATCGGCGGCACGGTTCTTGCCAGTCGAAGACCCATGGACCTCCAGGCAGGGAACCCCCTTCCTCAGATTCCCGGCGGTCGGTATCACATCGTCGAGCGGCTCTCGACGGGTGCCATCGGCGGCGTCTACAAGGCGCTCGACACGATCCTCGATCGGCCGGTGGCGGTGAAGTGCATCCACCTCGACACTCCCTTCGCGGACCACAGCCCTGACGAGCTCCGCGAGCGCTTCGTGCGCGAGGCGCGCATCGCCGCCCGCCTCCAGCATCCCAATATCGTGACCATCTACGACATCGTCGCGACGGACGATCGAGGCTTCATCATCATGGAGTTCATCGAGGGGCAGTCGCTCGAGTCACTCATTGCCGAGCGCGAGCGGCTCAGAATGCCCGATGCGGTTCACGTCCTGAGCCAGCTCGCAGGCGCCCTCGACTACGCCCATTCTCGAAACGTCGTCCACCGCGACGTGAAGCCGGTCAATATCCTCGTGTCGCCTTCGCTCTGGGTCTGGGTCACCGACTTCGGCATCGCGAAGTCGGAGCTTTCGACGAACCTCACGATGGCGGGAGGCGTTCTTGGAACGCCCGACTACATGTCGCCCGAGCAAGCCAAGGGAGAAGACGTCGATGCCCGCTCGGATCTCTTCTCGCTCGGGTGCATTCTCTTCGAATGCGTGACCGGGGAGAAGCCGTTCCGGAGCCCGAGCCTCACGGGAGTGCTCCTCAGCATCATCAACGACGAGCCCGTGTTTCCCTTGAACTGGCGGAGCCTCGGCCTTCCCAACGGTCTCAAGCCCATCCTCCATCACGCGCTCGAAAAGGAGCGGAACAAACGCTACGCGACCGGCGCAGAGATGGTGTCGGCCCTCGCCGCCCTCGAGGGCTCGCCGCGAGCGGTGACGCCGGCGCCGACTCCGCCCGTTGAGGTCGCCAAAGCGATTCCTCCCGCGCCGGAACCGCGCCAAACGGCGGAGGAGCTGGCGCCATCCTCGGCCGGAGTCGAGTCCTCTGCCGCGGAGCCTCCTGCCCCAGTCGTTGAGGAACCGGCCCCGTTGCCGCAGAACGCGGCGCCTTCCGAAGAGGAAACGAGCCAGACCGTCCTGATGACGACGGCGGCGGCGCCTGAAGAGCCAGCCCCTGCTTCAGAACCGGAGCCGTCGCCGGACATGACGGTCATGTTCTCGGCCGGAAGCGTTCTCCCGCCGGCGCCGCCGCCTCCGGTGCCGACGGCAGAGCCGACCCGTATCGCGGAGCTCAAGGAAGAAGCGAGGCCGCTGCGTTTGTCTCCGACCCTTTCCGGCGAGCTGCAGGGGGCGGCCATCTCACCCGAAGAGGGATTTCTTCTCTCCCGCATCGACGGCACCGCGCGCGCGAGCGACATCCTGGCGATGAGCCCGATGCCCGAGGCGGAAACCGCGGCCGCGCTCCTGAATCTGATCGAAAAGAACTTGATTCAATACGGCGGCAGTGTCTCCACTCGCGAACCCGCCAGAACTTCCGCGCCGTCTCCGGCCCCGGCCGCTCCCGCCAAGGGAGTGCCGGATCAGGCGACGTTGCGCGAGTTGGATCGCCTCCTCGCTCTCGCCAAGAGCCAGGCGTACGCAGACCTCCTCGGAATCGCAGCCGACGCTCCGGCGGGTGCGCGCAAGAGCGCTTATCTGAAAATCATCGGGAAGTTCCACCCGGACAAGTTTCCCCGGGCTGCGGACGACATCCGCGAGAAGCTCTCGCGGCTCTGCGCCGAGTCCGCCGAAGCCGTCGATCAGCTCGCATCGCCGACGGCAAAGTCTCAGCCACCTCGGGGAAGAAACGGCCACGCTGGTTCCACGGACGGCGGCCGGGGACCGGGCTTCGACAAGCGCCGCTACGCCCGGGAGCTCTACGACCGGGCGCTGCGTGCGTTCGACACGCAGGACTTCTGGGAATCGATCCAGCTCTGCCGGCAGGCGCTCGAGACCGACGACAGCCAGGCGGAGTACTACCACCTGCTTGGCCGGGCGCTGCTGCAGAACAAGAAGTGGCGCAAGGAGGCCGCGGACAACTTTCGCAAGGCCTCCGAGCTCGAGCCGGGAAACCTCACGTATCTGGGGATGCTGGGAGCGGTCTATAAGGCCGAGGGCCTCCAGGCTCGGGCGAGCTCCGTCCTCAAGAAAGCTCAGTCCCTCGATCCGAGCTTCGTCCTCCCCGAGATCGACGGAGAGGTCCAGGTCGAAGCCAGCTAAGGGCTTCCGCGAAGTGTAATATCATTCGCGAATGGCCGTTCCTCCCTCCGCCTTCTCCGACGGGGGCTGGGGCGTCGAACGGGGAGCGCTCGAGGCTCGCGGAGGCGGCCACGCGCGCACGCTGACCCGCTCCGCGGGGAAGGTGAGCCTGGGGGTTTCGATCTCCCGCGTGCTCGGTCTGGTACGAGAGCAGATCCTCGCGTATTTCTTTCCCGCCCGGACGGGGCTCGACGCGTTCTACGCGGCGTTCCGCATTCCGAACCTCCTGCGCGACATGTTCGGCGAGGGAGCTCTCAGCAAAGCGTTCGTCAGCACGTTCTCCGAGATCGAGAAAAAAGAGGGGCGGGAACAAGCCCTTCGCCTCGCGAACGTGGTCCTGAACGCTCTTCTTCTCGTCGTCACCGCGCTCAGCCTTGCCGGGGTCGTCTACGCGGACGTCATCGTGGACCTGGCGCTTCCGGGCGCGGGTTTCGACGCAGCCCTCCCCGAAGACGAGAGCTTCGGCTTCGCGACCAAGCGCGAGCTGACCATCGGGCTCACCCGGGTCATGTTCCCGTTCATCATCCTGGTGAGCGCGGCCGCTCTCGTCATGGGAATTCTGAACGCCCAGGGCCGGTTCTTCGTTCCCGCGCTCGCCTCCGCCTTTTTCAACGTGGGCTCCGTGGTCGTGGGAGTCCTCGGCTACTACGTCGCACCGCGCTTCGGGTGGCATCCCGCGATGGGCATGGCAGTCGGGGTGCTCGCCGGTGGGGCTCTCCAGCTCCTGGCACAGATTCCGTCGTTGATTCGGCTCGGCTATCGCTATCGTCCGATCCTGTCGTTTCGGGATCCGTGGCTCGCCCAGCTGGCCCGTCTCTTCGGGCCGGGGGCGCTCGTCGCCTCGACCGTTCAAGTCAACGTGCTGGTGAACCAGATCTTCGCCTCCCGCGGCGAAGGATGGCTTTCGTGGATCACGCAGAGCTTTCGCATCCTTCATCTCCCGATCGGCCTCGTGGGGGTCGCCGTCTCCGCGGCCACACTTCCCGCGCTCAGCCGGGCGGTCGCGTCCTCGGACAGCGCTTTGTTCCGGAACACGTTCTCCCACGCGACCCGGCTCGTGCTGCTGTTCATGGTTCCCGCAACTGTGGGCTTGGTCGTGCTGGCCATCCCGATCGTGCGCCTCATCTTCGAGCAAGGGCGATTCGGCCCCGGCGACACCATAGAAGTCGCGGGGGCTCTTCGCTGTTATGCCGTGGGGCTCATCAGCTTCGCCGCCGTCAAGATCGTGACCGATGGCTTTTACGCCATCCAGGACGTGCGCGCCCCGCTCGTGGTGAGCCTCCTCAGCATGGGCACCAACGCTCTCTTGAACTGGGTCTTCGTCGTGGAGCTCGGCCTCGATCACCGCGGCCTCGCCCTCGCCACCTCGGGCACCATGACCGTTTCCCTCGTCTTGCTGTGGATCCTCTTCCGCCGCCGCAGCCGTCTCGGCCGCCTCGATGGCCGACGCACGGTTTCGACTCTCGTGAGAACGTCGGCCGCGTCCGTGATGATGGGCGGGCTCGCGTGGGGGACGTTTCTCGGCGTCGATGGGGCGTTCGGGCACGAGGCGATCTGGGCGCGCCTACTCCAGGTGGGGCTCGCGATCGCGGTCGCATTTCTGGCCTATTTCATCGGCTGCAAATTGCTGCGGGTCAGCGAGCTGGACCAGGCGCTCGCGGCTCTCCTGCCTGGTCGAAACCGTCTGGAGGTGTCATGAATCGCGGCCTTCTCGTTCTCGCCTTCCTCTTCTTCTCTTCTTCTCCGTCGGTAGCCCAGATGCCGGCGAAGAGGAACCCCAACATGGGTGAGAACTACCGCGTGGAGTTCCAGTTCCGCACGTGGCGCTCGGATTTGATCTCGGAGCTCAGGCTTTCGGGGAACGGAGTTCCCGGGAGCACCGTCGATCCGTTCGAGGATCTCGGGCTCGAGAACGAGCGCATCTACGACTATCACTTCGGAGTGCGCATCCAGAGGCGGATCAAGCTCCGGGGATCCTGGATGAAGGTCAAGTATCTGGGGGAGAAAGCGGCGGAGTCAGCCCTCTGCCTGTCCGGCCTGTGCGTTCCCCAAGGCGGCGCCGTTTCCACCACTCTCGAGCTCGAAGAGAGCCGGGGCGGAGCGGAGGTGGACCTGCTTTCGGGCGACTACGGCTTTCTGGCAATCGCCGGGGAGTACGGGCGCTTCGAAGCACGGCCGACGTTCGAGTCGGGAACGGCTTCGGCGGGCGAGCCGCTCCGCATCGATTTCCCCCTCTTCGGGGTCAAAGGAAGGGCCTATCTCACTCCCGCCCTCGGTCTCACCATCGAGGGGATGGGGTGGAAGAGCGAGAGCGAGGGGGTTTGGACCGACTTCGACGCGTCCGCGACCTACAGCGCGGGACGAAACCTCGGTCTTTCCTACGGCTACCGGAACTCGTACTATCGATTCAAGTCGATCGAGCCCGCAGGGGATCGGGCGGTGATGCGGCTCCGCGGCCAGTACTTCGCGGTCACCGTGCGCTTTTGAAGACGGAGTTCCTGCACTACCTCGAGGTCGAGCGCGGTCTCTCTCTCCATACTCTCGAAGGCTACCGGCGGGACATCGAAAAACTGGAGGCCTTCGCGCGGAGAAAGAGACGCGCCCTCTCCTCGCTCGACGCTTCGGACGTCCGCGAGTTCCTCCGCGGCCTCCACAAGAGCGGCCTCTCCCTTCGCTCCGTGGCCCGGGCGACGTCCGCGGTGCGCGGGCTCTTCCGCTTCGCCGCCGCCGAGGGCTTCGCCTCGAGCGACCCGGCGGAGCGAATCGATTCGGCGCGCGCCCCTCGCGCTCTTCCGAGGTATTTATCGGCAAGTGAGGTCGAGGCCCTGGTGAACGCACCGGACCCTTCGACGCCGGCGGGCCTGCGGGATCGGGCGATGATGGAGCTTCTCTACGCGACCGGTCTTCGAGTGTCCGAGCTGGTCTCGCTCCGCGCGAAGGATCTGCACTTCGAGGCTGGTTATCTGGTCTGCCGCGGCAAGGGCAGAAAGGAGCGGGTGGTCCCTTTCGGCCGCTCGGCGAAGAGATGGATCGAGCAGTACCTGGCTTCGGGCCGGCCAGTCCTCTCTCCCAAGCCCGGAGAAGGGGGGTTGTTCCTGTCCCGGCGGGGGAGGCCCATGACCCGGCAGAGGTTCTTCCAGCTCCTCAAGGGCTACGGGAAGCTTGCGGGAATCAAGAGAGCGCTTTCACCCCACGTGGTGCGTCATTCCTTCGCGACCCATCTTCTCGAAGGGGGAGCGGATCTGAGAAGCCTCCAGCTGATGCTGGGGCATTCGAGTATCGGAACGACTCAGATCTACACCCACGTGAGCCGGGAGAGGCTCCGGCGCGTCTACGACCAGCACCACCCGCGTGCGAAGAAACGGAAAGGGCAGTAGCGCTCAGATCTCCATCGCTTCGAGCTTCGATCGTCCCCAGCGCATGGGGAGGACGACGGTGAGAAGGTTGAGCACCACGACGGCGCCGAGAGAAAAGACCGATGCGGCCACTGCGCGGCTGGTGAGAGGCATGCCTCGATAGTCGGCGCTGAGGATGAGATAGGCCGGGACCGCTTCCAGGAACATCACCGCGGCCACGAAGCTCGATGCGGCGATCATGTAGAGGAGGCCTCCCGAGCTTCCCGCGATCTGGGTGACGTTCTCGAACTTGAACTTGGGGAAGGCCGCCCCCATGCCCACTCCGAGCCCCACGATCCCGAACGTGACGAAGAGAATCGTCACCGACGAGAGCACGGTCATGAACGTGGTGGCGCCCAGGAAGTGATTCGAGGCGATGGTCAGCACCTGGGAGAGGAGGAGAAGGGGAGGAAGAGCGGCCCAGAACTTGCTCCACAGGAGCTTCTCCATGGTCAAGGGCGAGGAGCGCAGGATCCAGAACGCGCGGCCCTCGCTCGAGACCGACGTGAAGACGAACCTCACGGCGACGGCCGCCAGAACGAAGCCCGCAAGCCCGAGGTTCAGGAACGAGAACATGTTCTGGAGAAAGAACGTGGCGAACGTGAAGTTCGAGGGAAGCACGCTGAAGTTGTAGAGATAGACCACCACGAGGGCCACCAGCAGAAGGAGCTGCGACCACTGGGTGGTGTCCCGCAGAAACGTGCGGAGGTCCTTGAGGAGAAGGGAGCGGAATCGCGGCTCGAAGGGCCGGGTCACGGTCTCGAGAAAGCGGTCCACGAGCGGAAGGGACGACAGGCGCGCAGGGCGCGACTCCTGGGCGCGCGAGTAGCCGACTCCGTAGAGGGCGCGCGCCATCCAGCAGCCGAGGACCACGAGCGCCGCTCCCGTCGACCAGAGAAGCGCCAGGGGCATGGCCGGGAGGCTCTCGCCGTTTCGCGCGGCGACCAGGACGCTCGTGGTCCAGGCGCTCGGGAGGAAGGGAGAGCTCGGGGCCGAGAAGGTGGCGAAGAACTCCGTCACGTCGTAGATCGACCGCGGGTTCAGGAGCTTCTCGGGCTGCTGCATGCGGATGAGGAAGACGAGGAGCACCACGAAGAGCGCGGAAAGCAGCAGCAGCATCTCCCTGACCCGCCGGGCGGGGAACGCGGACATGAGGGCCGCGGTCACCATGCTCCCGATGCAAGTGGCGATCAGGACCAGAGGCGGAAATGCGAGGGCGACGGCGAGGAGAAAACCCAGAGGAGACGCGGCGGTGACGGCAAAGGCTGCGTAGACCGGGACGCTGAAAAGAACGACCATCCACGAAGACTGCAGGAGCGTCAGAACCAGCCGCGCGCCGTAAAGCGCGGGAAGCGGCACGGGGCTCGACACGAGGAGCGAGAGATCGTCGGAGAGATACTGGGTCGCGAGGGCGGTAACTACGGTGCTCGCGAGAAGGACGGTCAGGACGAACGTGGACACGGTGTCGAGCATCCGGTGGGTGAGGGGGGCGGTGAACTCGTCGAACTGGCCGATGTAGAGGAGCACCCGGTAGAAGCCGGCGAACACGAAAAGCGCGAACAGAAACGCAACGGAGGCGAAGAGGAGCGCGCGCAGGCGGTCTCCCCGTTCCGCATGGCGCCTCCGGTTCCGGATGCCGCGCAGGTACGGGTCGAGAAGCGCCCCGATCGAGGCCGGAGTGAACTCCAGGTTCACGAAGCGACCTCGCTTTCCTTGAAACCCTCGCCGCCCGTGAGCTTCAGGAAGACCTCCTCGAGGTCGCCCTCCATCTGCGCCTTGGACTTGAGGTCGCTCATGGTGCCGAGGGCCACGAGCTCGCCCCGGAGGATGATGCCGATTCGGTCGCAGAGCTCCTGGGCGACCTCGAGGGTGTGCGTCGATACGAAGACGGAGTGCCCCGAATCGCAGAACTCCCGAAAAACCCGTTTGATGAGGCGGGCGCCCTTGGGGTCGAGGCCCACCATCGGCTCGTCGACCACCATCACCTTGGGCTGGTGGAGGAAGGCGGAGGCAATCACGAGGCGCTGCTTCATTCCGTGCGAGAAGCTCTCGATGAGCTCCCCGCGCGCGGTATGGAGCTCCACCAGGTCCAGAAGCTCGTCGATTCTCCCGTTGAGGATGCCGGAGTCGAAGCCGTAGATTCCCGCGACAAACCGCATGAACTCGAGCGCCGAGAGCTTCTCGTAGAGGAACGGGCGGTCGGGGATGAAACCGAGGGCCCCTTTGGCTTCGACGGGGTGAAGCGCAAGGTCGTGCCCCGCGATCTCGATGCGCCCCGAAGTCGGCCGCAGGAGGCCGGCGATCATCTTGATGGTGGTCGTCTTCCCCGCGCCGTTCGGTCCCAGGAAGCCGAAGAGCTCGCCCGCGCGCACGTGGAGCGAGAGGTTCCGAACCGCCTCGTGGGCACCGTAGCGCTTGGTGAGAGACTCAAGTCGAAGCATGGGTCATTCTGCCTCGCGCTTCTCCACGACCTCGATCGAGGCCCCGCGTCCGAGCAGAGCCAGCACCTCGTACTGACTCTCGATGCCACCGGTCAGAAGGCGCAGGTGAAGCGGGTCGGCGGGGAACTGGCCGAGCGTCGGATCCACGGCGAGCCATCCGCCCACGAAGACCTCGGGCCAGGCGTGGTAGTAGAACTGGCCGGAGGAATAGGTGAGCCCGACAGCAATTCGAGTCGGTATGGAAGCCGCGCGGGCGAGAGCGGTGAAGAGCACGGTGTGCTCGTTGCAGTCGCCCACGCGCTGCTGCAGGATCTCGGTGGCGCTCGGAAGCGAGAGAGTCGGGGACTTGCTCAGGTTCTCGTACACCCAGCGGTGGATGGCGGTGGCTTTGTCGAGGTCGGTATCACCCACCGCGATGCGAGCGGCGTGCTCGCGAATTTCCCGCGCGCTCACCTGGATGAAGGCGTCGGAGGCGAGCGCACGCGCGCGCTCGTCGTCGGAGAGCGTCTCGGAAGCGGCGTAGGGCGGGCTCTCCCGGGTGATGACGACGCGCGTCCCTTCGAGCTTCTGACGGCCGCCGTCGAGGGCCGAGAACGTGTCCGGGAAGGAACGGAGCTCGAGAACGGCGCTCGAGAGGCTCCCGGCATCGCCCGCGAATCCGAGGGCCGGGACCGCGGACATCGCGAGGATGTCGGGAGAAGCGGAAGCGTCCTGCGCGTGGAGGCTGCTCCCAGGGGCTTCCTTGAGAAGAGTCCACCCGAGGGGAGTTTCTTCCTGCAGGACTTCGCCGCGGTCGTTCACCCACGACGTGGTGGTGAGCCCGGCGAACGTCGTCTGGAGGCGAAGGGCTTCCTCCTCACGGCCTCCCCAGCGGACGATCTCGCGCTCGCGAACGACGATGGTCGCGTCGCCCTCGGAGACAGTCATGGGGTCGAAGAGGCGCAGCTTGTAGCTTTCCCCGGGGTTCATCCCACGCGCCGCGAGCGTGTAGTAGAGATTCAGCGGGAGCACGATGGGGTCGGTCACGATTCTTCGCTCGACTCTCTCCGGCGAGCTCCCGGAGCGGATCCGGAGGTGGAGCTCGTCGCCCGTGACTTCGCCCGCGACGGTGGTCTCGAACGGAGAGCGCCGTGATGAGGTCGTAAGCCGGAACGTGAAGCTCTTGAGCTCGCCCCTGCGCCCGGTTTCGGCCGACCCCTCCATGCGGACGCGGCGCTCGCGTCCGAGAAGGTTCAAGGTGAACTCGCCGTCCTGCTCCGCGCGAAATCCGTTCGGAAGCTCGGTGAATCGCTCCCGGATGTGGCCGATACGACCCCCGCGGTAGAAGACGCCTCTCTGGGTGAGCTCGGCGTCCGGGCTCGAGCCCGGAGCCAGATCCAGGAGGGGAGTGGGCCCGCCGATGGAGTAGCTCTGGATGGCGTGGGCGCCCAGGAGGGTGAGCCACGACGAGACGATGACAACGGACAGGAATCGCCCCGGGCGAATCTTCATGGGGAAAACAGGAGCCGCTTGGAATTGAGCTTCAGTATACCATGCGCTCGTGGTGACGACTCTCGCCGTCGACCCGCGCGAGCCCGGCTCCGGGGCGATCGACGCGGCAATCCGCGTGCTCCAGAAGGAAGGCATCGTCGCAATTCCCACGGAGACGTTCTACGGTCTTGCCGTGGACGCTCGAAGCCGCGCCGCCTGCGAGCGTCTGTACGCGCTCAAGGGCAGACCCGCGGAGAAAGCCTTTCCCTGTATCGTGTCCGGGATTCCACAGCTCGAGGCGCTGGCGCAGCACCTGGACGACTCCGCGCTTCTTCTCGCGAGGACGTTCTGGCCCGGGCCGCTCACCCTGATCGTCGAGGCCCGCCCGGGCCTCGCCGCCTCCTCCGCGGATGGCAGCATCGCCGTGCGCGCGAGCGGGCTTCGGCTCGCACGCGATTTGGCCGAGGGTCTAGGCGCGCCGGTGACGGCGACGAGCGCCAACCGCTCGGGCTCCAGCGCGGCGACGAGCGCCGCCGAAGTCGCGTCCGCGCTGGGTCCCGGGGTCGACCTGATTCTCGACGGGGGACCATGCCCGGGCGGTCTCCCCTCGACGATCGTCGACGTCAGGCGATCGGAACCGCAGCTCGTTCGGGCGGGGCGAGTTCCCTTCGAGGAAGTTCAGCGCGCTTTGACTTGCGCGCCGCGCAAATTAGAATGAGTCTCTCTGCGGACTCGTTCCCATTTCGCGCCATGCGCACGATATCGATAGAACGGAAGTTTCTCGTCTTCCTGATGGGCGCAGCTCTCGGGATGATCCACTGCGCGCCCAAGCGCGCGTTCGTTCCGCACCCCGTCGCCGACTGGGATCTGGTCGAGCGCATGGGTCTGGAAGCGCCGGCGGAGCTTCCCGCGTCCGAGCAGGCGGCTTTCGACCGCGGCTGGCAGTCCCTTCTGAGCGGTCGCCTGGATGCCGCGGCGTCCGACATCGAGCCCCTCGCGCGTCGCTACGGGAAGAGCCCTGAGATCGCCGCCGCGGCCGGGTTTCTCGACCTGCGTCTGGGAGAGCCGCAGGACGCGGAGCGCAAGTTCCAGACGGCCCTGCGGGAAGAGCCCGAGCTCGGCCCCGCCCAGAGCGGATATTTTCTCGTCGCTCTTCAGCAGGGAAACGAGGAGCGGGCTTTCGAGAGGCTCCTCCGTCTCGAAAAGAGCTTTCCCCAGCACGATCTCGTCGACCGGTACGGAGCGACGCTTCGAGCCAACGTGGCAGAGGCGCGGCTCGACTCCGCGCGCGAGCTGATGCGGGAGCGCAAGTACGACCAGGCGGCGAGGGAGTATCTGAGAGCGCTCGAGGTCGCCCCGCAGGCGGGAGCTCTGTACCTCGAGGCGGCGGAGGCGGAGCTCGAGGCCGGCTATCCCGAGCGCGCAGTCGTGCACGCGGGCCGGGCGGCGGAGCTCGAGCCTACGAACGCCGACGCCCACCGGATGCTGGGCGAAGCGTGCTATCGCAACGACGACTTCGCCGGCGCGGCCCGGGCGCTCGCGGCCGCTTCGGCGCTGAGGCCCGAGGACGCGGAGCTGCGCGTGCGTCTCGAGGCCGTCGAGCGATCGCTGCGCGAGACGACGCTTCCGGAAGAGTACCTGGGGATTCGGGACTCGGGACGCCTCACGCGCGAGCAGCTCGCGGCGCTCTTGTACGTCGACTTGAGGGAGGCGTTCGACGCGTCGACGATGAGGAACAACGTGATCGCGACTGACGTCGCCGAGAGCTGGGCGTCCCCGTACATCCTGCGCACCGTGGGGGCGGGTGTGCTCGAAGTGTTTCCGAACCACACCTTTCAGCCGAATGCGTTCGTAAGCCGTCTCGAGCTCGCATCGGCCCTCTTCCATACGCTCGAGAACCTGGCACCGGAGGCGTTCGAGTCCGCACGCGCCTCTTCCGGGGCTCCGGAGTTCGCGGACCTGGCTCGTCAGAACCCGGGCTATGAGGCAGCCGCGCTCTCCGTCGGGCTCGGGCTCCTCGCGCCGGGTGAGGGTTCCTCCTTCGAGCCCCGGCGCATCGTCACGGGCCAGGAGGCCGCCTCGGCGGTGGCAGCCCTCCGAGTCCATATGACTCCTTAGACACTTCCAGGTACAATAGCTGGGCACAAGCGACAAAACGAAGGGCGGAAGGGTGAGCGCGCCCGCATCGTTTCCGAGCCTGAAGCCGTAGCGCCGGGAAGGACGTTTCTGATGTCGGTAACCCGAGAGAAAGGCGACGGGGCAACACCGGTCACGGCGGAGCTCTTCCGTCACGTACCCCTATTCTCCGGCCTCGCGGATGAGGACCTGGAGAGCCTCATCAGTGTCGCCACCCGCCGGAAGTTTCCCAAGGACGCGGTCATCTTCTTCGAGCACGATCTGGGGGACGCGCTCTTCATGATTCTCTCCGGCCGGGTGAAGGTGACGATCCTGTCGGACGACGGGCGCGAGATCATCCTCGCCATGCTCTCCGAGAGAGACTTCTTCGGGGAGATGAGCCTCCTCGACAACGAGCCCCGTTCGGCGACCGCGATCGCGATGCAGGAGACGGAGATGGTGGTCCTCCACCAGAAGGATTTCCTTTCTATCGTGGAGAAGCGCCCCCGCGTGCTCCTGAACCTCCTCGCCGTTCTGTCCTCGCGGTTGCGCAAGGCGAACCAGCAGATCGGAAACCTCGCGCTCCACGACGTCTACGGCCGGGTCGCTCGGGTTCTCCTCGAGATGGCGAGCGAGAACGGGACCCGCGGGGATGATGGCCGGGTCATTTTCCGCCGCCCGACGCACCAGGAGATCGCGAACATGATCGGCGCCACCCGGGAGACCGTGTCTCGGATGATTAGCGACCTCCACCGGCAGGGCTACATCGAGATCGCGGGGAAAGACGTCATCATCCACGACGCGCTCACCCGTGCGTTCGCACATTCCTGAGAAGTCAACGCAGAGGCGCAGAGGCTCCGAGAAGACAAAGCAACTTCTCCCCGCGCGCTAGAATCCCACCGGTTTCCACCCGAGATGAGCCCCATTCGACGGATGTTCCACGCCTGGGAAAGGCAGCTCGCTTTCCGCGATGACCCGGAAAGGCGCGTGCTGCCCTTCGGCTGGGGGGTCGAGCACCTTCCCGCGTTCTCGGGATGGGACAGGGCGCGGGCGTTGAGCGACCGGGAGGCGGTTCACGAGCATGCTGCGCGGGCGCTCGAGCTGAGCCACGCGTACTTCGCGGCTCCGGTCGTGGACGACTTTCGGCTCCTTGGAAGCCGTCTATCGTTCTCCTCGCCGGCCGCGACCGGGGTCGCCGAGAACGACGTGGCGTTCGCCGAGTACTTTCCGGTGGCGGCGAACGGCGTCTCGCGGGGAGGACCGGCGGTGGTGGTGCTGCCTCAATGGAACGCCAAGGAAGGCGCCCAGGACGGCCTGTGCAGGCTCATCAACCGGTTCGGCGTCGCGGCGCTGAAGCTCGCCCTCCCTTACCATGAGGAGCGGCGCCCCAAGGGGATGATACGCGCCGACCTGACGCTGAGCCCGAATGTGGGACGAACGATCCAGTCCTGCCGGCAGGCCGTCCTCGACGCCCGGGCGGCGCTCTCCTGGCTCGATCGCAGGGGCTATGGACCTCTCGGAATCGTCGGGACGAGTCTCGGCTCGGCCATCGCGTTCGTCACCTTCGCCCACGAGGAGCGCCTCGCGGCGGGAGTCTTCAACCACATCTCCCCATTCTTCGCCGACGTCGTCTGGCGGGGAATCTCGACCCGCCACGTTCGGGAAGGACTCGAGGGGAACGTCGATTTAGAGGAGCTCAGAAAGCTCTGGCTGCCCTTGAGCCCGTTCAGCTACTACCGTCTGGTCCAAGAGCGCCGCCGGCCGACCCTCTTGATCCACGGCCGCTACGATCTTTCGTTCCCCCCCAATCTTTCCCGCGAGCTCCTGTCGGACTTCGAGCGGCTCGAAATCGAGCACGAGAGCTTCGAGCTGCCCTGCGGCCATTACACGACCGCCAAGTTCCCGTTTAACTGGATGGACGGTCTGCGAATCTCCCGCTTCCTACGGAAGTTTCTGGTGGTCTCATCCTCGGCAACGGGCCCGGAGGGCCCGTCCTCCCCGAGCGGAGCCCTCAGCTCAGGCCGTGGGGGTGGGGCCCCACGGCATTGATGGATGAGCGAGGGGAGCGAGCCGAGCGGAGCCCTCAGCCCAGAGCGGTGGGGGTGGGGCCCCACCGCACTGATCGAAGTCCGAGGCGAGCAAGTTTAGAAATAGTAGCTCGCTCCAAAGAAGAACATTCGCGTCGTTCGGTCCGTGTCCTTGGGCAGCCACCATCGGAACTCGACCCGGGCGGACACGTTGTAGAGAACGTACAGGTCGAAGCCTCCCCCGACGTGCATCGTGGGCTGGTAGTCGGTCGTGTTCAGAACGATCTCCTCCGTGCGGTCGATGACCACGTTGTTCTCGCCGAAAGTAAACGTGAAGTCGGTCCGGGCCTCGTCCACCCGCTCGAGCCCGCCTCCCGCGATGATGTAGGGATGGAACGGCAGCCTGCGTCCGAAGTGGTAAAGAAACGATCCGTCGAGGTGATACCGGGTGCCGACGAACTGGTAGGCGGGGATGCCGCCCTGGTTCTCGTCGATGGGCGTCCCGAACTCGTTGAACTGGCGGTCGGACTGGGCGAAGCTGAAGCTTCCTTCGACACTGATGTTGTCGTTGAAGCGGATCCCGAGAGACCCGCCCACGACCGCGGTGCGACCGTGCTCGACCTCGGGGTTGTACAGGACCGCGAATCCGGCTCCGCCTCCGAGCCGGTAGCGTTGCTGGCCTTCGACGCGCGCGACCGCGGGCCCGATCAGGAAAACCGCCGCTATCGTCGCGGCCGGGAGCTTCGACATCGTCACCTCCAAGATGCGGGATGGATTGTATTCCGTCGCGAGCGGCTTTGAAACGATTTCCACTCCGGCTTGCGGCTCCTCCGGGCTATGGCTAAGATGCGGCTTTCCTGCGGGAGGCCCGATGAGACCGAAGATTTTCGCGTGCACCGTCGCCCTTGCGTTCGCGGGAGGCATCCTGTCCGCTCAGGACGCGGAGGACCCGGAGCGCCGCATCATCTCCTACATCAAGGAGAGCCTGAAGCCTGGCGAGCCGCTCATCGTCTCCAAGCTCTACAACGAGGTCTTCACCGCTCCCGAGGAGCGGGCGGTCCTGGACAAGCTCAACGGCGCGTTCTTCCGGGTGCCCCTCTTCATCATCGAGTTCGAGGGCCGGGAGGGCCGGCTTCCGAGCCTCGAGGAGATCGCGGGCCAGTTCGACTTCTACGGTCCGGAAGAAGCGAACGTCGTGCTCTCCATCATGGAGTCGGACCCGCGCGTGCCGAAGTTCCTCACGCGCGACCCCGCTACCGGGGAGCTCACCGCGATCGATATCGAGAAGGTCAAGGCGGATGAGCGCTTCAACAAAGCCGTCACCAGGACCCTCGCGGGCTGGGAAGGGAAGCCCTTTCCCCCCGTGAGCGGCGTCGCGTTCGACGGGAAAGATACGAGCCTCGCCGAGTTCAGCGGGAAGACTCTCCTGGTGTACGTATGGTTCACCAACTGCCCTCCGTGCGTGAAGATCGGACCGGAGCTCGTGGCCATCCAGGAACAATTCGCGGAGCGGGGATTCACCGTCGTCGGCCTCAATGCGGACAAGGTCCTGAAGCTCGGCTATGACGATGCCTACCGCGCCGAGTACGCGGCGAAAATCGGGGTCAACTATCCGAATCTGCACCTCACGCCGGAAGTGCGGGCGGCGCTCGGAAACGTGAACATATTCCCGACGCTCTTCCTCGTCGACCCGGCGGGGAACATCGTGAACCATTTCGTGAACTTCCAATCGCGGGAAACGCTGTCGCCTTCGATCGAGGCTTCGCTTCCGAAGGCTTCGAGCCAGGATCGATAGTCCGTCCGCCAATTTCACCGAGGAGAACATGAAGAAAGTTCTTGCCGCGCTCGTCGCCGTATCCGTAACCGGAAGCCTATGGGCCCAGATGAACCCCCGAGGCACGGCCTCGCTCGAGGGTGCGAAGGTCTCGATCGAGTACGGAAAACCGAGCGCCAAGGGGAGAGACGTTTTCGCCCTGATCGAGCCGGGCTCCTACTGGCGAATGGGAGCGGACGACTCGACGAAGCTCACGACGGACGTGCCGCTCTTGATCGGCGGAAGCCGCGTGGAGAAGGGCGAGTACATCCTGCTGGGTCAGTTCGCCTCCCGCGACGAGTTCCAGCTCGTGGTCGCCAAGGGATTGTCGGGAAGCGAGCCCAAAGAGGTCGCCGCCAGGGTCAAGGGAGAGATCTCGAAGGGGCACGATCACGTCGAGGCGATGACCGTCGCGATCGAGGGGAAGCCGGCGGATGCCGCCATCGTCCTCAGCTGGGCTTCGAGCCGGATTCGGATGCCCTTAAAGGTCACTCAATGAGAGAAGCAAAGGGAGGAATGAAGGAAATGGGTAGTCGAGCGATTCTCACGATTTGCGCAGGCGTCGCCGCGGCGGCGCTGTCTTTGCCCGCCGTTCTCGCCCACGGGAACAAGCCGGGGACGGCAACCGCAACCATCGGCGGGGGCCAGGTGAAGGTAGAGTACGTCGGACCGGCGGCCATGGGCCGCGATGTCCAGAGCCTGCTCACGCCGGGAAGTTACTGGCGGATGGGTGCGGACAAAGCGACCACCCTCACGACCGACGTCGCTCTCAAGTTCGGCGATAGCGTGGTTCCCAAGGGGACCTACAAGCTGGTCGCGCATCTTTCGGAAGACAAGAAATGGACGCTGGTGGTCGCCGAAGATTTGGGAAGCGGCTCGAAGCCGACCAAGGTCGTCGGCCAGGCGAGCGGCACCGTCAGCGCGAGCTCGACACCCGTCGAGAACATGACCATCAAGCTCGAAGGCTCCGGCTCCAAGGGGAAGTTCATCCTCGATTGGGGCAACGCCCGCCTGACGGCGGAGTTCACGGCAGCCTGAACCCACCGGGAGTCATGAGGCGCCCCGAGCCGCGGTCGGCGCGGGGCGTCCTCGCCCTGCTCTTTCTCTTTCCCGTCGCGTCATTCGCCCACGATCTCTGGATTCTTCCCGGGAAGTACCGTCTCCGCGTCGACGAGGTGACGCGGGTCTTCATCAATAACGGTGACGAATTCCCGGAGAGCCTGACCCTTCTCGGCGCGCATCGCGTGAGCGAGCTCCGTGTGGTGAGCCCGGCAGGCGAGGCTCCCATCTCGGATCTCCGCGTCGACGGCAAGTCCTTGACGTTCGATTTCCGCTCGACGGCTGCGGGGCCCCATGTGATTGTGCTCGCGACCCGTCCCCGAACGGTGAGGATGAGAGCGGAGGACTTCGAGGACTACCTCGCGGAGGAAGGGCTTTCCGCGGTCGCGCAGATGCGCAAGGAGCGAGACGAGTCGGAGAAGCCTGCCGTCGAGCGCTACGCGAAATTTGCCAAGACCATTCTCGCGGTCGGTGACGAAGCGGACTCCAAAGCGCTGTGGGCCGAGAGCACGGGGTTGCCTTTCGAGATCGTGCCCCTCGACGACCCCAATCAGGTCGCACCCAATGGGGCCCTGAGGCTGCGCGTCGTGCGAAATGGCGAGCCCGTCTCCGGCGTTTCGATCGTGGGCGCGCGCGCATCCGGACGGGCGAAGGAGATCTCGACAACGACGGATGCTCGCGGAGAAGCCGAGGTCAGAGTGGGAGCTCCCGGACGTTGGCACGTGCGGGCGCTTCACCTCCTTCGCGTGGAAGGAGACCCCGAAGTCGCCTGGGAGAGTTACTGGGCGACGCTGAGCTTCGAGGTGCAATCGCCGGAGGGAAGCACTCGGTGAAGGATATACGAATCATTCTCCTGGGGTTCGGAAACGTGGGACAGGCGCTCGCGCGGCTTCTCGAAGAGAACGACGCCTACCGCGCCGAGGGCGCTTGTCTCTCTCTGCACTCCGTGTTCGACCGGGGCGGCGGGGTTCGGATCGATGGCCGTGGGCCGGAGGAGCTCCTTGCCGCCAAGCGAGACGGGAAGACCGTCGCCGCTCTCGCCGGCGCCCGCACCATCCGGCTGGAGGAGGCCCTCGGGGAGACCGCAGGAGAGGGTGTCCTCGTCGATACCAGCATCACCGATGCGGATACGGGAGGGCCGGGCCTCGGGCCCTCGCGGCACGCCCTCGCCCGAGGCACTCCAGTCGTGTTCGCGAGCAAGGGGCCCCTGGTAGCGTCGTTCGATGACCTCGCCCGGCTCGCCCGGTCGACCGGCGCGCGCATCGGGGCCTCGGCGGCGGTGGGAATCCCTCTCCCGAGCCTGGAGGTGGGACTCCTCGGTCTCCGCGGGGCGGGAGTGACGCGTTTCCGTGGTGTGCTCAACGACACGACGAATCAGATCCTGCGGGACCTGGAGTCCGGGATGTCTCTCGAGGATTCGATCGCGAGCGCGCGCCGCGCGGGAACGATCGAGGAGGATCCGCGCCTCGACCTCGAAGGCTGGGACGCGGCCTACAAGCTCCTGATCCTCGCGCGCGCTCTCTTTCGAACGGATATCGCTCTCGCCGATTGCGACACGCACGGGGTTTCCACCATCGGCAAGAGCGAGCTCGAGGAAGCGAGAGCCCGGAGCGAGCGGATTCGGCTCATCGCGACTGCCGAGCGCTCGAAGGACGGGGAGATCCGCCTCCGCACCCACCCCGAAGCGCTCGCGCCCGAAGACCCGCTTTACCTGCTCGGCCCGGGAGAAAAGGCCCTGGTGTTCGAGACGGCCTCGATGGGCACCATCACCCTCCGTAGCAGCAAGGGGGGGCCGATCGCGACGGCGGCGTGCGTTGTCAAAGACGTTCTGAACCTCGCCGCGCCCCCGAGCCCCTTCTTCTAGAAAAGCCGGGGCTGTGTTGACGAATCCGGGTCGGCGCTTCTTGCCAGAACGGGGTAGTGCTCGAGAAGTTGCGTGGGTGCGGCCACCTTGCGCCCTTCGATGCGGGACCGAATTTGAAGCGCGTTCACGACCGCCTGGCCGCGGAAGTGATTGTTGGTGATGACGTAGGTCGAGGAGGCGGCCCGGCTCACCTCGGAAATCTTCTCCACCCACGGGTCGAGCTCTTCCTCGCTATACAGGTAGTCGTAGCGTGCGTCGCGGCCGGCGTCTTCTCGAAACCAGTCTCGATAGTTGCGGCCATGAAGACGGACGTAGCCCACCGGACCCGTCGTCCTCTCCGAAGGGGCGAGCGAGCGCCCGATGAGGGGCTGGTCGATGTTGCAGAACCCGACCCCGCACTCCGCGAGGAAAGCGTAGAACTCCGCCTGGTTCCACGAGAGGTGGCGCACCTCGACCACCAGGGGGTGCGCCGCGAAGCGCTCGAGTGTGGCGGAAAGGTAAGAGCGGCTCTCGGGCTCGTTCTTGAACGACCACGGGAACTGCATCAGGACCGCTCCTAGGACGCCGTTCTCGGCGAGGGGAGCGAGAGACGAAAGGAAAGAGCGCGCGTCGTCCGGCGATGCCGTCCGATCGTGAGTGAATCCCTGGTAGAGCTTGATCGTGAAACGAAACTCCGGGTTCGCAAGCACGCGCTTCGCCCAGGAGGAAGTGGTGCGAGGCGCCGGGATTCGGTAGAAGGAGGAATTGATCTCGATGGTATCGAAGTACGTCGAGAGGTGCTGAAGGCCATCCACCCGGCCCCCGCGGGGATACACGATGCCTTCCCAATCGGGGTAGGACCAGCCGGCGACACCGACGCGCGCCGTTCTCTTCGTCAGCCGTTGAGGAAGCTCTGCTGCTTCAGCCACTCGCTCGCTTGCTTGCGGGAGCGCACCATTCGGAAGTCGCGCCACGCGTCCCGTGCGTCTCGATTCCGCTCGACGAAATCCGCGAATTTGGACCCGTCGTGGTCATCCACCAGCACTTTGTCGAGCTTCGCTTTCAGATCGCCTTCCGGGAGCGACGCCACGAACGCGTCCTGCTGTTCGAGGGTCTCCTCCAGACTCGGTTTCGGAATCGCAACGTAGCGGGCGCGGGTGTCCGCCTCGAGCTGCCAGATGAGCTCCTGCGTCTCGGGATCGTCGTGGTCCTCGAGCACGTTGAAGACCCGGCCCGAGTCGGTATCGAGATAGTAGCTGCGCTTCACGTCGTCGTCGCTGAAGGCCACGACCACCGCTTCCAAATCGACGTTCACGGCCTCATATCCTCCTTCGGATTCGTGGCCTCCATCGCCGTAGTCTGGGTGCCGATCGGGGTTTCACTTTCAAGGGGGTTCTGGGCGTTCTCTGGCTCAGGGTTGGTGGAGTCGCGGTTCGAGATTCATTGTATTCGAGCCCGGAACTCCGGAGCAAGCCCGAACGCGTTCGAGCGCCGCGAAACGGTCTTGCCCGCCGGCAGCGCCGCGCTGGGAGAGCTCCTCGAGCGAATCGCCTACTTCTTCGCCTCCGACTTGCGGTACGTGGGGAGGCTCACGCGGGTGGGCCGGTCGGCCCGGTAACCCAGAGCGTAATCGGCCTGCATCAGGGTGTGGATTTCCCGCGTTCCCTCGTAGATGACGGCGCCCTTGGAGTTGCGCCAGAAGCGGCCGACGGGATACTCGTCGGAGTAACCGTAGGAGCCGAAGATCTGAATGGCGTCTGAAGCGGCGCGCTCGGAAGTGACGGTCGAGTACCACTTGGCAAGGGACGTTTCCTTGGTGTTCCTGCGGCCTTCGTTCTTGAGCCATCCCGCCTTCAGCCAGAGCAGGCGAGAGATTTCGTAATCCCGCACCATGTTGGCGATCATCTGCTTGACGAGCTGGTGCTGGCCGATGGGGACTCCGAACGTCTGGCGTTCCTTCGCCCAGCGGACGCTCTCGTCGAGGCAGGCGCGGATGAGCCCGGTAGCGCCGGCGGCCACCGTGTAACGTCCCTGATCGAGGGCGAACATGGCGATCTTGAAGCCCTCGCCCTCTTTCCCCACGAGGTTCTCTTCGGGAACCTGGACGTCCGTGAGCCGGAACCAGCCGGTGTTTCCCGCGCGGATGCCCCACTTGTGGGTCATGGCGCCGCTCTCGAACCCCGTGAATTCCCGCTCCACGATGAACGCGGAGAGGCCTCCGTGGTCGCGGTTCTTCTTCTTCTCCTGATCGGTCCAGGCGATGACTAGAAAATGGTCTGCGATCTGGGCGAGCGAGATCCACTGCTTCTCGCCGTTGAGTACGTAGCGATCGCCCTTCTTCACCGCCGTGGTCTGGATGCCGACGGCGTCGCTCCCCGCGTTGGGCTCCGTGAGGCCGTAGGTCGCCATCTTCTTCCCCTGGGCCTGGGGAACGAGGTAGCGCTTCTTCTGGTCCTCGGAGCCCCATGCGAGGAGCGTGAGGCTGTTGAGGCCCACGTGGACCGACATCAGCACCCGAAGCGACGTATCGACGTACTCGAGCTCCTCGCAGGCGAGGCCGAGAGAGATGTAATCCAAGCCCGCGCCGCCATAGGCCTCGGGAACGCAGATCCCCAGGATGTTGAGCTCGGCCATCTTGGGCAGGATGGACCGGTCGAAATGCTTCTTGGCGTCGTTCTCCTGGATATGGGGCGCCACCTCGGCGCGCGCGAAGTCGCGCACCATCTGCTCAACGGCGCGGTGGTCTTCGGTGAGGTCGAAGTCAGTCATAACGCTCCTGTGGGTGAGCAGTGGTCAGTGGTCAGCGCGGGAGTATAGCCTATTCTCTCGGAGGCTTACCAGGAGAGGCGAGAGCTCAGCGGTGCTTCCAGACGGGGGGGCGGCGCTCGCGGAGCGCGCGGACGCCCTCCTTGGCGTCTTCGGTCGCCATGAGCTGGTTGAGGTAGACCTCCTCCACCAGGCGCAGGCCGTCCTCGAAGGGCATGTAGGCAGCTTCGGAGATGGCGCGTCGCGCGAGGCGCAGCACGGGCGTCGAGAACGTCTTGAGAAACTGGATCCACTTCTCGACTTCCGCGTCGATCTTGTCGGGGGCCAGCGCTCGCGTCACCAGGCCGATCGACTCCGCCTCGCGTCCTTCGTAGATGCGTCCGGTGAGGATGAGCTCGAAGGTGCGGTGGAGGCCGACGATCCGCGGGTAGATGACGGGCGCGACGGTGGGGAAGAGCCCGGCCTTGAGCTCGGGCTGACCGAGCTTGGCTCCCTCGGATGCGAAACAGAAGTCGCAGGCGGCCGCAAGCTCGCATCCTGCGCCGAGAGCCATCCCCTTGACCACGGCGAAGCTCACCGTCTCGAGCTGCATCATCCTCCGGATGACCCGGTGAAAGGCGTCCAGGAGCTGATACACGTTCTCGTCCGTATGCTCGGCGATGTCGAGGCCGCTCGAAAAGGCGCGATCGTTTCCGCTGATCACGACCACTTTCGCCGACTCTTTCAGCTCGAGCTGGTCCAGGGCGAAGGCGAGCTCTTCGAGAGCGGCTAGGTTCAGCGCGTTCGAGGCCTCCGGACGATTGAGCTGGATCCGGAGGATGCCGTCTTCGAGGTTGTGCCTGATGTGCTTGAAGTCCGCGGGATCGAGACCGGTAGCGATGGAATTGGGGGACTCGTCCATGAGAAATATGCTAACACACGGACCCTCGGTAGGCGATCCCGCCCTTTTGTGGTACAAAGGATCGATTCGTCGCCAATTCCAACTCTGGGAAGATTTTCCATGCCGACGAGCATCTACCTGGACCACAACGCGACCACGCCCCTCGCCCCCGAGGTGCTGGAGGCGATGCTGCCATATCTGCGCGAGGATTTCGGCAATCCATCGAGCATCCATCGATATGGGCGCGAGGCGAAGGCCGCGCTCCAGTCGGCCCGGGAGGCGGTCGCCGCCTTCCTCTCGGCTTCCGCAGCCGAGATCGTTTTCACGGCCTCGGGGACGGAGTCGGACAACCTCGCCGTCCTGGGCGTTCTCGGCGCCGAGGAGGATTCGCCCCGGCCCCGGCGCCACCTCATCACGTCAGAGATCGAGCACCACGCGGTCTTGAACGTCACGCGCCACCTCGAAAAAAAGGGATGCGCGGTGACCTATCTCCCCGTGGATCGGAGCGGGCGGGTCGTCGAAGGATCCCTTCGAAGCGCCCTTCGCCGGGATACCCTGCTGGTTTCCATCATGACCGCGAATAACGAGACGGGCGTAATCCAGCCGATCGAGGATCTCGCACGGATCTCTCATGAGGCGGGCGCTCTCTTCCACACCGACGCCGTTCAGGCCTGCGGAAAAGTGCCCGTCGACGTCCTGTCCACCTCCGTCGACCTCCTGTCGCTCTCCGCGCACAAGTTCTACGGACCCAAGGGTGTCGCGGCTTGTTACGTGCGCAAGGGGACGCCGTTCAAGCCCGTTCTCCGAGGCGGTGGCCAGGAGCGCTCTCGCCGGCCGGGGACGGAGAACGTCGCCGGCATCGTGGGCCTCGCCGAAGCGGCGCAACGCGCGAGAGCGAGCCTCGACGAAGAAGCCGAGCGGCTTCGGGGGCTCCGCGCGGAGCTGGAAGCCTCGGTGCTCGGCAGGATCGGAGGAAGCTACCTGAACGGCGAAAACGCCCCGCGGACCCCCAACACGGCGAACTTCCGCTTCGATGGCGCGGACGGAGAGGACCTGGTGAAACAGCTCGACCGCGAAGGGTTCGCCATCTCGACCGGGGCCGCATGTTCCGCCGGAGCAATCGCTCCCTCCCACGTGCTCCTCGCGATGGGCCTTACACCCCAGGAGGTCCAGGGCTCGATCCGCGTGAGCCTGGGGCGCACGACGCGAGCGGAGGACGTCCAGGCTTTCGCCGATGCCCTTCGAAAAGCTGTCGAGGTTTCACGAGCAAAGCAGCTATCCGACCGAGCCTCCGCGTGAGCGGTGTGAGCGAACAAATCCACGATGAACTGTCCGAAATGCGGCTTCCTCTCCTCGGACGGTGGGCCCTCGTGCCCGCGCTGCGGAGTGGTGTTCGCGAAGCTCTCCGAGAGGGCGCCTCGGCCACCTAAGCCGGGCGCGCCCCTTCGGCCCGCGAAGACTCCGGCCGAACCTGAGCGCTCGTTCTCGCTCGGGAACGTCCTGATGCTTTCGTTGGCGCTCGGCGCATCGGGCGCTCTGTACTGGCAATCGCGCGAGGCGCCGGTCGATACCCCGCAGGCGCCGCTCGAGGCGAGACCCGATGAACAAGAGGCGCCGGCCGAGGTCGCAGTCGAGCTGCCGACGCCGCCCGATCCCGGGGTGTTCGTGATCCCCGGATTCCAGCCTCGCCCCGCGCCTTCTCCCGGGCCTGCGGACGTCCCCGCGGCGCCCGAGCGCCCGAGGCTCCCCGAGCTGAACGAGAACACCGTCACTCCGGCGGTCATCGAGGAAGCGAAGAAGGCCGCGCTCTCTTTTCCCGACGACCAGGGGTACCGCGAGTACGTGGCTGCCGCGTATCTGATCCTCGCGGGGAGGGAGATCCGCGCGCGGCGCTTTCAGGAGGCGCTGAAGCTCGTCGGTGACGCGGATGGCTGGACGGCCGATGCGAGCCAGACGGCGGCGGTGCGGGCGGTCATCTATGGCGAGCTCCAATCCTGGGAGCTTGCGGAAAAATGGGCGCAGACGGCCCTCGGCTACGGCGCCCGCGGCAACGCCGCCGAGATGCATCACATTCTCGGCAAGACGCATTATTTCCGGGAGGAGATGGACAAGGCAATCGAGGAGTTCCAGCGCGCTCTCTCCCTGAAGGAGGACCCACGGATCCGCGCCTCCCTCGAGCGGGCGATGCTCGAAAGCCGGACCGCCAGGGGATTCGACCAGAAGCGGCTCTCCCATTTCATCGTGAGCTACGAGGGCGAGACGATGGAATCCGAGGGCCGGCTGGTGCTCGACTCCCTGGAGCGCAGCCGCGCCGCGTTGATCTCGCAGCTCGGCTACGAGCCCGAGGAGCCGGTGGTCGTGATCCTGTACTCGCGGCGCTCCTACCGCGAGATGGGAGGCCCTCACTGGTCCGCGGGCTTTTTCGACGGGAAGATCCGGATGCCGGTGGGAGGACTTCACCAGGTGGACGAGCAGATCCGCAAGACCCTGCACCACGAGCTCGTGCACGCGTTCATCCACGCGCGCGCGGGCGAGGCCGCTCCCCGGTGGCTCCACGAAGGCGTGGCGGAGTACATGGAGGGCACCCGAGCGGCGGAACAGGGACCGCTCCTCGCAAGCGTCCTTGACCAGGGAGGCAGCTTCGCAGACTGCCTGCCCTCGGCGCAGTGCGACGTGCGCATCTTCTACCCGGCCGCGGCGTCCTTCGTGGACTATCTCATCCAACTGCGCGGAGTCGGCGGCATCCGCGACGTGCTCAGCTCCTTGGGGGAGGGGAACGATATCGATGGGGCGCTGCGCCGAGTCCTGGGCAAGGAGGAGAGCGGACTCATCCGCGACTGGGAGCACTTCGTCGACCGGCGCTACCGCGGGAGATAGCGCGCCGCGCGCGGTGATACAATTACTGGGCAATTATGATTCGCGTCGCTTGCCCGACCTGCCAGACCAAGTATCGATTCGACGAAAGCCAGCTCGGCGGAAAACCCCGGGTATCGGCGAAGTGCAAGAAATGCGGAGGCGCCATCGAGATCGCGGCGGCCGAGGCCGAGCCCGCCGCGGCGCCTCCGTCGGCAACGGAATCGACCGCAGTCCCGGCGCGGCGGGAGCAGGACTCGACCGCGCGTGTCCGGCGTCTGCGCTCCGACGAGAACGTCGGCGAAGTGACGATCGCGGGGCATCGGGCGGCGGAGGTCCTGGATCTGCCTCCCGACAAGAAGTACTCGCTCGCGGTCCTGCAAGGGAAGGCGAGCGGTCAGATCTTCCAGATCCACAAGACGAGGACGATCCTCGGCCGCGCCGACGCGGACATCGTGCTGGACGATCCGGAGTGCTCGCGACAGCACGCGACGCTCGAGATCCTCGGCTCCCGGGTGGTGGTCACCGATCTCAAGAGCACCAACGGTACGTTCGTGCACGGGGAGCGGATCGACAACGCGGAGCTCGAGAACCACAACGAGTTCCGGATCGGCGAGCACGTGCTCATGCTCATCGTCACCGACCGGGAATAGCTCGTATCAGGCCGGTTTCTCGTCCTCTTCCTCTAACAGCTTCGCCAGTGCGGAGCGGGCCGCCATGAGCTCCGCGTTCTTCTTGGTGGGCCCGGTAGCGCTTCCGAGCGTCTTCCCCCCAACGCGAAGGTCGACGTGGAATGTCTTGCGGTGCTCGGGTCCCGTTTCCGCGGTGACGCTGTACTGGGGGGGCTCGAGATTGCGCGCCTGAATGTACTCCTGGAGAGCGGTCTTGGGATCCTCGACGGCCGCTCGCCCGTCCCCGACCTCGCGAATCAGGGGGTAGTAGAGGGGCCCGAGGAATCGCCGTACCTCGTCGATTCCCGAGTCGAGATAGATGGCGGCGATGACCGCCTCGAGCGCGTTCGCGGACAGCGCTTTCTTCTTCCTGCCGCCCGTCTTCTCCTCGCCTTTTCCCAGGCGCAGGTATTTGGGGAGATCGAGCGAGAGCGCGAGGGTCGAGAGCGTGCTCGAGCTCACCAGGTACGCCTTGATCTTGGACTTTCTTCCCTCGCTGAAGTCGGGGAACTCGTGGAAGATGAAGTCGGTGACGAGGAAGCCCAGGATCGAATCCCCGAGGAACTCCATGGATTCATTGTGAGGAGTGCCGCCGGACTCATAGGCAAACGACTTGTGCGTCAGGGCGTGCCCCAACAGATCCTTGCTGCGAAAGCGGTGGCCGAGCTTGGTTTCGAGCTCGGACAGGTCGATGGTTATGGACGAGGTCATCGAGTCGGGGGGACGATGGCGACGCTTCTTGCGGATAGGTCCGATGTTACTACAAGACCTTGACCAGGACCATCGTCATGTCATCGTGCTGGACTGCCCCGCCGGCGAAGTTGAACACCTCGTCCACCATTTTTTCGCGCAGTTCCTCCATGGGCAGGGATGCGTTGTCCTCCATGATCCCCCGAAGCCGGTCGTCGCCGAAAAGCTCCGACCGGTCGTTCATCGCCTCCGTGACGCCGTCGGTGAAGAACAGAAACAGGTCTCCCGAGGACAGGGGAATCGATTCCTCCTCGAGGATCTTCTCGAACTGCGAGCCGCGGTCGAGGGCGAGGCCCATCCCCTCAGGGGCGAGCACCCGCGTTCGCCCGCGGTCGCCGTTGACGCTCAACTGGAGGATCGGGTTGTGTCCCGCCCGGGCGTACGTCATCTTTTGTGCCTTCACGTCGATGACCGCGTAGACCATGGTGATGAAGCTGCGGCTGTCGAGGTTCGCCGCCAGGATCTTGTTGGCCTCGATGAGGAGTTTCCTCGGGGAGTCGTATATCCGGCTGAGCGAGAGCGACAATCCCTTGAGCTCGGCCATGTAGAGCGCCGCCGACGTGCCCTTTCCCGAGACGTCGGCGATGAGGATCGCGAGCCTCCCGTCGCTGAGGGAAATGAAATCGTAGTAGTCTCCGCCCACCTCGTTCGCCGGGAGACAGAGCGCCGCGATCGAAAGCCCGGGAACGCTGACTCGGTCCTTGGGCAGAAGGCTCATCTGGATGGCGCGGGCGATGCGGAGCTCCTCCTCCAGCCGCTCCTTCTCCGCGGACTGGCGCAGCAGATCCTGGATGCTGTTCGTCATCAGGTTGAACGAGTCCGCGAGCTCGCCGAGCTGATCGCGAGACCGGACCTGGACCTTGTAGCCGAAGTCCCCCTGCCGGACGTGCTCGGTACCCTGGCTGAGGGCGTGCACCGAGCCGGTGATCGAGCGCGCGAGGACGAGACCGACGAAGATCGCCGAGACTTCGATGACGAAAAAGAGCACCGCGAGAAGCGCGAGGACCCAGAGGATGACCTTCCCGAGGTCGGGCCCCTCAGGGCCGAGCTGAAGCGCGTTTCGGGCGACGGCGTCGTAGAGGCTCATGGGCGCGAACCCGAACTGGACGAACACCAGTTCCGTCTCCCGCTCCCGATGCTCGTCGAGGCTCCGCGATTGGAGAAGCGTGAGCCAGGGAAAGGTGGACGGCCCGTCCCGCCCGTCGGAAGCCGCGTCCGCACCGTCGCGCCCCGGGCTCACGACGAAAAGCGAGCTCCGCTGGGCCTCGTCCGGACGGCTCGTCACCAGTTGATCGATGTGGAAGCCCATTCCCGTCGCGGCCTTGTCGAGCACGACTCGGAGCGGGGCGGCGACGAGAACGGTGAATCCTTCCGGAAGGGGGCTCGACGTCCCCGCGAGGAAGTTCTCGTTCTCGATGCGAATAGGTCCGTGGTACGCCGACTCCAGCCAGGGGGGAAGGGGAGTGCCGACTTGAGGCGGGCGGGGAATGCCCTCCGTTGCGATCACACGCTGGATTCGGCCGCGCCGGTGCTCCAGATAGAGAGCACCAGAGCCGGGGTAGAGCTCCTCGAGAGGCGCAATCCGCGCCTGAAGTACGGCGCGCACCGTCTCATCATTGACGTGGGGCCCGCCGCGCCGCTGGCCGAGGACTTCGAGTGCCGCGAGATCCGCGCTCCGGACCATGTCCGAGTCGACCCGACGAACCTCGTTGTTGAGAACGTAGGAGCTCACCTGCCCGACGATGAAAAACGCGCTCAGCAGGAAGAAGAACAGGATCAGGAGCGTCGGAACGAGCCCGATGAGCAGGTAGGAAATCACGAGCTTGCGCCGGATGCGCCAGAGAAGCTTCGTGCGGAGGCGCGAGATTCGCCAGAGGACGAAGCCGATCGCGTAGATCCAGAGGCCAACGGTCGATGCCGTAGTCAGCCACGCGGGCCAAGAGGGAACGAACGCACCGGGAATCCGGGCGAGCAGGAGCAGGGCCAGGATCTGTCCGGCGCGCGTCGAAAGGAGAAATCGCGTCAGGCCCCGCTTCGGCTCCGACAGTCGCGACCTCGGCACATGAGGATCGGAAGCCATGAACGAACTTGATATAGAAAGAGTTACAGCCGCCTCGGGCACTATAGCACAAGCATTCCGCTCGTCCCGCGCTGCGCTTGACCGTCCCTCGGCCACCCCCTATGCTTGGGCTCAGAAGAGCTCCCCATGGCGGGCACGTTCGCGGCAATCGGATTCATGCTCTGGGCTATGGCTCCGGGGCAGTCGGTGCCAGCGGACGCCCTCGACCTCGTTCTCGACGGGGTCATCGTGGCCGCGAAGCCAACCGATTCCGTTGCTCTGGTGCGCCGCGCGGGCTCGGCCCGGGCGCGCGTCCTCCGTTTGGGGCAGGAGCTCGAGGGGTACGTCCTCGTGGAAGTCGCAAGGGGAGCGGTTCGGCTCCAAGGGCGAGGCGGCGAGCTTCGATTGATCCTCGCGGGCTCGCCGTCTTCAGGCGGAGCCGCGGCACTCCCTTCGGACGGGCGTGAAGACTCCGATTGGATTCGGCGCCAGTTCCCCCGCGAGGCGGCGAGAGTGCGCCTGGAGAAGGAGATTCCAGTCATCCTCAGCGAGACGGATCTCACCCCCAAGGTGGAGGACGGCGAGGTGAGGGGCCTGCGCGTCGCCCGGCTCCCCGACGGCACCCTTCTGTCCGAGACGGGGCTCCTGCCGGAAGACGTCCTCGTCAGCATCAACGGAGAGTCGCTCGTCGGGATCGATGCCCTCTGGGACCTCCTCGCCCGCCTCGTCGATCAGGAGGAGATTCGGATCGTCGTGAGACGGCGCGGCGAAACGCTGAAGCTCGCGTACGCCTTCACTCCCTGACCGGCCAGGCCGCCATCGCATTACGTCGCAACCGTCGCGAGCTTCAGCGGACGTATGGCGCCCTCACAACCGTGGTTGTTTTCCTGATATGGGTGAACGTCTCGGCAGCCCTCCTGTTGTGGGGCGCAGAGCTTGCCGGCATGCTATCGGGGTTTCGAGAAGGGGCGGCGCATCCGCGAGGCTAGCGGACGGTCAGAACGAGCTCGCCCTCACGCGCCATTCCCAGCGTTTCTCGAGCGAGCCTCTCGATCACGAGAGGATCGCTTCGTAGGGCGTGGATCTGAGCCGAGAGGGCGTCGTTCTCCACTTCGAGGCCCTGGACCTCCTGGAGCAGCCGCTCGTAGTCCTCGCGCGCCCGGGAGAGCCCGAGGATTCCGCGCTCGCCGAAGAGTGAGTTGAGGACGGTGGCGGCGACGATCAGGAACACGGCGAGGACGAGGGCTTTGCGTCGGAACGCCGTTTCGACGAAACGGCCACGCTGGGCCGAGGGCTTTACGCCCGCGCCGTCATCCCCGGAGCGCGCTCTCATCTGTACCAAACAGCATAGTATAGGGGAAGGCCGCGCCTGGAGCTATACTCAGGGCCGTGAACGGTGTCCCCTCTGAGAGATACGAAGCGCTCGCGGCGGCCATCACGGAGCTTCTTCCCTACCAGGTTCCCGAGCTTCTCGCGCTCTCCGTCGATCGGGGGGCGTCCGCCTACCTGAGTTGGGTCTCGGATTCCCTCAACGAGCCACCCGGCTGAACCCCGTCGTTTTCATTCGAACGGGCTGAAACCGTGGGGAATTGCCGACTAGGGAAAACCTCACTCTAGACAGCCTCGTCCGTCGCCTCGATAATCCACGCCCGAGGTTCGGTTCATCTCTTCATTCGATACGGACCTCGGTGACCCAACCTTCATCGAAGGAGTCATAACCGTGTTGGTCGCTCGAGAGCGCATGGCGCGGATCGCCGTGCTCAGCGTGGGATTGTTCGTCCTCAGCCAGACGTGGGCGCAGCTCGTCATGGAGATCAGCTTCCCGCTTGCGTTCAAGGTGGGTCCTCTGACCGCGGTCCTGTTTCTCCATTAAGTCCCTGCGTCCTCGCAGTGGAATCGCGGCCCCCTTGGGATCTATCCTTGGGCGAGACCACGCCACCGAAAGGGGAGGAAGCATGAGCGACTCCAGAACTTTCATCTCGCGCCGCCGGTTTCTTGGCGGGAGCGCCGCCGCCGTTTCGGGGCTGGCTTTCGGCCCGGGCTCCGCATCGCCCGAGACGTCCAAGCCGGCGCCGGCCCTCCGCCTCGCCGATCTCAACCCACCGCCGCGGTTGGATGAGGGGTATTGGTGGAAAGTCCGCTCGCAGTTCAACCTGGTCGACGGGCTCACTTTCATGAACAACGGCACTCTGGGTCCCGTCCCGAAAGTCGTGTTCGACGAGAACCAGCGGATCGCGGCGGAGATCGCCTCGGACCCGACGAACGGATACCGCAACGAGGAGCTCCACGAGAAGCGGAAGATCCTCGCCCGATTCGTCGGCGCTGCCCCCGAGGAGATCGCCTACACCCGCAGCACCACGGAAGGAATGAACGTCTTCGCCCACGGCATCGACTGGCGCGAGGGGGACGAGATCCTGATGGGCAACCACGAGCACGACGGAGGGGTCGAGCCCTACCTCGTTCTCGAGAAGCGCCGCGGGTTGAAGATCCGCCGGGTCGATATTCCCTCGCCTCCGGAGAGCGCGGACCAGATCGTGTCGCTCTACGAGCAGGCCGTCACCCCGAGGACCCGCGCCATCATGGTGAGCCACGTGACCTACGTCACCGGACTCGTCATGCCGATGAAGGCGCTTTCGGAGATGGCGCGCCGGAAGGGGATTCTCACCTCCGTGGACGGCGCCCACCCGCTCGGAATGATGGATCTCGATCTTCACGACCTCGGGTGCGATCACTATGCCGCCGCGGGCCAGAAGTGGCTCCTCTGCGGCACGGGCACCGGAGTCAGCTACTTCCGCCAGGACGTACAGGACCGCATCTGGCCCCTCATGGGCGCGGGCGGCTCGGTAGGCGCGGACGGAGTCCGCACGTTCCACAAGGACGCCCGGCGGTACGAGGACTGCGGGCAGAGGGACGTGCCCTCGGCGCTCGGGATGCTTGCCGCGGTGGAGCTCCAGGAGACCATCGGAAAGAAGAACATCGAGGCGAGAGTGCGGGAGCTCTCGACGCGATTGAGAGAGGGACTCGCGGAAACCGAGGGAGTGAAGCTCTGGACGTCGAGCCGCCCCGAGCTCGCCTGCGGCCTCACGCTGTTCTCGATCCGTGAAATCCCCATGGCGAACGTGAAGAACGCGATCATGGACCGGGACCGGATCTTCATCCGCGACATGCGGACCGGGAACCTCAACGCGGTTCGCGCATCCACCCACATCTACAACATGCCCGAAGAGGTCGACCGCCTCCTCGAGAGCGTTAGACACGTGGCAGGCCACTGGGCTGACTACATGGCCACGCCGACGGCCTGAGAGAAATCTGATGCCTATCTTCGAGTATCGCTGCAAGGAGTGCGACAAGGAGTTCGAGACTCTGGTGCTCGGCCGCGAGCGTCCTCGGTGTCCGTCGTGTGAGAGCGGGAAGCTCGAAAAGCTTCTTTCGACCTTCGCCGCCCTCAGCGGAAGCTCGCGAAGCTCCGCCCGGAGCCAGCCCGGCCCGTGCGGGAGCTGCGGAGATCCCCGCGGTCCCGGCGCCTGCTCGATGAATTAACCTCCGCCGCTCCCGCGCAGAAGCTTCGCCACCTCGACGTTCTCAAGATAGTGCCTCTGGAGTCGGGCCCTCAGGGATTGCACGTCCGCGTTCTCCGCCCGCGCCCGCTCCTCCAGCTCCTCCTCCGCCGCGAGAACGCCGGGCCAGACCGCCCCCCCCAGGCGCGACACGAGGTCGGAGTCGTATCCGAATCCGAATGCGATGATGCTGGGGGGAGGCACCTGGTAGTTGTCCCTGAGGCCGAGCGCGCCGAAGGGGAAGTTGCGCCCCCAGTCCGCGTGGTAGCCGATGAGACGCTTTCCCGCGTTCACCGAAACCAATCCGTGGGGAACGCAGTTGGCATCGGCGATCTGATAGCGCGCGCGCAGAAGGTCGGTGAGGCTCAGCGCAGCCTGGACCTGGGCGGTGGTGACGGCGTCTCCGGTAGCGTCGCTCCACTGGCTTTCGAAGGCCACGCCGACGAACGGGTCGTTCAAGTTGAAGTAGTAGTGCGTCTCGTCGCCCCAGACGGAGACCCCGGCGTGAATGGCTACCGTCTCGTCGGAAACGATTCGATAGACCTGGCCGAAGCGATCGATGAGATAGTTGTAGATGCGGCGCCGGCTGAGCCAGCCCACGAGATCCTCGGTGGTCGAGAGGATGTCGCGGTTGAACGCTGCCCCGAAAGGCGCCATGTCGCTCTCGCTCGCGTGATAGACGATTCCGACGGGCCTCGGGCCCGAAGGCACGGGCGGAGACCCGTCACGGGGAAAAACGAAGAACTGGCGGGGCTCGCCCTCGGTCTCGAAGGCGGTGACGACGCGGAGTCCGTTGCTCCAGAGCTCCTCGTCCCCTTCCTCCTTGACGAGCCATACCTCTTCCGGAGGCTTCCCGACCCGATCGGACACGACCGCCCGGGTTTCGAGCGTGCCGAGTTCGGGTGGGGGCGAGATCTGCTCGAACACCCAGTCGGTCCCCGCGCGGGCGAGCCCGTAGCCATAGGCCCCGGCCGCGATCGCCGCCGAGCCGAAGGCGAGGGCGACGAACACGAAGACCGCGTGGCGGAGTCGATAGACTCCCCAGACCGCCGGAATGGGAAGGCTTACTTTCCCGTGGCGCGGACCGAACACGAGCTCCCCCAGGGCTTCGACGGCGACGAAGTGGAAGAGGAGGGAACGCGCGAGGGGAGTCCTCCGGAGCACAGCCGGCGCGGAATCGTACGACTCGATGGTTCTCCGGATGAACCAGAGTTTCTCCCCGGGCTCGGGAACGCGGGAGGAGAACCGATCGAGACTCCGCTGGAGCGCCCGATGGTCGAGAAAGCTCGCGGGCCTGGAGCTCAAGCGTCGCCGACCCTCACACTTTAGTTGTCGTAGACGGCGGCGATGAACGCGCCCTTCGCCGTGGCCTGCGTCGGGTGAGGCGAGAGCCTCACCTCGGAAATCGGCACCGGGCACTTCGACTGGAAGAGCGCCCGCTCGAACCGCTCGCGGAACCCCCGCGGCTGCGCCGTGCCTCCGGCGAGCACGACGGGGACCGCGCGATCGAGCTTGTGGGATTCGCTCGAGGCTTTGGCGACGGAATCGTTGAGCGTCGAAATCAGCGTCTGGATCATGTCGTCGTAATAGATGTGGAGCGCTTCTTCGACTTTGTCCTTGGGCGGGCGTGCCAGATCGAGCGACTGCTCCTTCACCATCTTCACTCTCGTCGCGGACTCGCCGGTCACCGAGCCCACGCTCCGGTCGATGTAGTCTCCGGCCTTGGACGTGGAGAACGAGACCACCGGCACCGAGAGGTACGCGAGGCAGGCGTTGCACATCCCGCCGCCGGCGGAGATTCCGATGCCCGTGAAGTTCTCGCTTTCGAGCTCCGAGAAGACGATGGCGAGCCCCTCGTTGATGCTCTTCGTCTCGTAGCCGAGCTCCGTGAGGAATCCCTTCAGGAGCTGCTCGTGGTAGATGAGATCGTTCGGGGAGTCCGCGGGCGCTCCCGGAACGGAGAAGCAGACGAGCTCGCCTTTGGCCTTGGGCTTCTTCAGCAGGCCCTGCAGCATGACCTTGATCAAGGTGAGCGCCGCCGGCTCGTTGGGATTGATGAGCCCGCGGCTCATCGGCCTCCGCGTCTCGGAGTTGAAGAGCCCCGCGAATTTCTCCGCGTTGTTGCCATAGACGTAGAAGTGGCCGTTGCTCTGGTAGTAGTGAACCTTGTTCTGGAGCAGGATGTTCTCGGTGATGCGCGAGTAGGGGAGGGGCAGGAACGCGTTCACCTCCACCGCAGCCTTGAGCTGGTTCCCCGCCTGGCGGATGGTCATGAGCTTGCTGGTGCCCACGTCCAGGCCAATTCGTCCCTCTCCGTTCGAGATCGCGGTCTCCATGGCAGTTCTCCTTGGCGCTCAGTTCTCGTAAAGAGCAGCGAGAAGCGCCCCTCGGGCCGTGGCCGTGAGAGGATCCCGGGCGAGCTTCACCTCGCCGAGCGCCACCGGGAGCTTCTCCGCTTCGAGGGAGCGCGCGAACCGCTCCGCGAATCCCCTGGGGAGCGCGGAGCCGCCTCCGAGGACGACGGGCAGTGGCCGATCGAGCTTGGGCATCCTCTCGGCGCTCGAAAGGGCCTGAGCGATCCCGTCCACCACCGTCTGGATCAGATCCTCGTAGTAGATATGGAGCGCGCCTCCCACCTTGCTGCGGGGTTTGTGGGTGAGGTCGAGGCCCTCTTCCTTGATGGCTTTGACCCGGGTCGCCGTCTCTCCCGTCACCTCGCCGACCGATTCGTCCACGTCGTCCCCGCCCTTGTCGACGGCGAAGGTGAAGACGGGCACGGAGAGGTAAGCGAGGCAGACGTTCGTGAGCCCTCCGCCGAAGCTGATGCCGATGCCGGAGAAGTTCTCCTTCTCGAGCTCGGAGAAGACGACGGCGAGCCCCTCGTTGATGGAGCGGGCTTCGAATCCCTTGCCCTCGAGCATCTGTTTCATGAGGGCTTCGTGGTAGACGAGGCTCGAGGGTGCCCCTCGGGGCGCACCGGGAATGCTGAAGCAGACGAGCTCCGGCTGGCTCTTGGAGCGGGGCTTTCCCACGAGCTTCTGCACGATGACTTCGAGGAGCTTCTGCGCGTAGGGCTCGCTCGCGTTGACGAGACCGTGGCGCATCGGGCGGCGGGTCTCCGTGTTGAACATGTTGGCGAAGCGGAAGGCGCCGTTTCCGAAGACCACCAGGTGTCCGTTCTCCCGAACGAAGTCGATCTCGTTCTGGTGCAGGATCTGCTCGGTGAACCGGGACGTCGGGAGCTCGATGAAGGCGTTGAGCTCCGACTCGGAGTGGATGCCGCGGCCGTTCTGCCGCGCGGCGACGACGGTCGACGTCCCCAGGTCGAGGCCGATGGCATCGCCCACGGACGCGGAGGGGCGTTTCCTTGCTTTGTGTGCTTTTCGGGCAGGCATTTTGTTAATTCCTATTCCGGTAACACCCGGGTGAAGGGATAACTCCCCCGAGTACGGGTCCTCGCCCGACACCAATCCGGCGCTACGATTTCAGTAGGCTCGGTCGAACGTCCGCAGGCTCAGCGGGGAGCTATCGATCGTCCCAAAAGATAACATTCGGGCAGATTTCGTGTCAACCGGCTCAAGTGTTACTTTCGTTCCGGAGCATCGCGAGCGCCCTCTCGTAGTCCTCGGGTGTGTTCAGGTTCACGAGGCACCGCCCGGAAGGGTCGAGGGCCGAGATCTCGCAGTCGTCGAGGAAGCGGGCCTCCAGGGACTTCGCGAAGTCGCGCGCCGCGAGCTCTCCGCGCTGGATCCTGGACTCGAGCGCCCCTAGACAGCGTACGCGGTACAGGGCGCAGACGGCGACGGGCTCGCCGCCCGGACTGGGGACGACCGCGTCGGCGCCGGGTGACAGCGCGTCAACGAGTCCTCGGAGAAAGGCGGTGGTCACGAAGGGGAGGTCGCAGGCCACGACGAGCACGAGCTCCGACTCGGCGGTCGCGAGGGCGGCGTGGATTCCCGAGAGCGGTCCGAGGCCCGGAAGCAGATCCGGCTGGCACGGCGGCAGTCCCGGCCGGGGATCGCGTCCTACGAGCCGGATTCGAGCGACCAAAGGTTTCAAGGTGGAAGCGATGGTCTCGAGAACTGTCCCGGCTCCGAAGCGCAGAAGGAGCTTGTCCTCGCCCATGCGGCGGCTCCTGCCGCCCGCGAGGATGGCCCCTTCCAGGCCCGCCTTGGGTTTGGAGGCTTCGGGGATGGTGATATACTCGGGCAAGTTCCGAAGCTTATGATACTGGCGCGCCAATCGTTCGGGCAATGCCCGACTTTTTCTGGTTCTCGTTAGCCCATGCCGGCGAGCGCGGACATCCAGGTCGAGAGGCTGTTCGTCACGAGCCTGCAGCGGGCGCTCGAGCAGCATGCCCCGGAGGAGCTCGAAGTGTTCAGCCGGTGGTTCGACCCCTCGGCTCGGCGAACCCGGTTCCACGTGGCCACGGTGATCGGGGCGGTGGGGTATCTCAGGCGGAATCCGACACTCTATGCCAAGGTCATCGAGACCGCCGGGCGCACGGCGTCAGACCGCGCCTACGGCGACTTCTCTCAGATTGAGCGAAGGCTTCTGGAGACGCTTCCTAAATTCGGCCGCGAGCGCCTGGTGAAGCACCTCCTGCACAGCGGTCTCCGCAGCATCCACAAGGACGCTCAGCTCTCGGTGAAGCGGGACGGCGAGAAGCTCCTGCTCACGGTGACGAACTCGCTTTTCTGCCATACGCCCGCGGAGGATGGCGGACAGAAGCGATGCCATTTCTACTCCGCGCTCTTCGCCGGGCTCCTCGAGAAGACGGATATCCAGTGCCACTCCGTCGTCGAGTCGAGCTGCCGTGGCCAGGGCTCGGACAGCTGCCGGTTCGAGGCCTTGCTCGAGCAGCACCAGGCCGCCTGAGCGGAGACGTCAGATGCGAATCCTGACCCTCCTCGCGACCGTACTTCTTGGATTCCTCCTCCCCGCATCGGCCCCGGCGCAGATGAGCGAAGCCGAGATGAGCGCCGCTCTCGATCGCATCGGTGCCATGCTCGGACTGCCGCCAGTCTCCTCGGAGGAGCTGAAGCGGCGGGTGGCGAACGTGGGGAAGCTCTCGTTCAAGAGCGACGTCCCCGTGAACTTCATGTCCCGGGAGGCGCTCGCGAAGTACATTCGGGAGCTCTTCGACGAGGAGTATCCCGCCGACTATGCCCGCCGCGAGGAGAGGATGCTCCGCGGCTTCGGCTTTCTCGCGGAGGGCGAGGACCTCCGGGCGATCCGCGAAAACGTTCTGGGGGAGAACGTGGCGGGCTTCTACGACGAGCGACCCGGCGTCAAGAAGCTCTTCGCCATTTCGTCCGGACAGAGTCTGAACCTCATGAACCAGCTCGTGCTCTCGCACGAGCTGCGCCACGCGATTCAGGACCAGCAGGTGGTCATCCGGGAGAAACTGAAGGTCCAGAGCGACTACGACGACCGGAGGCTCGCGGCTCTCTGTCTTTTCGAGGGTGATGCCTCGATCGTGATGGAGCAATACCTCGCGAGCGGGGCGACCGCGAATCAGCCCGAGGTGGCAAACCTCTTCAAGATTTTCTCCCAGAGCCTGACCGGCGAGGAGATCGCGGCGATGTTCGCCGCCGGGCCATCGCTCCGCACCGCCCCGACCGTCGTGCAGGAGCAGCTGGTCGCGCCCTATTTCGACGGGCGAAACCTCGCGGCCACCATCTTCGCTCGGGGCGGTTTCGCGCTTCTGAATCAGAAGCTCGACCGCCCGCCCCGCTCGATGGAGCAGGTCCTTCACCCCGAGAAGTACCTCGATCGGGTGGACGAGCCCCTCGAAGTCGCGCTCGCTGAAGTCGGAAGCACCAAGCCGGACTTCGACGGCACGCTCGGGGAATTCCTGATCCGGGTCCTCCTGCGCAGCGGCGCGAACGCGGGTGCTTCGACGGTGGGTGCCTCGGGGTGGGGCGGCGATCGCTATGCCGTCGTCGAGGGAGAAAGCGGCTGGTATCGTCTGGTGTGGCGAAGCGTGTGGGATACGGAGACCGATGCCCGAGAGTTCCGGGACGCCTTGGACGCGTACGCGCGCGCCCGCTTCCCCGGCGAGGACAACGCACTGAAGCTTTCGGGCCGAGAGGTGTTCTTCGAGAGGCGGCGTTTCCGCTAGGCTAGCGCTAGCTGGCAATTCGTTTCGGCGAAGGTCCTATCCAACGGCGTTCGCGATTGCCGGAGATCTGCTATGTAGACACGCTCTTGTCGACCAAAACGAATTGCTCCCGAAAGTCGATCTCCAAGCGATGATTCCTCAGCAGGCCTGTCCCGATAAGGATGTCATTCCCCGGGGCGAAAGTTGCTTCAACTTCCAATGTTTCGCCGTCGAACGGAAACTCGACAATATAGTTCTCCTCCACGATCGTCTGTCCCGCAGCCAGCGCGGACTCGAGGTGACCTATGAACCGGGCCTTCACCGCAGCACGCAGGCTCTCCGGTAGCTCTAGATAACCGTTGAAGCCGGTATCAATGACAGCCCTCCACTCCCGGCCATTTAGGAGAAGCTCAACAACGGGCACCCTTTCATCGGTGACCGTGCCCCGCATCACCTGCGACCGCCTTTGCGCAAGTAGTGAGCATATCCTACGCGGACGAAGAAGAGCGGTCGGTCGATGCCATCCGCCTTCATCTTCCTGACGGTCTCAACGGCCGAATCTCCGAACCAGATTCGGCCACTCACTGGATCGATTCCGGCGGCCCGACCTTCCTGCTGTGAAACGTCGTGATTTTCCTGGTATTCGCGCCAGATACGCTTCGCCTCGGCTGTATCCGTATCTGACCAAGTCGTCGCCATTTCTCTGCCCCTTTCTACGCCCATTTTACCTTCGATGGACAGCCGTACGCACGGGGGCAATCTATCTGACCCTTTGTTCCGTCTCCGAGACGCTAGCGCGTGAGCTTTTCCATCATCACCCGGCCCTCGCCCTCGAGCCTCAGGTTCATTCCCGTGCCGGAAGCGGGGAGCATCAGCTCTGCGAGGGCCTCGTCTTCGACGATCGTCGGGGTGAGATCCCCCGACCAGGAAATGATGCTTCCGGTCGAGACGTTGATCGGGTAGGACTTCTGGACCGTGAGGACGAGGGGGCTGGTCGCGACCGAGAGCGCAATCATGCCGGTGCCCTTGATCGCGAGGACGTGGAAACCGCCCTTGCCCCCCTCTCTCTCGATGACTCCATAACGGGGGGTGAGCGTCTCCTGGCAGGCGAGCAGATGCGACGGCTCGACGAAGATCTCGTCGTCCTCGATGGCGAGCACGGTGATCTCACGCCTTCGATCCGTCAACAGGAGCTTTCCAGTTCCGCTCACGATCACGAGGGGAGGCACGGACTCCTGTCGCTGGGGCTTGACCCAGAACGTGAGATTTCCGCTGTAGCTGTAGATGGTGCCCTGCTTGATGAAGACTTTCCCCGAGAAGTTGACCTCCATGAGGTTCTCCTCGAGGTAGCGGAACAGGTCGGACCTCCGCCGCCCGCGCGCGTAGACGTGGGGCTCGCCCGCCCCTGAAGGAGCCGCGCCCCAGTTGAGCCCCTGGACCATGCTTTGCCGATCGCCTTCTCCCGCGGGGAGAGACTCCACCGGAGGAATGACGACCGGCGAGCCGCGCTCGGGAGAGCGGAAGAAGAGATCCGCGCTTGCGTCCGAGGGCTCTTTCCGGCGCGTCATCTCCGCGAGCGACTCGTCTTCGACGAGGGGCTCGCTCAGACGGAGCCGCGTCGTCTCCGCCCCCACGGGTTTCGAGGGGGGCGGAATCGTGTCCTCCGTCTCTCCCGTGAGTGGCTCCGCTTCCGCGAGGCTCGCTCGCTCGTCCGCGCTGAGCACGGTTTCCTGGGTGTCGGAGGGACTGACCGCACGCTCCACCAGATCCTCGAGCGAGGCTTCCTCGCGGCGGGAAGGCGCGGGCGCGGGTCTCGGCGGGGCCCCTCGATCGATGAAAATCCCCTGTCGAATCGCCGAAAGGATGCGCTTGCGGTCAATGGTGTCGACGTTCACTTTGTCGAGCACCACTTCAGGCGCGGTGGTCTCGACCTCGGACACACGGAGCGGCGTCGGCCGTGTGTCATCCGGACTCGGCGTGGGGAGCGCGAAGTCCTCGCCGTCTCCCCGTTCGCGCGGCCGCTCGCGGTCGATCTTCTCCTGCACCCGCTTGACCATGATGTTCGCGCCGGCCTTCCGGTACTGGAAGATCGCGTTGTAATACTGCTTCTTCTTCTCGTAGATGTTTCCCAGGTAGAAGTGGGCCTTCTGGTTCTCGGGCTTGAGCTCGAGCGCCCGGAGAAACGTCGCCTCCGCCCGGTCCAGGTCGGAGATCTTGAAGCAGACGAGACCGAGGTTGAAGAACAGCGTCGGGGATTCCGGATTGAGCTCGATGAGCTTCCGATAGACGGAATCCGCCTCACGGTATTTTTCCTGTTTGAAATACGCCAGGCCCAGGAGGTTCAGGACCGCGTCGTCGCCGGGCCGGAGGCGCCGCGCTTCTTCGAGCTCCTCGGCGGCGTCGGCGAAATTGCGGGCGTCGAAGTGCTCCCGGCCTCGATTGAGATGGACGAGGAAGAGGCCCTGGTCGAACGGTGTCGAGGACTGGTTGGCCATAGAGCGACGGCCCAAATACTAACCCAAAACAAACTCTTCTCGACTGTTGCCTGCGGCGTCGCTAAGGCGAGAGCACGTCGTAGGGGTAGGTGTCCGGCCGCTCCCTGGTGATGTACACCGTTCCATCCGGGCCCACGAAACGGTAGTAGACGAGCTCCGCCGTTGCCGTCGGCGGCGAGGGGCCGGGCGCGGGCGCACTGGGTGCCGGAGGTGCCGTCCCTCCGCGGGCGCTCGCGACCCGCCGGGCGAGATCCGCGAGCATCGAGCCTGTACGTGCCGTCCCGTCCGGGTTCGTGCTCGGCGCTAGAACGAGGGCGCTCACCTGCGTCTTGCCCCCGCGCTCGTTGATGCTGTAGACGCGGTCTCCCCGCACGATCTGGATCTTGGAGTCCGCGCCGTAGAGCGCCATCACCCTCCTGACGTAGTTCCGGGTCTCGGGATAGGGAGGGACGGCGCGGTACTTGCGCACGGGGGCCGCACCCGCGTTGTACGCGGCGAGCGCGAGGCGCAAGTCGTCGAACTCGTCGATGAGGTCCCGGAGGTGGGCGGTTCCCGCGCGGATGTTCTGCCAGGGGTCGTAGGCGTTCGAGAGCCCATACCGCCGGCCGGTGTCGGGCATGAGCTGCATCAACCCGCGCGCCCCTTTGTGGGACCGGGCGTACCGGTTGAACGCGGACTCGACGGCGATCACCGCGCGCACCAGAGAGGAGTCGACTCCGAAGAGGCTCGACGCCTTCAGGATGAGAGGATCGTACTGACCGCTGTAGTGCCAGACCGCCCCCGCATTCTCGGGAGTGTCGTCCACGATCATCTTCATGCGGTCGTGGGTGAGGACGTTCGAGAGGATGAGAACGCCGTTGTCGTCGGTGTAGCCGTAGATCTGCGCTCCCGCTTCTGAAGCGGAGGCGAGAGCCCCCGCAAGCAGGAGGGCCGCGCGCTTAGACACGCTGGCCCTCGAGAGCGAGTCGAACCGCCTCTTTCGCGCGCTCGTAGAGCTCGGGGATCTTCTCGGGAAACCGGCCGCCGGCTTCAGCGCGCTCCGCCTTGCCTCCGCCCCGGCCTTCGATGACGGGGGAGATGCTCTTCACCAGGTGATCCGCGCGCACCTGTTCCGCGAGCTCGGGCGAGACCTCCACGATGAGGGACACCTTGTCTTCGTTCACCGCGGTCGAGATCGCGACCCAGGATTTTCCGCGGTTCCTCTCCTTGAAGTCGTCGACGAACTGGCGGTGCCGCTTCTTGTCGAAGTCGACGAGGGGCTCGGGCGTCCAGACGAGTGCCGTCGCCACCATGGTAGTGGCTTCGGCGGCCCGTCCCGTCCCGCCCTGGGCAAGCTTCATCTTGAGCGACTCGATCTCCCGCTCCTTCCGCTTGAGCTCCTCACGCATCTTCTCGATTGTGCCAGGGATTTCCTCGGGACGCACGCGGAGGGTTTCGCTCGCTCCCGCGACGAGCGCCCTCTGCGAGCGAAGGTAGTCGACGGCCGCCGCCCCGGTGAGGGCCTCGATGCGGCGGACCCCCGAGGCGATCGAGGACTCGCTCACGATCACGAAGAGACCCGCCTGTCCCGTGCGCGCCAGGTGAGTGCCGCCGCAGAGCTCGAGGCTGAAATCCGCGACCTGTACCACGCGCACTTTGTCGCCGTACTTCTCGCCGAAGAACGCAATGGCGCCCTTCTTCAAGGCTTCGTCGATGGGAAGGACTGCCGTCCGCACCTCGATGTCCGCGAGGATCTTCTCCGTGACCCTGCCCTCGATCTGCTCGATCTCCCCCCGGGTCAAAGGCGCGAAGTGGGAGAAGTCGAACCGGAGACGGCCGGGGGCGACGAGAGAGCCCGCCTGCTTCACGTGCGGGCCCAGGGTCTCGCGAAGAGCGGCGTGGAGCATGTGGGTGATGGTGTGGTGTGCGGCCGCACCCTCGCGCGACCTCTCGTCGACGACCGCTCTCACTCTTTGATCGATACCGAGGCTGCCCCGGGTAACAACGACGCTGTGGGCGATGAGACCGGAAACGGGAGCTTTGGTATCGGTGACGGTGGCGACGCCATCCGGCCCGGCGATGATGCCCCGATCGCCTATCTGACCTCCCCCTTCGGGATAAAAGGGAGTCACCTCGAGGAACACCTCTCCCTTGTCCCCGGTGCGAAGCTCCTTGACTTCCACGCCTTCGCGGGTGAGGGCGACGATGCGAACGTCCTCGACCTGTGTCTTCCCATATCCCTCGAACCGGGACTCGGTTCGACCGCGGATCTCTCCGTAAACGCTGCGGTCGGGAGCGGCGGCGGACTTCTTCCAGGACTCGCGTGCTCGCGCGCGCTGTCCCTCCATCTCGCGCTCGAATCCAGCCTCGTCGACCCGGACACTGGCTTCCTCCGCGATATCGATCGCGAGATCGAGAGGCATCCCGAAGGTGTCGTAGAGCTTGAACGCCGAGCTTCCGCCGAGAACTTTCGTCTTCCGCACCTCGTCCGTCGCGAGCATCTCTTCGAGGGCGGCGATTCCATGGGCGAGGGTCGTCCGGAAGCGGTCCTCTTCCGAGCGGACCACGCGCTCAACGAATTCCCGCGCGAGGACGAGGTCGGGGTAGGCATCCTGCATCTCGAGCACCACGGTTCCGACGAGCTCGAAAAGGAAACTCTCCTGGACTCCGAGCCTCTTTCCGTGGCGCATGGCGCGCCGCAGGATCTTTCGAAGAACGTAGCCCCGGCCTTCGTTCTGGGGCATTACGCCATCGGCGATGAGGAAAGTGGCTGCCCGCACGTGGTCCGCGACAACCCGGAAGGAGACGTCCTCGGGGGAGCTTCCACCGCCGTAGGTCTTTCCCGTGCGTGCCTCGATGGCCTTCAGAATCCCGGTGAACAGGTCGGTCGCGTAGTTGCTCTCCACCTTCTGGACCACGGCGGCGATGCGCTCGAGTCCCATCCCGGTGTCGACGCTCGGAGCGGGAAGGGGAGTGAGGGTCCCATCCTGCGCGCGGTCGAATTGCATGAAGACCAGGTTCCAGATCTCGAGCCAGCGGTCGCACTCGCAGGCGACTCCGAGACACGAGGGGGCCGTGCAAGGGAGGTGGTCCCCCTGAAAAAAATGGACCTCGGAGCAGGGCCCGCAGGGTCCGGTATCGCCCATCGACCAGAAGTTGTCCTTGCGGCCGAGCTCGTGGATGCGCTCCTTCGGGAGGTAGCGCTTCCAGTGCTCGTATGCCTCGGCGTCGCGTGGGACGGCGTCGTCGCCCTCGAAAACGGTGGCGGCGAGCCTCGAGGGATCGAGCTTCAATCTCTCGACGAGGAACTCCCACGCGAGGTCGACCGCCTCCCCCTTGAAGTAGTCTCCGAACGAGAAGTTCCCGAGCATCTCGAAGAACGTGTGATGGCGCGCGGTCACGCCCACGTTCTCGAGATCGTTGTGCTTTCCCCCGGCGCGCACGCACTTCTGAGCGGTGGCCGCGCGAAGATAATCACGCTTCTCGAGCCCGAGGAAGACGTCCTTGAACTGGTTCATCCCCGCGTTCACGAAGAGGAGAGTCGGATCGTTCACCGGGACGAGGGACGAGCTTGGAACGACGCGGTGGCCCTTCGAGGCGAAGAAATCGAGGAAGCCTCGGCGTATGTCTCTCGCTTTCATGAAGTTTCAGTATCCTCGAATTTCAGGGAGGATACCAGTCGGTGCGCGACCTCGGGGGAGAAACCCCGGCCGAGGAGGTGCCTGTAGGCCCGACCCCGTCCGCGCTCTCCCCCGAAGCCGCCGCGCTTCCGGAACTTCTCGAGGGTGCGCCGGGCGGACGCTTCCTCCTCTCCCTCCGGGAACGATTCCGCGAGGGCACTCTCGATGTCAGCATCGGAGATTTGGAGCGCCTTCAACCTCTGCTGGATGCGCGCGGGTCCCCAGTGCTTGCGAGAGGCTGACGCCTGCGCGACCTCCAGTGCGAACGCCTCATCGTTCAGGTAGCCTTTAGCGAGGAGAAACGAGAGAGTCTCCTCGATCTCCCCGGAGGAGTAGCCGGCGCGCGCCATCTTGGAGGAAAGCTCTCCCTGGCTGTGGCTCCTTCGCGCCAGACGCTTGAGGGCGAAGCCCAGCGGCGAGTCAGCTGAACTCGAAGGGGCTTTCCGCTCCCTCACCGCCCTTGTCGTCCATGAAGTCGCTCATGCTCTTCTCCATCTCCTCCTGGGCGAGATCGCTCGTCGACTGGATTCCCTGGATCTTGAGCTTGAACTCATCGGGGTTGCTCGCGCGCCTGAGGGCTTCGTCGTAGGTGATGAGGTCTTTCTTGTAGAGGTTGAAGATGGACTGATCGAACGTCTGCATTCCGTATTGCGAGACGCCGGCGGCGATGGCCTCGTGGATGAGCTTGGTCTTGTCCTTGTTGATGATGCAATCCCGGATGAAGGGAGTCGCGATCATCACCTCGACGGCCGGGACGCGGCCGTGGCCGTCCGCCCGCGGGATGAGGCGCATGGAGATGACCGCCTTCAAGACGCCCGCGAGCTGGAGCCGGATCTGCTTCTGCTGGTGAGGCGGAAAGACGGCGATGATGCGGTTGACGGTCTCCGTCGCGTCGAGAGTGTGGAGGGTCGAGAGCACGAGGTGGCCCGTCTCGGCCGCGGTGATGGCGGTCTCGATGGTCTCGTAGTCCCGCATTTCACCGACGAGGATGACGTCGGGGTCCTGACGGAGAGCGCTCCGGAGCGCGCCCGCGAAGCTCTTGGTATCGACCTCGACCTCGCGCTGGTTCACGATCGACTTCTTGTCCCGGTGGAGGAACTCGATCGGGTCCTCGATGGTCATGATGTGCTCGCACCGGTGGGAGTTGATGTAGTCGATCATGCCCGCGAGAGAGGTCGACTTACCCGAACCGGTGGTTCCCGTGCAGAGGATGAGCCCGCGCGTCTCCTGGGAGATCTTCTCGAGAACGAGGGGAAGGCCGAGCTCGCGGATGGTGAGGATCTTGACCGGGATGACGCGGAGAACGAGTCCGACGGTGCCGCGCTGCTGGAAGACGTTCGCCCGGAACCGCCCGAGTCCAGGCACGCTGTACGCGATATCGATCTCGAGGTTGTCCTTGAACTTCTGCTTCTGGCGGTTGCTCATGATGGAGAACGCCATGGCGATGGTGTCCTCCTGCATGAGCCTCTTCATCTCCACCAGGGGAACCAGCTCGCCGGCGACGCGGATGACGGGGTGGCTTCCTACCTTCAGGTGCAGGTCGGAGGCTTTGCGCTCCGATGCGACTTTCAACAAGTCATTGATGTGCATCTTACTGAGCCCCTTTCGAGCCGGATGGCACGGGCGTTTGGTTCCTCCTCGGCCGAATCAAAAGCATCCCGCCCCGTTCGACGAGCGGGGCATCTCTGGTTGCCGGACCGAGTGAGCTCTCTGAAAAATTGTTCCTGGTATCCATGCTAGGGAAAAACCCTTGTGTTGTCAACGTCTTCGACGTTTCCGATAGGGAGGGACCCCACGTGTTATAGTTGACGCCGCTCGCGACATGTTCCTCCTCGGCCAACAGCTCGGCAAGTACCAGATTCTGAAGCCGCTGGGAAGCGGAGGATTCGGCACCGTCTACCTCGTCCGGGACACCTGGATCGACAAGAAGCTCGCGATCAAGGTGCCCCACAAGCAGAACGGGGAGTTCGACGAGCTCCTGCGCGAGCCGCGGCTCCTCGCGGCCCTCGACCACGAGAACATCGTGAGCATCGTGACCGCGGAGAAGGCCGACGACTACTTCTTCATCGTGATGGAGTATGTCGAGGGCGAGAGCCTCGAAGCCCGGATCTAGAAGACCAAAGGGGTCGAGTTTCCCGTCGCACTCGACTTCGCCCGCCAGGTCGCGACCGCGGTCTCCTACGCCCACCACCAGGGAGTCCTCCACCGGGACCTCAGGCCCGGGAACGTTCTCGTCACCCCCGAGGGCAAGGTGAAGATCACGGACTTCGGCACGTCGCGCTTTCTGGAAGTCGCCGATCGTGCCTCGACCATCATCGGAAGCCCGCCCTACATGGCGCCCGAGCAGTTTCAGGGACGCGCAGTGTTCGCGTCGGACGTCTACTCGATCGGAGTCATCATGTACGAGATGATGACGGGCGTCCTTCCGTACTTCAGCGCGAACCCCCGGCAGCTCGAGAAAATGGCGCTTTCGGGAAGGCTCACGAGGCCGCGCGAGCGGAACCGCGCGATTCCGGCGGAGATCGAGGAAGTGATCCTGAGGGCGCTCGCCCCCATGGTCTCCGATCGGTACCAGCAGGCGGGAGAGCTCCTGGAAGATCTGGGGACGGTGAGCGAGATCGATCGACGGGGCTCGCACCTCGAGGAGATCCGGCAGAGGCTGCGGGCGAGGGAGAAGTCGTCGTCGAGGTTCTGCTGGAACTGCAGGAAGCCCCTCCACGCGCGAACGGCGAGCTGTCCCTTCTGTGGTGAAGCTCAGTAAGAAGAAGAAGAAGAAGAAGAAACGCAAGAGCGTAAGGGTGGCTGACGTGCAGAGTGAGCTAGGGCGCGACGAGGAACAGAGTCAGGGGCCCGAGAGGTCGCCCCACAGGTGCTGAAGGAGAGTTGCGGTGGCGATCGCGGCCGTTTCCGTGCGCAGCGTTCGGGGGCCGAGGCCGAAGAGGGTAACACCACGCGAAGAGGCGAGGGTGAGCTCCTGCTCAGACCAGCCGCCCTCCGGGCCAACGAGGGCGATCACCTTGTCGGTGGGCCCGAGGCCGAGCGGAGGCGCGCCCGGATGCGCCGCCACCACGGGCCCGGGCTCTTCCAGAACGGAAGCGATCGAGCGCGGCTCCTGGACTTCAGGAGTGCGGCTTCGGCCGCTCTGCTTGCAGGACTCGATAGCGATCCGCCGGAAGCGTTCGAGACTCCCTCCCGACCGGCCGCGCTCGGTCTCGAGGGGAATGACGCGGGTCACTCCGAGCTCCGTGAGTTTCTCGATCAGGAAGGACATGCGGTCGCCCTTGGGGGGGGCGACGGCGAGGGTCAACGAGAGCGCCGACTCGCGGGAAGGCTCGGGACCGAGGACGCGGAGCTCGACTTCACGACCCGCGATACGCTGAACCACGGCTCGTGCGGCGCTTCCCCTGCCGTCGAAGAGGCTCACCTCCGCTCCCTCGCGAAGCCTCAGGACGTGAACGAGGTGATGCGCCTGCTCTCGGGAGAGCGACACCCTCTCCGAATCGAGATTCTCGACGTGAAAGCGCCGCTCTCGGCTCACGTCGCAATCACCAGTGCTGCCCAATCGCCCGCCGTCCACGTCTCTTGCACCCGGAGACGGGTGGGAAGCCCGAGGGAGAACTCGTCAACCTCGTCGGCGAGAAGGCCGGAGAGCACGAGACGAGGCGCACGCATGCGGAGGACGGCAACCTCCAGGATCGGCCGAGTGATGTTGGCGACGAGGACGTCCGCTTCGAGCGTGTCGTACTTCTCGTAGCCCGCCGTCTCGACCCGAATGCGTCCGGCGAGCTCGTTTCGCGCCACGTTTTCGCGGGCGCATCGCGCCGCGTCCTCATCCGGCTCGATGGCGATGACTTCGGTCGCGCCGCGAAGGGCAGCCACCATCGCCAGGATCCCCGTGCCCGCCCCAAGGTCGATGACTCGATCACCTGCACGCACGTGGCGCTCGGCGAGAGTCGCCGCGAGCCTCGTCGTGTCGTGCGTGCCAGTGCCGAACGCTTGTTCGGGGTCGATCCTCAGAATCGTCCGCTCGATCGAAGGGCGCGGAAGCCACGTGGGAAGGACGAAGCACGATTCCCCCAAGGCGAATCCCGTGAAGCTCTTCTTCCATGCGGCGAGCCAGTCCTCGACGCGTTGAGGCTCGCCCTCTCGCAGGACGATGCTCGGGATTCGATTCCGGAGATCGCGGGCGACGGCGGCGAGGTCCGCATCCTCGGGAAAGAAGGCGCGCAGACGCGCGGGGTGCTCTTCGGCGCCGAGGCAGCCCCAATCCTGAAGGAACGAGAGCGCGATCTCGAGCTCTTCGGGGTCGCCGTCGACTTCGAGGACGGGGTACGACGGCACGCCTTGGTGAGTCTCAGCCGAAAAGCTTCTCGAAAAAGCTCCGGTCCTTCTCTCGAAAGTGCTCCCCGACGCGGACGGGAGGCGTCACCCCCGCGAGCTTCTCGAAGAGGCCTCTCTGCTCCTTGGTTAGCCTCTGAGGAGTGACGACGCTGATGACGACGAGCTGGTCTCCGCGCCCGCCTCCGTGGAGCCGGGGAACGCCCTTGCCCCGGAGCTTCACGACCGTTCCGCTCTGCGTCCCCTCGGGAATGCTGACGTGCTCGACGCCGTCGATGGTCGGCACCTCGAGCTCGGCACCGAGCGCTGCCTGCGGAAACGTTACGGGGAGCTCCAGGTAGATGTCCTCGCCCTCGCGGCGGAAGAGCTTGTGCCGCTTCACCGAGAGGACGACGTAGAGGTCTCCCGCCGGCCCGCCGCGCATGCCCCTCTCGCCCTCGCCTCCGAGTCTCATCCGCGATCCGGTATCGACACCCGCGGGGATCTTGAGCGTGAGCTCCCGCTCTTTCGCGACCTGGCCCTGCCCCGAGCACGCGGGACAGGGCGAGGGAATCACCTGGCCCGATCCCCGGCAGTGGCCGCAGGGGCGAGCCACGACGAGAAATCCCTGCTGAAGACGGACCTGCCCATGTCCGCCGCAGGTGGGGCAGGGCCGTTTCTGCGTTCCTGGTGCTGCGCCTGTGCCGGAGCACTTTTCGCAGGGCTCCGCGCGCGGAACGAGGATACGGGTCTCCGTCCCGCGCACCGCTTCCTCGAACGTGACCTCGAGGTCGTAGCGCAGGTCCGCGCCGCGGGCGACCCGGCTTCTCCGGCCGCCGAAGAAATCGGAGAACAGGTCCTCGAAGATGCTTCCGCCGCCGAAGATGTCGGTGAACTCCCGGAAGATGTCGGCGTTGACCTGGGGACCGCCCCTTAGCCCCTCGTGGCCGTACTGGTCGTAGACGGAGCGTCTTTCCTCGTCGCTCAGGACGCTGTACGCTTCAGCCGCTTCCTTGAAAGCGTCTTCCGCTTCGGGGTCGTTCGGGTTCTTGTCGGGGTGATACTTCACCGCGAGCTTGCGGTAGGCCTTCTTGATTTCCTGTGCGCTCGCCCGGCGGTCGACCCCGAGGACGTCGTAGTAGTCGCGTTTTGCGGTGCTCGCCAATATTGACTCCGTATCAATGCCGTGGGGCCCCACCCCCACGGCTCTCGCTTCGCGACTCGCTCCGCTCGCGCTGCGCTCGGGTTGAGGACTCCAGCTTTCGACCTCCGATTATAGGTCAGCCGCGCATCATCGCCTGGCCGAGCGCCTCCGCGGTGGTCTCGAGAGTAGAGAGGGCCGCCTGGAGATCCTCGAGCGAGCCTTCACGGGTCTGCTCGGCGCGGCTGAGAGCCGCCGTCGCTTGCGTGCGCTCCTGGTCGGTGAGCTTGGCCTGGAGGAGCTCGTAGGTCTTGCGCGTGCTCTGGATGAGCCCCTGGAGCTGGGCCGTCACCTTCTCCCGCTGGCGCATTCCTTCCTCGCGCTTCGCCTGCTTGTCCGCCTCGGTCCGCGCTTTCTCGACCTCGGACTGGGTGAGGCCGCTCGCGGCGCGGACGGTGATGTTCTGCTGCCGGCCCGTCGCCTGGTCGAGGGCGGTGACCTGCACGATTCCGTTCACGTCGATCTCGAACGTGACCTCGATCTGGGGCACACCTTTGGGGGCGGGAGCGACGTCGGTGAGCATGAACTTGCCGAGGGACGTGTTCTCGTGGGCCATCGTGCCTTCGCCCTGGAGCACGTGGACCTCGACCTTGGTCTGGTTGTCGGTGACGGTGGTGAAGATCCGGCTCTTCTTGGTGGGGATGTTCGAGTTGCGCTCGATGAGGGGAGTGAAGGTGCCGTCCTTGGTCTCGATGCCGAGGGTGTGAGGGGTCACGTCGAGAAGGACGAGGTCGGTCACCTCGCCCTGGAGGATGCCGGTCTGGATGGCGGCTCCGATCGACACCACCTCGTCCGGGTTGACGCTGCGGTTGGGCTCCTTGGCGAAGATCTTCTTGATGGTCTCGAGGACTTTCGGGGTCCGGGTCTGGCCGCCGACGGGGATCACTTCGTCGAGCTCCTGCCGGCTCAGCCCCGCCTCTTTGAGCGCGTCCTCGCAGGGCTGCACCGTGCGATCGAGGAGCGGCTGGATCATCTGTTCGAACTTGGTTCGGGTGAGGACGGTGTTCAGGTGCTTGGGACCGCTCTGGTTCGCGGAGATGAAGGGGAGGACGATCTCCGCCTGCGGCTGCGTCGAGAGCTCGCACTTCGCCTTTTCCGCCGCCTCCTTCAGCCGCTGAAGGGCCATCCGGTCGCCGCGGAGGTCGATTCCGTTCTCCTTCTGGAACTCCTCCACCAGCCAGTTGATGATGAGCTGATCGAAATCCTCTCCACCGAGGTAGGTGTCGCCGCCCGTCGCGAGCACCTGGTAGATCCCGTCGTTGAGCTCGAGGATCGAAATATCGAACGTTCCTCCGCCCAGGTCGTAGACCGCGACCTTTCCGGACTTCTTCTCGATCATCCCGTAGGCCAGAGACGCGGCCGTGGGCTCGTTCAGGATGCGCTGCACCTTCAGGCCGGCGATGGTGCCGGCGTCCTTGGTCGCGTTTCGCTGCGAGTCGTTGAAGTACGCGGGGACGGTGATGATCGCTTCCTCGACTGGCTCGCCGAGGTAGTCTTCCGCCGCCGCCTTCAGCTTCTGGAGCACGATGGCCGAGATCTCGGGCGGGCTGTACACGCGGTTATCGATCTGGAGGTGGGCGTCTCCGTTCGCCGCCTCGATGATCTGGTAGGGGAGGACCTTCGAGGCGTTCTGGACCTCGCTGGAGTTGAAGCGCCTCCCGATGAGCCGCTTCACCCCGTACACGGTGTTCTGCGGGTTGGTGAGGGCCTGGCGCTTCGCGATCTGGCCCACGAGCCTTTCGCCCTTGCTGGTGAAGGCGACGATGGAGGGAGTGGTGCGAGCGCCCTCCTGGTTGGGGATCACCTGAGGGGTACCCCCTTCCATGACCACGATGCAGGAGTTCGTGGTTCCGAGATCGATTCCGACCACCTTGCTCAATGTCGTGCTCCTTCCATTCTCAATCGGCCCCCCGGACGGGCTCGCTCTCGGCCTCGGGGGTCTCGTCCCCCGGGCTGGAGGGCGCTCTCGCGACGCTCACCATCGCCGGCCGAAGCATGCGATCCTTGAAGAGATATCCCTTCTGGAAGACCTCGAGCACCGTGCCTTCGGGGTGCGCTTCGGTCTCGATCTGGCTCACCGCCTCATGGACGTGGGGGTCGAATAGCTTCCCCTGGCTTTCGACCTCGGAGAGTCCCATGCGCGTCAGGATTTCCTGGAGCTGCCGGTGAATGATGGCGACGCCGTCGCGGATCTGTTGCTCGGTCGCGCCCGCCGCGGCCCGAAGGGCGCGCTCGAGGTTGTCGAGAACCGGAAGAACCTCTTTCACGACGTCGGCGCCCGCATAGCGCAGAAGCTCGAGCCTCTCGCGCTCCATGCGCTTGCGGTAGTTCTCGAACTCCGCCTGCTTTCTCTGGGCGAGCTCCCGCATCTCCGTCGCTTCTTTGCGCAGCCGCTCGATTTCCGAGTCATCGGCCCGCAATTCGAGCCCGGTCTCATTCTCGGCTTCCGGGGGCGTCTCTGCTGCCGGAGAAGGCGTCTCGCCGGCGGATGGGGACACGTCGGGCTGAGTTTCGACTTCGACTTCGGCCTGAGTCAAGTTCTTCCTCTTTCGTCTCGACATGAACACTCGCCCGCTCCCGGCCGCCCGCCCGCGGCGGAGGGGCCAGCGCCTTTTTTACGATGAGTTCTCAGAAATTCAATGATTCGGCCCGTTCCCGCCGACCTCGGTGATAGCCGCCGAGAGCGAGCACGCGATGCAATCGACCACGGATATGTGCCGGGCGTACTCCATGCGCGTCGGTCCCATGATGCCGATCGCGCCGAGCTCCTTGTCGCCATCGCTGTAACGGGCTCCGATGAGGGCGATCCCCTCGAGATCCGGGCACTGTGCCTCGGAGCCGATGACGATCTGGAGTCCGGCTCCTTCGAGACAAGCATTCAGAATGCTGACCAGCCGCTGCCTCTCTTCGAGGGTGGCGAAGAGCTGCTGCGCGCGCTCGACGTTCTTCACGAACTCTGGCTCCCCGAGCATTCGCGACGTCCCTTCGAGGTGGACCTCGGCTTCGGGCCGTTCGGAGAACGCGGCCTCGGCGATGGTGAGCGCGTTCTTGACGAGCCGGTTGACGACGAGCTCGATCTCCTTCATTCGGAGAAGCAGAATCTCCCGCGCCTCGACGAGGGTGAACCCGCTGAACTGCTCCTCGAGGTAGCGCGCGCACTGCGCGAGGTCCTCACCGGCGAGGTCCTCCGGGATCTCCGCGATGCGGTGGATCACCTGCCCGGCCCCTGAGACGAGCATGACCAGAATCCGGCGGGGTGCGAGGCGGACGAAGTCCACGTGGCGAAGGATGGTGTGGCTCACGTCGGGTCCGGTGACGAAGCCCACCATGCCCGTCATGTTGGAGAGAAGCCGTGAAGTCCGGCGGACGAGCTCCGGAACCCCTCCTTCGGAGTGCCGGATCTGCGCGCGGATGAAGCTCTCGTCCGGCCGCGACAACTCGAGGCTATCGGTGAGTGTTCCCACATAGAACCGGTAGCCGCGGTCGGTCGGCACCCTGCCGGCGGAAGCGTGGGGCTGATAGAGGAACCCCATCTGCTCCAGGTCGGACATGATGTTGCGGATGGTGGCGGGGGAGAGTCCCTGGGAGTTGAGCCTCGATAGAGTACGCGAGCCCACGGGTTCCCCGGTCGTGATGAACAGGTGGACGGTCTGCTGCAGAATCTCCCGGCTGCGGCTATCGATTACCGAGGAATCCATTGGTTCGGACGTCGTCGATTCACGCGCCAGGGACCTGAGCCCGCGCGCCTTTCGAACAGCGGCGAAGACGCTAAATCTTTTTTACCAAACAGCTTCCACGTTGTCAACCTCGCTCCGACCGATACTTCTGCCGAAGCACGCAAAGCCGCTCCCGCTCCTCACCGGAGAGCCCCTCGGAAGATGCCTTGGCGTCGAAAAGCTCCTCAAAGGAGCGCTTCAGGGTCGTAATGAGAAGATCGTGGGAGACGGGCTTTGGTGAAAGGTCGTCGAACCCGACCGCTTGGAGGGGCACCCCGTTCCTCCCCTCCGGTTGCAGCTTCTCCCAGAAGCCGGCGTCGACCCTGCTGAGAATGGATCCGTGCTGGAGGAAAGCCCGCCGACCCCGGCGTTGGGTGCTCGCGACGATTTTCCGCCCGCCGGACGTGACCTCATGCGGGCAGGGGAGCGCGAGACAGGGAACGTGGAGCCCGGGCTCGGGCGCGCGGGAGCCATCGGGGGCGGGGGGGTCGAGCGGGATTCCAATTCGCGTGAGGGCACGTCGGATCGCTTCGCTTACCGTGCCGTAGAGGGCGCGAACACCGAGACCGCGGAAGACGCCGTCCACGGGAGCCGCCACCGAGTACGTGATCTCGTGCTGGTGCAGCAGTGCGCGGCCACCGGTCGGCCGCCGGACCCAGTCCACACCAAGCTCGCGGCACCGGGCGACGTCGACCGCTTGCTCGATCTTCTGCCGGTAGCCGATGCTCACCGTCGGCGGGTCGAATCCGTAGAGCCGAACGGTGGCCGGTCCAGAGTCCTCACCGGCGGAAAGAAAGATCGCCTCATCGACGGCCATGTTGAAGGCGCCCTCGCTCGCGCCGTCGAGGAGGAAGCGGAACCGCAATTAAAGAAGCTCGTCGATCAGCGTGTGATCTCTTCCTTGAGAGGCAGCCACTGCGAGGGAAGTGAGTCGCCCTTTGTAGGTGTTGACGCCGGCACGGAGCGCCTCGTCATCGCGCATGGCACGGACCACGCCCTTGTTCGCGATGGTGAGCGCGTAGGGGAGCGTGACGTTCGTGAGAGCGTACGTGGACGTCCGGGGCACGGCGCCCGGCATGTTGGCGACGCAGTAGTGGACGACGCCCTCTTCGACGTACGTCGGATCGCTGTGGGTCGTCGGCCGCGTCGTCTCGACGCAGCCTCCCTGGTCGACGGCGACGTCCACGATGACCGCGCCGTTCTTCATCTGCCGCACCATCTCGCGGGTGATGAGTCTCGGTGCGGAAGCACCGGGGATGAGCACCGCTCCCACCACCATGTGGGCGCGCACCACGCTCTCGCGGATGGTGATGGGGTTGGACATGAGAGTGGTGATGCGTCCACCGAAGATGTCATCGAGGTACTGCATGCGCGCGAGGCTCTTGTCCAGGACGGTGACGTGCGCCCCGAGGCCGACGGCCATTTTCGCCGCGTTGAGGCCAACCACACCTCCGCCGACGATGACGATGTCGCCCCGGGGAACACCAGGGACACCGCCCACGAGCATGCCGAGGCCGCCCTCCGCTTTCTCGAGATAGTGCGCCCCCTCCTGAATCGCCATCCGGCCTGCGACTTCGCTCATCGGAGTGAGAAGGGGAAGGGTGCCGTCGGGTGCGGTGATGGTCTCGTACGCGATTCCGGTAACTCCGCGGGAGACGAGCGCCTCGGTGAGCTCCTTCATCGGCGCGAGGTGAAGGTAGGTGAAGAGGATCTGTCCCTCGCGAAGCTTGGCGACTTCGGGGGTGAGAGGCTCCTTCACCTTCACGATCATCTCCGCCTTTGCGAAGACTTCGTCGGCGGTCGGCAGGATCGAAGCACCCGCAGACTCGTAGTCGTCGTTCGTGATGCCGCTTCCGATGCCGGCACCGCTCTCGACATAGACATCGTGACCGGCCTCGGTCAAGGTCTTGACGCCGCCGGGCACGAGCCCGACGCGATACTCGTTGTCCTTGATTTCCTTGACGGTTCCGATCTTCATGATTCAATGCGGACGGGGGGAGCTCGAGCTTTCGGCCTCGGCTCCCCCGGGAGGTGAGCTGGTCTCGGGGAGGGAGCCCGTGCGATCCTCGGGCTTCGCCCCTTCCAGCTGTGCCATCTTGCTGGCCCCCCGGAACGTCGCGCCCTCGGCAACCACGATCGCGCGCGAGGCGATGTTGCCGAACACTTTTCCGGTGGCGGTGATCTCGACTTTCTTCGAGCCCTCGCAGTCGCCGCGGACCGTGCCCCGCACGATGAGGACCTGCGCCTCGATTCGGGCCTGGACGTCCCCGGTGGCGCCGACGACGACCCGCGTGCCGTGGATCTCGCCTTCGACCTTTCCGTCGATGAGCATTTCCGCGGAGCTTCGGAGCTCGCCTTTGATGTGGGCGTCCTTGCCGATCACCGTGGGCGCGTCCGTTGCCGGGCTCGGAGCGGCCGGCTCGCGCCGCTCTCGGGCGGGAACCGAAGTGACACTCGCACTCGTCTCGGGCTTACCACCAAACAGTCCCACGGCGCCTCCCTGGAGTTCAAAATTTGGAGCGGGCGACGGGATTCGAACCCGCGACACCAAGCTTGGGAAGCTTGTACTCTACCAACTGAGCTACGCCCGCTCGCGGCATTCGGGAGGAGAGTATACCGCGCCCCGACTGCCGGATCTAGCTGCTCAAGTGGACGACAACCGGCTGTAGTCCGTGATGACCGATTTGTCGCCAAGGACGGCTCCGCGGCCCACGAAGGCGTGGTGGCCGACGTGGGCGCTCCGGCCGAGAATGGCCCCGTCGACACGGGCCTCTTCGCCGATGCGCACGTTCGCCCAGAGCACGGAATCCGCGACGGTTGCGCCCTCCTCGATCCGGCAATTCGGACCAATGACCGCGTACGGCTCCACCACCGCCCTCGCCTTCACGACGCTTCCCGCGCCGATGTAGGCCGGGCCGGTCAAACGCGATCCCGCTTCGACCGTCGCCTCGGGGTCGACGTAGGTCCCGCCGGCGTTCGGGTGAAACTCGCGGAAGGGGAGGACGCCCGAGAGGATGTCCCGGTGGACCTTGAGGTACTTCTCCGGCGTCCCGATGTCGATCCAGTAGCCGCGATGCACGTAGGCGTAGAAGGGCACGCTTTCGCGCAGGAGGTGCGGGAAGAAGCCGCGTTCGAACGAGTAGCTCTCGCCCGCCGGGATGTAGCCCAGGAGCTCGGGCTCGAGAATGTAGACTCCGGCGTTGATCGTGTCGCATGTGATCTCGTCGTAGCCCGGCTTTTCGAGAAAGCGGAGCACTCGTCCGGCGTCATCGGTCTCGACGAGTCCGTAGGCGGACGGGTTCGCGACGGGGGCCAGCACGATCGTCGCTTTCGCCCCGACTTCCTCGTGAAAACTCAGGACCGCGCCCAGATCGAGATCGCTCAGGACATCGCCGTTGAACACGACGATCCGGCTCGTGAGGAGCGGGGCGGCGTTTTTCACGGCGCCCGCCGTTCCGAGGGGCTCGAGCTCCATGGTGTAGTGGATCCGCACTCCGAGGTCGCTTCCGTCCCCGAAGATCTCCTCGATGCGCCGAGGCTGATACGAAAGCGAGAGGACGATCTCGTCGATCCCCGTCTCTTTGAGCAGCTCGATCTGGAGCGCGAGGAAGGGACGGGTGAGGATGGGGACGATGGGCTTCGGGGTATGAAGGGTGAGGGGGCGGAGGCGGGTGCCCTTTCCACCCGCGAGAATCACGGCAGTCATTTGGGCGAATCAAGGTTATCATTTTCAGCGCCTCGTGACGTGACAATTGGACTTTCTCGAGGGCGTCGGGCAAAATCCAGAAGATGTGATGTCCCTTCCGAATCTTCCCAACGCCCTCACGCTCATCCGGATCTTCCTGGTCCCGATTCTCGTCGTCGTGCTTCTCACGCGCACAGACCGCTGGGAGTTGATCGGAGCGGCAATTTTCGCGGTCGCGGCCGTCACCGACTGGCTCGATGGCTACCTCGCCCGGCGCCGGAAACAGGTAACCACGCTCGGGATCATGCTCGATCCCGTCGCCGACAAGCTCCTCGTGTCGGCCGCGTTCATCAGTATGGTGGAACTGGGGCTCGCTCCGGCCTGGATGGTGGTCGTGATCGTGGGCCGCGAGTTCGCGGTCACGGGCCTGCGGATGGTCGCGATTGAGCAGGGAATCACCATCCCGGCGAGCCCTCTCGGAAAGGGGAAGATGGCGACGCAGGTCGCAGCCATTCTCCTTCTCATCCTGGGAGAGAAGTTCCTGGGACCGCTCGCGGCGCTGGGCAAGGCCACGCTCTGGGTGACGGTCGCCCTGGCCCTCGGATCCGGCCTCGACTACTTCCTGAAGTTCTATCGGAAAGTCGCGACGGAGCTTCCGTCCGGAAGCCGGACGTGAAACGGAAGCGGGTCCTCGATTTGCTTTCTGGAAGGCTGCTCCGGGTGTACGTCGGTCCCAACGCCGAGGGGGCGCTTCACGGGGAGAGGGGAGTGCTCCTGGGCGCACGCCGTGCGTCCTGGGTCGACGTCCTCGAGTTCGAGTCCTGCCCTCACGCCCGGGTCCGAGCTCTCGTCGATCTTCGGTTCTCGAGCGCGACCCCGTGGGACGTCGTGGGACTGAGTCTTTCGTCCCGTGATGTGGCGAGTAGACGGGAAACCCTTTTGAGAGAGCTGGTCCCCGGGGACGTGATCCTCACGGAGGCAGGCGCGAGGATTCACACCGGCACCGCCTTGGTGGAGGCACCGGTTCAGGGAGCTCGCAGACGAACGACTACTTGAGCTCGACCAGATCGCCCGTCAGGATGTAATCCTTGCTCTCGATGATCCTCGCGGTCGAGTGCTCGCGCTGAACCGTGAGGACCGCGAGGGTGCCGAGCACTTTGCGCGGGGCGTCGTCGTAGAGGTAGCGGAAGATCGTAAAGATGTTCCCCGGAACGATGCCGTCTTCCTGGCCCACATCGATCGAGACCAGGTAACCCTGTCCGAGAGTGGCCAGGTCGTCGAGAGAGGCGACGATTTTCCCTCGCGTCCGCCCGGTCTCCGGAGTGAGGCGGGTCGGTGGATCTTCGACGGGGAGCAGGGGAACGGGAATCGGTTCGAACGGCGTCAGGTAGTCGTTCACTTTCACGTCGAGACATGCCTGAACGATTTCCGCCATCGCCGTCTCTTCCTGGACGGCGAGGATGCGGAGCCATCCGGTCCGGCGGACGTAGTCTCCGCCCTGGCCCGAGGTGAAATCGACCTTCCTCTGAATGTAGTAGCTGTCGCCCGCGCTGACGCCGTCCTCGGAGCCGCGGTTCAAGTAGACGACATCGCCGGTCGCGAGACCATCCTTGTGGCCGTCCTCTTCGCTTCCAAAGATGCGGAAATCGTCGTCCGCCTCCTCACGCAGATAGCCCGTGCATTGAATCGATATTTCTTCGTACGCGGGTCGGAACCGCGGTCCGGAGGGACCCCCCGGTTGGCCCGCCACGCCCGGACCGCCGGGCCCTGCGGGGCCACCTTCTACGCCGGGTTCGCCCGGAGCGCCGGGTCCGCCCGGACCGCCGGGAGCTCCCGGCTCCTCCCCCTCGCCGCGCACGACATCGAGGTCGGGAATGCGAAGCGGGTCGCCGGGATAGATGAGATGCGGGTTCTCGATGTATCGATTGGCGTCCCAGAGCTGGGGCCAGAGAAAAGGATTGCGGAGGTACGTGTTCGAAATGTCCCAGAGCGTGTCTCCGCGCTGGATGATGTGAAGCTCGGTTCCCTCCGGGTAGCTCGTGGGCGCCTGGTACGGCGACCAATGAGGCTCCACCACGATGTCGTTGGCGGACGCCGGTTGCGCGACCCCGGGCTCCGGTTCCTGTCCGGGTACGGGAGGGGCGACTAGGCCCGAGACCACGAGGAAGGGGAGGGCGAGAACTCGGCCGGGGAAGAGCGGACGTCGGGAGATAGTCCGCGAAGCTCGCGTCGTCACGACAAACCTCCACATGGGAAACGGAACGTAAGTTTTGAATCAATGTAACAGCTCGATCTCGTAGCTGTCAAGCCGTTTTTTGCGCGAGGATTGAAGTGCTACTTTAGCTCTCGGGTGCCGTTCGCAACCTGGAGGGTTGCGATCACCGCCTGGGCTTCCTCACGAAATTCACTGTCTGGATACTCATCGACGACGTGTTGGAAGTGCGGGAGGGCGTCGCCGAGCTGGCCGCACATCTGGAACGCGGATCCCAGGCGGAAGTGGAGCTCGTCCTTGCGCTTGTAGGAAGGGTACTTCTCCAGGACGTGGTTGAACCGCGCGATGGCGGCGCGGCATGCCTTTCGAATCTGGAGGTAAAAGAGGCCTTTCTGGAACTCGGATTCCGCGAGCGTCTCGTAGCACTCCTCGAGGAGCTTCCGCCCCTCCTCGGCGTAACGGGAGTTCCGGTAGAGCTCGATCAGTTTCTCGAACTCCTCGATCGCGAGAGCCGTCGGATCCTGGTCACGGTCGGGGCTGTGGACCTGGCGGTAGTTGCCGTATCCGATCTGGAACTGGGCGTAGTCCGCTCGAGGGTGATTGGGAAAGAACGTGAGGAAGTCCCGGTATTCCGCGATCGCGAGCACCAGGTTCCCGCTGCCCTTCTGGTTGAAGTAGGAGTCGGCGACGCCGAGCCGCGCGTCGCCTGCGAGCTGGCTCCTCGGGTAGCTGTCGAGAAGCTGCTGGAAGTAACCGCGCGCCTCCTCCCATTTTTCACGCTCCAGGGCGTCGCGTCCCAGAGCGAGAAGCCTCTCATCTCCCTGGGCCGGGCCGGAGAGGACGTCGGGCCGCTTGCCGCCACAGCCGGTGAGCCATTGGCTCGCAGTCAGGGCGACGAGGACGAGCGCCGCCCGCGCGGCCGCGCGGGCGCCACGGACGGGGGAAGGAGTCGGTCGCAATGATCTAATCCCGACCAGGCAGCATAGACGACGATTGCCCTCGAATCCAATCCCACTCCTTTTGAAGCCCCTCAGGCAGACCGGTTTGCGGCTGGTAGCCGAGGTCGCGCCGGGCGGCGGTGGTGTCGGCGTAGGTGTCGCGCATGTCGCCTTTTTGCTTCTGCTCCATCACCACCTCGACCTCGCGTCCGGTGAGCTTACCGACGGTTTCGATGACCTCGAGCATCGAGACGCGAGAGCCGCCCCCGATGTTGTAGACCGCGCCTCCGCGGCCGCGCTCCGAGGCGACGATGGTAGCGGCGACGGCGTCGGTGACGAAGGTGAAGTCCCGGGTCTGCTGGCCGTCGCCGAAGAGATGGAAGGGGGTCTTTTCGCGGGCGCACTTCAGGAGCCGGTGGAACGCCATGTCCGGACGCTGCCTCGGGCCGTACACCGTGAAATAGCGAAGGGAGACGGTGGGCACACGGTGGTTCACGAAGTAGAGCTCGCAGAGCTTCTCGGCGGCGAGCTTGCTGACGCCGTAAGGCGAGACGGGATGGAGAGGGACGTCCTCGACCATGGGAAGCGGCGCCGAATCGCCGTATACCGAGGACGAGGAGGCAAAGACGAAGGACCGGATCCTCGTTCCGACGGCGGCCTCGAGGAGCATTTGCGTCGCGAGGATGTTGTTGTCGGTGTAGATGGCGAAGTCCGCGCCCCAGCTCGCGCGGACGCCGGCCTGGGCGGCGAGATGAAAGACGCGGTCGCAGCCGTCGAGGACCCGCGCGAGCTCCATCTCCTGGAGGGCCCCTTCCCGGAGCTCGAACCGCTCGCTTCCGTTCAGATTCTCGAGGTTTTTCTCTTTCACCGAACGAGGGTAGTAGTCGAGAAAGGAGTCGATGCCGATGACTTTCTCGCCGCCCGCGACGAGTGCTTCGGCGAGGGTCGAGCCGATGAATCCGGAGACACCGGTGACGAGCGCGGTCATTCGAGGAGCTCCCGGAGCCGACGCGGAAGACGGCACGGCTTTCCGTCCCGGTCAGTGGGGACGTGCAGAGTCGAGCCGCTCGCGAGGAGGACGCCATCCTGCGCGCGGGACAGCTCGTAGTCGAACTGGAGCCGCGCGCGCGAAGGCCGGCTCGCCCGGGTCACGATGTTGACGACATCGTCGTAGCGCGCGGGCTTATGGTATCGGCAATGGGCCTCCACGACCGGCAGGTAGATCCTCTCCCTTTCCTCGATCTCTCGATAGCTCTCGCCGAGCTGGCGCAGGAGATCCGTGCGTCCGACTTCGAACCAGGTGAGATAGTTGCCATAGTAGACGACGCCCATGCCGTCGGTCTCAGCGTAGCGGACGCGCACCTGGGAGGTCGACTGATTCAAGCAGGCACCGCCGACAGCATCCGTCGGATGACCTCCGCCGGATCCTTGGCCTTGAAGATGGCGGAGCCCGCGATCACGACGTCGATCCCCGCGAGAGCCGCCCGGGGCACGCGCTCCGCGTTCATCCCGCCGTCGATCTCGATCTCGAGAGCGAGCCCCCGCTCCCGTGCGAATCGTCGCAGTGTTTCCGCCCGCTCGAAGCTCCCCTCGATGAAATCCTGGCCACCCCATCCCGGGTTCACGGACATGATGATGGCGTAGTCGGCAAGCGGCAGGAGCTCTTCCACTGCGGAAAGAGAGAGGCCGGGATTCAGGGCGAGCCCGGCCTTGCGCCCGCGCTTTCCGATCGACGTGAGCGCGAGATGAGGGTGATGGATGGACTCGGGGTGAAAGGCGACCATATCGGCCCCGGCGTCGACGAACGCGTCGATCCACCGGTCGGCGCTCTCGATCATCAGGTGCACGTCGAGGGGGAGGCGCGTCGAGCGGCGGATGGCTTCCACCACCATGGGCCCGAACGTCAGGTTGGGAACGTAGTGGCCGTCCATCACGTCGACGTGGAGCTGGTGAGCTCCCGCCCGTTCGACCCGTTCGATCTCGGAGGCGAGCTTCGCGAAATCGGCGGAGAGAATGGAGGGAGCGATTCGCATGTGTCAGGCGCCCTTGCTGAGAAAGAGTACGATGCGATCCCGTTTGAACACCTTCACTCCGGGCGCGGGGACTTGCCGCACCACGACGTTCTTCGGCACGCCCGGGTAGGGGACGAGACGGACCTGCGAGATCTTGACTTGGCCGCGAGAGATCTGATCCAGAATCTCGACGTAGTTGCGGCCGATGAAGTCGGGCATCACGTAGGCGCTGTCGAGGTATCCGCGAGACAGGAGCACCGCCACTTCCGACGTCTCCGCCACGTCCTCGTATGCCGACGGCGACTGCGCGACCACGGTATCGGGAGCGTAGACCTCGCTGTGGATCTCGACCACCCTTCCCAGGCGGAAGCCGCCCTGCTCGAGGATGAGCTGCGCGGACTGGAGGGTCTCTCCCTCGATCCGGGGGACGGTGTGCTTCTGGGGCCCGAGGCTCACCCACACCCGGACGGAGCGGCCCTTCTTGAGCGTGGTGCCGGGCGGGGGAATCTGCTCGGAAATGAAATCCTGGGGAACGCTCGCGTGGAAGCGGCTTCCTTCGACGACGAGCTGAAGCTCCTGCCGCCGCAGGCTCTCGCCCGCTCCCTCGACGCTCGAACCCGCGAGGTTCGGGACGGCGACTTCGTTGCTGCGCACCGCGAGGGTGAAGGTGATGGCGGCGGAGATGACAGCGGTGGCGAGAAGTCCGGCGGCGAGAAGTGCTACCTCGAGGACGCGCACCAGAGCGGCCCGCGCTCGCCGAGAGCGCACACCTGTCGCCATCCGAGATTCCCGCGTCTTCGGGCCCGGAGGCGGAGCTCCGTTCTTCGGTCGTCCTTCGAGGAGCCTCTCCCCGGCCTCGCGCTCGGAGCTCACGCGGATATTCTATCGCGGGTCATTCGGCTGCGTCAGCGCCGGACAAGGATTGCTGCGAAGTACGCGTCCATATCGTCGAGTTCAGGAGATGTACGGAAGAAGCCATCCGCATCCGCCAAGTGGCGGGCGGGCTCCGGAAGGCTCGACCCGGCGGGAATTCTCCGGAACTCTGTCGATTCCGAAAGACAGCGCTCGACGACTTCTTCGTTCTCCTCGGGCTCGGAAGAGCAGGTGGCGTAGACCAGGCACCCGTGCTCGGCGAGCAGGCGCGACGCGGATCGGAGAAGCTCCATCTGGAGCGCGGCGAACACCTCGAGATCCTTTGGCTCCACACGCCACTTGACGTCCGGGTTTCGCCGCACGGTCCCGAGACTGCTGCAGGGGACGTCGAGGAGGATTCGGGAGAACCGCGTATCGAAGGGAAGCCGCCTCCCGTCAGCGAGAACGAAACGGAGGTTCTCTCGTCCAGCGGTGAGCTCACGCAAGAGTCGCATCCGCCGCCGTCTCCTCTCGACCGCGATAACGCACCCCTCGGAGGCGATCTCGCTCATCAGGGCCGCTTTGCCTCCGGGCGCGGCACAGAGGTCGAGCACGCGATCGGACCTGCGGATGTCGAAAAGGAGCGGCACGAGCTGCGAGCCGGCGTCCTGTGGGTAGACGAGCCCCCTCTGCAGAAGCGCGCTCCCCGAGGGTTTCCCCGATCGGACGCGCAGGCAGCGAGGCACCTCCGGAACGAGCTCGGTCTCCACGTTCTCTCGCGCGAGCTCCTCTCTCGCCGGCTCGACCTCGATGCGGGTCGAGACCCGAAGAAACGTCGGAGGCGTCTGGTTCTGCGCTCGACACCTCGCCTCGGCGCGCTCGAGGCCGAGCGTCGTGAGGTATCTCTCCGCGAGCCATCGAGGATGAGACAGGCTCGAGGTGAGATAGCCCAGCGGATCCTCTTCCTTCTTCGGGAAAGGAGGAGTGTCCGGCTGCCGCAGGGCGCTTCGAAGGACCGCGTTCACCAGCCCCTTGCCGCGCGCGGCTCCGTACGCCTCGGCGAGACGCACGGATTCGTCCACCGCCGCCCGCGCCGGAACGCGATCGAGGTGGGCGATCTGGTAGAGCCCGATGCGAAGGGCCAGAAGAATCGCGGGATCGAGCTCCGAGAGCGGACGGCGCGCATGGTGCGCGAGGATCCAGTCGAGGCGCCCGCGAAGGCGGAGGACGCCGAAGACGATTTCCATCGCGAGGTCGCGGTCCGAAGGCGAAAGCGAACGGTACGGAGCCGATGCCAGGAGGCTTGCCGGCTCGCCCTTTCGCTCGTCCACCCGCCGCAGGACTTCGAAGGCGGTGCTTCGAGCGAAAGAGACGGGTCTCCGTGCGCGCACGGTGTTAGATTAGCTCCACCATGGCTGGATCGCCGCTTCCGCCCGCGAGTACACCCGGCGCGCGCGAGGCGGCGAAGGCGGAGCGCGAGGAGAAGGGCAACGACGCTACGGCATCCGCGCAAGCCGCCCCATGAGCCGGAGCAGGCGATCGGGGTAATCCGTGAGGATCCCATCGACGCCGAGCTCCAGCATGCGCTCCAGATCCTCCTCCTCGTTCACCGTCCACACGTGCACCTGAACGTTGAACGAATGCGCCGCCTCGAGCAGCTCCGGGCGAATCACGTGGATGCCCCCGAAGTACTCCGGGAACTGGAATGCCATCGCCGGACTGCGATAGAGGCTCCCGAGCCGCAGCCGGCCGAGCTGATAGAAGAGGAGGCCTTCTCGCATCGTGGCGCTGGTCGCGACCTCTGGACACGCGCGGCGAAAAGCGGCCATCGGCTCGTGCTCGAAAGACGCGACGATGACCTGTTGGGCGAAACCGTTGTCCCGGAGCATCCCGCAGAGAGTGATCGCGAGAGCCGGGTCGAAGTCCTTCATCTCCACGTTGAGCCGCGCACCGGGAAATCGACCCATCACTTCGAGGAAAGTTGGGATCACGAGGCTGCTTCCGCGATAGGGATGGGAAACGACGCCCGCGCGCTCGGACTCGAACCGATATCCCGGGTCGAGCGCGCGGAGCTCTTCGAGCGTGAGCGCATTCACCCGGCCGTTCCCCTCGGTCGTCCTCTCGACCGACGCGTCGTGGTGGACCACGATCTGGCCGTCCGCGGTGCCGCGGAGGTCCATCTCCAAGACGTCGACGCCGAGATCCAGCGATCGCTCGAAGGCGAGAAGCGTGTTCTCGGGCCAGAGGCCGCGCCCGCCCTGGTGGGCGATGGCGAGCGTGCGCTTGCCTGCGAAGACAGGGTGACTCTCTACCTGCATGCGGGGATGGAGGAGAGCGAAGTAGAGGTAGAGGGTCAGAATCGCGCCGGCGAGGTAGAGGGCGAACCGGCCAGCGCGCATTGCGCGCGCATTCTAGCCCGACAGAATATCGTCGACGAGCTCTGGCGTCAGCGGTTCGTGGAACAAGCTTCCCTGACCGAAGGCGCACCCGAGGCCGATGAGCTCCTGGAGCTGCTCCTCCGTTTCGACCCCCTCGGCGATGACGTCCATTCCCAGGTTGTGCGCAAGCCCCACGATGGTGCGGACCGCGATCCAGTTGTCCCCGCCGGCGCGAAGGTTGCGCACGAAGGAGCGATCGATCTTGAGAGTGTCGATCTCGAATCGATGGAGGTAGCCGAGCGAGGAGTAGCCCGTCCCGAAGTCATCGAGGTGAATGCGCACTCCGAGGCTCTTGAGCTGGCCGAGAATCCCGACCGCCGAGTCCGCCTTCTGCATGACGACGCTCTCCGAGACGTCGAGAGCGAGGCTTTGCGGGGAGAGCCCGGTTGCGGCGAGAACCTGTTCCACGCGGTCGGCGAGGTCCGGCTGGAAGAGCTGCTTGTCGGACAGGTTGACGTGGATCGCAAGCTGCCCGCGTTTCTCGGCCCGACCCTGCCACCGGCAGGCCCGCGAGCAGGCCTGGCGAAGCACCTGGAATCCGAGCTCGACGATGAGGCCCGTCTCCTCCGCGGCGGGGAGGAACGCGGAGGGCGGGAGGAGTCCACGCGTCGGGTGCTTCCATCGGGCGAGAGCCTCGAAGCCGACGATGGCGCGATCGTGGAGCGAGACCACCGGCAGGTAGAGGAGACGAATCTCGTCACGGACCATCGCGCGGCGGAGGTCGGACTCGAGCTGAAGCTGTTCGATGGCGTGCGCTTGCATGGCGGAATCGAAGACCTCGTGCCGCCCCTTGCCCGCCGCCTTCGCGCGATACATCGCGGTGTCCGCGTCGCGGAGAAGGTCCTCGGGCCTCTCGTACTCCCGGGAGCCTACGGCGATGCCGATGCTGGTGGTGATGAAGACCTCGAGCCCCTGAATGTCGAAGGGATCGCGGAGCACCTGGTGGATGCGCTCGGCGACGCGAGTCGCCTCCGTCACGTCCCCGAGACGATCGAGGATGATGCCGAACTCATCGCCCCCGAGCCGGGCCACGATATCGCCCGGACGCACGCACTCCTTCAGCCTTCGGCTGATGGCCGCGAGGAGCTGATCCCCCGCGAGATGGCCAAGGCTGTCGTTGATGCGCTTGAATCGATCGAAGTCGAGGAACAGGACCGCGGACTTGAGCTCGCGGCCCGAGCGGCGCGAGCGCTCGAGAAGCCGCCGGAGATGCTCCATGAACGTCGAGCGATTCGGAAGCCCCGTGAGCTCGTCGTGAGAGGCATCATGCCGGAGACGCTCCTCGGCGAGCTTCTGCGTCGTGATGTCGGAGAGCGACCCCGCGATCCGCACGGCGGCGCCGTCTGCTCCCCGCGTTACTTCCCCGCGCGTGAGCACCCAGAGGTAACGGCCATCCTCGTGAACGAGGCGGTGCTCGCTTTCGAAGATGCGGTTTTCCCCCGACCTCGCCGCGCCGAGCTTCTCGCGCACGCTCGATCGGTCGTCAGGATGGATCCGGTCGAGCCATTCGGAGGGAGCGGCAAATCTCTCGGACTCCTCGAGGCCGAGGAGCGCCGACCAGCGAGACGAGAGAAGGAGCTCGTCCGTCTCGAGGTTCCAATCCCAGAGACCCTCTTTCGCGCCACGGGCTGCGGAGGCATACCGATCCTCGGCGGACCGCGGCCTTTCGATCGCGGACGATCGACTCGACCTCGACTCCGAATGCGCTCGCGGCACACAAACCCCCGGTATCGAAGGCTTTGCAAAGTCCGTACCGCAGCGGACGGCCCATGCTTTCAATCAGATAGCGCCGCCATCGGAGGCCTATGCGTAGGGCGGAGGCCACGCTTTGCCGGAAAGGAGGGGCATTTGGGGGATCGGGCCTACGATCTCGAGGCGCTTCCGGCCCCCAGAAATCCCCCCGGCGCAAGGCGTTTGCCCCGGGCGAAGGCGGAGGCGGGCATCCTTCCTTTGCCTGCGGGCTGTACCTCTTCGACGATGAGAGCGCTCCGTCCTCCGCAGGCGACAACGAGGCACTCGCCCTCGAAAGCCAGGATGCTCCCGGGCTTTGCCGCGGTTGTGGCCGCAGGCGCGACTCGGGTTTTCCAGATCCGGAGGGTCCCCCCGTCGATGGGTACGAACGCGACGGGCCAGGGATCGAAGGCGCGCACGCGGCAATGGATCGCGGCCGCCGGGAGGCTCCAGTCGACGAGAGCGTCCTCCTTCTTGATCCGTGGCGCGAGAGTCGCCTTCGAATCGTCCTGGGGGACGGGCACGAGATCGCCCCGTTCCCACCGGGAAAGCGTTTCGAGGAGGAGTGGGGCTCCGCGAGCGGCCAGCTTCGCTTCGAGAGATCCCCCCGTGTCCGTGGGATCGATGGAGATTTCGTCCTGGAGCAGAACGGGGCCGGTGTCGAGCCCCTCCTCCATGAGCATCGTGGTGACCCCGGTCGTTTCTTCACCCCGCGCGATTGCCCACTGAACGGGAGCGGCCCCACGGTAGCGAGGCAGGAGCGAGCCGTGGACGTTCACGATGCCGCGGGGCGGGATGGCGAGGATGGAAGCGGGAATGATCTGCCCGTAGGCGACGACGACGATGATCTCGGGGGCGATCTCGCGCAGGAGCCCGACGGCCGTCTCCGCGCGGACTTTCGGAGGCTGGTGCACGGGGATGCCTCGTTCGAGGGCGAGCGACTTCGTCCGCGGCATCCGCAGCTCGTGCCCGCGCCCCGCCGGCTTATCGGGCTGCGTGATGAGAGCGAGGACTTCGTGGCTCGAGCCGAGAAGAGCTTCGAGAGAGGGGACTGCGAATCCCCCCGAGCCCATGAATAAGACGCGCATGGAGCGGAAATCCGCGACGGTCTCTACCAGTCGCCCTCGCGAATCCTCTTCCGGATCTTTCGCTTGATGAGGTCGCGCTTCAGGATTCCCAGCCGCTCGAGGAAGAGCTTTCCGTCGAGGTGATCGATCTCGTGGCAGAAGGCGCGCGCGAGAAGCCCCGTGCCTTCGAGGGTCAACTCGTTGCCTTTCAAATCCTGTCCCCGCAGCTTGACCCAGGCCGGTCGCGTCACGACGCCGCCGTAGCCGGGAACGGAGAGGCAGCCCTCTTCCTCGTGCTGCTCGCCCTCCTGATCGAGCACCACCGGGTTCGCCATCACGATGACCTGCCCCGGGTCCTCTCCCACCGTGATGTCGATGACCATCAGGCGGATTCCGAGACCGATCTGGTTCGCCGCGAGACCGACGCCGGGTGCGGCGTACATCGTCTCGATCATGTCGTGCGCGATGGTCTCGAGGTCGGGGCCGAACTCCGTGACCTCTTTCGCGCGCCGATCGAGCACATCGGTGCCGAACTTCACGATTGGAACGATGCCCATGGATTCGTCGAAGCTACAATATCCTTTGATGACGAGTCAATTTCTGGCGGCCCGTTTCTCTTACACGAGCTTCTCCACGCGGAACGCTTCGACTCTGACGTCCTTCGGGCGGAAGCGTCCGTAGCCTTCCGCGAGCGAGGCAGCGGCCGCCGCAGCAGCGAGGCGGGCCGATTCCGCGATCCGGTATCCCCGCACGGCGCCCGCAAGAAGACCGGCAGCAAGAGCGTCCCCGGCTCCGGTGGGATTGCCGAGCCGGATCTCGCTCGACGATCTCGCCGGATCGGAGGCGCAGCGAAGAACCCCTTCGTCGCTCGCGAGAAGGAACCCTTCGGCTCCGAACGTTATCACCGCGGTCTCCGCACCGAGATCCCGCAGCTTCTCGACGGCCCGCCGCCGCGCGTCGTCGCTCGCGAGCTCGCCTCCCAGCAGTTCCTCGGCCTCAGCCCGATTCGGCTTGGCGAAGCATGGCCGCGCCGCGAGGCCCTGCCTCAAGGCATCTCCCGACGTATCGAGAACCGAGAGGAGGCGCTTTTCCCGGGTACGAGCGATCATCCTCCCGCAGAGATCCGAGGGAAGCCCGGGTGGAAGGCTGCCCATGAAGGCGACGGCGCGGGCCTTGCCGAGAAGGGTGTCGAACTTCGAGAGCAGCGCGGTCGCATCCTCGACAGCCGTACCTGGCTCGTTCACCAGCGTTGCCCGCCCACGAGCGTCGAGGACGATGGTGCAGCTCCGGCTCTCGCCTGGAAAATGCACGAGCTCGAAGGCGATGCCCTCGCTCGTGAGGCCCTCCCGGATCGACTCGCCCGAGCGTCCTCCCGCGAACCCGAGAACCAGGGGCGGATCCTCCGGGAGCCCGAGGGGTCCGAGAGAACGGAGGGCACGGGCGAAGTTGACTCCCTTGCCCCCGGCTTGCCGCGCCACTCTCCGCGCGCGATGCACTTCTCCCGGGCGGAGGGCATCGACCTCGAGGGTCACGTCGACCGCGAGGTTGGGCGATACGACCAGGATCATGACTTGCGGAGAACGAGAACGAAGGTGGCGCCCTGGCCGGGCTCGCTCGCGAGATCGAGCCGCCCTCCCTGGGCCTCGGCGACTCTGCGGGCGATGGAAAGCCCGAGCCCGGCTCCGGGCGTCTCGCGGTCCAGGCGCACGAATGGGTCGAAGATCCGCGCCTGGTCGGAAAGGGGAATACCGATGCCCTGATCCTTCACCGCGATCGCGACCCCGCTCTGCTCCTCCCGCACCGCGACCTCGATCCGGCTCCGTTCGGAAGAGAACTTCAGGGCGTTGTCGAGGAGGTTGGACAGCGCCCGCTCCGTCGCGCCCGCGTCTCCCTCCGCTTCCGCGGAAGACGCTGGGATCTCGAGCACCACCCCGCGGGCGGCGGCCATGGGTCCGAACCTTCGCGCGAGCGCCGCGAGAACGGGAGCGATCGCGAACCGCTGCCTTTCGAGCTCGACCTGTCCGAGGAACAGATAGTCCCGCACCAGCGCTCGCAGCGCATCCACTTCCGCGAGACAGGACTCCGCTTCTGCCCGGCACGCTCCCGCTTCCACGAGAGCGCGCAGTCGAAGTTCGAGGGCGACGAGAGAGGGTTCTAGCTCGTGCGCGAGAAGTCTCGCAAGCTCGTCTTCGGGCACGGGATTACGGCCGGATCGACGTCGCGCGTTCGCTCGAGTGGGATCGCGAGCGCTCGGAAGGCCTTCGTTCGCGGAAACTCCGGCACGCGCGCTCGAATCGTTCCGCGAGCGCCCGCCCTTCATCTCCGGGAACGGGAGCGGTCTTGGCCCAGCTCGCCTGGAGCCGGGAGACTTCTTCCGAGGCCTGCCGCCAGTCGATCGCGGGCGCACGCGGTCTCCCGCCCCCGATGGTGTTGCTGGCGAGCGCGTTCTTCAAACGCTGCGCGAGATCCTCCAGGGGTTCGGCCGCCGGCTTCTGTCCCTCGATCTCGCCCAGAAGCGATTCCAGACGGACGACGATCTTGCCGCGCTTCTTGGCGCTCGCCGCGGGGTCGAGCTCGGTGCCCGCGAACGCCTGTGGTGTCCCGGAGAGGAGTGCCTCGACTTCGCTCTCGAATCGCACCGCGATCTCGGAGCCCGGCTCGGGCGGAGGGCCGGCGCTCCTCCACTGGTTCCAGATGCCTTGCACGCGCTCGGCGAGACCGTCGTCCGTCTCGCGCTTCGCCGGGTGAAGGGCCGCGAGCTCCTCGATGAGGCTCTCCCTCCTCTTCCGTCGCTCCTCGACCTCCACCTGGTCCCGTCGTTTGAAGCGATCGAAGAAGTGATCGCACGCGGTCCGGAACCGCTTCCACACTTCGTCGGATTTCTTCTTGGGGACGGCGCCGACCTCACGCCACTGGGACTGCAGGCGCTTCAGCTCCTCCGCCGTCTGGTGCCAGTCGGTTGAGTCCTGAATCGCCTCCGCCCGCTCGCAGAGAGCGACTTTGGCCGCCAGGTGCTCCTCCCGCTCCTGTTTGAGATGATCGAGCCCCTGCTTCCGCCGATCGAAGAAGAAGTCGCAGGCGGCGCGGAAGCGCTTCCACAGGGCTTCCGAGGTCTCCTGCGGCGCGGGTCCGATCTTTTTCCACTCGAGCTGGATCTCCTTGATCTCATCCGCCGTGCGGTTCCAGTCCTCGGAGTCCTTCAGCGATTCGACGCGAACGCAGAGCGCTTCCTTGAGCGTCTGATTCTCGATGCGTTCCTGGTCCTGCTTTTCGAAGAACGCGTCGCAGCGCGCCCTGATCTCGTCGCGCGTCGCTTTGTAGCGCTGCCACAGCTCCTGGGCCTTGTCAGGAGTCGCCGTTCCCGCCTTCTTCCACTCCTCGTGAATCAGCCGGAGCTCCTTCGCGACTTTGGGAATGTCGTTCGACAGCTTCAGCTTCTCGATGCGGTCGATGAGCGTCTGCTGGACGTCGACGTTCGCCCACCGCTTCCATTCCTCGAGCTCGCGCGTGTCCTGCGTTCGCTTGAACAGGTGCTCGCGGGCATCCACCAGCCGCTTTCGAGCCTTCTTCCGGTTGGCGCCCTTCGGAAGGGGACCCATCTCCTTGAGAAAGTCCTGGGCCTCCTTGAGCACCCGGTCGGCGTCCTTGATCGAGAGGTTCTCGGCCGCGGCGAGCGTCTCCATGAGCTGGATGCGCGCCTCGAGGTCCCGAAGGTTGCGCTGCTCGAGCTCGTCCTGCCGTGCGTGGGCCTCGTCCTGACGGGTCCGAAGGTGAGAGATCGCCGCGCGGAAGCGCGCCTCGATCGCGGCCTCCGCCGGCTCCGCAAGCTTCAACCACTCGCGCTCGAGGGCCCGGATTTCGGAGGCGGCCCGGGTGAGGTCGGACTCTTTCGCCGCCGTCTCCGCCCGCTCCGCGAGCACGGAGGCGTCACGCGACGCCGCCTCGATGGCGTGCATCCGATCGAGCCGGCCCGTCGCGCTCTTGAGTGCGCGCCGGAACCGGGTCTGGAGCGCCGACCCGGGAGGTCCTTGCGCGGCGAGCTCCTCCCACTCGGCTTTGAGGGATTCGAGACCGGACGAGAGCTCCCTGTCCCCGAGGGACTCGGCCCGCTCCAGGATGGTGAGAAAGCGCGGATCGGGGCCCGCTGGTACTTCCGCTGGAACGGCAACCGGCTCCGGTGCACCTGCCGCCGGAACGAGGGCTTCGAGAGCCGCGAGCGCGGCGTCGAAGCGCTCTTTCGTCTTCGGATCCGCGGGACCTTCGGTTTCGATGGAGGCCCAGCTCTCGCGAAGGCCCGGGACTTCGCTCGCGGCCGTGGGCAGCCGCGATTCCGCGAGGTTCTCGGCGTGCGCGCGGAGCTCCTGGAACCTCTCCTGCCGCGCCCGTGCCTTGATCGGATGATCCAGGGGGACTCTCTTTTCGAGCTTCGAAAACGCCTGTCGCCTCACCGATCGAGGCAGGGTATGCTGATCGAAAATCGATTCCAGTGTTTCGAGATCCTCGATCCGCGATAGCGCCGAAAGCGCGAGATCTCCCGACGCCTCGTCGACGACGACTTTCTTGAGCGCCTGCGAGGAGACGATGTTCGCGAGGGCGCGAACGCGCACCTCCGGATCCTTCGACTTCCGGATCAGCTCGCAGAGGGCGTCCTCGTCGGTGAGGGTGTCGAAGGCGAGCGCCCGCAAATCCGGGCAGCGCGCGCGCTCGGCGACGACGACACGATCGGAGGGGTCGCTCAGGAGAGCAAGGGCACGCTTGGACTCCTCGAGGTCCCGCTCGTCGCAGGCGATGTGAACGAGGAGCTGGCGCGCCCTCTTGCGGGCGAACGAGCGCAGAGAGTGGTCGCCGTCGGTCTCCGCGATCGAAAGGAGTGTTCGGGGCGAGTCGATCCGCTTGAGGGCGATTCGGCGGACGCGCGGGTCCGGGTCCTGTTTGGCGACCGTCGCCAGGAGATCGACTTCGTCCTTGGGGAGCTCCCGCACGGCCTGGGCGCGGACTTCCGCGTCGGCGCTCTGCCATTTCGGACGCAAGCGGTCGAGCAAGCTCATGAAAGTTCCACCACTGGCGCCCGATTACGGTGGGTCAAAACGCTCACGGGCGAGAAACAATATACCGCAATTCCGAAGGCAGTTGAAGCTCCTCGGGGGCCGTCTTTGCGCCTTCCTCCTTCGGCGATGGAGAATGAGGCCATGTTGCCCGTCGCCATGTTTTTTCTACTTGCGGCCAACTCCTCGAGCGGTCAATCTCTCGGTGAGCTGGCCCGGAAGGAGAAGGAGCGCCGGGCGGAAGTCGGGAAGGCAGGCGAAGGGGCGATCGTGATCTCGGAGAAGGATCTCGAGGCGGCACGCGGCGGTTCGCTCTCGATTTCCGGAACACCGAGGGAAGACCGTTCTGCCGAATCTGCCGAAGAGCTCCCGCTCGAAGGCGACGGGAAGAACCTCACGGCGAAGGAAGCGGGCGAGCTCCGCTCGGAGTGGGCCCGCATCTGGGAGGAGCAGATGCGGCAGGCGGAGCAGGACCTCGAGAGGGCAAAGGAAGACCGGTACCAGTGCCGGGCGGCCGAGCGGTACTTCTTCGTTCCGATCGCGGTCGATTGCGACGGAGTCGACCTCAGGGTCGCGAACGCCGAGGCGCGGCTGAAAAAGGTGAAGCGGAATCGCTACAATTGGAAAGTTCTTCTTCCGACCAAGCCCTGACCGTGCGCGCTCTTTGGAACCGGCTCAAAGGCTACGACCGTCTCAAGGAGCGGGGAGACCACCTCTTCCTCTCGGGGGAGTTCGGGGACGCCGGGACGGCGTATCGAAGGGCTCGCTCCGTTCTTTCGGAGTCCGACGCTCGCGCCCTCGCGATGGAGGCGCTCATTCGCTCGTGCGAGAGGCAGGCGGCGGGTGAGGCCGGCGAAGAAGAGGACGAGTTCGTTCCCGGGCTCGACGACCTGTTCGAGCTCGCGATCGGCGACAAGCCGGAGTCGCGAGCGGAGGCGTACCGGATCCTGGGACAAGACTTCCGCGCGGGTTACGTGGCGCTCGTGCAGGGGAGCGCGAGCCGCGCCGTTCATTTCCTCGAAAGGGCGGCGGAGGCTACTCCGTCCTCTTTCGTCGTGCACCTCGAGCTCGGCCGGGCGCTGAGCCTCGGCGGCCGGCTCGAAGACGCGAGGAAGGCTCTCGCCGTCGCCGAGCGGCTCGCGCCGGAGGACGACGAGGGGCGCATTCTCTCGGCGGCGGTGCACATCGAGAGGGGAGGCTTCTCCGAAGCCCGCGCGCGGCTCCTTCCGCTCGTCGAGCGGGGAGGGGGAGGGCCGGAGGCGCGATTTCTCCTCGGGAAGGCGCTCGCCGGGATGGGTCGTTGGGAGGAGGCGCTCGATCGGCTGCGGGAGACGGTTTCGTTGGAGCCGCACTTCCACGAGGCGTTCTTCGAGGCCGGCCGGATCCTCCGCGAACGGGGTGACACCGAAGGAGCGTTCGAGCTCATGAAGCGCGCTTCCGATCTCGCCCCCGACGAAGTCCGCTACGCGCGCGAGCTCGCTTCGCTCGTGATCGAGAGGTCTCTCGACGAAGAGGCCGGCCTCGCCGCCTGCGATCGCCTCATGGTCGCCGATCCCGGAAACAGCTGGCAGTACCTCTACTGGATCGCGGAGCTCTACATCCGGCGCGGATGGACGCGCGAGGCCCGCGATCCTCTGGAGAAGGCGCTCTTTCTCGCGCCTCCCGAGCTTCGGCGCGAGCGGCACTCGATCGAATCACGACTCCGGAGCTTGTCGGAATGAGTCCTCCCTCTCGGGCTGAGGTAGTATCCAGCGCGGGACAAGAGGGCGTTTTTTTGGAGTCCGCTCGCGCCGCCGACGAGACCCGGCTCGTACTCGTGCTCTTCGCGCTCCTCGCGCTCGGAAATGTCGACGCGCAGGTGATGGCGCCTCTTCTTCCCCAGATCGCCCGCGGGCTCGGCACGACGGATGCATGGGTAGGCCGGGCAGTGAGCGGATACGCGATCGCCGCCGCCGTGGCCGCGCTCGTCGCCGGACCACTCTCGGATCGATTGGGGCGCCGCGGGTTTCTCGCGGGCGCGGCCGTGGTCCTCGGTCTCGCGAGTGCGGGGTCCTCGATCACGGGATCGTTCGGCGGGTTCGCCCTCGCGCGCGTGGCCGCTGGCGCGGGCGCGGGCGTGATCTCAGCGCTCTCCATCGCCGCGATTGCCGACGCCGTTCCCTACGAACGCCGAGGACGCTCGATGGGATGGGTCGCGACCGCCTATACCGCGGCTCCTATTTTCGGAGTTCCTCTTGCCGCCTGGGCAGCCGGGGCATTTGGCTGGCGCGCCAACTACGCCGCCTTCGCCGCTTCCGGTGTCATTTTCGGACTCGCGGTCCAGGCTTGGCTGCGGGAGGGACCGCGACCGGTTGGACGCGAGGTCCGCTCCCGCAGGTATCTTTCCTTTTTCGCAACGCGGGCGACGGCGCTCGGCGCTCTCTCCGCGTTTTTCATCACGGGGGGCGTCACCGGTTTCCTTCTGTTCCTGGGCGCGTACCTGCAGGAGCGCCTCGGTCTCACCCTCAGCCAGGTGGGATTGGTTTTCCTTCTGAGCGGCGCGGCGAGCCTCGGGGGCGCTTTCGGCGCGGGGCGCCTGTCGGACCGCGTCGGGAAGACCCGTGTGGCCCTCGCCGGATGCCTGTCGCTCGCGGCCGTTCTCGTCGCGGTGCCTCACTTGAATGGGCCGCTTCTCTACGTGGCCCTCGCGCTGGTGGGTGTGTCGGTCGCTGCGCGTCTCGCCCCGCTGCAGTCGATCGTGACCGAGCTCGTTCCTGCCGACTGCCGCGGGGCCTACGTCGCGCTCCGGAATACCGTCTCTCAGTCCGGAAACGCGGCGGCGGCGATGGGCGGGGCCGCGCTGTACGAGCTTGGATTCGCATACGTCTGCTACATGGCGGCGGCGTTCAGCGTCGCCGCGTTCGTTCTACTCTCGTGGATCGAGGAGCCTCGTTGAGACGGTTCTTCTCCTGGCTGCTCCGGCGCTGGAAGGCGATCCTGCTCGGACTGGGAGCGGCTCTCCTCCTGTTCGTGACCGTGGGAGTGCCGTATCTCCTGGCGATGTTGATCACGAACGCGGGAACGCGCCCCATGGATCTCGATCTCACGTCGTCGCCCGCGGACTACGGGCTCGAGTTCGAGGAGGTCACGTTCCCGGCGTCGGACGGAACGAGGATCTCGGGCTGGTATCTTCCGGGAGGAACGCGCCGGGCCGTCGTGGCGTTGGGTCACGGACTTTTTCGCTCGCGCCGGGAGGTGCTCGACCGCGCGGCGTTCTTCCGGAACCAAGGCTACGACACACTCGTCTTCGACTTCCGGCGGCACGGCAAGAGCGAGGGCGAGCGCGTCACTCTCGGCTATCAGGAGCGGCGGGACTTCGAGGGTGCGGTGGCGTTCCTTTCGAGCAAGAAAACGGACGCTCCCGTCGTGTTGTACGGAGTGTCGATGGGGGCGGGCGCGGCCCTTCTCGCCGCCCGCGAATCCCCCACCGTCGCGGCCGTCATCGCCGATAGCCCCTTTCTGAACATCGAGCACGCCGTCGTCCACCACGTGAGGCTCATCTTCGGACTTCCGCGCTTTCCGTTCGCGAGCGGGCTCCTTCTCTTCCTCGAGATGCGTGGAGGATTCGATCGTGAGGATTTCGATCTCGAGGCCGCGGCGAAGGCGCTGGGAGACCGCCCCCTTCTGGTCATCGCGGGCTCCGAGGATGAACGAATGCCGCCGGAGCTCCAGAAGAGAGTCGACGAGGCTTCGGGAAGCCCCCTGAGCCGGTTCGTCGTTGTGGAAGGGGCCGGGCACGGAGCGGCGTACCGTGTGTCGGCCGAGGATTACGAGAGAGAGGTGCTTTCTTTCCTGCAAGGAGCGGGGCTCTGACCGCGCTCTAGACGTCGTGATCCGCTTCCGGAACGTCCGGGAGCCAGGGCTGGATGTAGTACCCCCGGGTCTCGTTGAGGCGTTTCTGGAAAACCCGCTGCCCGTCGGGGGAAGGGGCGTCGGGATAATGACGCAGAAAAACGTCCCGGATCGAGTCGTATTCCTCCAGGGGAAAATACCTCTGGACCAGGGCAGCGGTGTGGAGAGAACGGTCCCAATACTGGAGATCCACGCGCAGCACCGACTCCAGGGGCCGGGCCTGGGCCGGAGGGGTTTCCGAATAGCTTCGGGCGTCGACCCAGACGGATATCTCCTGTCCCTCCACGATCTTCTCGTGAGCGTGGGTCATGTAGTACCGCCACAACTGGAACTCGCGGAGCGGGACGTATCGCACGGCGGGAGCTTCGCCAGGAGAGCGAAGCATACACTTCACCATCTTGATCTTCGCCATCTGCTCACCCAATTGCGCCTGCAAATCCAGCTGCCGACGTGTTGGGTCGCCAGTTTGGGACTGGAAAAGTGCGGCATGAGTATACTCTGCTCCGCGACCGAATGGGAAGTGTCATGGGATCCGCTGAGATGACCCTCGCGAACCAGCTCACGCTCCTGCGCATCTGCCTCGTGCCGGCTCTCGTGATCGTCGTGGTCTACGGCTACTTCGGCTGGGCACTTTCACTGTTTTTCATCGCGGCCGTTACCGACGGCCTCGACGGACTCGTCGCCCGGCTTCGCCACGAGCGCACTCACCTGGGCACCATCCTCGACCCGCTCGCCGACAAGCTCCTCACGACTTCGCTCCTCATCGTGCTCGCTCTGCCGAGCCCCGAGCTCGCCGTCCGGATTCCGCCGTGGATCGCCATCCTTTCGATCGGGCGCGACGCGGGAATCCTCCTCGCGGCGCTCGTGTTCCAGCTCGCGGGGGTGAAGCGCGGCTTTCCGCCGAGCCTTCTCGGCAAGGCGACGACGGTCGCGCATCTCGTGACCATCCTCTGGATCCTCGGCTGCAACTACCGCGGCCAGGATCATCCCCTCACGACGGTGTTCCTCGGAGGCACGGTACTGCTGGTTCTGGTCTCCGGTCTGCACTATCTCTATCTCGGCCAGCAAGTGGTGACAGAGGAGAGCCGAAGGTGATCGCGGGCCTTCTCGCAATTCTGGCGGTGGTGAGCTCGGCCGTCCAGGAAGGCGCTCTCGATCGCGCGCTCGACGAGCTCTGGTCGAAGGAGGACGTCTCGTCCCGGGAGAAGGCCGCTGCCGCCGTCGCTCGGATGCCCGCGAGCTTCGACTCCCTGTACCAGCGGCTCGAACGGGGCCCGCGTTATTCGAAGGACGTGAAGAAGGGCCTGGTCGAGGAGAGCCGAAAGGGACAGAACGGGCTGCGCCAGGAGTACGTCTTCCTCGTCCCGGAGGACTACCATCCCGACAAGAAGTACCGGGTCGCTTTCTACCTCCACGGCGGCGTCAACGGGTCCGAGCCGTGGCGCAAGGGGGATCCCTGGTGGCGGCGCTTCGATCGCTCGTTCGGGCCCGAGCAGATCTCCGCGTTGCCGTCTTCGTGGAGAGGCTCGCTGTGGTGGCAATCGAGCCAGATCGAGAATCTCGGGGCCATCCTCGATCGCATCAAGCGCGAGTACAACGTGGATGAGAACCGCGTGTACTTGTTTGGCGTCTCCGATGGGGCAACTGGAGTGTACTACCACGCAGGTAAAGCGCCGACACCCTGGGCGGCATTTCTCCCGTTCATTGGCCATCCCGGGGTCCTCGAAAACCCGGCGACGGGAGTGGACGGTGAGCTCTTCGTCGAGAACCTCGCGAACGGCGCTTTCTTCGTCGTCAACGGCGAAATGGACGAGCTCTATCCGGTGACCCGGGTGAAGCCCTACCTCGATGCGTTCGCGAAAGCGGGCGCCGAGATCGTATTTCACCCGCAGCCCGGAGGACACAACACCCGGTGGTGGAACACCGAGCAAGCGGCCATCGACTCCTTCCTCGAGAGCCATCCGCGAAACCCGCTTCCCGATCTCGTGGTCTGGGAGACCGAGCGGACGGATCGCTTCGCTCGGGCTTACTGGCTCGTGATCGAGGAGCTCGAGCAAGGCGCCGCTTCGGGGAGCGTCGCGCTTCGCCGGGAGGGGAACCGCGTCGAAGCGCAGGTCCGCGGGGTCGCTCGCTTCCGTCTGCTTCTTTCGCCCGGCCAGTTCGATTTCTCGCAGCCGATCGAGGTCGTGACCAACGGCGCCGGCGCCTACCGAAGCGTCGTCGAGCGAAGCCCGGAAACCCTGATGCGCTGGACGGCGCGCGACAACGACCGGACGATCCTCTTCGCCGCGGAGATTTCCGTCGCCGTTCCCCCGAGCCGCTGAGCGCTCTGAGCGGGGCCTCGGTCGCAAGCGACAGAACGACGAGGACGCCAGAATCGGTTTCCTGACGGAGAATTCCGGGAGCTCGCGTGGTATCTTGCCATCGATGAAACGGGTGGAAGTGGCGATCGTCGGAGGCGGGATCATCGGAGCTTCCATCGCCTACCACCTTGCGGCGCGCGGGGTGAAAGGGGTCGTCGTCTTCGAGCGCGAGGAAGAGCTCGGCACCGGATCCACTGGCAAGTGCGCGGGGGGCGTCCGTCTCCAGTTCTCGACGGCTTCGAACGTCGAGATGTCGCGCATCAGCATCGCCGCCTTCAAGCGCTTCGAGGACGAGCTCGGACAGGCCGTCGACTTCAAGCAGAACGGCTATCTCTTCGCGCTCACCAACGACGAACAACTCGATACCTTCCGCGGGAACGCGGAAAAGCAGAAAGCGCTCGGAGTTCCCGTCGAGGTGATCTCCCCCGAGGAAGCCCGTGGCATCGTGGCCGAGCTCCGCATCGACGGCCTGGTGGGCGCGACGTTCTGCCACGAGGATGGGATCGCGAACCCGCACGCCATCCTGCAGGGCTACGCGCGCGGGGCGAAGCGCCTGGGTGCTATGTTCCTGAAACCGTGCGAAGTGACCTCGATGGAAGTCGCGGCGGGCCGGGTCGTTTCGTTGACGGCGGGCGGAGAGCGTTTCGAAGCGGGAACGGTCGTGAACGCCGCCGGGCCCTGGGCGAAAGTCGTCGCCGGTTACGCGGGCATCGAGCTTCCGGTCGAGCCCGTGCGCCGCCAGTACTTCATCACCAAGCCGCTCGCCTGGATTCCCGACACCTTCCCCCTCCTCATCGACTGGGGAACGGGTGTCTACATGCACAAGGAGAGCGGAGGGATGCTGGTGGGGGAGTCGGACGTGAACGAGCCCCCGAGCTTCCACCAGCAGGTGGACTGGGACTTCCTTGCGACGGTGAGCGAGCACGCCATCGCCCGGGTCCCCCGCCTCGAGGAAGCGGAGATCGCGAACGGTGTCGCCGGGCTCTACGAAATCTCTCCCGACCACAACGCCATTCTCGGGCCCGTTCCGGGAGTCGAGAACTTCATCTGCGCGAACGGATTCTCCGGTCACGGAATGCAGCACGCTCCCGCCGTCGGTCTCGTCATCGCGGAGCTTCTGACGGAGGGCACCGGGCGCAGCGTTGACCTCGCGCCCTACGGCTTCGATCGCTTCTCGCGTCCTTCCTCCGGCGAGTACAACGTCATCTGAAATGGTTTCCCCAGAAGTTTGTCGCGAGAGGCGACAGAGGCTCCTCGATCGTCTCGGCGACGGCCTGCTCCTCCTTCCGACGGCGAAGCTCCGCATTCGCAACGGCGACGTGTTCCACACCTACCGCCCCGACAGCGACTTCTACTACCTGACGGGACTCGAGGAGCCCGAGGCGTTTCTCGCCGCGTACCGCCTTCCGAGACGACGGCACCACGCCATTCTCTTCGTTCGCCCGCGCGATCCGGAGCGCGAGATCTGGGATGGACCGCGGCTCGGTCCTTCGGGAGCGCGGAGAAAGCTCGGGGTCGACGAGGCGCGTCCGCTCGCAGAGCTCTACACCCGTGTCGAAGCGCTCCTGAGCCAGGGGATGCGGCTCTTCTACAGGCTCGGGCAGGACGAGGTCATGGACCGCTCTCTCGCGACGGTCTTCGAGCGC